>OBYB01000039.1_pt1 | contig 125941 bp, 113 predicted proteins | sample 1538181 | NCBI WGS metagenome assembly OBYB01 (sample SAMEA2580157, study PRJEB22360) | human gut metagenome | biome: human gut; feature: human-associated habitat; material: faeces | place: Denmark | collected 2008/2010 | reverse complement strand
AGAGCAGCTGATTTGTAATCAGCAGGTTATCGGTTCGAGTCCGATCATCGGCTTTTTGGACCTTTAGCTCAGTTGGTTAGAGCAACCGGCTCATAACCGGTCGGTCCTGGGTTCGAGTCCCCGAAGGTCCATTTTTAAATTATTTTGGCCCAGTGGCTCAGTTGGTTAGAGCGTCGCCCTGTCACGGCGAAGGTCGAGAGTTCGAGTCTCTTCTGGGTCGTTAGCAATGAGCTGACGAGTTTGGTAAATTGCATATGGATATGGAATCTTAGCTCAGCTGGGAGAGCATCTGCCTTACAAGCAGAGGGTCATAGGTTCGAGCCCTATAGGTTCCATATGCCGCAGTGGCGGAACTGGCAGACGCCCGGGACTTAAAATCCCGTGGGTAGTGATACCCGTACCGGTTCGATTCCGGTCTGCGGCATGATTATGAGATGCGAGAAATGTTGATTTTTCAATGTTTCTCGCATTTTTCGTTATTAAATATTTTGATTACACTTGATTACACTTTTATTTTCCCTTGCTCATTGTTTGGCGCAATTTGAGCAGGGGATTTTTTATTATGGATTAGCCGGATTGCTGTCTGAAAGATCTGTGTCCAAAGTATTAATCATAATTGTGCTTGATTTTGGATCAACAGACTGCTGCCGAATATAATGTAACGTAGTGCGCGTTTCAGAATGTCCTAGCATGGTAGATAACTGATTGAGTGGAACGCCAGCTTCGTAAAGCATAGTTGTAATCGTAAATCTGATCTGATGACTGGAACGATAAGGAATATTCAATGGTTTGCATACTTTATTTTTAAGATGTTCGTTAAAAGAATCAGCATAAATGGGCTGTCCATCTTTCATAAAAAGAAAATCACCATCAGGATTTAATTTCAATGTTTTAGTGATAATTTCCTGTGCCTGCGGAGTAAGAGGAATACTCCGAAATCCTTGTGTTTTGTTACCTTTAATTCTCTCTTCAGTGCTGTATTGAACAGGGCTAAAGGTCAAATCATCATTCATAATTTGCTCTTTTCTAATAGATCTTGAAATATAGATTCTATTATCTTTGATATCACACTTCTTAATGCCAATTAATTCGCCGATGCGTAAGCACAAATAGAAGCACAATTCGATAGCTAGATCGTATATATCTATATCATTTTTTTTATTTAGAAAATCTAAAATTTCTTTTCGCTCTACAAGTGTATAATTGCCTTTGGGTGGTTTCTGAGGCTTGCAGCGAGTTTGAAACTGTTTGAAGTCAACTGTATGCATCGGAGAATCATTAATTACTCTTAATCGGATACCATACTTAAAAATGCCATTAAGCAGACTTTTGACATTTGTTAAACACTTGTACGTAATGGCATGATTCTTGGTGATTTCGAGGAAAAAATTTTCCAGATCAAACATATCAATTTTTGCTACTTTTTTCTGGGCTATTACATTTGATTCCAGGAATCGGTGCCAGTCATTATAATTTTCTTTAATCGTTTTGGCGGCAGTGCCTGTATTACGACGCCAGATCATCCAATTTTTATAAAGTTCTTCTAATGTAATTTCTTTTACGTCATCTTCGTTATGGTGTTGATGATAGTCTGAAATAATAGCATCCAGAACTTTTTGTTTGGTCGATTTTGCAATCTGTCTGCGTCCATGCTTGGCATTGGGGTCTGCTACGTATGTATACCACCGTCCATTAGCACCCTGTGTGATGGCATAGGGATGTTGCTCAATAATTTCTTTATTTTTTTTCATTTCAATTTCTTTCAGCACACCTTCGATATCGACTATACCATACTTGCTGGCTTCTGCCAATAGTGTTAATGCGCTTTGAGCAGTTATTGTATTTTCTGGGGAGTAAGATTGTGAATTCAATTTGGATACCTCCATTCTTATTTTGATGGAGGTAATATGATGAATTTAGAAAAAAATGAAAGAGTGTGAGCAATGTGTATAGTGAAAAATAAATAAAAGTGTCCTCATTTTAATCCAGCTACAAAAATATAAGAATTTTTCATTTTATCTTCAGATTCTGAAGATAGGAGTGATAAAATATGGAACTGAAAAGAGATAATGTAGCATTGCTGGATAAGATATGTGTATATAATTTTCAGATAAGTAAAGTAGAAAATTATGATTATCTGTTGGAAGCAGGAATTATAATTGTCAAAGAAAAACAGAAAAACTATATTGAGATTGCAGGACCAGGACAGTATATCAGCAGTATCAGGATAAAAAAGACAAAGTATTTTGATAGCTTTCTATATGAGGTGGGAAAAGATGGACATCCATATGGCAGAATGGAGATGTCAGTTGATGACGCAGTCTATCACAACCTTAATTGCTTTACAACAATAGAATATGTAGAAAAATTGAAAGAAGCAAAAATTTATTTAAAGGATGAGTATGGCATCATTGTTAATATGGGTGAGTGCAAGTATAAAAGCATAGAAATTAATAAAACAATTGTCATTAATCACAAATTCTCTGAATATGTACGAACGATAAGATTAATGATGTATCTATTGCCAAACAGGTTACGGCTTAGAGAGGTAGAATATATGAGTGAGAGTTTGCATCCATATAAGGCATCAGATTATAAGATGTTTCCGGAGACATATGCGAAAATATCAAGGGGCAAGGAAAAACGGTTAGAAATAAAAATATATGATAAAACCAAGCAATTAGAGCGGTACAAGATAACAGTATGCCATAATTTCCTAAGATGCGAAATAACTTTAAATGGATCTAAAATACAAGAAGTGTTAGGAGATAATGGTGTATATAATGTTACAGATAGCGTGATAAATAATTATTTTAATAGTTTCATAGAGCAAAATTTTATTTTAGAATACGAGAAATATCGTGAAAAAAGGGATAGAGAGATTCGCAAGATTTTGAGACAACATTATAAGCCAGGTAGTCATACTTGGGTTAGGGATGTTTTGTTAGAGGTGTGTGATACTGAGTTGTCTAATGGAATACCATTGGTATTGGATGTTGATGAGATTATCTCTCAACTGGATTGCTTAAAATTGTTAAGTAAACAGTGCAAATATAACGCGAAAAAACAATTTCAGACAGTTTGCAGAGAAAAATGTCCCACATTAGATGATGGAGACAGTGAAAAATTATCTGAGATTGAAAATAAATTACTGACAAAATAGCTATATAACAATGGGTAGATTCTGCATAGTGTTTTTTCTAAAAAAGTGGATTGAAACATAGGAGATACAAGAGCTTTAAGAGATGATCGAGGTAAGAGATAATATTGTACCGGCATACAAAGTGTGGATAAAAAAGTGAATCGAATTCACTTTTGACAGAATTGAATATAGAGGATGTATTTTTGCTGGTCGATAGTACTCTGTATATTTATAAACAGAGCACTCGACCTTATAAATAGAAATACTTGTGTGGCTCCAGTTCTCCTGTGCCATTCTGTTGGAAAGCAATACTGCAGTTTGGGCTTTCCGCGGACATACAGGAGAACTGGGAAACTACATAGTCCATGTCAGAAATATTCTATAATTAATGCTAAGAAAATTCGTCTATGTGTCCTTTGTGGAATGGAAAATCTATAGCTAATATATTGGTTAATGTGGACAAGGTGAATATGTTACGGTGCTGTCAAGTGAAAAATCTTTAGTGTAATTACACTTTGTACAAATTTTTCCTTTATATGTTTTTACAATACACCCTCCATTTTTATTACGAGAATGATTTTTATGCTTACCGTTTACAAAGATATGAGAACAGCCAGCATAAGTTTGAATATCTCCTGGTTCAATAATTATAATATCCCCATTATCTGTAATAAAATAGTTCTCTGTATCTTTGAAATATATTTCGTCAGAAGGAATCATACTGCTTTCGTCTTCAAACGTAATACATTCTATTTCATTCCCATTATCAAAAACAGATACCTGAGCTCCTTCGGCAGGATCAAAAAAACCGGTCCATGGAACAGAACGTAAATCTGCAGTAGGAGGATTGTACGCAAACACTGGAATACAGGAAATACTTATCATAAAGATAATAATTGATACATTTAAAGCAATTTTAGGCTTAACAAAAATACCGATCCTTTTTACTCTTCTTTTAAGAAAAATCCGGTTGTTTTTTGAAAACATTAATGTAATTCTGGATTTCACTTCTGAACGTTCCTTTGCGGCGGTCATGATTAACAGATATCCATAACATCTTTGTTCTTCTCTGGAAAGATATTTCATTACATTTTCATCACAAGCAAGTTCCTGTACCTCTATTACCTCGCAAAAGAAAAAGTATACAAAAGGGTTATAGCAATGTAGCATCAGTACCAGAAAAGCCAGCTGCCGAAAAAGAAAATCGTGTGATTTTATGTGTTGCAACTCATGTCGAATGATTAAAGGTAAGTTATTTTTATCCGATAATGAGGTTAAAACAATAGATGGATGAAAAGTACCATATGTAAATGGAGAAGATGCTAAACTATTCTCATATACTGTAACTTTGTGCTGTAACTGCATTTCCTGTGATAACATTTCTACGATTTTTATGATTTCAGGATCTGACAACACATTTTGTGAAATTTTTCGGTGAAATCTGGAAAAATTGATTGCCTTATAAAAAATTATTATACTTAAGGAACAAATCCATAATCCTATAAATATTTTCTGTAAAGATCCCACGGAATTTAAATAAAATCCAGTAGATGTCTGAACGATTTTTCCGGTTAAAGAAATTACAACATTTCCATTTAAAGGCTTTGGAGTACTAAAATACCGATGATAAATAAAATACTTCAACAGTGGAAAAGGAACTAAATAAAGAAGCAGACAATATTTTAAACATCTATATCGAAACCTGGCTGAAATATAATTATCAAAAATGGTAGATAATGCTATATAAATAATAAAAGGAAAGGTTCCGGCGGCAGACATGGCAATTAATAATAAAATCAGGCTCTTCATAATCCACACCTCATTCTTGGCAGAGTATTAATCGCAAGTATTATTGTTAATAATATTTTTCAGTTCTTCAATATCTGACTCTGACAATTTTGTGTTGTACGTTAATGAAACCAGCAGATCTGAAATAGAACCATTGAAAGTATTATCTACAAAATCTGTAGCATATTTATGTGCTAATTCCTGTTCCGTAAGTTCAGGATAATAGGAACGTTTACACTTATAGCCCTTTCCTTCCGAATGAAGAATCCCTTTTTTCACAAGACGAGTTAAATAAGTGTGTAAAGTTGGTTGAGCCCAACCATAATGTAATTCCGTATTACAATATTTTTCCACTTCAGAAAAAGAAACAGGAGCATTGGTGTTCCAAAAATATTTCATTAGATTATATTCCATTTTCGATAAACCATAGTATGTATCACTCATAAGATTCCTCCAATCAATTAATATTTTATTTTCATTATATTTCTATGATATCCACCATGTTCCATCTGGGTGTTGCTGTAAGGAACCAATCGTTTCTGATAATACATTTCCCTTAAAATCTCTTACAATCATTTTTTCATAATATTTATATTCTTCGGTTGCACAATTGTTATCATCGTCCCAGCTTTCTTCTACCCAGGCAGAGAGATACACTTTTCCGTCTACTATCATACATACACTCTCATTAGGAGTTGTGGGAAATCTAAAACTTTCTGGATAGTAGCTGACAAACTCATCATCTTCACTTGTAATGTAAATATCCTCTCCGATAATACGCAGATTATAAAGGTCTACATCCGCTATATTAAATTGTATAATCAACTCTGGAATTTTATCTGGAAGATATCTGAAGAGAGTAATTTTCCCACTATTATAATCTCCTTGTAAAAACCAAAAAGAATTCTTTAAATAAACAGGTGGGCCATATAATACATTCCTCTGTTTTTGAAATGGTTCATAAATTTTACCATTATTGTAATCATAAAAAGAAATAATTGAACCTTGATACCCACCTTTTTTTGACCATTCAATCATATCATAAAAGTCTGTTGTATCACTCATTGAATATCCGATACGAGATTGACCTGAAATTTCTTCGATATATTTTCCTGACACAACTTCAAAACGATTAAGTTTTATAACAATCACCTTCTTATAGCTAAATTTCGATTTACCCATTTATAGTATAGTATATAAATGTACATGAAATGTCAATAAATATATTACATGAATGTAGAATGATTTTATTGACATCATTGTAGAATAATGATATTCTATAACCAAACAGAAACAAGTATAAAAGTAGTACTATCAGTTTTTTTGCAGCGAAAGGAATATTTTAACAAACTGTCAAATTTAGAAAGAGGTGGTTTTATGTTGAGACAACATAAAAAAATTACAGCAGTTGTAGGGTTGACTATAAGTGCCTTGATGATTTCATCTGCATGCTATGCTCAGGATGATCCGAATGATGGATATGTTATTCACTATGACTTTGAAACTCAGGAAACTACTTATTATGGTTACGACAAAGAAAATCATGAATTTTACGAAGTAGATGATTATGTTGAACCTGATCGTACAGCCAGTGATGGAACTGCTGATATTGCTGATGCTCCAGATGAGATGGAGGGAGTAAATCCGGGAAATATTTATGTGGATAATCAGTCAATAAAAGAAGACGTTGATAATCCATATACAATTCTTCTTTTCAGTGGAAGTATGCCAACTGTATACAAATATAACAAAGAACAACCAGACGATCCATGGACTGTTGTAAGTCAGGAAAAAGTAAACTTGTTAGAAGGTAAGGTAAATAAAGTATCAAAATCCTACTTGATTTTTACAGATCAAAATAATGATGATATTAAAGTAAAAATCAAGAAGGATGAGCAGTGGCATCCAGGTGATGAAATTAAAGTGTTCGGCTTAACGAAAACGAAAGATGGAAAGGTTAAGCTTGCAAAGCAGTATGGATATTATAAGGTTGAATAATATATTAGGAAAAGAACACACATTAATAGAGTAAAATATATGAAAAAGGTCTTGGAACTTTTACAGTTTCAGGGCTTTTTTCTTTTGGGTAAATTCTTGGCATATTGTTAAGCGTGAAAAGTAGTGGACTTTTTGGATTGTAACTGCCGGATTTGAGCGACTAATGGCTTGCCATTAGTCGTATTGGGTTACTACTTTTGACAGAGAAAACATTGAATTGGGAGACCGAACTCTGAAGAGAGGATACGGTCGGGAGGAAGTAGGGAAGGAGAGAGTGACTATATGCCTAAGACTGTGAGTGTGCATAATGGCAGCGCAGCAAATCGAGAGCATAACCGGCGTAATCCCAGAACAACCGGTCAGATGCCACATATACAGCAGGATCTTGTTCATCATAATGAGACATGGATAGATATTCCTGTCCGAGAAGCCTATAAGCAGATTTTCCAGACTGCAGTCGATGATTACAATCGTCGTCAGTCAAGACCAGAGAGGAAGATTAGAGATTATTACAATCAGATTAGGAAATCAGCTAAGAAACATACCGCCTATGAGCTGATTATCCAGATTGGAGATAAGAATGACACCGGCTTGTCGGCAGACAATGAGATTGCCTGTCTCCGAGAATATTATAATAATTGGCAGCAGCGTAATCCTAATCTTTTTCTGTGTGGGGCATATCTGCATCGGGATGAGTCTACAGTCCACCTGCATATGGACTATATCCCAGTGGCACATGGATATACCAGAGGGATGTGTATCCAAAACGGACTGGTACGGGCGTTGGGCGAACAGGGATTCTTCAAAGAAGGCAGACAGACTGCTCAAATTTTATGGGAGAAGCGCGAACGACAAGAACTGGAACGTATTGCCCGGGATCATGGCATTGATATCTATCATCCGGATGGTGAGAAGAGACATCACCTGGATACGGAGATATACAAGCTTACGCAGGAAATTTCGCGTCAGCATATAGAATTAGACCAAAATGCGAATGACCTTAAGACAGGAAAACAGGCCCTTGATGATGTCCAAAATGCATTATCTGCAGATAGACAGGAATATACCATGCTCCGGCAGCAGCTTAGTAATGCCAGAAGAGCGATAGATGTTTATGAAAAGTTGAAACAGGAGTATGGGAGTCTACAGGATTCTTACAGAGAACTGCAAAATCAACATAATCAACTTATACAGGCAACTACTATAATCAAGGGTACGAGTAGAGAAGAGGTACCTCATCGTCGTTCTATTGTGAGTGGTAATTATAGTGTTCCGGAAGATGAGTACAAGTTGTTGTTGTCTGACCATCAGATTGCTGATACATACCGTAGAGAATTGGCAAAATACCAGCAGCAGATAGAGAGGCTGGCAGAGAAAAATCAGAAATTAGCAGAAAGTCGTGATATATACCAGGATGAACATTTGTATTTGAGAGAAAAATTGTTAGAGGTTAATAGATATCTTAATATGGTTGGATTGTTAGATGATTATAATGATTATCATCAGGAGCAGGAACGACAGAGGAATGCAGACATAACGGAACAGATTAGTTATGATGTTTCAGATCGGGCGGAAAATTTTGCGGAATGGGAACCGGAACGTTAGGCATTGATTTTTCCGTGTCAGAACTGGGAATGTATATAACAGGATATAATAATTATGACACATGGGAGTGCATCGAGAGAAACTCACTTAGAGTAATGCGCTCTTGTACTCACTTCGAGGTGTCAATCCTTTCGTTTTATCTCCTGGTGTATTTTTCTTCCAGACACCAGGAGAGTTTTAAGATTTTTGCATTACGCGAAAAAATATGATGGTCCCGTGGATTAGCCCCCGGAAAATAAAATATAAGCCAAAAAAGTGAATTCGAATTCACTTTTTGGTAGGCGACTGTATATTTACATAATGTAGAAAGAGACGGCTTCATTAATTTTTAAATGCAGTCTCTTTTTTGGTGTTATGAGAGTTCGGAAAATAATTCATTTTTATATTTATAAAATGTGTTTCGCGAAATTGCGAGGATATCTATAATTTCTCGGTCACACATATTTCCGTCAAAGGCTTTGGACATTTTTTTGATAAGTGGTTTCATCGCTTTGGATTTTTTTGTGGTCAATCGGCTACCTTTGACCTGACCAATCTGTTTTTGCTTGGCAGGGGGAAGAAACGGATTATCACGTTGGACAATCTTAATTCCTTCTGAAATACGTTGGTGCAGATCTGTAACTTCCTTTTCGGATTGTTGAAATGCGATGCGTATTTTTTCGAGAGTTTCTTCGTCTTGAAATACGGTGATGGCATCTAATACAGATTGGATTAGATTATCTATAGATTTTTTACCAGTATGAGCTATCTCATATTTTCGATTTTGCATGCGTTTATAATATTCGGTGTTGATATGTGGCTCTTTTATAAACATTAAATCAACGCCTTGATGAAGTAGCTGCATGTATAAGTTATATCCCTCTTCCGCAGTACGACTCATGCGGCTAACAGAATCGAATATAATAGTGTCGCCTGGGTGGATAATCTTTAACAGCTGCGAGAATTGTGGGCGCTCAATTTTGGTGCCGGTATATTTTTCAGCATAGATTTTTTCGATTTTTTTATCTTTGCAATATTCTTCGATATTTTTTATCTGCCGGTCCAATCTCTGGGTGGGAGTGGATACTCTGGCATAGCCGTATATTTTTCCCATGCTGTACCTCTTCAATTTGTATCAAATCTGACTATAGTTATATTTAATACTAATATTACACCATTCTCCGCGGAAAATCAATCAGCTTTTGATACTATTTGACATGATGTTAGTTTTAATACCAATAAAATAGATAAATCAATATATGGAGATATGAATAGATTTTTCATTTTAGATTTTAATTTCGCAGATTATAGATAACTAAAAAACGAAAGGGGAGATAAAAAATGCATAACATTAAGAAACAGATACAAGACGGGCATATCCATGACAGAAAGACATAATAACTGCCTGGAGAAATAAAAAACAAGAAAAATTTTCAACGGGTAAATAAAATGGAAGAGATGAGGTAATGGATATGTTATATGAAGATTTTAGAGGCACAATTACTCAGGTTTTGATTGCTGAGAAAAAACTTAATATTAGAGATGAAAATATTGTAGTCCATTATAAGGGAGAAGTTGCTGACGATGAGAGAGGACGTCTGTGGATCAAGGACGCTAACCAAAAATATTATCAGAAAGAGTCTGACACTCTGTTGGGAGATTTTCTGGTTATAGAACTTGAGCATCTGGGGGAAACGTCAATGGTAATCAGATATGATCTGCAATCATTGTATGGTGCTTATTGTAGTAGTGGATGGGATGCTGTCTTTGAAAATGTGGAAGACAAACTGAATATGTGCAAATCTGGACAGGAAAAAATAAAACATATTGCAAATTATGAAAAAATGTGTGACTGGCTGGTAGTTCGTCCTGTTAATTATGTCGAACGGAAATCAGCATTACAAAAAGCAATCTATAAGAGAGTGGGGGATATGGCTCTTGTAATCTACATCTTGCTATATGCAGATCAGAATAATTATAATACGTGTCTCTGTCAAAAAGAGATAGTAGAGAACTGGGATGTATCGGAAGAGGAACTGTGGGAAGTTGCAATGCGAAATACGATGATGGATGCATTGCCGCGGATATATTACAGACCAGATGATACTGTAAATCCACCATACACTAAAGGAGCATTTATGGCAGCAGGAACCGAAGAAGATTTCAGAATAGGTAAAGATGATAATCCGATGGTTACAACGGTTCGTGGGATAAATGGAGCAATTGCGATGTTTTATCCGGGCGTACAAGAAGAGTTGGCGGAACTTACCGGCGGAGATTATTATGTGGCATTTCCAAGCGTTGATGGTGCAATGATACATTCGGTAGACGGTATTCAACCAAGGGATTTGTTATGGCGATTAAAGTGTACCAGAAGTATGATGACAGAGGGGCTCTTGAGCAAATATGTATATAAATATAATTCTGAAAAAAAGCAGTTAGAGCAAATGTATCTGTAGAAAATGTATTGTAGATTGAAAGAAAGCTGTATCTTTGATGATGCAGCTTTTTAAAAAGAAAGTTGAGAAATGTGGAAATGATTAAAATCAGATTAATGGGGGAAAGAGAAGAGATAAAGATCATAATTGAAAACATTAGTCATATTAATGATGTTAGAATTTTGTCCCTGTCAGATTTCTATGCCAATAGAGGAGGGGCAAGTGATTATGGAAGAATCTATATGGAAGTGGAGAAAAAAGATGCTGTGTAATGTTATATGGAAAGGAAGGGTATAGGAATGAAAGGCAAAATGTTAAAAGAAGTACAATTTGTGGATGACGAACATGAAAAATTTTTCTTGGATAATATTGTAAGATGCAGATATGAGGAGGTGTATCATCATGCCCTAATATATTGTCTGGGAATTAGCGAGACTACGCGAAGGAATATAGACAGTATTTATGATTTTGCAACAGGATGCATTAAAACAGAATGTCTTTGTGAAGACTGGCAGACGAGCGGGAGTATTAGAATTGTAAGATTAGCATTTTGTCTATATTGTGATGGAACACCGAGTGTAAATGATATGGAGGATGTGGATTCTAAGTTGGCAGAATGTAGAGAATACACAGTAGGACAGATTTTCTGCTGCGAATATGCTAAATATTTTTTGGAAGCGATTAAATTAAGATATCCGGAATATTGCTTATGATTATTTGGTCGCGGATAAAATGTGAGTATTGTCACAAAGAGGTATAAAAGAGTTGCTTTTTTCGCTGAATTGAATATACTTATAAGCAGGAATAGAAATGTTCTCGATGTAAGAGCATCGTTAAAAGTTGGGTTGCAGATGGAGCAGGGTAACTTTCCATTTCATTAGATGTTTTATCTGGACATCGAGCCTGGCAGCTTGGATAAAGCTGTAGTCCACGTGGGGGACTTAATGATTTCCACGTCGTTATGGGTATCTTAACTGGATGCCGAGGCTGACAACCAGCAGAAAACTCTTTATAAATGGATTTTCAGAGGAGTGTGGGTAGAAACCATGCTCCTTTTTATTAATTATGAAAGATGAAAGAGTAAAAAATATTAGAAATATTATTTAGTTCAAGATTAGCTTAATATAGTCTAAATAAATAGAGAGATAATATGATATATACGCACCGCATAGTTTTCTTTATACAAATTTTATAGAATATTTTTTGTGAGAATGCTATACTGTAAGTAGTAATAGGAAAGAAATATAATATGTAATGAAAGGGGTAATATATAATGGAAGTTGTTCGTAAAATTGTAGATGCAAAAAAATTGATGTCTGTGATTCCATTGCCAGAGACTATGCGTAACAGGCGAGTGGAAGTCATTGTATTACCTGCTGAGGAACAGAAAGTTTCTGAGAATTTAAAGAAGAGTGGCAATATAGAATCTTTAGTGGATTCATTAGTAGGAGTTATTCGGGACACGGGTATGACACTGGAGGATTATCGCGCTGAAAGGCTGGGAAAGTATGAGAATCTTGATTGATACAAATGTAATATTGGATGTGTTGTTGAAACGATCTCCATTTTACGAAACAGCGATAGAAGTTTTAAAGTTATCGGCAAGAGATGATATTCAGGAATTTGTTTCAGCTTCAGCAATTACAGATATTTACTACATTGCATATAAGAATTTAAGAGATAAGGCAGCAGTAAGAGAGCTTCTGAAAAAACTGCTTTTGATTGTGTCCGTAGCAGGTGTTTCAGAGGAAGAAATCCAAAAAGCACTGGAATTGGAATGGAACGATTTTGAGGATTCTGTACAGTATTCAGTAGCAGCACTAAATGAGATGGATGGAATAATTACTCGAAATGTAAAGGATTATTCATCAGCAGAAATGCAGGTATGGGAACCGGCTCAGTTTCTTGAAAAAACAAAGTGCTGATTTGCTTACACTTTTGATTACACTCAAAAGAAGGTGTGCTGAACCCTCCTGTTTTTCTAGGTTTGCAGACCTGAATTCCGGTTCGATTCCGGTCTGCGGCATGATTTTAAGTGAGAGAAATGTTGATTTTACAGCGTTTCTCTTATTTTTTTGCTTATAGGTTTTGAACACACTTGAATACAATTTTTACAGTTGTATACCTCATCTGCGTTTCTTTCTTCTTATAATTCAGAGAACAATTATTAAGCCGGAGAACTGATGCCTGATAGAACAGAGATAAGAATAAGCCGGATAAATGCTGAATATTACAGCATTTATCCGGCCTTTGTCTTGTAAATTTCGCCACTTTTAAATATAAAGCACTATACCTGTATTCTGTCTGCAACTTCATTTCCAAGAACAATCTTTCGGTTTGCAGAAGAAATTATAAGAGAATCGTGGAATTTGCGGAGAACACGAATCGTGCTGCCTTCATGAATATCCATATCGTGCATGGATTTCATAACTTCCGGCAGTCCGAACATCCATTTAATGGTGTAAGTGTATCCCTGAGTAGAATCTGATAATGAATGCATAAAAAAACCTCCCTGTATAAAGTAATATGGTAAATAATGTCAGATAATTTATTGCTGCTATTGAAGTAATTGTATATCTATGAGTATTAGTTCGTCAATTATAACATTATTTCATACAATACTTAAATAATCATTCATTTATTCAGATATTTTCAGGGACTTTTTTCCGCATATACATATAATTTATTCGATAAATTTCAGATTATCAAGAGCATAGCGGAGTGCCATGCACATTAATTCATTTCTTGAGCGTCCGCTTTTGGCAGACAAGTCATCATATTGTTCTTGCAGTTCACGTTCAAGGCGAATGGTCATGGTGATTGATCTGTCTTCTTTTTTATCTGTACATTTTGGCCGGACAATAAAGTCGTTTGGCATGATTATCCCTCCTGTATAAACATTTATTAGTGAATGGTTATCATAATTGATATTGCTTATTCTATAGCAATCCTCTGAAATAATGCATCTTAATCCAGCCCATCAGAGTGTGAAATCCTGCGTCAGATATCTTTGCCGTGCGTCAGCACGCCTGCAGATATCTTCCTTGTCTTTCGCACTCTGCTGAACTGTCTTAAATGCATTATTTACGAGGATTGCTATAATTTTGATCTCCGTAATCACTGTTATGATATAAAGTATAGTTACACAGGATTGACATTGATATAACACAAATTTATAATACATATTAGTATTACTTTTCTCCGCTTTGAAATAGAAAGGTTATCCTGCGAGACTGTTGTAAGAATTAATTTGATGCGATAGTATGAGTGAGTTATGAATATGTGGGGAATACTTGTAACATTAGAGTGTGTCTGAAAAATCATTCCCGCAATCTGCACGCCCCACTTTGCGGGATATTTCACCCGAATTCAGTTGCCGTAGCCCGCTACGGCGCCCTCATCCGGGCAAAATATCCCACAAATTGTGACGCACATCTTGCAGAAAGCCTTTTTCAGACACGCTCTAGAATGCAGTAAATAAATATTTTCAGAGAGACTGGGTAAATATATGGAAAATGTGATTCGGAAACTGTATGGTATGTATATGGATAATGACAATAGAGAAAAAAATGAAATGTCAGTAATGCATGATGATTTATGTAAAGAGAAAAAAGAGAAGGCATACCAGTGCTATCAGAAATTGAGAGTTCAACTGACAGATGAGCTTGCTGAAGAACTGGATGAACTGATGAATAAACATATGGAAATATATCCACAGGAGCTGGAAGAAAGTTTTGCCATGGGATTTAAAACAGGGGCAAGGCTGATGTGCGAGATTTTCAGTGAAGAAACAGAATGATTGTAAAGCAGATATGGCAATTCTCCAGATAAAGTATGATTTTAGAGGATTGCCATAGGTTTGATAAGTGGGTCTGACATATAATTTTTGATAACATGATCAGGATAATTTATGGTTGTTGAACGTTATCAGAAATTGTGAGGTTGTCAGACGTAATTTCATTCAGGAGATATTCTATAGTATGCATATGTTCGTTCATAACTTTTTCTGCAAGAGGTGCATCATTATTGGTTATTGCCTGAACAAGCCGAGTGTGCTGGGAATCAATCTCCGGTGCATCGTTATTTTTCTGCATAAGATAGGAACGTATTCCAACGATCATATTTTCAGTAATCTGTGCAGAGGCATTTAATACACTCAGTATTAATGGATTGGCAGAAATCTGAGCAATTTTCAGATGCAGATCACGATCCAGATCACCGCGGATTTTTTCATCCTGAGTGCTGTCCAGTCTGGCAATGATAAGCTGGAGTTCAGCAGCATCCAGCGGTGTACAGTTTTGGGCGGCGAGAAAAGCAGCTTTGCTTTCCAGTGCGCCTCGAAGCTGCAATGCATCCTGAATTTTGCTGTTGTACATTTGAAATATGATAGACAGAGGTTCAGTAAGACAGCTGTGAAGATCAGTTGCAATATAATTGGCACCGCCATGTACGCTGACAGTAATCCCGAGCAGGGAAAGAGCCTTCAGGACTTCTCGTAATGCTGGTCTGGAGATTCCGAATTCTTCTGCCAGAATACGTTCAGCAGGAAGTGCATCGCCGGGTTGTAATTCTCCGTTTTGGATATTTTCGATAATTTGTTTCAGAACATCGTTGAATGTACTGGTTTTATCTATTTTTCTAAACATTTATTTTCCTCTTTCCTGGTACATCGTTTCGTAAATAACTATACCAATCGCGTAAGATGCGGATTCGAGTGTGCAGCTCTATATCAGATAACTGTTCCGCAGAGATTTCTTTGATTATTAAATAGTTACATACATCTAATATTATAACGGATTGAAAGGGAGATGCAACTGATTCCTGCAAAATTTCTAAAAGTGTAAAATTTTTGTGTTGCTGAGAACGGAGTGAACAGTAACAAATTTTTGCAGTTTTTTTATAAATTTTATAATTATATTAGAAATTAGACAAATTTCTCTCACATTTATAGGTTATGATATTTACATCTTAAGGAAATGACGTACCTTAAGAGAAAATCTTTCCTTTCCCTAAAAGTGTAAAATGAACGTGAATCACCGCTTAACCGACAAGATCGACGGAGAAGCGGTGATTTTATTATGTCACTGAAGCAGGATTCTTTCTTATAAACCTCTGTAACGATTAAGACAGGCATAAATTTCCTGGATACGGGGGATGGCGTAACCGCAGGAAATTTTTTGATTCTCCGTAAAGAAGGACAGACCATGTGAAGAGAGATTTTTCCAGAGAAACTGCACAATCTCAGGCAGGGTACGTCTGCCGTCTGCCAGATGTTCAACTGCATATTTCAGCAGGAGTCCTAAGGCAGCGGTCTGTTCTGTGTCGATAAGCTGTTCTGTATAGCGGAGATCAATCTTCTGTTTGCCGAGAGAGAAGCTGTCTGTCCCGGAGATTCTGGTTTTCAGGCGCTCAGGTCTTGTGGCATCGGAATCGGAATGATTTCCACGACTGTTATGTCTGAGGCGCTTAGAAGATTCGGCAGGCCTGCTCATAATGCGATGGCTGTGCGGAAGCTGAAAATCAGTAACTGAAACAGAAGGCAGAGGATATTGACAGCATAATTTTTTGACAGAAGCTGTAATATCTTTTGGAACGTAATTGTCCATCTGGATAATTGTATCTGCAATATGAAAGAATGCCCCGGAACTTCCGGCAACAAGAATTGTAGAAATCCCTGCTTTTTTATAAAGATCCTCTGCACGCTCCAGAAACGGAGTGATCGGCTCTTTTTCACGCTGGATAACCTGCTGCATGAAAGCATCACGAACCATGAAGTTAGTTGCGGAGGTGTCTTCATCAAGAAGAAAAAGGTGGCTTCCGGCTTCCATGCTTTCTACGATACCGGCTGCCTGGGAAGTGCTTCCACTGGCATCCAGTGTAGAGAAACAGCGGGTATCTTTCTTGTTTGGAAGATCATTTATAAACATGGAAATATCCACATCCTTGATAAAACGGCCATCTTCTGAACGCAGTTTGACAGCAGTTGCATCTGTGATCACGTATTCACGTCCATCTCCGGGGATATGATTGTATACACCAAGTTCAAGTGCATTCAGAAGCGTGGATTTGCCATGATATCCACCGCCTACGATCAGAGTGATTCCCTTTGGAATCCCCATGCCTGTGATTTTTCCTTTATGGGGAAGATTTATGGAAATGCGCAGACTGTCCGGAGAAGTAAAGGAAACGGAAGCTTTCATAGGGCGGGAGGAAATACCGCTTTCTCTGGGGAGGATGGAGCCGTCGGCTATGAATGCGCAGAGATTTTTTGCGGGCAGCGTCTGACGGATAAATTCCTGATCCTCTGCAAGCTCTATATAATTCTGTAATTCCTTTGCATTAAGGCTGGAGTAGAAAAAGGATTTTTGAATGCATACAGGCAGAAAATCAAAAAGGATTTTCTCCAGTTCAGTGGCATTGATCGTGCGGCCATTAGCAGGGAAGCCCACAAAAAAGCGGGCGGTTATGCCTTTTTCTGTTATTTCACAGGCTGTCCGGGAAAGAATCTCCTGACCACAATGACTGACAGTGAGCAGGCCGCTTTTGCCGGAGCCTTTTGCACGAAAGCTGTACTGACTGACCTGTTTTTCAAACTGACGTGTAAGATAGTCGCAAAGAGTAGTCCCGGTAAGTGTATCTTTATAATATTCGACGGGAAATCCGGCATCTCTGTGTGAAATCTGAATGCTGACATGAGAGGGAGAAGCAAAAGGATCTCCCTGCACATGGTCGATGGACAGAATATAATTTCCAAAATGATACAGACCTTTCAGCCCTTTATATGCCGGATAACTTTTGCGGTTTATGGAACGAAGCTGCTGATGCAGTTCCTCTGAATTTTTCATGACAGAACCTCCTGGTATTGCAGATATTTTTATAATAATCCTCGCAAATAATGAATTTGAGAGGAGAAACATTAACCTGCCATCAACTATAGCGGAAATGAATCATAATGTCCACTGACAAATAAATATTAATCATATGGAAAATTTTCAGAGGATGTTTTATAATGAAAAACAGGTAATTGTTCAATACCATTACATAATAGCGAACTGATGAATAGTTACCGTTATCAAAGCAATACTATGAATGACAGTCATAAAGAAAGGCGGAACAGTAAATGGAACGTAGAAATGCATGGCTTTCTTATACAGAAGCAGAAGAAAAAGAACTGGAGCAGGTTGCAAAAGCGTATCGCAATTTTCTTAATGTGGGAAAAACAGAGCGTGAATGTGTGACGCAGATCATCAGAGAAGCACGGGCAGCAGGTTATGAATCTCTGGAAGAGAAGACTGCGAAGGGTGAGAAACTGAAAGCAGGAGATAAAGTTTATACAGTCGGAATGAAGAAGATCATTGCACTGTTTCATATCGGACAGGATGATATTTCTGAGGGAATGAATATTCTGGGAGCACACATTGATTCTCCACGTCTTGATGTCAAACAGAATCCATTATATGAGGATACGGATCTTGCATATCTGGATACCCATTATTATGGCGGTGTTAAGAAATACCAGTGGGTGACTCTTCCCCTGGCAATCCATGGCGTAGTGGTAAAGAAAGACGGAAGTACAGCAGAAGTAAATATCGGTGAGGATGAGAATGATCCGATCGTATATATCACAGACCTTCTGATTCATCTTGCAGGAAAGCAGATGCAGAAAAAAGCGACAGAAGTGATCGAGGGAGAGAATCTGGACATCCTGATCGGCAGCAGACCACTGAAAGACCTGGAAGATGATAAGAAGAAAGAGGCAGTAAAACAGAATGTACTGAATATCCTTAAAGAGAAGTATGATATGGAAGAGGAAGATTTTCTTTCTGCAGAGCTGGAGATCGTACCGGCAGGAAAGGCAAGAGAGTGTGGTCTGGACAGGAGTATGATCGCTGCTTATGGACAGGATGACAGAGTGTGCGCATATACTTCTCTGCTTGCAATGCTTGGGATGGACACCCCGAAACACACTTCCTGCTGTCTGTTTACTGATAAAGAAGAGATTGGAAGCGTAGGTGCAACCGGTATGCAGTCACGTTTCTTTGAGAACGCAGTGGCTGAACTTCTGGATGCAATGGGATGCTACAGTGATCTGAGATTGAGAAGAACTCTGAAGAATTCCAGTATGCTTTCCTCTGATGTAAGTGCAGGCTACGATCCGGCTTATGGGGAGGCATTTGAGAAAAAGAATGCAGCTTATCTTGGAAGAGGTATCGTATTAAATAAATTTACCGGAGCAAGAGGTAAATCCGGCTCGAATGATGCAAATGCAGAATATGTGGCAAGAGTCAGAAATATTTTTGACAGCCATGAAGTTGCGTTCCAGACAGCTGAACTTGGGAAAGTAGATGTAGGCGGAGGTGGAACAATTGCCTATATCGCAGCACTTTATGGAATGGAAGTCATTGACAGCGGTGTGGCAGTACTCAGTATGCATGCCCCATGGGAAGTGACAAGCAAGGCAGATATTTACGAAGCCAGGAAAGCATATAAGGCATTTTTGCTGGAAGCATAAAAAGTCGGGCAGATGCAGAATAAAAATATGAAGAAATTGTGGAAGCTGTATCGTTTCTGATAACAGAGACTTGCAGATTCCGCAGATAAGGGCAGAGCTTTTGGAAAACTGAAGCGCTGCCCCTTTAACATATAAGTGAGGTTATGATTGTAAAAGGTATTTCTGATATCTTACGAAAGACAGGTTGCGATTCTGTAAGATCTGGATTGGAGCAGGATATTTAATAGACGGGAGGGAAAGATGGAGGAAGCGCTGATCAGAGTAAAAGATTTGTGTAAAATATATAATCCCGGCGAGAATGAAGTACGGGCGCTGGATCATATTAATCTGGAAATTAATAAGGGTGAGTTTGTTGCTATTATCGGACAGTCAGGTTCGGGAAAGTCTACATTTATGAATATGCTGGGCTGCCTGGATGTGCCTACATCCGGCGAATATTTTCTGAATGGAACTGATGTGTCCACAATGGAAGATAATGAACTCTCAGAAGTCAGAAACCGGGAGATCGGATTTATTTTTCAGGGATTTAATCTGATCTCAAATCTGACTGCAATCGAAAATGTGGAACTACCGCTGGTTTACAGAGGGGTAGACAGAAAAACGAGACATAAGCTGGCAGTAGAATCACTGACCATGGTAGGGCTTGAGAAACGTATGGATCACAGGCCAAATGAAATGTCAGGAGGACAGCAGCAGAGGGTGGCTATTGCAAGAGCAATCGCAGCTCAGCCACCGGTGATCCTGGCAGATGAACCTACAGGAAATCTGGATTCTGCATCCAGTAAGGAGATTCTTCAGATTCTTAAAAGTATGCACGAGCAGGGAAAAACGGTCATATTGATCACACATGATAATGGGATCGCTGCTCAGGCAAGGCGTGTAGTCAGAATTATGGATGGAAAGATAGAATCAGATTTTATCAATAAAAACTATGGGAAAGAAGAATATATAAAAAACCAGCTGGATGCATAAATCGGGTTACAGGGAGACAGATATTATGAAAAAAAAGAAAAGTAAAAAGAAAATTATTATTGGAGCAGCAGCTGTTCTTGTTGTTGCCGGCGGAGTTACAGTAGCAGGTCAGAGAAATTCAACAGAAAATCAGATTCCACAGGTTCAGGTAGTAACTGCAGAGAAAGGAGATGTTGAGGAAATTGTAGATGCCACAGGAACAGTGGGAAGTGAAGAAGAGAAGACTTATTATTCTCCTGTAAATGCAGAACTGAAAACTGTTTCTTTTTCCCAGGGCGATGTGGTAAAAAAGGGAACAAAACTGATTGAGTTTAATACAGAGAATCTGGAAAAAGATAACCGGAAAGCAGAACTGAATCTGAAATCAACAAAGTACGATACAAAAGATACAAGAAAGAAATCTGACAAAGCAGAAAAGAAGCAAAAGGATGCCAAAAAGAATGTTCAGGAGCTTGAGAAGAAAATAAAGGATAAAAAGGCTTATGTCTCGTCTCTGAAAGCACAGATTTCAGCAGCACAGCGTGAAGCGGCAGCTCAGGCAAAAGCCCAGGCAGCAGCCCAGGCTCAGGCACAGCAGCAGGAAGCTCAGGCAAAAGCCCAGGCAGAGGCAAAGAAACAGGAGGAAATCCAGAGTAAATATCAGGCCGCACTTTATACATACAAGACGGAGACTCTTCCGCAGTACCAACAGCAGCTCTCAGATCTGAATGCACAGTATAATCAGGCACAAAGCGATTATAATCAGGCAGACACCACATATCAGATGGCATTTGCAACATGGCAGGCAGATCCTTCAGATGAGAATGCACAGGCTCTGGATAACGCGGAGACTGCAAGAACACAGGCACAGCTCACAATGCAGCAGGCACAGCAGACTTATAATGATCTTAAGCAGCAGACACCGAAAATGCCGGTACTTTCTGATTTCACAGAAAGCAGCGCAGATTACTCATGGGGAATTTCAGACGGTTCAGATGCAGATGACAGCGATGGGGAAGATTCTTCCTACTCCGGATATGACAACAGCGGAAGTGATGGCGGGACAGTAACTGCGGATACTTCTGCTCTGGAAAGTGCACTTGAGACAGCAAGTGATGAACTTGCAGAGCTTCAGTCAGATCTAGCTTCTGAGAAAGCTGTCGCAGAGGCAGATTCCACAAGTCTGACAAAAGAAGAAAAAGAGAAACTGAAAGTAACAGATAATCTTTCCGAACTGGACGCAAAATCAGCCGAGGAGCTGGTGAAGGAAGGAAAGAAAGGAATCACCGCGGAATTTAACGGAATCATATCCAAGGCAGATATTAAGCAGGGAGCAGCAGTTACTCAGGGTATGGAACTGTTTACTATTGAGAATACAGACAAGGCAAGTGTGGATGTGACTCTCTCTAAATATGATTATAATACAGTGAAAGAGGGGCAGTCTGTTGAGATTACCTTAGGGGATAATACTTATCAGGGTACTGTAATAAAAATGAGCCATATTGCGGTGCAGAATGAAAAAGGAACGCCGGTCATTTCAGCAACAGTAAGCATTGATGATCCGGATGAAGATATTTTCCTGGGAGTAGATGCAAAGGTTAAGATTCATGCGGCTTCTGCGAAAAATGTGGTGACTCTTCCTGTGGAAGTGATCAATATCGGAAAAGAAGGCTCCTTCTGCTATGTGATAGAAGATGGACTGGTGACAAAGAGAAATATTACCACAGGAATCAGCTCAGAGGATTATGTGGAAATTACGAAGGGAATCAAAGAAGGCGAAGAAGTAATCGCAGATCTGGGTGATTACACAGAGGGAATGGAAGTACAGGCAGTTCCTGAACAGACAGGAGAGGATGCCGATGAGTAAGCTGTATGAATATATCAAGATGGCAGTCCATAACATTATGGCAAATAAGGGACGTTCATTTCTGACTATGCTTGGCATTATCATTGGCATTGCTTCTGTAATTGCCATTGTATCTGTGGGTGAAGGAACCAAGAACCAGATGAACAGTGAAATTGATGATATCGGCGGCGGGCAGATTGCCATCAGTGTCAGCGATGAGGCACAGACAGATGAGGAGTGGATCACTGCGGATGATGTGGAAGCAATCCGGGCGGTAGACGGTATAGAAGGAGTAAATGTTTCGGATTCATTCAGTGGAGAAACTACCACAGGTAAGGGAAATTTTTCTCTTATGGTAACAGGTGAGGGACCGGATGCAAAGCTGTTAAATAATGCCACCATGAAGCATGGAGTATATTTCGGGGAAAACGAAGTCCAGGAAGCAAAAAATGTCTGTGTGCTTTCCGATGCAGATGCAAAAAGACTCTTTGGCACAGATGATGTGGTTGGAATGACTGTAGATGTCAATTGTTATGGACTGACCAAAAGTCTTCGTATCTGCGGGGTGACAACCCAGAAAGAAAATGGAACCTTTGTCAGTTATACTTATGAGGGAATGCCAGTGACTATTAATGTTCCCTATACTACAATGAATGAATTCACCGGTGTATCCGATTACTTTTTCTCAGTAACAATGCAGGCAGATAAGAGCTTAAACAGTCAGGATGTTGCTGACAAAGTGGTAAAACTGATGGAAAAAAGACATCAGTGTGCAGGAAAAGATTACTTTCAGGTACAGAGCTTTCAGGATATTATGAGCTCTATGAATCAGATGCTGGATATGGTGACTGCTTTTATCTCCTTTGTGGCGGGAATTTCCCTTCTGGTTGGCGGTATCGGCGTTATGAATATTATGCTGGTTTCCGTAACAGAACGTACCAGAGAGATTGGTATCCGTAAGTCACTGGGAGCGAAAACCTCTTCTATTATGATGCAGTTTCTGGCAGAGGCGGCAATTCTGACGGTGATTGGAGGGGTGATAGGAATTGTTCTGGGTGTGATCGGCGGATATGTGATCTGTTCAATCATAAGCAGCAGTATGGGAATGTCCATTACTCCGGGAATCAGCCTGAGTACAATTATGGCGGCGACTTTGTTTTCCTGTGCAGTAGGAGTATTCTTTGGAATTTATCCTGCGAAGAAAGCAGCAAAACTGAGCCCGATCGAGGCGCTAAGACGGAACTGAATTAATAAAGAAATAACAAAAAGGGTCAAAACAAATAGCTTTGTTCTGGCTCTTTTTGTTACACCGGCAGAGGATAAGGAATCTGACAATGGATATTCATTTTACGCATAGAATAAACAAAGCCGTTTTGAAAAATTACAAAAAATAATAGCAGAAATTCCCAGTCGATAATTATACATAATGCATAAAAAACAAAAAAATAAAAGAAAGATATTGACAAAAATAAATAAAGAATATATGATGTAGCCATCAGTTGAGAACGTTCTCAATTATCAGACAGGAACGACTTAACTTTTATTTTTAGAAATATTTGAGAACGTTCTCAAAAAGATGGAGGTATTCCATATGAGTGAAGACAGAACTATTACAATAGATGATGTTGCGAGATTAGCAGGTGTTTCAAGAGCAACCGCCGGACGTGTGGTAGGAAATTATGGGAGTGTTTCAGATAAGTCCAGAGACCGCGTGCTGGAGGCAGTAAAACAGTTAAATTATCAGCCGAATCTTATTGCCAGGGGGTTAAGATCACAGTCTACAAAGACAATAGCAGTTGTTGTTGGAAATATACGGAACACATATTCCACAGCCCTTGTATACACAGTAGAAAAAGAAGCGCAGAAGAAAGGCTACAATGTTTTAATCTGCACGACACATGAAGACATAGAAAAAGAAATAAAACATTTGAAAGATTTAAGCAGTAAGAAAGTAGACGGAGTAATCCTTATGTCGGCTTATAGAGCTGATGGTAGTATGAATGAAGATTACAGGGAATATTATACAGGAAAACTACCAATAGTTTTTGTAGATCGAAATGTTCCGGGAATTCATCGTGACGTGATACAGAGTGAAAATTTTGTAGCATCCTATAAGGCGACTCAGTATCTTTTAAATATGGGCCATAAGAAGATTGGTGTGATTGCAACTTCTAATTTTTCGACAGTACAGGAGCGGATCAAAGGATACAGAGAAGCTCTTATAGATGAAAAAGTTGAATTTGATGAATCTCTGATTGCAAGTGTGGATGAACTCTCAGATAAAATGAGCAGAAAAGTGTGTCACAAATTTCTGGGAGAACACCCGGAAGTGACTGCATTATATATTTTGAATAACAGTTTATGCAGTGGAGTTTTACTGGATCTGAAAGAGAGAAAAATGAAGATTCCGAAAGATATTTCTCTGCTTGTATGGGACGATGAAGAATATAACGAACTTTTGGATATTACAACAATTGAGCAGCCAATTGCGGAAATAGGAAAGCAGGCTGTCAGAAAACTCTTTGATCTTATCGGTGAATCGGAAGATAGCGTCAACTATGAATGCAAAAAACTGAATCCGGAACTGATCATTCGCAAGTCTTGTGCAGCACCTGGCATGCCAACAGATTGATTTCTAGAACAATCTTGCGTCTGAATTTCTTATTTCCGCGTTGTCGTCGGTTGCCGTAGCGGGCAAAATATACTGCAAAGTGGGGCATGTAGATTGTGGAAATGATTTTTCAGACACGCTCTAAGCAATGTAAGTAATTCCATAAGGATTACATGTATAAAAAATTTATAAAAGGAGGAAAAACAATGGATTTAATTATGGGAATGAACAGCGGTTCCTCATTTGATGGAATTGATGTAATTCTGGCAGAAACAGAAATGGATGAAGACGGTTTTCCGAAAGCACCGCGTTTTATCTGTGGAGGGTCTTATGACTGGCCTAAAGAAGTGGCAGCTATTGTGAAAGATGCGTTTGTAAATAAGGTAGATATGATCGGGCTGAATCGTCTTAATTATCTGTGTGGAGCAGTTTTTGCCGAAAAAGCTGCACAGTTTCTGAAAGAAAATAACATTGATTCAAGAGATGTGAAAGTTCTTGGTCTGGATACACAGACAATCTATCAGGAACAGCCAAATCATGCAGCAATTGCAAAAATGACAAAAGAAGAAAAAGATGACTGGGTAGGACGATGGTTATCAGGAAACTATCCATGCGGAACTCAGATGGGAGATACATCTGTAATTGCCAATCTGGTAGACATTGATACAGTTACCCATTTCCGTCCGGCAGATCATGCTTCCGGTGGTGCCGCAGCTCCGCTGATGCCATATCTGGATTACATTCTTTTCAGAAAGAATCCGGGTTATACTATGACATTGAACATTGGTGGTATTGCAAACCTGCATGTTGCAAATGCAGACAGACGAAGAATGTTTGGATTTGATACAGGCCCTGGCAACATTATTTCAAACTATATGTGTAAGGTTTTATTTGGGCTGGAGTATGATAAAGATGGTGCAATCGCAGCGTCCGGTAAAGTAGATGAAGGTCTGATGGATCACTTTATGAAGCATCCATTCTGGGACAGACCTGTACCTCGTTCTGGATGGTCTCAGGATTACAGTGAAGAATATATCAAAGCGACAATCCAGAAATTCAGTTCTCTGCCAAAAGAAGATCTTCTTGCTACAGCATGCGCATTTACCGGAGAAGCAGTTGCAAGAAGCATGAAAGAAAATGTACCGGAGGAAATCATTAAATCTACCGACAAATTATATGCAAGCGGCGGTGGCGTTAAGAATCCTCAGATCATGAAAGAAATCCAGAAACGTGTTCCTGATAATATTAAAGTGACAACCTCTGCTGAAATCGGTATTCCACCGGAATATAAAGAAGCAATAAAGTTTGCGACCATTGCTTATTCAACCATTCATTGCGTACCAGGCAATATTCCAGCAGCAGGTCATGCATCACAGTATGCGATTCTGGGAAAAATCGCAGTGGCACCACGACATATCAAAGGCGGACCACAGCTGTAAATACTTATTCATCATAGCATAAAATTAATGATTAATCTATAAAAAATACTATATATTGGGGGAAATTATATATGAAGAAAAAACTTATCAGTGTTTTGAGTGCTGCTGTTATGGTTGTATCTCTTTTAACCGGAACGACTGTTGTTTCAGCAGCAGATAAAAAAGAAACAAAGGATATTACGATTGGAGTCTCCTTTGGACAGAATGTACACCCATTTTTTGTAGCAATGCAGAAAGGTATTGAACAGGCATGTGCAGATCTCGGAATTGAAAACTGTAATATTCTTGCAGCAGACAGTTCTCTGGAGACTCAGGTTTCACAGATTGAAAATCTGGTTACAAAGGGATGCGATGTGCTTCTTTTGAATCCATATGATTCCGATGGTGTTGTGAACGCTGTACAGGCAGCAACAGAAAATGGTGTAGGAGTGTTTACAATGGATGTTGATTGTGAAGGCTCAACATCATTTGTGGCATCTGATAATTATAAGGTTGGAGAGATGCTGGCAGATGCAGTGATTAATCAGCTGGATGGTAAAGGTAAGGTGGCCATTATTGATGGTATTACTGTGACATCATTGAAAGACAGAACCAATGGATTTATGGACAAGATCAAAGATACGGATATTGAAGTTGTTGCAGAACAGCAGACAGCTCATGCAAGAGATACAGCTCTTGCTTCCGCAGAAAATATTCTTCAGGCAAATTCGGACATTGATGCATTTGTAGGAGTGAATGAAAATTCAGGAATGGCTATTTTAAGTGGAGCAACTTCAGCCGGACTGAGTGATCTCTACATTACAACAGTAGATTCTACTGCTGAAAATATGGCAGCGATTCGTGATGGAAAAGTAGATATTGGAGTAGCTCAGGATCCATACAAAATGGGATATATAGCTGTGGAACAGGCAATTAAATGGTGCCAGGGTGAAGAAACGGATAAGTTTATTGAAGTACCGGTAGAATATATGGATAAAGACAATATTCAGGACTTTATTGATCGTGAAAAAGGATATGGCGTTGAAGTAGACTGATATATTAGCAAGTTAAGAAGAGACCATCTGCTGAATGCAGATGGTTTCTTAAAAAAGGGGTGAAAATTAAATGACGTCTCAGACAATTGTAAAAATGGATGGAATAACTAAGGCTTTTGCAGGAATCAAAGCATTAAATAATGTAAAAATAGACTTACGTCAGGGCGAAGTGCATGCATTAATGGGAGAAAATGGAGCTGGAAAATCGACTCTTATGAAAATCATGACTGGTGTTTACAGTAAAGATGCAGGGACAATGTATCTTCATAATCCATCTTCAGGTCAGCTGGAAGAGGTGGATATTAAATCTCCGCTGGCAGGTCAGAAACTTGGATTGAGTATGGTATTTCAGGAATTTAATCTTCTTGAAAATATGAATATTGCGGAAAATATTTTTATAGGAAGAGAGCCCTTAGGAACAGGGCAGACAGTAGATAGAAAGCAGTTACTCCAAAAAGCAGAAGAGGAATTAAAAAAAGTAAATCTGGATATTGATCCGGAAATTGAAGTATCTAAGCTGAGTTGTGGACAGAAACAGTGTGTGGAAATTGCAAAGGCATTATCTTTCCATGCAAGAGTAGTGGTTTTTGATGAACCAACTGCCAGTTTGTCAGAAAAAGAATCTCAGACATTATTTAAACTGATCCGAAGATTGAAAGCAGAAGGCGTATGCATTGTTTATATCTCACACAGAATGGAAGAAGTTTTTGAGCTGTCAGACAGGATCACTGTGTTTAGAAATGGAAGTTATATAGATACAGTAAACACGAAAGATGTGGAAGAAAAAGATCTTATTTCCATGATGATCGGACACGAATTAACCATTGAAAAAAAATCAGGAAGTGAATTTGTTAATAAAGATAAAGTTGTTCTTGAAGCGAAAAATGTGCAGGTATTTCCAAATGCACAGCCTGTAAATTTCAAATTGTATGAAAAAGAAATACTGGGATTTTTTGGTCTGGTAGGAGCGGGAAGAACAGAGCTTGCACGTATCATTTTCGGAGTAGATCCGATTGGAAGTGGAGAAATTTATGTAGAAGGCGGAAAAGTAAAGATTTCCAGTCCGAAAGATGCGATTAGATCAGGAATTGGATTGGTTCCGGAAGATCGAAAAGGTCTTGGGTTAATTCTTGGAATGAGTATAAAAGACAACATGCTGATTTCAAAAATCAGTCAGTTTAAAAGTTCATTTTTAAATAAGAAAGCACTGAAAAATATTACCGGAAACTTTATTTCAGATCTGGGTATTAATCTTCACAGTGAAGAGCAGGAGGTCAAGGAATTAAGTGGTGGAAATCAGCAGAAAGTAGTAATTGCCAAATGGCTGGCCATGGCACCGAATATTCTGATTATGGATGAGCCAACCAGAGGAATTGATATTGGTGCCAAAAGTGAAATTTATGCGCTTATGCGTAAGCTTACAGAGCAGGGAATGAGTATCATTATGATTTCTTCAGAAATGGCTGAAGTAATACAGGTAAGCGACCGTATTCTTGTTATGCATGAGGGAAGTATTTCCGGTGAGCTGACAGCTGAGGAAGTAACACGAAATAACATTATGCAGGCCGCATTTGGAGGTGTAAAGGAATGAAAGAAAAGAAAATAAATATTAATGGTTTGAGAGAGCTTCTTTTAGTAGGTGTTGTATTATTATTGTGCGTAGTCTGGACAGTGATGAATCCACAGTTTCTTTCTCTCAACAATATTACTAATATTTTGAGACAGGCATCTTATACTGCTATTGCTGCAGTTGGTATGACAATGATCATCATTATCGGAGAAATTGATCTGTCGGCAGGATCTCTTGTCTGCGCAGCAGGTCTTGTTGGTGCAGTTGTATGCAAAAATACAAACAGTGTTTTTCTGGCTGTAATCGCAGCAGTGATTGTTGGAGCACTGGTAGGTCTTTGTAATGGTACCCTTTGTGCAGTAGGACGTCTGCCTGGTTTTATTGCAACTCTGGCAAGCATGACAATTCTGAGGGGACTTGCATATATTATTACTGGCGGTAATTCAATTGTATGGACAAATGATAACTTTACAAAGATTGGAACAGGATATATGGGAGCGGTACCGATTCCGGTTATCATCATGATTGTGGCGATTATCTTTGGCGTAATGCTGACAACAAAATTCCGTTTTGGACGTTATATTTACGCTGTTGGCGGAAATATGGAAACTAGCCGCTGGTCTGGTATTCCTGTTGTAAAGGTAAAAATTCTTGTTTATGTTATCATGGGAGTACTTACATCAATTGCAGGTCTGATCGTTACCACAAGACTTGGTTCCGGGCAGCCATCTGCGGGACTTAATTTTGAGATGGATTGTATTACTGCAGCAGTTGTTGGTGGAACAAGTATGTCAGGTGGACGTGGAAAGGTAATGGGCACTGTTGTCGGTGTACTTCTTCTTACAGTATTAACAAATGGAATGACACTGGTTGGTATGAATACATATTGGCAGCAGGTATTAAAAGGTGTGATTATTGTTGTATCTGTTCTGGCAGACACAAGAGGAAAAGCAAAATAAAGATTTATGTATATTAAAAGATGAAAGAATCTGTTATACATGAAAAATTGTTGTAAAATATCCAATTTTATCACTAAAAAAAAATAAAAAAATTGTAAAAAAGGTGTTGACAAATGCTCCAGTATAGAGTAGAATAATCATTGTTGTGAGGGACACAGAATAAAAACTTCACAAGGATGTGCGTTTAGCTCAGCTGGATAGAGCGTTTGGCTACGGACCAAAAGGTCGGGGGTTCGAATCCTCTAACGCACGCTGAACCTCTGGAGATTAAGATTTCCAGAGGTTATTTTTTTCTTGGCAAGTTATTGACTCTTTGGCTACGTTACTGTGAACGGAGTGCACAGTAACTATTTATTTTCCAAATTTAATTAAACTTCATAGAAATTGTGTTGACATCAGTGTATAGTCAGAGTAAAATTAAAGAAAAGGAAAAAAGATACTTAAAAAATAAGTATTTTGGTATATATTTTTGGAAATTGTATTGTTTTTTGAGATACAGCATATAATGTGGATAAACAAGGAAACTTGTTTTGAGAGAGGTCCTGCTTTAGTGGACGATTCAAAATGAGAGAGGTCCTGCTTTAGTGGACGATTCAAAATGAGAGGGGTCCTGCTTTAGTGGACAGAAAGCTGTTTGTTTAATGCAAACAGCTTTTTTCAAAGGAGAAATATGGAAAATGAAAGCCCAATTCTTTATTATGTAGACAAGGAATATTTAAAATATCTACATAAGGAAGATTATAGAGTAAGTGTTAAATTTAATAATAGACCATTTGCAGGAATTGTTACATTAGTAGGAGACAGGAAATATATTATTCCGCTTACATCTCAGACAACAGAAGAAAGAAAAAATGCAGGAAAAAATAAAAGAAGTTCCCTTATAACTACATTTGTGACAGAAACTTCCGGAAAAGAGATTTCAAATCTTTTATACAATAATATGATTCCGGTTAATGAACAGATTATTACGGTATTAGAAATTGATCCGGAAACGGACACATATGAATCTAATGAGATACGATATTTAAGAAAAAACTGGGAAACTATTAAGAAAAAAGCGGAAAAGATTTTTAATCAGAGGTATGATATAGAATCACATAATTTTAATTTTTTGAAAAAAACATGTTGTGATTTTAAAAAATTGGAAAAAGCATTGGATCAATTTGAAATCAGACAGGAAGAAAAATAGAAAAGAGTTGACTTTAAAGGTAGAGGGTGTCGCTTCATCAGTTGTGTTTGATGATTTTACGGCACCCTCTTTTAGTTTAGCAAAATTACAAATGATTGTTTAACTTAGAGTTTGAATTTGTTTGACATCAGCATTTCTCAGCAATATCATAGATAAGGCGTTCAGTATCTTCCCATCCAAGGCATGGATCAGTGATGGAGCATCCTGGAGTCATGTGATCGCTGATATCCTGGCGGCCTTCGAGAAGGTAGCTTTCGATCATAACACCTTTAACCAGCTTTCTGAGGTCTGGATTATAGTTACGGCTGTGAAGTACTTCTGAAACAATACGGATCTGTTCCTTGTATTGCTTGTTGGAGTTTGAGTGGTTGGCATCTATGATGATGGCAGGGTTCTTAAGGTCTTTTTTGGCATACAAAGCAGACAGATGTATCAGATCTTCATAGTGGTAGTTAGGAATAGTCTGTCCGTACTGGTTTACACCACCTCTGAGAATAGTGTGTGCCAGATCATTTCCTGAAGTTTCCACATCATTTCCTCTGTAGATGAAGTGGTGTGGATGCTGTGCAGCAGTGACGGAATTCAGCATAACAGAGAGATCACCGCTGGTAGGATTCTTCATACCGACAGGAATATCCATGCCACTGGCAGTGAGACGATGCTGCTGGTTCTCCACAGAACGTGCACCTACAGCTTCATAGGAGAGAATATCATCCAGATAGCTGCGGTTTTCAGGATAAAGCATCTCATCTGCAGAAGAGAGTCCTGTCTCCTGCATAACTCTCATGTGCATCTTGCGGATAGCAATAATTCCGGCAAGAAGGTCAGGAGCCTTATCAGGATCTGGCTGATGAAGCATTCCTTTGTAACCGTCACCTGTGGTACGGGGCTTATTTGTATAGACTCGCGGGATGATCATCAGTTTGTCAGAGACTTTATCTGCCACTGTTTTCAGTTTGCGTACATATTCGCAGACTGTATCTTCGTTATCAGCGGAACAAGGTCCTACAAGGACGATAAATTTATCTGATTCACCGGTGAAGATACGGCGTATTTCTTCATCGCGCTGTTTTTTTACTTCTTTGAGTTCCTGGCTGAGAGGGTACTGAGATTTCAGAACCTCCGGTAAAGGGAGCTCGTGATTGATTTTCATAGACATGATCTGTTTCCTCCATATAAGTACATGCAGGTCTTTGATAATGCCGGAACTCAGGAATACTTTATACCTGACCGGACTGCCTGCACATTTTCCTTTATAAGTATAACATGGTGTTATCTAAAATTCCAGTACTTTAACACTTTAAACTGACATATTTTGAGAGGATGTAATCAGACCGTTTTTTATGCCTGTTTCTTAGCTTCACAAAAATGCTTTCAGATGTTACAATCAAATAAAAGATATGAGGAAAGAAATATCAAAAGAATACCAAAGAAAGTCGGGGTGAAGATTATGGAGATTAAGAGTATTTTGATAAAGGACACAACCAGAGAAGAAAGAAAACAGATTGTGGAGGAATCTTTTGGGAATATTTCTGCAAGCTGTGATGGCTGTATGGCGGGACTGGCAGAGATGTATCAGGAATATATTGATGGTACGAAGGAAATCCGCGACATTAACATGGAGTTTAATGCACACTACGTACGGGAAGATCTGGATGAGAAATCAAAGAGAAGCTGCCCGATGTAGATAAAACAACTATATGGGAAACTTGCAGATTTTGAATATGCAGGAAACAACAAGATAACAGGAGAAGGATATAAAAATGAGTACAAACAATATGGATAGATTTGAATTCAGATGTATCAGACCGGAGGAGACACAGCAGGCGATAGAGATCGAGCAGATCTGTTTCCCGCCAAATGAGGCATGTTCCCCGAAAAGTCTGACAGAGAGAATAAAAGCAACAGCAGAAACATTTCTGGTAGCTGAGGATAAGGAAACCGGAAAGCTGGCTGCATTTCTTAATGGAGTTCCTACAGATGAGGAGGCTTTCAGAGATGAATTCTTCACAGATATTTCCCTGAGTAATCCTGAAGGCAAAAATATCATGCTTCTGGGTCTGGATGTCCGTCCGGAATATCGTATGCAGGGACTGGGACGTGAACTGGTATCCCGATACTGCCAGAAGGAAGCGCAAAAAGGACGAAAGAAACTTTTCCTCACCTGTCTGGATGAAAAAGTGAAGATGTATGAGAAATTCGGCTTTACAGATCTGGGTCAGGCAAACTCCACCTGGGGCGGAGAAGCCTGGCATGCCATGAGTATCGAGATTGGAAGATAATTAACGAGCAGAACAGACAGGAGAGTGTACAATGAGCCTATATGCAATCGGTGATTTTCATCTTTCGTTTACAGTCAATAAACCTATGGATGTATTTGATAAAAGATGGAAGAACCATGTAGTTAAGATTGAGAAGTACTGGAAGAAGAGAGTAACAGAGAATGATACAGTAGTGATAACAGGAGATCATTCCTGGGGGAGAGATCTTGCAGAGTGTCAGGCGGATCTGGATTTTATTATGGCTCTGCCGGGCAGGAAGATTCTGCTTAGGGGAAATCACGATATGTTCTGGGATGCAAAGAAGACAGAAGATCTGAATGAGATGTTCAGAGGAAAGCTGGAATTTTTGCAGAATAATTTTTATACATATGAGGATTATGCGCTGGTGGGAACCAAAGGCTACTGTTATGAAGGAAAAGACAGCTATGAGCATTTTCTGAAGATCCGAGAGCGGGAGTTGGGGCGGCTGCGCTGCTCTTTTGAAGCGGCGAAGGCAGCAGGATATGAGAAGTTTATCATGTTTCTTCATTATCCACCTACAAGTATTGGAGAGATGGAGAGTCCGTTTACCCTGATGGCACAGGAATTTGGCGCCGAGAAGGTGATCTATTCTCACTGTCATGGAGAGAAGCGGTATGATGACAGCTTTAAAGGCTATGTGGATGGAATAGAGTACAAGCTGGTGTCAGGAGATTATCTGAACTTTAAACCGGAGCCAGTATTACGCTAATGGTAATCTTTATATCGGTATTCGATTATAGGTGGGTAGTGGAGTGCGAATATCTGTTTAATATTAAGCATCAGTAGTATGGAAAAAATCCCTGGGAAGTATTATACTTTTCAGGGATGATTTTATGTGTTTTGAGAGAAAATATCTCCGGGGAGAAATGAGAAAATGAAGATTTACTACAGAGAGAAATCTGGCGGGATTGAAATTCTGCGGTGTTTTGGAATAGAGGGCAGAGTTGAAATCCCGGGAATGATAGAGAATAAATTGGTGATCAGTGCGGCACCGTATGCATTTTCCAGCCATATGGATGAGAAGGAAGACCTGAAAAATGCCAGTTTGTGGGAAGTGTCAGAAGGTCTTGAGTTTGGCAGAGAAGAGCATGTTCTGGCAGGAAATGACGTGGAGGAGATTGTTTTTCCTGATACCTTAAAAGAGATTGGACGATATATTTTTTATGGCTGCGGGAATCTGAAAAAGCTGGAGTTTTCTGACAGCCTGATGCAGATAGGCTGTGGTGCATTTACAGGCTGCCATGCATTGGAGAAGCTGACTATTCATATGAGACAGGGAAAGAAGTCAGGCGTTAAGGAAATGCTGGGCGAGATGTGGCAGAGGATAGATGTAAACTTTCTTTATGAGTATGAAGAAGCCAGACTTGTATTTCCGGAGCATTATGATGAGGCGGTTGAGAACACTCCGGCGCGTATTTTGTATACGGAATATCATGGATCAGGCAGTAATTACAGGCAGTGTTTTTATGATAAGGAGCTGAATTATCAGGAATATGACAGGCTTTTTGAAATGGCGGTAGCCATGGATAAGCTGGAAGTTCTGGTTGATATGTCATTTGGCAGACTGGAGTTTCCTTATGAACTGACCGGGAAAGCCAGGGAGAATTACAGGGAATATATCCGTAAGAATCTGGGATATATTGCAGAATATCTGGTAAAGCAGGAGGATATGCACAGATTGGAAGTGATATCCTCGCAAAAACTCTGGACACTGGAAGGAATTGATTCTGCGTTAGATTGTGCATCTAAGAGAAAAGAAACGGAAGTATCCGCATTTTTGATGAATGAAAGAGTAAATCTGGTGGATAATACGGCAGGAAGTGAACGTATAGATGTGGATAAGCTGCAAAATAGTCAGGAAGCTGACAGGACAGAGCAGGGGAAAAATGAACAATCACAAACTACAGAAAAATCTTTGAATAGAAGAACTATACTAAGAAAAAAGAGGTTTGAACTGTGATAGATATAGAGGAAAATAATGATGCAGCCAGAGGATAAAATACAGGAAATAGCAGAAAGAGCAGAGCGTTTGCAGGAAATCGGCAGCAGTATTCTTAGGGCTGCGCGGGATGAATTATATCTGGGAATGCGGTTTTTGGATGTGGCGCTGAGCAGTTTTTCTTATCAGATGGATGGTCAGGTCCATGGATTTGGAACGGATGGAAGAGTGATGTATTTCCAGCCGCAGATGCTGGGAGGCTTATATAGAGAGAATAGGATTCTGGTGAACAGAGGGTATCTGCATATGGTATTCCACTGTATTTTCCGGCATTTTGCATGGAGCGGTACAGAAGGTAAGAAGAGGGCAGACGATGGAATCACAATCCAGGAACGTATGCGTGATCTGAGTTGTGACATTGCAGTGGAGCATATGATAGATGGGATGAACTATCGGAGTATCCGTTTCTCACGCAGTCTTCTGCGAAGGGAAACTTACCGTCTCCTTGAAAAAGAGGGAAAAACCCTCAACGCACAGAGAGTATATAAAATATTGTCAGAATGGAATCTGAACGAAAAGGATCTTACAAATCTGGAACAGGAATTTCGCACAGATGACCACAGATACTGGGAAAGTAAGAAACCGGATCAGAAACCGAATCCCATGCTCAGCCGCAAATGGGGGGAGATCAATGATGGAATCGAGACGGATCTGGAAACCTTTTCCCAGGAAGCAGGTGAGCGGGACGGAGATTTCCTGGAGCAGATAAAAACAGAGAACAGAAGCAGGTATGATTACAGAGAATTCCTGCGGAAATTTGCAGTTTTTCATGAAGAACTGGCAGTGGATGATGACAGTTTTGATTACAATTTCTATACCTATGGTCTGCGTCTCTACGGAAACATGCCGCTGATCGAACCACTGGAATCTAAAGAAGTTAAGAAGATAGAGGAATTTGTGATCGTCATCGATACTTCCATGTCCTGTTCAGGAGAACTGGTGAGAAAGTTTCTGGAGGAAACCTACGGTGTACTTAGTGAGAGTGAGAGCTTTTTTACAAAAATAAATGTGCACATCATTCAGTGTGATGAGAAAGTCCACACAGATAAAAGGATCACCTCCCGGAAAGAAATGAAAGACTATATGGAACATCTGGAACTGTATGGAGATGGCGGAACAGACTTCAGGCCTGCATTTGAATGGGTGGACAAACTGCTGGAACAGCATGAATTTCATAACCTGAAAGGGATGATCTATTTTACAGACGGATTCGGAATTTACCCGAAGAAAATGCCGCCGTATAAGACTGCATTTGTGTTTATGCAGGATAATTACAGAGATGTGGATGTGCCGGTATGGGCCATGAAACTGATTTTGGATGAGGATGATTTTGAGAAACCAGACAGATAATGAAATAAAAAACTGAGTAAAAGTAAGAAGTGTTCAGCAGGAAAGGATTTATATTATGAATATAAAGCGAGCAAAACAGGAGATAAAGGACTCAATAGAAGCATACCTTGCGAAGGATGAATTTGGAGAATATCTGATCCCGGCCATACGCCAGAGACCAATTCTCCTTATGGGGGCACCGGGTATTGGAAAGACGCAGATCATGGAACAGATCGCCAGGGAATGTAAGGTAGGTCTGGTATCTTATACTATCACCCATCACACCCGTCAGAGTGCAGTAGGACTGCCGTTTATCAAAGAGAAAACCTTTGGTCAGGAGACTTTTTCTGTCACAGAATATACTATGAGTGAGATTATTGCCTCTGTCTATGAAAAGATGGAGAAGACAGGCCTGAAAGAAGGGATTCTTTTTATTGATGAGATCAACTGTGTATCAGAGACCCTGGCGCCTATGATGCTGCAGTTTCTTCAGGGAAAGACCTTTGGCAATCAGAAAGTACCGGAGGGATGGGTGATCGTGACAGCAGGAAACCCGCCGGAATACAATAAATCTGTCCGTGAATTTGATGTGGTAACTCTTGACAGAATCAAGAGGATTGATGTGCAGCCAGACTTTGAAGTATGGAAAGAATATGCCTATGAGCAGGGGATCCACCCTGCTGTGATCTCTTATCTGGAACTTCGCAGAAAGAATTTCTACAGAATGGAGAACACAGTAGACGGACGGATTTTTGCCACTGCCAGAGGCTGGGAAGATCTTTCTAGGCTGATACAGGTATATGAAACACTGGATAAAGAAGTGGACAGAGAGGTGGTATATCAGTATATCCAGCATCCAATGATCGCAAAAGATTTTGCCGCATATCTGGCATTATGCAATAAGTATAAGACAGACTATGCAGTGGAGGATCTGCTTCAGGGTAAATGGACACCGATCACTCTGGGTAAGATCCGCAATGCTTCACTGGATGAGCATCTGAGTATTGTTGGTCTGCTGAACGGAAAGCTCAGCCAGTTATTTGCAGACTGTTATTTTATGGATGCCTATGTGACAAAGCTCTATGGTTACATGACAGAATACAGAGATAACCTTCCGGAAATGACGCTGGAATCCATTTATAAAAAGGCAGAAAATGATTTTCAGACTACAAAAAAATCTGAGCTTCTCACTAAAAATGAAGAAAAAGTATTTATCCGTACAGTGGATTTTCTTGAGAAATTATGGATAGAACTGAGGGGAGAAACTGGTTCTGAAGATAAAACAGAGAATAATAAAGCTGTTGAAATTTCAGAAAAAGATACCTATGAGCGGGCAAAAACAGCTTTTGCAACGGAGGCTGACAGTCTGGAAACTCAGACAGAATATATCTCTCAGACGCTTCAGAATGTTTTTGATTTTATGGAAGCTGCCTTTGGTGATAGCCAGGAAATGGTAGCATTTATTACGGAACTGAATGCAAACTTTTACAGTATCTGGTTTATCCGGGAAAATGGTTCTGACCAGTATTACCGTCACAACAAGGGACTACTGTTTGATGACAGACAGAAACTGATCCTGGGACAAATGGAGGAACTGGAGAACACGATGAAGCGGGGACTAAAAAATTAATTTTTATGCCAATTAGCATTGGATTTTCAGATAAATCGTGGTATGCTGATGAATAGAATTATGATTTGAGTGAAAAATATCAGGAATGCAGGCGCATTTGACTGTGCAGCAGTAGAACGATATGGAATCACTAGAAAAAACGAGGAGGAATATAAAATGGAATTAGAAGTATTAAGAAAAGATATGGTTGCAGCTATGAAAGCCAAAGATAAAGTAACAAAAGAAGCAGTTTCCTCTCTGATCTCTGCGGTAAAGAAGGTAGCGATTGATGAGGGATGCCGTGATGAGATTAAGAGTGATCTGGTGGACAGAGTTATTCTGAAAGAGTTGAAAACTGTGAAAGAACAGCTGGATACCTGTCCGGAGAGCCGCGAGGATCTGAAGGCTGAATACCAGGCAAGATATGATGTGATTGCCAAATATGCGCCAAAACAGATGGATGCAGCAGAGGTAAAAGCATATCTGGAAGAAAAATTTGCAGATGTGATTGCGACGAAAAATAAGGGTCAGATCATGAAGGCTGTTATGGCTGATATGAAGGGAAAAGCAGACGGAAAGGTGATTAATCAGGTTGTGGCAGAGTTCTGCAAATAATGTGTTATCTTAACCGAATCAAGTAAGTCCCCTGCTTCAATTGCGAAAAGCAATAAGCAGTGGGTGGGACTATGTGAAGAATAGGATCATCCAGCAGATTTGGTATGCAGAAAGCTGGATAGTTATCAAAATAGCCGCAGTATGCTGGAATGTCCGGATACTGCGGTATTTTATTAGGAGGTGAATATATATATGGAGTTTCAGCATGAACTGATCATTCCTAATGAGGGATTTCCGTTTAAGGTTTTTCTTTTTGAAGGAGGAAATGGCAATTATGTGCGTGAGAAGCACTGGCATACGTCTGTAGAGATTTTTGCTGTGATGGAGGGGCGCCTGGATTTTTTTGTAAATAAGGATGAATATCCGCTGAAAGCTGGAGAGCAGATAATCATTAATTCCAATGAGACCCACTCTATCCATGCTGTGGAGAAAAATAAAACAGTAGTTCTGCAGATTCCTCTGAAACAGTTTGAGAATTATTTTACTGCTCAGAGATATATCCGTTTTCGGGGGCAGGAGGAGCTGGTGGATAAGAAACTGGCTTCTTTGCTTCGTAAATTATATCATGTGTATTCCGAGCGGAAAATTGGATATGAGTTCCGGACAATTTCTATTTTTTACGAGATTATGTATATCCTGGTGAAGGATTACCGTGTGACAGAGACCAGGGAGAAGGATATCCGACACAGCCGCCGTCTGGATGCATTGTCAAAAATTACCACATATATGCGTGAGCATTACAGGGAGGAACTGAAGCTTTCTGATGTGGCGGCTACTTTTGGATACTCGGATGCATATTTGTCGCGAATGTTCCAAAAATATGCAAAAATCAACTATAAAACTTATCTGCAGGATATCCGTATGGCATATGCGTACAGGGATTTGCTGAATACAGACCATACAATTAGTCAGATTGCACTAGATAATGGATTTTGCAGCAGCAGGGGTTTTTCCGGGGAATTTCAGAAAAGATATGGGGTACTTCCAAGTGAGATGCGAAAACAGATAAATGAAAAAGGTCAAAAAAACGCTATAGATTAGACAAGAAAACTGGCGAAAAGTACCATTTATTCTGATATATTCTAAGCACAGTCAAGAAAACGTAATATCTACAGAATATAAGGAGGTTTTTGAAGTGAAAATTCAGAATGTAACAGATGCTTCCTTCCGTAAATATGGAAAGGTGCTTGAAGGGTATGACTTCAGTGCTCTTCTCAAAGAAATGAAACATACACCGGTTCCGGATGATGTGGTTTATGTACCATCTGTTGAGGAGCTGGAAGCTCTGGATGTAGCAAAAGCACTGCAGAATAAAGGATTTGGCGGAATCCCGATCGAAATTGGATACTGCAACGGACATAATAAGAAATTAAATGCAGTAGAATATCACCGCAGTTCAGAGATCAATGTAGCGGTAACAGATCTGGTGCTGCTTATCGGAAGCCAGCAGGATATCACAGATGATTTTACATATGATACTTCTAAGATCGAAGCATTCCTGGTACCTGCAGGAACAGGTATTGAAGTATATGCAACTACACTTCATTATGCGCCATGCAATGTACAGGATGGCGGTTTCCAGTGTGTAGTCGTACTTCCGGCAGGAACCAATACAGATCTTACATTTGAGACAGCTAAGACAGGCGAGGACAGCCTGCTGACAGCTAAGAACAAATGGCTCATTGCACATGAAGATGCGGCAATCGAGGGTGCAGTAAACGGACTTCGTGGAGAGAATATCACCATTGACTGAGCCGTTCGGAATCTGTAGCAGTGGAGTATCAGAATATAGTAAATGAATAACAAAATCATATAAACACATATCAAATATGGAGGAATTTATATTATGAACAATATACCAGTAGTAAAACTTGGATTAATTGCAGTAAGCCGTGACTGTTTTCCGATTCAGCTTTCTGAGAAGAGACGTGCAGCAATCAAGGAAACTTATAAAGGTGAACTTTATGAATGTCCTGTAACTGTTGAGAACGAGAAGGATATGGAGAAAGCTCTTGAAGATGTAAACAAAGCAGAGTGTAATGCGCTGGTTGTTTTCCTTGGAAACTTCGGACCTGAAACTCCTGAAACTCTGATCGCAGAGAGATTTGACGGACCTTGCATGTATGTAGCAGCAGCAGAAGGTGACGGCGATATGATCAACGGCAGAGGTGATGCTTACTGTGGTATGCTTAACTGCTCCTACAACTTAAAAATGCGTCATCTGAAAGCATATATTCCGGAATATCCTGTTGGAACAGCAGATGATATTGCAAAGATGATCGCTGATTTCGTACCGGTTGCACGTGCAGTCATCGGTGTCAGCAATCTTAAGATCATTACTTTCGGACCACGTCCACAGGACTTCTTCGCATGCAACGCACCTATTAAAGGCCTCTATGAGCTGGGTGTTGAGATTGAAGAGAACTCAGAGCTTGATCTTCTTGTTTCTTTCAAAGAGCATGAAAATGATCCTCGTATCCCGGAAGTTTGTGCAGATATGGCAAAAGAGATGGGCGAAGGAAAATATTATGCTGACCTTAATGTGAAAATGGCACAGTTTGAGCTTACACTTCTTGACTGGGCAGAGGCTCATAAGGGAGCAAGAAAATACGTTGCATTTGCTGACAAATGTTGGCCTGCATTCCCGTCACAGTTTGGATTTGAACCTTGCTATGTAAATAGCCGTCTGGTTTCCAGAGGAATTCCGGTATCCTGTGAGGTTGATATCTACGGAGCACTCAGCGAGTACATCGGACTTTGCATTTCCAATGATGCAGTTACACTGCTTGATATCAACAACTCTGTTCCACAGTATATCTATGATGAAGATATTAAAGGAAAATACGATTATAAGCTTACTGATACATTTATGGGATTCCATTGTGGAAATACTCCTGCATGCAAGATGTGTGATTCCAGAGCTGTTAAATATCAGCTGATCCAGCACAGACTTCTTGAGCCGGCAGGATCTGAACCAGACTTCACAAGAGGAACTCTTGAAGGTGATATCGCTGCATCTGACATTACATTCTATCGTTTACAGTGCAATTCCGAGGGCGAGCTGGTTTCTTATGTTGCAGAAGGTGAAGTACTGGATGTACCTACAAGATCATTCGGTGGTATCGGTATTTTCGCAATCAAAGAAATGGGAAGATTCTACCGTCACGTACTGATCGAGGGCAACTATCCGCATCATGGAGCAGTTATGTTTGGACATTACGGAAAAGCATTCTATGAGGTAGTGAAATTCCTTGGACTGGATGTTAAGAAGATTGGATACAACCAGCCGGCAGGTGTAAGATATCCGACAGAGAATCCATGGGGTTAATGAGAAATCAGTAAAACGGGTTATTAATGTTCATGTGATGTGAATGAATCTGAATACAGAATAAATAAACTGACACTATATTAAAGGCATCCCGGGGCTTTGCTCTGGGATGTATTAGATTAGAAATAGAAAAGGAGCGCACTTATGTATTATATCGGTATTGATCTTGGTACTTCCGCTGTAAAACTTCTTCTTATGGAAGAATCAGGAAAAATCTGTAACATCGTATCCAGAGAATATCCATTATTCTTCCCACATCCGGGCTGGTCTGAGCAGAAACCGGAGGACTGGTTCATACAGAGCATGGAAGGCATGAAAGAACTGACAAAGGATATTGACAGAACTCAAGTAGCAGGAATTGGTTTTGGTGGCCAGATGCATGGCCTTGTAACTCTTGACAAAGATGATAATGTAATCCGTCCTGCAATCCTCTGGAATGACGGACGTACAGGCGAAGAGACAGAATATCTGAATACAGTGATCGGAAAAGACAAACTTTCACAGTATACAGCAAATATTGCTTTCGCAGGCTTCACAGCACCGAAGATCCTCTGGATGCAGAAAAATGAGCCTGAGAACTTTAAGAAGGTAGTAAAGATTATGCTTCCTAAGGATTATCTGGCATATCGTCTGTCCGGTTCTTTTTGTACAGATGTTTCTGATGCTTCCGGTATGCTTCTTCTTGATGTGAAGAACCGCTGCTGGTCAAAAGAAATGCTGGAGATCTGTGGAATCACAGAAGAGCAGCTTCCGAAACTGTATGAGAGTTGGGAAGTAGTAGGAACTCTGAAACCTGAGATTGCGAAAGAACTTGGATTCAGTGAGAATGTAAAAGTTGTTGCAGGTGCAGGTGACAATGCGGCAGCTGCTGTAGGAACAGGTACAGTTGGTGACGGTCAGTGTAATATTTCTCTTGGAACATCCGGAACTGTGTTTATTTCCAGTAAAAACTTTGGTGTGGACGAAAATAACGCACTTCATTCTTTCTGTCATGCAGATGGAAGCTATCATCTGATGGGATGCATGCTCAGCGCAGCTTCCTGTAACAAATGGTGGGCAGAGGAGATTCTTCAGACAAAGGATTTCGCAGCAGAGCAGGCTCCAATTCAGAAGCTGGGAGAGAATCATGTATTCTTCCTTCCATATTTGATGGGAGAACGTTCACCTCATAATAATCCTGATGCAAGAGGTGTATTCTTCGGGATGTCCATGGACAGCACAAGAGCAGACATGACACAGGCTGTTCTGGAAGGTGTTGCCTTTGGTCTTCGTGATTCCCTGGAAGTTGCAAGAAGCCTTGGAATCAAGATTGAGAGAACCAAGATCTGCGGTGGCGGAGCTAAGAGCCCACTGTGGAAGAAGATCATTGCAAACGTTATGAACCTGAAGGTTGATGTTCTGGAGAACGAAGAAGGACCGTCCATGGGTGGAGCTATGCTGGCAGCAGTAGGCTGTGGTGCTTACCCGGATGTAGAAACCATCGGTAAGAAATTTGCCAAAGTTGTTGATACAGTAGAACCGGATCCTGAACTGGTTGCAAAATATGAAGAGAGATATCAGAAGTTCAGAACTCTGTATCCGGCTATGAAGCCACTGTTCTAATTGAATATCTGCCTGACATACTGGGGTTGTTGTGCTTATTTAGCACAACAACCCCATTTTGACGTACATCTGATGATGACCAATCACCATAGCCTATTTGATTATGACATATCAGGAAAAGGGCAGCTTCAGGAATTCTTCCATGGCTCTGCTGATATAGCGGCCTTTCTTCCAGTAAAAAAACACAGTGCGTTTACTGCTCTGACCGGGCAGCTTATAAAAAACAAGTTCTGAATTTGTTGGAACTCTGGAGAGCAGAAGATCCCCGATGAAAGTGATACCCATTCCCAAACATGCAATATTATAGGCAGTCATCTGCTGATCCAGGCGAAATACTACAGAAGGCGAAAAGTGATTTTCCTGACAAATGGTAAGTGCACGCTTACCGGTATCATTATCTGAACGAAGAATAATAAATGGTTCGTTCTCGAATTTGTTTAATGGAACAGAAGGAATATGAGAAGAACGGAACTGCCCGTTCCGGATTTCCTCAATAGGAATCTGATATTCCTGTAGTCTGGTATTTACTGAATAATTTTTGGGAACCGCTAGAAGAAGTTGTTCTTTCTGGTAGATATAATGTTCAAAAATCTGGTTATCCAGAATACAGTTATCAATCACCAGATCTAACTTTCCGGCCTGGAGAAACTGGGATAGCTTTGCTGTACTTTCTTCTACAAGAGAAATTTGAACATGGGGGAATTTTTGGGAAAAATCAGCAATAAGGGGAGGCAGAATCCACGAAGAAAAAAAGTTACTGCCACCTACATTAAGAGTTCCTGTTTTGAGATTTCCCAGATCCAGTAGGTAGTTTTCGAGATTATTTTCAATATCCATGACTTTTTCAATAGCCTGTATATAATGTTTTCCGACTTCAGTTAACTGTAAAGGTTTGGTACTTCGATCAAAAATAGGATAACCAATGCGGTTTTCCACACGTTTTACATTTGCACTTAAAGAAGGCTGCGAAATGAAAAGAGCAGCAGCAGCTTTGGAAAAGCTTTTTTCCTTGTATACCTCATAGATGTATTCCATTCCCTGAAACATATAAACTCCTCCGATATATAACTTAAACACTATATGTTTTATAAAAATATATGTATTTGATTATATTATAGCAGAGATATATAATGAGGGCAAATACATGGGAGGGCGAATAACTATGAAAAAAACAGACTATCGTGTAGAAAGGGATTCTATTGGTGCAAAGGATATTCCGGAAGATGTATATTATGGAGTACAATCCTTACGTGCGGCTGAAAATTTCCACATTACGGGGCTGAATATGCATCCGGAAATTATTAACAGTCTTGCATACATAAAAAAAGCAGCAGCGATAACCAATTGTGAGGTGGGGCTTCTTGAGAAGAAAAAAGCACAGGCGATTGTCCAGGCATGTGATGAAATTGTTTCAGGAAAATTCCATAATGAATTTATTGTGGATCCTGTTCAGGGAGGAGCTGGCACATCTTTAAATATGAATGCCAATGAAGTAATTGCAAATCGCGCGATTGAAATACTGGGAGGAAAAAAGGGCGATTATACAATTATAAATCCTAACGATGATGTGAATTGTGGACAGTCTACCAATGACGTGATTCCTACTGCCGGTAAAATGACTTCTCTTCGTTTGTTGCAGAATCTGAAAAAACAGCTTCTTCGCCTCTATGATGCTCTTAATGAAAAAGCTACAGAGTTTGATCACATAATAAAAATGGGGCGTACACAGATGCAGGATGCAGTACCAATTCGTCTGGGACAGGAATTTAAGGCATATTCGGTAGCAATCATGCGTGATATCCACAGAATGGATAAAGCAATGGATGAAATGCGGACTCTTAATATGGGAGGTACTGCTATTGGAACAGGAATTAATGCAGATGAAGGTTATCTGAGAAGAATTGTTCCAAATCTCACTGAAATATCGGGAATGGACTTTATACAGGCTTTTGATCTGATTGATTCCACTCAGAATCTGGATCCATTTGTAGCTGTTTCCGGTGCTGTGAAAGCATGTGCGGTAACTCTTTCCAAAATGTCAAATGATCTCCGTCTGATGTCCTCCGGTCCACGTACTGGATTTGGAGAAATCAATCTTCCGGCAAAACAGAATGGCTCTTCTATTATGCCAGGTAAAGTTAATCCGGTTATTCCTGAAGTAGTGAATCAGGTTGCTTTTAATATTATTGGTAATGATGTTACCATTACCATGGCTGCAGAGGCTGGTCAGCTGGAATTAAATGCGTTTGAGCCGATTATTTTCTATTGCATGTTCCAGTCTATCGATACTCTTGGCTATGCAGTCCAGACATTGGTGGATAATTGTATTGTAGGAATTACGGCAAATGAAGAAAGATGCCGTTATCTGGTAGAAAACAGTGTAGGTATTATCACTGCAATCAGCCCCCATCTTGGATATCAGAAGGCTGCGGATATTGCAAAAAAGGCAATTAAGACAGGCGAATCTGTAAGAAGTCTGATTCTGAAAGAAAAGCTTATGGACGAGGATGAACTTAATCGCATTCTGGATCCGATCCATATGACGGAACCTGGTATTTCCGGAAAAGATTATCTTATAAAAAAATAAAGAAAAAAACAGGCGGAAAAATCTCCCCGCCTGTAAAATCGTCTGGACACATATCATATATAAATATGATTTTTATATTTTTGAATTATTCGATTGATTTCAACCGGATTAGAACAGACCTGTGATCTTACCTGTCTCGTCTACGTCGATTCTCTCAGCAGCCGGAACTTTAGGAAGACCTGGCATTGTCATGATCTCGCCTGTAAGAGCTACGATGAATCCTGCACCAGCGGAAATCTTCAGGTTACGTACTGTAACTTCGAAGTCAGTAGGAGCACCCAGTTTAGTCTGGTCATCTGTTAAGCTGTACTGTGTCTTAGCTACACAGATCGGGCAGTTGCCAAAGCCAAGAGCTTCTAACTGTTTCGCCTGTTTCTGAGCGTTAGCTGTCAGAACTACTTTCTTACCGCCATATACTTTCTGAACGATCTGGTTCAGTTTGTCTTCGATAGAACCTTCCAGTTCATATGCATAGGAGAAGTCGTTTGGTTCTTCAACAAGACGGATAACTTCTTCTGCAAGTTTGATTCCGCCTTCGCCGCCTTTTGCCCATACTTCAGAAAGAGCAACGTTAACGCCCAGTTCTTTACATTTAGCTTCTACAAAGTCAAGCTCTGCTTTTGTATCTGTAGGGAATGCGTTGATAGCAACAACACATGGAAGTTTGTATACGTTTTTGATGTTGGAAACGTGTTTTAACAGGTTCGGGATACCTTTTTCAAGAGCTTCCAGGTTTTCATTGTTAAGGTCAGCTTTAGCAACGCCGCCGTTGTATTTCAGGGCACGTACTGTAGCTACGATTACAACTGCGCTTGGTTTTAAACCAGCCATACGGCATTTGATATCAAGGAATTTCTCAGCACCAAGGTCAGCACCGAAACCAGCTTCTGTGATTGCATAATCAGCAAGCTTCATAGCCATCTTTGTAGCTGTTACAGAGTTACATCCATGAGCGATGTTTGCGAATGGTCCGCCATGTACGATTGCAGGAACGTGTTCCAGAGTCTGTACAAGGTTTGGTTTCAGAGCATCTTTTAACAGGGCTGTCATAGCGCCTTCTGCGTGAAGGTCACCTGCTGTTACAGGTTTCTGCTCGGAAACTTTTCCGTATGTATATCCGATGATGATCTTGGATAATCTTTCTTTCAGGTCTTTGATGTCGCTTGCAAGACAGAGAACTGCCATGATTTCAGATGCAACTGTGATGTCGTATCCGTCTTCACGAGGCATACCGTTTGTCTTTCCGCCAAGACCATCTACTACGTTACGAAGCTGACGGTCGTTCATATCTACACATCTTCTCCATGTGATCTTACGTGGGTCGATGTTTAATGCATTGCCCTGGAAGATATGGTTATCGATCATAGCTGCCAGTAAGTTGTTAGCTGCGCCAATGGCATGGAAGTCACCTGTGAAGTGAAGGTTAATATCTTCCATAGGAACAACCTGTGCATATCCGCCGCCTGCTGCACCACCTTTTACACCGAATACCGGTCCTAAGGATGGCTCACGAAGAGCTACCATAACACTCTTGCCAAGTCTCTGCATACCATCTGCAAGACCTACAGTAGTAGTAGTTTTACCTTCTCCTGCTGGAGTTGGGTTGATAGCTGTAACGAGGATTAATTTTCCATCCTTCTTATCACTTTCTTTCAGAAGATTGTAGTCGATTTTTGCTTTGTATTTTCCGTACTGCTCCAGATATTTGTCGTCAATACCTGCTTTCTCTGCGATCTGAGTAATTGGAAGCATCTCGCATTCCTGTGCAATTTCAATGTCTGATTTGAATCCCATAATTGTTTTTCTCCTTTCGTTTCCGCATAACATGAAAAACTTCTGTTGCTGTTCACTCCGCGATCAGCAACAATTATTAATTGAAAGAAGTATTGGCCGGTCTGCCTGGTATTCCTGATTTCTGCCCTGAAAGTTATAAAAAAAGGCCAGTATCTGAATATTTCAAATACTGCCCAGACGGTCGGCTCCCACAAACCTCCGACTCCACGTGGTTTGCACTCCACTCTTTCCGTCAGTACTCGAAGGTTCTTTCAATTGATGAATACAATATATCATTTTGAGAAAAAAATGTCAAGAAAATTTTTGTTGAAACGTCAAAAAATGTGAGTAAACTGGATAAAAGTTGTGCAAATTGATAAGAGAAGAGAATCGTAATCCCTGGTAATGAAAGAAAATACGTTTTCTCAAGGAAAGAAATTGTTAAAAAATAGACATAGTTTTCCCTGATAAATGAAGAAAATATAAAAAGCGGGTAAAGACTGTGCAAAATATGGAAAATGGAATTGACAACAGTTCAGAAGATATGTTATTCTCATCTTTAGTATGAAAAGACACTATCGTTTTCATGCAAATATTTGCTCACATTCAGAGACAGTTTCTGAATGTTAAGCCATACGGACAGGCGGGGCAGTTGCCGGGTGGGAGACACCACATTATTGATTGAGTTAGAAGCTCAAATTTTATAAGTTGATTACTTTATAATAATCAGTGCGTAAGCACACATCATCTTGTGAAACGGTCAATAAGAGCATAGCATATATTTGCCAGCGATTGAAGACGACAGCAGTCATGAATATTTCAGAATACGGGAACAGGCACAGGATACAGACGGATTTATACGGGAAATCCGGTCAGTATATAAAGAGACAGAGCCTGAGAAATTCTATAGATCATGAGAGAAGCAGATGGTGAATGAACTTATCTGCTTCTTTTTTTGTGCAGATATAGCAAATATAAAGGATATGGTTGGAGATAAACGCTTTGCGAGGATGTGTCTCACATGCGTTCGACTTGAATATATAGAGAAATAATTGAATCATTGTGCCGGTTTGAGGCAGTATACAATTGCTGAATGATAGAACTGTATTTGCCGGTACATGACGACAGGAAAAGAGGAACATGTCAAATGGATTATGAAAGACAACAGCATGCGCCCATATATGAAGCACTGGAACGTTTCCGAAAGAAGAGAGTCGTTCCCTTTGATGTGCCGGGACATAAAAGAGGAAGAGGAAATCCGGAGCTTGCACAGTTGCTGGGAGAGAAATGTGTGGGGCTGGATGTTAATTCTATGAAGCCGCTGGACAATCTCTGCCACCCGGTTTCGGTGATCAGAGAAGCGGAGGAGCTTGCAGCAGATGCTTTTGGCGCAGCGCATGCATTCCTTATGGTAGGAGGAACCACATCTGCAGTGCAGAGCATGATCCTGTCTGTCTGCAAGGCAGGGGATAAGATCATTCTGCCGCGAAATGTACATAAAAGTGCCATCAATGCCCTGGTACTGTGCGGTGCAATTCCGGTTTATGTAAACCCGGAGGTGAATGCGCAGCTGGGCATTTCCCTTGGCATGGAAGTCAGTCAGGTGGAGAAGGCTATGGATGAGAATCCGGATGCGGTGGCAGTTCTTGTAAATAACCCTACCTATTATGGAATCTGTTCGGATCTGCGGACTATCGTAAAGAAGGCTCATGCAAGAGGAATGAAGGTGCTGGCAGATGAGGCTCATGGAACCCATCTTTATTTCGGCAGAAACCTTCCTGTATCCGGAATGGCGGCAGGTGCTGACATGGCGGCAGTTTCCATGCACAAATCCGGCGGAAGTCTGACACAGAGTTCGCTGCTGCTTTTGAATAAGAGTATGAATGCAGAGAAAGTGCGCCAGATCATCAATCTGACTCAGACCACAAGCGCTTCTTATCTTCTGTTGTCCAGTCTGGATATCTCCAGAAGAAATCTGGCACTCAGGGGAGAGGAATCCTTTGAAAAGGTTGCAGGGATGGCGCAGTATGCCAGAGAGGAGATCAATGAGATCGGCGGTTATTATGCATATGGTATGGATCTGATCAATGGAACCAGTGTTTTTGATTTTGATGTTACAAAACTCTCCATTTATACACTGGGAAATGGGCTGGCAGGTATTGAAGTTTATGATCTTCTCAGAGATGAATATGATATTCAGATCGAGTTTGGAGATATCTGTAATATTCTGGCTTACATTTCCATTGGAGACAGGCTTCAGGATATTGAGAGACTGGTAGGGGCATTGGCTGATATTGAACGTCTGTATAAGAAGGACAGCACAGGTATGCTTTCCGGGGAATATATCGCACCTGCAGTGGTGGCGTCTCCACAGCAGGCATTTTATGCGGAGAAAGAATCTCTGCCCATGGAACAGACGGCAGGCAGGATCAGCGGTGAATTTGTTATGTGTTATCCTCCGGGAATCCCGATTCTTGCTCCTGGGGAAATGGTGACACAGGAAATTGTAGAATACATTCTTTATGCAAGAGACAAAGGCTGTTCCATGCAGGGAATGGAGGATCCGAAGGTAGAATATCTTCAGGTTCTGAAAGGGGGTATCTGATCATGGAATTATGGTATTCCGAGTTCCATACAGGAAATGTAAAGCTTTCTGTCCGGATTAACCGACAGTTATTTTCAGGGGAAAGTGAATTTCAGAGAATCGATGTGTTTGAGTCTGAAGAATTTGGAAGATTTGTGGCTCTGGACGGTGAGATCGTATTTTCTGACAAGGATGAATTTATTTATGATGAAATGGTCACGCATGTGCCAATGACAGTACATCCCAATGTAAAAAATGTTCTGATTATCGGTGGCGGTGACGGTGGAGTTGCCAGAGAACTGATCCATTATCCACAGATTGAGAGCATTGATGTGGTGGAATCCGATAAAATGTTTGTGGATGTATGTGCGGAGATGTTTCCGGATATTGCCCAGGGACTGAAGGATGAGAGAGTCAACATTTATTATGAAGACGGCCTTCGGTTCCTGCGGAATAAAAAGGCCAGATATGACCTGATCATCAATGATTCCACAGATCCGCTGGGACATACAGAGGGACTTTTTACAAAGGAATTCTACGGAAGCTGTTATAAGGCTCTCAGAGATGACGGAATCATGGTTTATCAGCATGGAAGTCCTTTTTATGATGAGGATGAGGTGGAATGTAGAAAGATGCACAGAAAGGTTTTCCGGTCATTTCCGGTGAGCAGGGTTTATCAGGCACATATCCCTACCTGTCCCTCGGGATACTGGCTTTTTGGATTTGCATCAAAGAAATATCATCCACTGGAAGATTTCAGGCCGGAGAGGTTTGATAATCTTAATATAGAAACATGGTATTATACAACAAACCTTCACAGAGGAGCATTTATGCTTCCAAAATATGTAGAAGATTTACTGGAAGAGGAGGAAAACAGTTTATGAGTAGATTATTGGTAATCGGATGTGGTGGGGTAGCTTCAGTGGCAATTCGCAAATGCTGTCAGAACAGCGATGTTTTTACAGAGATTATGATCGCAAGCAGGACAAAGGAAAAATGCGATGCACTCAAAAAGAAGATTGAAAGTACAACGAAGACAAAAATTGAGACAGCAAAGGTAGATGCGGATAATGCAGCAGAGGTCGCAGAATTGATCAGAGCCTATAAGCCGGATGCTGTCCTGAATGTGGCACTTCCATATCAGGATCTTACCATCATGGATGCATGTCTGGAAGCCGGTGCGGATTATATTGATACTGCCAATTATGAAGCAGAGGATACAGAAGATCCCACATGGCGTGCAATCTACGAAAAGAGATGTAAAGAAAAAGGCTTTACTGCATATTTCGATTATTCCTGGCAGTGGGCTTATAATGAGAAATTTAAGGAAGCAGGACTGACTGCTCTTCTGGGAACCGGTTTTGATCCGGGTGTTACCAGTGTATTCAGTGCCTATGCCTTGAAGCATTATTTTGATGAAATCCATACCATTGATATTCTGGACTGTAACGGCGGTGATCATGGATATCCTTTTGCCACAAACTTTAACCCGGAGATCAATCTTCGAGAGGTTTCCGCAAATGGTTCCTACTGGGAAGACGGACATTGGGTAGAAACAGAGCCTATGGAATTTAAATCTGTCTATGATTTCCCTGAGGTAGGAAAGAAGGATATGTATCTTCTTCATCATGAAGAGATTGAATCACTGGCAAAAAATATTCCGGGAGTACAGAGGATCCGTTTCTTTATGACATTCGGACAGAGCTATCTGACACATATGAAATGTCTGGAAAATGTAGGAATGCTTTCCACCGCACCTGTGGAATTTAATGGACAGGAGATCGTGCCGATCCAGTTTTTGAAAGCTCTTCTGCCGGATCCTGCATCTTTGGGTCCGAGAACAGTGGGTAAAACAAATATCGGCTGTATTTTCACAGGTGTTAAGGACGGAAAAGAGAAAAGTATTTATATTTATAATGTATGTGATCATCAGGAATGCTATAAAGAGGTGGAATCCCAGGCAATCTCCTATACAACAGGTGTTCCGGCTATGATCGGTTCCATGATGGTAGTGACCGGACAGTGGAAGAAGCCGGGTGTATTTAATGTGGAAGAATTTGATCCGGATCCATATATGGAAGCACTGAACAAATGGGGACTTCCATGGAAAGTCTGCGAAGATCCTGAACTGGTAAAGGTCTGGAAAGCCAATGAAGATTAATCAACTGCAAACTCCCTGCTATGTGATCGATGAGAAGAAGATGCGGGAGAATCTGGAGATTTTGAAAAAAGTCCAGGAGGATACCGGGTGTAAGATCCTTCTGGCGCAGAAAGCGTTTTCCGGTTTTGCTCTGTATCCCATGATCGGAAAATATCTGGCAGGTACCACTGCCAGCGGTCTGTTTGAGGCAAGGCTTGGATATGAAGAGATGGGGAAAGAGAATCATGTTTTTTCCCCTGCTTACCGTACAGAAGATATAGAGGAACTGGATCGGATCTGTGACCATATTATCTTTAATTCCACAGCACAGCTGAAGAAATTTAAAGAAGTGTGTACCGGAGCCAGTCTGGGACTCCGTATTAATCCGGAATGCTCCACTCAGGGGGATCATGCGATCTATGATCCCTGTGCGCCGGGTTCAAGGCTGGGGGTTACCAGAGAGAACTTTGACGGGGAATGTCTGAAATGGATCGACGGACTGCATTTTCATACGCTCTGCGAACAGAATGCGGATGACCTGGAGAAAACATTGCAGGCGGTAGAGGAGAAGTTTGGAGAATTTCTGTCTGAGGTTTCCTGGCTGAATATGGGTGGCGGACATCATATTACCAGAGAGGATTATAATGTAAAGCTCCTGGAAAAATGTATTCAGCATATGAAGGAAACCTATGATCTGGATATTTATCTGGAGCCCGGGGAGGCTGTTGCCCTGAATGCCGGATATCTGGTGACAGAGGTTATGGACATTGTGGAAAATGAGATCAGAACGCTGATTTTGGATGCTTCTGCAGCCTGCCATATGCCGGATGTGCTGGAGATGCCCTATCGTCCGCCTCTTAAGGACAGCGGGGAAGCAGGGGAGAAGGCATATACCTACCGCTTATCTTCCTGCACCTGCCTGGCAGGAGATGTGATCGGAGATTATTCCTTTGACAGAGAGATCCAGATCGGGGACAAGCTGTATTTTATGGATATGGCGATTTATTCTATGGTGAAGAATAATACATTTAACGGTATGCCGCTGCCGGATATTGCGGTTATGCATGAGGACGGAGAGTGTGAGGTTATCAGACATTTCGGATACGAAGACTTTAAGAGCCGGCTTTCCTGATATCTGCCGGGCTATCAAAGAAAAGGAGACAGACATGGAAGTTACAGAGAAGAACAGAACAAAATATCGTATGCCCGGAGAATTTGAGCCTCATGAGGGATGTGTGATGATCTGGCCGGAACGTCCCGGTTCCTGGAATTATGGGGCAAGGGAAGCACAGAAAGCATTTGTGAAAGTTGCAGAGGCTATTGGAGTGAGCGAAAAGGTGTATATGCTGGTTTCCAAAGCTCAGATGGAGAATGCAAAGAATCAGCTTGGGAATGTTTCCGGTGTGACTTTGCTGGAATGCGAGACAGATGACGCCTGGGCCAGAGATGTGGGAGCAACCATGGTTCTGGATGAGAAAGGGGCGGTCTGTGGAGTTGACTGGCAGTTTAATGCCTGGGGAGGTACCTTTGACGGGCTTTACCGGAACTGGGAAAAGGATGACAGGGTGGCTGCCTTTATCTGCAGGACTCTCGGTTGTCCATGTCTGGATGCCAGACCTTTTGTGCTGGAGGGCGGTTCCATCCATTCTGACGGAGAGGGGACTCTGATTGTTACAGAGGCCTGTCTTCTGAGTCAGGGACGCAATCCTCAGATGAGCAGGGAACAGATAGAGGAACAGTTGAAGTACTGGCTCGGTGTCCACAAGATTATCTGGCTTCCATGTGGAATCTATCAGGATGAAACCAATGAGCATGTGGATAACGTGTGCGCTTTTGTAAGGCCCGGAGAGGTTGTGCTTGCATGGACAGAGGATGAGACAGATCCGCAGTATGCCATGTCTTTGGCTGATCTGAAGGTGCTGGAACAGGAAACAGATGCAAAGGGCAGAAAATTTAAGATTCATAAGCTTCCGATTCCTCAGAAACCGGTCTGCCTTACCCAGGAAGATGTGGATGGCTTTGTGTTTGAAGAGGGAGAAGACGAACGGGAAGCAGGAGAACGGATGGCTGCCAGTTACGTGAATTTCTATATTTCCAATGGAGGGATCATCCTTCCACAATTTGGGGATGAAAATGACAAAAGGGCAGTGGAGATTCTGCAGAAGTGTTTTCCTGAAAGAAGGATTTATCCCATTGATGCCAGAGCCATCATTGTTGGCGGTGGAAATATTCACTGTATCACCCAGCAGATTCCCGGAAAAAATATCTGACCTTGATGCAGAAAACTTTGAGAGTCATGTGTTTGAGGGTTATTACCTGAAAGTTATGAAAAAACTTACTTATGTAAACAGGAGCAGGAGGAACAGACAGGATGAGAAATGTAACAGTGGCAGCAGTTCAGATGAAATGCAGTAAAAGTGTGGAGAAAAATATTGCCCATGCAGAGGAACTGGTGCGTCAGGCAGCAGCAAAGGGAGCTGAGATTGTTCTTCTGCCGGAGCTTTTTGAACGGCCCTATTTCTGCCAGGAGCGCAGATATGAGTATTATGAATATGCGCAGACTGCAGAGGAAAACCCTGCAGTGCGTCATTTCAGCAGGGTAGCGGCAGAGTTGGGGATTGTGATTCCGGTCAGCTTTTATGAAAAAGAGGTCAATAATACTTATAACAGCGTTGCGGTTCTGGATGCAGATGGAAAGAATCTCGGCATTTATCGGAAAACACATATTCCGGATGACCATTATTATCAGGAAAAATTCTATTTCACACCGGGAGATACCGGCTTTAAGGTTTTTGATACCAGATTTGGAACCATTGGAGTTGGAATCTGCTGGGATCAGTGGTTCCCGGAAACGGCAAGATGTATGGCACTGCAGGGAGCAGAGCTTCTCTTTTATCCCACTGCCATCGGAAGTGAACCCATCCTGGAATGCGACAGCATGGAACACTGGAGAAGATGTATGCAGGGACACGCTGCCTCCAACCTGATCCCTGTGATCGCTGCCAACAGAATCGGTGAGGAAACAGTAGAGCCATGTCCGGAAAACGGAATGCAGAAATCTGCTCTTAATTTTTACGGCTCTTCTTTTATCACAGACAACACAGGTGCTCTCTGTGCAGAACTGCCCGGAGGGGAAGAGGGGGTGCTTGTAAGCACTTTTGACCTGGATGCATTAAAGGCAGACAGACTGAACTGGGGACTTTTCAGAGACCGCAGACCGGAGATGTATGCAAAAATTGTCGGAAAATGACGAAAGCAGGAGAATCCGAGTGGATTTGCAGTGTTATTTCCAAAACGATATATGTGTTTATAAGAATTTCATAAAAAGTTTATGATTATATTAGTTGCTACCTGCGGTATATATGGTAAAATAAGAGTACGAACGTTACTGATAACGGAGAGAGCAGTAGAGTTTTGATATGTATTTCTGGCAAAATGGAGTGTAGAAGATGAACAGAAAAGAATTTTTGGAAATCCTGAGAAGCCAGCTTGCCGGGCAGATGCAGGAGGGCAAAGCAGCAGCACATATCAGGTATTATGAAGATTATATACAGTCTCAGGTACGTGGCGGACGTTCAGAGCAGGAAGTACTGCAGGAACTGGGAGACCCGCATCTGATAGCAAAAACTCTGATCGATACAGATGATGGAAGTACACAGGAAGATTACGGAGAGTATTCTTCTTACGGAAGTAGTTATGGCAATGAGACAGAGCTTCCTCATCAGCAGGAGAAAAGATGGAAAAAAGTAATCGATCTTTCTACCTGGCATGGCAAGGCTGTTGTTATTGCAGCGGCGGCTGTTATAATTGTTTTACTGATACTGATAATCGGAGTTGCGATTCCGTTTTTTATTATTCTTGCAATTATTCTTTATTTTCTTTCATGGCTGAAGAAAAGAAATGATCAATGAAAATCTGTGCAGGGTTTCAGAAAAGAAACCCTGCGCAGAATCTTAAAATCTTAAGTGTAAACGTTCTTGTTTCACGATATTAATTCCCCTTGAATATTTATAATCATACAATCTCAACTTATTTCTATTCTTTAATCCTGCCAGGTGCAGGGAAAAATCCCACATTCATTTTTATATTTTTTGTTCGGAAAGGAGACGGAAAATGAAACACAATTTCAAACTGAAAGAACGCCTTGGAGCTTTGCTGCTTGCAATGCTTTTTATTCTGCAGGCAATTCTGGGGCTTGTGCCTGTCTGCGTAACTCAGGCGGCACCGTTAACTGTAGAAACATGGGACAGTGACAAGGTGGTAGATTATGGTTATCGCTTTAACATGAAGTTTCAGCCCGGAATTACCACATATGAATCTTTTGGGTGTGATAATCTGGACAGGGAAGCTTTTTCAGACAATGGAAAAAGTGAACGTGACACAGAGTGCGTTCGTGTAGGAGCGGACTATAAAGCCGGAAGCGCAGGGATGCGTTATAACAATGTAGGAAAAGATGGAAATGGAAATATTGTTGATGTCAGACTCATTCTTGTGGGAGTAGAGAATGCAGAACCCCGTTATGATCTGCGCACTGCAGAATCGATTGTTCAGAATAAAGGCGGAGCTACGTTTGCATGGAAAGATAATGAAGCTTATCCAATGGTTGGCTTTTCCAAAAACAGTATCGGTGTATTTATTTATTCTGTAGGATACGCAAAGGTTAAGTTTCAGTTTCTGAAGCATGGAACAGAAGAAACACTGCCGATCAGTGGCCATGGAACCATACGTGATATTGATGCGGGACAGGGAGTCCGTATTCCGTCAGACAGCAGTCTGGATAATGCATATGTTCTGAAAAACAATGATTATCTGACGGTAGATGGGAATTCTGTAAGCTCACCCCTTGGTTCCGTTGAGCCGGATGATCCGAGAGGATGGCTGAATCTTTTTTATAATACAGATAATTTTACGGTAGAATTCTGTCATCAGTTCAGACTGGATAAATGGGATAAAAGTCGTGAAGATGCCATTGCAAAAGCCGGTTCTCAGGAAAGATGGGCAGAGATTACAAGAAATAAATATCTGGATCCATCAGGCAACAGTTATTGTCCGAACTTTAAAGGACAGAAATACTGCAAAGCATATGCATATTTTGATTTTACATCCTATTGTTTCGGTGATGTTGAGATGAAAAAAGCGCCTGAGAAACGTGTGGGAGAGGCAAACTGTACATGGGAACAGGCAGCTGCCACATCAAAAGAAAAACCTTTTGGCATTCGTCAGGGACAGGAATTCCAGTATATGATCCGGGCGGAGGTGACACCCAATAGACTGAAATCCTTTGTGGTACAGGATATACTTGAGGATTGTCTTACTATAGAGGATGCATCAAAAGTCAGTATTGTGAATGATGCAGGGCAGACAGTGACAGACTGGTTTGATGTTGCTGTTGAAGGACAGAAAGTGACCTGCAGGGCCAAAGCAGAGAGCCTTCAGGATGAAGCATTTACAGATAATCAGACTTACACATTTACTTTAAAAGTACGCCAGAGACCGGAATCAGAAATTAACATTTCAAAATACCTTGCAGAGGATGGATACAGTATTCTTGTACCAAACCATGCATCCATGAGTTATGAACGTACAAACGGAAGCGGAGATACAATGGATACGGAAACAGTGTGGGTAAAGGGTGTGATTCCACCGGAACTGGAAGTAAAGAAAAATACTTCTCAGTATGAATGGAAAACGGGAGATATCATAGATTATGAGGTTCTGGTTTCTCAGACAAAACAGGATGTAAAAGCAGTAAATGTTGTTATTACAGACGAGCTTCCATCATGTCTGCAGTTTCTGGAAGGGCAGTATGCTGTAGAGACAAGTCAGGGAGGCGAGAACTGTACGCTTACCGGACAGGGAGAAAATGGATGGAAAGCAGAGTGTCCGTCCCTGAAGTATGGGGAGACGATCACAATCCGTTTTAAATGTCAGGCATCTGCGGATTCCAATGGACAGGAATGGGAAAATATTGTGACTGCAACAGCGGATAATCTGATCAATCCTGAGACAGGAGAACAGGAATCCAGAAAGGATATGGCAGAAGTATGGCCGAACAGTCCACAGCTTGAAATTGATAAAACAGCAGACAAATATGAATGGCAGGCAGGAGAGCAGGTAGCTTACCGGATCGTGGTGAATAATGTAACGGCAGGAACAATTGCAAAAGATGTAACTATTACTGATATTGGTCTGCCGCAGGGACTGGTTCTGGCAGGTGGTGCACAGAGCATGGAAGTACTGGGAGTTCAGCAACAGGTAAACTATCCCGTACCGGATAAGAAAACAGGACAGGCATATGAAGCGAGATCTGTGGATTCTCAGTTGAATGCAGATGAGAACGGATTTTCCTTTTATTGTTCTTATGTGCCATACAGTCAGCCTGTAACGATTATTTTCCATTGTATCGCACAGGAAGAGGCAAATGGACACGAAAGCGTAAATGCAGCAACTGTAAAAGCTGCTAATACAGATGAGAGATCTGATGATGCAGAAGTATATGTAAATTCAGGAGAATTCTGGATTGAGAAATCTGCAGATCATTATGAATGGCAGGTCGGAGAACAGGTACAGTACAATGTGGTGGTGGAGAATAAAAAAGCAGGTACAGTGGCCCGGAACGTAACTGTCTGGGATACCGGTATGCCGGCAGGACTTGCGCTTTCATCGGCAGAGGATGTATCGGTAAGCGGAATCCCACAGAATATTACGCAGCTGACAGCAGGGACCAAAGATGTTTTGAACCAGCTCAATCCGGAATTTTATAATGAGACATCAGAGAAACCGGTGAATTATGAATTTCTTCAGGAGGGAAGCGGATGGAGACTGAACATTTCAGATCTTCCGGCAAATACTCCGGTTATGATTTCTTTCCTTTGCACAGTTGCGGAAGCGGCAAATGGAATGGAAAGCATTAATGTTGCCAATGTGCAGGCGCAGAATGCCCCTGTTTCACAGGATGACGCAGAAGTGTATGTAAATACAGCAGTTCTTTCTATTGAGAAAAGTTTTCAGAATCCATATCTGGCAGCCGGGGACGGACGTGCGGAAAATGAATTTCGGGTAGGAGAACAGGTGAATTATCAGGTTACGGTTAATAATCTTCAGAAGGGATCTATCGCAAGAAATCTTGTGATCAGTGATCTTTCCCTTCCTGAAGGGCTGGCTCTGGACGGAGCTGAAGATGCTGTTACTGTAAGCGGTGTTCCGGCTGTTATTCAGAATCCGGTGGCAGGAACTGATGATGCAGGAAATCAGCTGAATCCGGAAAATTATAAAGAAACAGTGGAAAAACCGGTCAGCTGTCAGGTTACACGTCAGGGAACCGGATGGATCGTGACGATTTCAGATCTTCCGTATCAGACACCTGTGACTGTTAATTTCCGCTGTACTGCGCAGGAAAGCGTAAATGGGATGGAGATTGTAAATACAGCACAGGCGTATGCAGATAATGCACAGAAAGTAAAGGACTCCTCAAAAATCTGGGTGAACTCGCCTGTTCTTAACGTAGAGAAGACGACGGACAAACCATTTTACAAATATGGTGATATTATTACATACCGCATTGTCCTGACACAGGAGCAGACCGGATGTGTGGCGCGTAATGTTACTCTGCAGGATGTGATCGATACTCAGGGAGTACGTCTTCTGAAGGATTCGGTGATTCTGATGGATGAGAAAGGAAATGTGGCAGATGCTGATGTACAGATCAATGATGATAATACTTTCCTGATGTCAACAGGCAGGACACTGGTCAGGGACAGCAGATATAGTATCTGCGATAATGATAAAGGCGGTCTTTTTGAGCAGGTAATGTATAATCCTCTGGACTGTCAGGAACAGAAAAGTATGATCGTGGAATATCAGGCAGCAGTGATTGATGCAGCCCTGGCAGGACAGAAAGTGCACAATACTGCAGTTGCAGACAGCAGTGAAAAGATACCTGCAACCGGGGAAACAGAGACAGAGGTACACAGTCCGATTCTGGAAATTGTGAAGGAATCAGATAAGAAAGAGTATGCGTCCGGTGAGAAAGGATACTATAAGCTGACAGTAAGACAACTGCGTGAGGATGTCACAGATCAGAATATTGTTATCGAAGATAAACTGGAAACCCAAGGGGCTTCTATTGTAAAAGACAGCATTTTTGTGAAGAAAAACGGCATAGAGCTGAAAGATGCCAAAATAGAGGCAGATGATACAGGATTTGTAATTCAGACAGGAGCATCGTTGTCAGATATGGATAAAATTGAAGTCTGCTATGAAGTGGTATTTAAAACAGAAAGCACAGAGCCTGAAAAAATTGTAAACACAGCGAAAGCAAGAGGAGATATTTCACCGGAAATTGCGGCGCAGCAGGAGGTATATGTGAAAACAAAAGCAGAACCCACTGCCACACCAACACCGTCTGCAACACCGAAACCAACAGAAACACCAAAGCCGACAGAGACACCAAAACCTACAGAAGTACCGAAACCGACGGAGCAGCCAAAAGCCACACCAACACCATCTGTACCGGGAACCTGCCCGAAAATGACTCCTGTACCGACGAAAGCACCGTTGGCATCTTACAATGGTGGAAATAATGGAGGCACAACTTCCGGAAACGGAGGCAGCAGTTACGGAAATTCGGGTGGATACGGAAGCTATCAGGGTGGTTCCATGGCAGGAAGTTCTAAAACAGGAGATGTCAGACCGTTTAAAATGATGGCTGTTCTTGGACTTATCGGAATGGGACTGCTGACAGGAGGTGTGGTGATCTACAGAAGAACTGTTTCCGGGAAAAGAAATATAAAGGGTATGCCGCGGAAATGAAAAAACTCAGAACATTTGCAGTAAGTATGATCATAGCAGCAATTGGGCTTCTTATATATTGTGCCGGCTTCTATATAAAAAGTTATGAACAGAATCTTGCAGCAAGGCAGGAATATGCAGAGCTTTCCAAAATGGCAGGGGTGAAGAACAGAGCAGGTGCCGGATTATTGGCAGATGGCAAAAAAACTGATGAAGACAGCAGTACAAAAAACAGTGAAAAAAAACGCAGGAAAAAACAGAGAAGATCTTCTGAATCAAAAAACAAAAACTGTACAGATGAAATCAGGGAATCCTTCGGGATTTCCTGGGAAAATTTAAGAAAGATCAACTCTCAGACAGTTGCCTGGATTACTGTCCCGGGAGCCGATATTTCTTATCCTGTAGTTCAGGCGGCAGATGATGAATATTACCTGAAACATAATTTCAGAGGAGAGGAAGATCTGTTTGGATGTATTTTTCTGGAACATGACATAAAAAAGAATTTCACAGATTCCCACAGTATTCTTTACGGGCATAATATAGAAGGTAATATGATGTTTGCAAATCTGAACCGTTATGAACAGCCTGAATTTCTAAAAAAATGTCCTGAAATTGAGATCACAACACCAAAAAGAAAGTTTCTGTACAAAATTTTTTCTGTGGAACAGGCATCTTCCCAAAGCCCGGCATTTGAATATGGATACAAGTTATCCAGTCCTGCATACAGGAGACAATTATCTATATTGAAAAATAATTCCATGTATGACACAGGAGTAGAGCCTGATGAAAGGGAGAGAATGGTGACTCTGATCACCTGTAATTCACGTCTGGATAAAGAAATACGTATGGCGGTACATGGGATTTGCCATGAATGTTATGGTATAGAAAAAGCTGAGCCGAAGTGATGTTGAAATCAATCGGATATTGGTAACTTTCGTAAAGGATGAACTGTTACTGTTCACACATCACTATCCCTCGAGGTGTTTTGGAAAAAACTAATGAAAAATCTCTCGATATTTTGTATAATTTATGCATAAAAAACAACTTGTTCGTACGTGCGTACAAGTTGTATCCTAAATACAGGAGGGAAGAAGACATGACAGATAATGGAAAGCCGAAATATTTCTCACTGATGGAACAGCTCAGAGGTGATATTATGTCAGGAGCTATCCGACCGGGAGAGAAGCTTCCTTCAGAAAACGAGCTTTCACAGAAATATTCCCTGAGCAGACATACAGTTCGTAAAGCACTGGGAATCCTGGAGCAGGACGGATATGTAGAGGCATTTCACGGAAGAGGTACTTATTGCTCTGAGAATATGCGCCATATAAAGAATTCAAAGAATATTGCGGTAGTGACCACATATATTTCTGATTATATTTTTCCGAGACTGATACAGGGAATGGATAATGTCCTTTCAGAAAGCGGTTACAGTATTATCCTGAAAAACACAGCAAACAGCAGACAGAAAGAGGCCAGATGTCTGGAGGAACTTCTGAAGAAAGATATTGATGGACTGATCATTGAACCAAGCAAAAGTGAGATGATCTGTAAACACAGAAATCTTTATCAGAATCTGGATAAATTTGAAATTCCGTATGTGTTTATTCAGGGAATCTATTCAGAAATGAGGGATAAACCTCATATTCTTATGGATGATGCACAGGGAGGCTACCTTGTAACAAAATATCTGCTGGAACTGGGACATAAAAAGATCAAGGGTTTCTTTAAGGCAGACGATATGCAGGGACTGGAGCGCCACAAGGGATATGTGAAGGCCTTACAGGAGTCAGGGATTGCCTATGATCCGGATGATGTTGTCTGGTTTCATACAGAGGACAGGAAAGTAAAACCTGCACTGATGGCAAAAGAAATGGTGCAGAGCGGACAGCTTCCGGATGGAATCGTCTGTTACAATGATCAGATTGCTGTTCAGGTTATGGAAGAACTGGAGAAAATGGGAGTCAGAATACCGGAGGATATTTCCATTACCGGTTATGACAATTCACTGTATGCTCAGCGGGGAAACGGAATCACAACGATAGCTCATCCGCAGGAAAAGCTGGGAGAAATGGCAGCAGAGCTTATACTTGAGAAGATCAACGGAGTTCCTGAAGAAGAAAGTAAGGTTGAAAGACTGATTTATCCGGAACTGATCATACGGGGATCATGCAGAAAAATATTGTAAACAAATGAAATAAATAAAAAATAAAAATAAATCCAGGAGGAATTTTATCATGAAAACAGGAAGAAACTATAAGTTCTGGTTTTGTACAGGTTCACAGGATCTTTACGGAGATGAGTGCTTAAGAAAAGTTGCTGAGCATTCCAGAATCATTGTTGAGGAATTAAACAAGAGCGGTGTTCTTCCATTTGAATTAGTATGGAAACCAACACTGATCACAAACGAACTGATCCGTAAAACATTTAATGAGGCAAATGCAGATGAGGACTGTGCAGGTGTTATCACATGGATGCATACTTTCTCACCGGCAAAATCATGGATCCTTGGTCTGAAAGAATACAGAAAACCGCTTTGCCATCTTCATACACAGTTTAATGAGGAGATTCCTTATGATACCATTGATATGGATTTTATGAATGAAAACCAGTCTGCTCATGGCGGTCGTGAATATGGTCATATTGTTACAAGAATGGGAATCGAAAGAAAAGTTATTGTCGGACACTGGGCAGATAAAGATGTTCAGGAAAGACTTGCTTCCTGGATGCGTACAGCAGTTGGTATCATGGAGAGCAGCCATATCCGCGTATGTCGTGTAGCCGATAACATGAGAAACGTAGCTGTTACAGAAGGTGATAAGGTAGAAGCACAGATCAAATTCGGATGGGAAGTTGATGCTTATCCTGTAAATGAGATCGCTGATTATGTAAAAGATGTAGCTAAAGGTGATGTAGACGCGCTGGTAGATGAATATTACAGCAAATATGATATTCTTCTTGAGGGAAGAGATCCGGAAGAATTTAAACGTCATGTAGCAGTTCAGGCTCAGATTGAAATCGGATTTGAGAAATTCCTGGAAGAGAAAAATTATCAGGCAATCGTTACACACTTTGGAGATCTGGGTGCTCTTAAACAGCTTCCTGGACTTGCAATCCAGAGACTTATGGAAAAAGGTTATGGATTCGGTGCAGAAGGTGACTGGAAGACAGCTGCAATGGTTCGTCTGATGAAGATCATGACAGCTGGTGTAAAAGATGCAAAAGGAACTTCCATGATGGAAGACTATACATATAACTTTGTACCTGGAAAAGAAGGAATCCTTCAGTCTCATATGCTTGAAGTATGCCCGTCTGTTGCAGATGGTAAGATCGGCATTAAAGTATGCCCGCTTTCCATGGGTGACAGAGAGGATCCTGCAAGACTTGTATTCACAAGCAAGACAGGCCCGGGTATCGCAACATCCCTGATCGATCTTGGAGATCGTTTCCGTCTGATCATCAACGATGTAGAATGCAAGAAGGTTGAGAAACCGATGCCGAAGCTTCCTGTAGGAAGTGCATTCTGGACACCACAGCCAAATCTTAAGACAGGTGCCGAAGCATGGATCCTTGCAGGCGGAGCTCACCATACAGCATTCTCTTATGACCTGACAGCAGAGCAGATGGGGGACTGGGCAGCAGCTATGGGTATTGAAGCTGTTTACATTGATAAAGATACAAATATTCGTGATTTTAAGAATGAACTGAGATGGAATGAACTTGCATTCAGAAAATAATAATTTTTGTAATTAATACAGAGGCTGCCATATCAGGCTGAAATTAACTGCCTGGGATGGCAGCCCTGAGAAGTTTAAAGTAATAAAAAGTATGTTAAAACCGTAAAATTTCCATGGTAAAACAATAAAAGAAATGCAATAATATTGGTGTACAAACAATATATGATTATAGATTGTCGAATGATCTGTAATCATAAATAACAGAGAAACAGGGAGGTACATAAAAATGGGAGCAGCAGAAGCAAAAGCAGCGATTCTCGCTAACAAAACAGCGCTTGGTATTGAATTTGGTTCTACCAGGATCAAAGCAGTACTTGTAGATGATAAAAATCAGCCAATCGCATCCGGTGCACATGAATGGGAAAACCGTTATGAAAACGGTGTCTGGACATACAGTCTGGATGATATCTGGACAGGTATCCAGGACTGCTATCAGGATATGGCAAAGGATGTAAAAGCAAAATATGACATAGAACTGGAATCCGTAGGTGCATTTGGCGTCAGCGCCATGATGCATGGATATATGCCATTTAACAAAGAAGGAGAACTTCTTGTACCATTCCGTACATGGAGAAACAACATTACAGGAGAAGCCAGCGAGAAACTGATGGAACTGTTCAACTACAACATTCCGCAGAGATGGAGCATTGCTCATCTGTATCAGGCGATCCTTAACGGTGAAGAACATGTAAAAGATATTGACTATATCACAACTCTGGAGGCTTATGTACACTGGAAACTGACAGGTAAGAGAGTTCTTGGAATCGGTGATGCGGCGGGTATGTTCCCGATCGACACAACAAAAGCAGATTATAATCAGGAAATGGTTGATAAATTCGATGAACTGGTAGCACCTTACGGATTCTCTTGGAAACTTCGTGACATTATGCCGAAAGCTTTTGTTGCAGGGGAAGATGCCGGCGTTCTTACAGAAGAAGGTGCGAAACTTCTGGATGTGACAGGTAAACTGAAAGCAGGAATCCCGATGTGCCCTCCGGAAGGTGATGCAGGAACAGGTATGGTTGCCACAAACAGTGTTGCAGTTCGTACAGGTAACGTTTCCGCAGGAACTTCTGTATTTGCCATGATCGTTCTGGAAAAAGAACTCTCCAGACCGTATAAAGAAATCGACATGGTTACCACTCCGTCCGGACATCTGGTAGCTATGGCTCATTCCAACAACTGTACCTCTGACCTGAATGCCTGGGTAAATGTATTTAAAGAGTTTGCAGAGGCTATGGGTATGGAAGTGGATATGAATAAACTGTTTGGAACTCTTTATAATAAAGCACTTGAAGGTGATCCGGACTGTGGCGGACTTCTGTCTTACTGCTATTTCTCAGGCGAGCATATGACAGGCTTTGAAGAAGGACGCCCGTTATTTGTACGTTCTCCTGAGAGTAAATTCAATCTTGCAAACTTTATGAGAACCAATCTGTATACATGCCTTGGAGCCATGAGGGTAGGTCTGAACCTTCTGTTTGAGAAAGAAAATGTAAAAGTAGACCGTCTTCTTGGCCATGGAGGATTATTCAAGACAAAAGGCGTAGGACAGCAGATTCTGGCAGATGCTGTCAATGCACCGGTATCTGTAATGGCTACTGCAGGTGAGGGCGGAGCCTGGGGAATCGCACTTCTTGCTTCTTATCTGGTAAATAAAGAAAAAGGTGAGACTCTGGAAAGCTTCCTTGATAACAAAGTATTTGCAGATCAGGAAAGCAGCACACTGGATCCAAAACCGGAAGGTGTGGCTGGATTTAATGCATTTATGGACAGCTATATGAAAGGTCTTTCTATTGAAAGAGCAGCAGTAGAGTCTGAAATCTGGTAAATGTTGAGAAACAAATTGTGACATACATCTTGCGTAAAGTATTTTTTACCAAATCAAGTAAGTCCCCTGCGGATCAATTATTCGGTGTAGAGTTACGTAGCGAAGCGGATTGCGAATATCCGCTTGACACACGCTCTGGCGCATATGAAAATGAATAGGAAAAGAATAATATAAAAAACAGAGCAGCATCGCAGATCATGAGACCGGCGATGTTGCTTTTGGCAATTTTTCTGAGACTGTTATGGTATCAAAAGAAACGAATGTTAGATATAGACCAGAAAAATCATATCTGGAATACATGCAGATGTTCGATTTTTGATACTTTTTTTGTATAAGGTTGTTTTTGTAGTACTTCCCGGATTTTTAATAATTTTATATTTTATTCACCAGTTTACAACTTTTTTATGAAAAAAGTTGTAAACTGGTGTACTTATTATATAGTGTATTATTTAAAAATAACTAAACATCAGTAATTATGATCGTAAACTACAAAAGAGATATATCCAATCGAATTAAATATATCTCTTTTGATTTACCTCTTAATTAGTTTTGAAATCATAAATAGTGGTGATGTAATTATTATTTATTATCTCCAAGACGCTGAATATACGCCTTTAGCATTACAGTATGTTGTACAAGTATAGGTAAAAGACTGTACGGTCATATTTACGGGGTCTATACCAATATTAAATTTTCCGGTAAATGTATTTCTGACATATGCGTTATAAGCGGAAGAACCTTTGATAGCTCTTTTGGTAGTTACATTCCAAACGACAGCACTGTGTGTTCCGTATGCATCTATAGGCTTTGAAGTTGACCCATTTGTTCTAAATACACCAACGGCTTTTAATGTAACAACTGTTCCGCCAAATATATTTTTTAATTTTAATGTTGAAGTAATTGTTCTATCATACGTCGCTTTGGTTAATGGATTCATTATTTGTCCATCATCATGGGTTTCTGCTTCTAATACTAGATTTTCACTTACTGGAACAGTAGCAGAATCACCAACTTCTAAGTCAGGAAGTTGAGCGACAGCTTTATTAAGATTCTGTTCAAGATTCTCTGCTTCATTTAAAGATATACCTAATTCTTGTGATACAATTTCTGGTGTTACTGTAGGAACATCACTGTTATTGTTTTCGGCAGCACTTACACTTGCTGCATATCCTAAGATTAACATACATACTAATGCTAATGATGTAATTGTTTTGCTGATTTTTTGTAAATTGAATTTTTTCATAATTTCTCCCTTCTGTGGCTCATTCTTCACCAAAATCAAATGATTTCGAGGAAGATAATAAATCATTCTGTTCATCATGTCAAGAAAATATTTTTAACAATATTAAAAATGTTTTTAATAAAATTAAAGAAAACAGCTTTTAATTAAAACACAAGTATGTTATAATAAAAAAGGAGATGATTGCTATGGATACTGTTCCTATGTGGATGAAAAATTTGAATGATGAAGATTTGATTTTTATCAAAAGATTTTTATTAGCTTCGGGTTCTTTAAAAGAAGTTGCCAAGTTATATGGTGTCACTTATCCAACAGTAAGGGTTAGATTAGATAAATTGATTGATAAAGTCAATTTATCTGAAAGCAAAACGGATAATGATGAATTTGTAGACTTGATAAAAAGATACGTAATTGATGAAGAAATAGAATTTGATACTGCTAAGAATTTAATTGCAGAATATAAGAAAATAAAGGAGAAATTAAAAAATGCTTAGAAATATTATTGTTGTGTTTAGTTTAATTTTGATTTTAATTGCAGTTATAAAACTACAAATATTTTTATCAAAAAAGGATAGCAAGTTATTTGGTTTGATTATACCAATCGTTATTTTAGCTATTTCACTCTTATTGGCATTTGGGGGATTACCAACAAATCAGGAAATTGAAACTACTCAATCTATAACGACAGAAACGGGAGAAATTGTAGAAAACTCCTTAGATGCAAAAACACCTACGGCATTAGTGGATAACACTCTTACAGTAAACGGCATTATATATACTATTATATTTATCAATGCTGGAAATTCTGTTATGCTGGGTATTTTCTTTTATTGCAGACATCAGAAAAAAACACATGTTGAGTTGAAGCGTATGAAAGCTAAAGAACTTTTTTAAAAACCACTATGAAATTATTGCTAAGAGAAAAATTGATATTAGGATTTTATTTTATTATCGGCTTGGCTGAAAGGAAAATCAATAAAAAACTCTGCTGTTGAATGGGACAAATATTTTCTGTCCATGAAAGAAAGCTTCTTAAACAGATATTTTGTCGTGCTTTATTTTATTTCCACTGTGTTATCTTCATGTATTGCCTATGTGCTCTTCAGTGTATTTGAATTTCAAAATCCTCTGCTCAAGACAATTCTGCTTGCTATAGTGTGTATTGTACTTTCTATAAAGAGGTATAAAGCGAAGGAATATGATGAGATTGCGGCTCAGAATAAGAAAGATAATGACTTTGATTCATCCGACGAGTTTCTGTCAAATTTTAAGAAAACAGACCGTCTGCATCCGGTAATCAGTCTTTGTGTGTATTACGGTGAACGCGAATGGGATGGATCACTTTCTTTGAAGGACATGTTGAAAAATCCGGAAGAACTGGAAGCTATGATAGCCGATTATAAAATGAACCTGATTCAGGTAAGATCAAGTGAGTCCCTTAAATTTTGTAACTCAGATGTAGATACAGTATTTGATGTCAGCAGAGCTATTTATGCGCGGGATTATAAGGAGATCAATATGAAATACAAAGACCAGGCAATTACGACAGAACTTGGTCTTGCGATAGGTGCAATTACAGAATCACAGCAGCTGATTGACCATGCTTTGGAACTGGAACAAAAAGGAGGGCGGATTAATATGTGCAACGCATTAGAGGAATTAAGGCAGGAAGGAATACGCGTGGTTATTCAAACTTGTAAAGATTTTAATGTCAGCAGGGATGCGGTAGTTAAGAAGTTAATGAAAGATTTTGTCCTATCGGAAGAAGAGGCTTCTGATTATGTGAGCATATACTGGTGATTAATAGGTGGAAAAGCAAATAAGATAAGGTTATTAAAGGCAGAACCTTGGAGCATTCTGAGGCTCTGCCTTTTTTGTGTGGAGAATTAAAAATGATCTATAGCAATTCTCGTAAATAATGCATTTAAGACAGTTCAGCAGAGTGCGAAAGACAAGGAAGATATCTGCAGGCGTGCTGACGCACGGCAAAGATATCTGACGCAGGATTTCACACTCTGATGGGCTGGATTAAGATGCATTATTTTAGAGAATTGCTATAGATACGTGGTTTCATACATGGCTGAAAGAATACAAGAAGAACACCATAAAATATGTAACCTACAAACTATGTCAGGATGAATATGAATCATATATTAAGGCGGTTTTTGGAAAAAGAAAACTGAAAGACATAAGAGGAGAGCATGTTCAGAAACTTTTCTACTCACATGTTCTTCCTGATAAGAAAGCAGAAGAAATGGATAAGTTGGCAGCATTATTCTGATAAAGAACGAAAAGCTCTTGGGAAACTGTGAGCTTTTTATTTTCTGATGATTTTGGAAAAGAAATAGAGTTCTGCTTATGAGATTGAAAGAGAAGGTAAAAAAATATGATTTTGGGTAAAATTTGGGTACAAATTATAAATAATACAAAAATATTAACAAAATTCAGATTTACAAAATCCGGAAACCCGCATAAATACAAAGAGAAAGCCCCGGCAGGGGAGCTGCCGGGACTTTCAAGGGGAGTATAAATAATTAAATAAGGGGTTTATGTAAAAAAAATTTTTGAAGGGTAAATTCTTTTTACAGCTATGATTATAATATAGCTTGGTGAAAAAAGCAACATATTTTGATGAATATTCCCCCCGGTTTTTGGGATAATAGTCAATGTGAAGCACTTTCAGCGATGAAGTGTGGAAGAAAAAAACCGGATTTTGCAGAGTATCAGGAGATCCGGGCAGATAAATCTCATCAGGAGGAAAATAATAATGGCAAAAAACTATGAATCTGAGAGTAAAAACAGCAGAAATTACACAGGAACTTCAGATAAGAACAGCTATGGTAATGAAATGAACCATGCTGGTAATGCAAAAAACAGTGTGAAAAGCAAAAACGAGACAGATTGTAGAAGTAAAGCAAAAAATAAAACTTCCCAGTCTTACAGCTCAGAAGAAGACAGATATTGATTGGATCAGGAGGGGGAAATGCCCCTCCTGATCTGCTGTGAGCCAATTTATGTGTCGGCTGTTTTTTGTCAGACAGTGGCACATCTGTCTCTGATATCATATGATATAACAAAAAGGAGTCTGCCATGTTTCCGGTGGAAACGATCTCTGCAAAAATGCTGGATTATTATGTGGACCGAAGGGACACGTTGATCATAGATCTGAGAGAAAAAGAATCCTATATGCACAGCCATGTAAAAGGAGCCGTAAACATGCCATATGGAGAAATAGACGGATATACAGCCCTTCCAAAAGGAAAAATACTGGTTCTGTACTGCGACAGGGGCGGGGCAAGCCTTCTGCTTGCAAGGCAGCTTGCAAAGCTTGGGTACTGTACCAGGTCTGTTATAGGCGGTTTTGGAGCATATCGGGGAAGAAATCTTGTAATTTCGCCGTAAGCATGATAAGGTGTAAGAGAAAAAATACGAACCGGTATATCTTCAGGTTATTTCAGAAATCAATCTGTCGGCATACCTATTGTGCCAACAAGTTGATTTCTCGAACAATCTTGCGTCTAAATTTCTTATTTCCGCGTTGTCGTCGGTCGCCGTAGCCACCGCTACGCCTCCTTCCTCCGCCTTGAAATAAAAAAATTTATCCTGCAAGATTGTTTCAAGAATCAACTCGTCGGCACACTATAAAAGAGGAGACACAAAACTATGAAATATATGTTTGCATCAGATGTCCATGGTTCTGCATACTACTGCAGAAAAATGCTGGATGTCTATAAAGAAGAAAAGGCAGAACGCCTGGTACTGCTGGGCGATCTGCTCTATCATGGCCCGAGAAATGATCTTCCCAGAGAATATGCTCCCAAACAGGTCATTTCCATGCTTAATGACATGAAGAAAGAAATTTATGCTGTACGTGGGAATTGTGAAGCTGAGGTCGATCAGATGGTCCTGCAGTTTCCGGTTATGGCAGACTACTGTATTCTGAACCTGGATGGAAGAACCTTTTATGCCACACATGGGCATATTTACAATGAAAATAATCTGCCTCCGATCCAGGAAGGAGATATTCTGATCCATGGACATACCCATGTACTGAAAGCAGAGCAGAAAGAAGGCTATGTACTTCTCAACCCGGGTTCTGTTTCCATTCCAAAAGAAGGAAACCCGCCTACATATGCGATCTTTGAGGACGGTGTGTTTACAATTAAGGATTTTGAGGGAAATATTGTTAAGAGCATAGAATTATAGGGAAGTCCCATCTACATATAGAAAGGATAAAGAATGGAAAAATTTGAACTGATCGCTCCATGTCATTTCGGTATGGAAGCTGTGCTGAAACGTGAGATCCTTGATCTGGGCTATGAGATTACCAAAGTAGAGGATGGAAAAGTAACATTCGAGGCAGATGCACAGGGAATCGCAGATGCCAATATCTTTCTGCGTTCCACAGAAAGAATCCTGCTGAAAGTAGCAGAAGTAAAGGCAGAAACCTTTGACGAGCTTTTTGAAAAGACAAAAGCCCTGCCATGGGAAAATTATATTCCCAAGGATGGGAAATTCTGGGTTGCCAAGGCCAATTCTGTGAAGAGTAAGCTCTTTAGCCCATCTGATATCCAGTCCATTATGAAAAAAGCCATTGTAGAGCGTCTGAAGGGCGTATACGGGGTGTCCTGGTTTGAAGAGGATGGGGCAAGCTTTCCTATCCGCGTGGCATTTATGAAAGATGTGGCCACGATCGGTATTGATACCTCAGGGGTATCTCTGCATAAAAGAGGATATCGTAAAATGACAGTGAAAGCTCCGATCACAGAAACACTGGCATCTGCTCTGATCATGCTTACGCCATGGAATAAAGACAGGATTCTGGTAGATCCTTTCTGCGGAAGCGGTACCTTTCCTATTGAAGCAGCAATGATGGCAGCAGATATTGCACCCGGCATGAACCGTTCCTTCCTTGCTGAGGAATGGAAGCATCTGGTTCCGAGAAAATGCTGGTATGATGCAAATGAAGAGGCACAGGACAGGATAAATCTTAATATTGAAACAGATATCCAGGGCTTTGACATTGATCCTGAGGCGTTGAAGGCTGCCAGAGCTAATGCAAAAATGGCAGGTGTGGACAAGCTGATCCATTTCCAGCAGAGAGCGGTAAAAGATCTCCGCCATCCCAAACCATATGGATTCATCATCACAAACCCTCCTTATGGGGAACGACTGGAAGAAAAAGAGAATTTAACTCAGCTTTATCGTGAAATCGGGGAAAGCTATGAAAGGCTTGACAAGTGGTCCATGTATCTGATCACATCTTATGAGAAAGCGGAGAACGATATCGGGCGAAAAGCAGATAAAAACCGTAAGATCTATAATGGTATGCTTAAGACCTATTACTATCAGTTCCTTGGGCCACGCCCACCGAAGAAAAACCGTAGCTGAGTGCTTCTGTAATTGCGAAAAATCAAAATAAAAAGAGGATACAAAGGATTATGAAAAAAATAATTTTTGCTACCGGAAATCAGGATAAAATGAGAGAAATCCGCGAGATCCTTGCAGATATGGATGTAGAGGTTGTTTCTATGAAAGAAGCGGGAATCCATGCAGATATTGTAGAAAATGGTTCTACTTTTGAGGAAAATGCTGTGATCAAGGCGAAGACAATCTGTGAACTGACAGGGGAGATCACTCTGGCAGATGATTCCGGTCTGGAGATTGACTATCTGAATAAAGAGCCGGGCATTTATTCTGCCCGTTATATGGGAGAAGATACCTCATATCATATCAAAAATGCAAGTCTGATAGAGAGACTGAACGGAGTTCCGGACGAGAAGCGTACTGCAAGGTTCGTATGCGCCGTTGCAGCGGCTTTTCCGGATGGAAGTGTAAAAACAGTGCGTGGAACAATGGAAGGCCGTATAGGCTATGAGGAGAAGGGAGAGAACGGCTTCGGCTATGATCCGATCTTCTACCTGCCGGAATATGGATGTACTTCTGCAGAGCTTTCCGGCGAAGAGAAAAATAAGATCAGCCACAGAGGAAAAGCATTACGTGCCATAAAGGATGAACTGAAATGAAGGTACTGATCGTCAGCGATACTCATGGACAGGATGAGAATCTGGAAGAGACAGTGCTCAGAGAAGCTCCCTTTGATTATCTGATCCACTGCGGGGATGTGGAAGGCAGAGAGATTTTCATTGAGGCACTGGCAGAGTGCCCATGTACGATTGTCGCAGGAAATAATGACTTTTTTACAGACCTTCCCTATGAGGAAGAGGTTACTCTGGAGGGACATAAGATACTGGTTACACATGGACATCATTATTTTGTGTCCCGGGATTATGATAAACTTGTTGAGAATGCGCAGGCTAAGGGATGTAAGATTGCAATGTATGGTCATACTCACATGCCTGTGATCGAGAATGAGGATGGGATTCTGATAATTAATCCCGGCAGTCTTACCTACCCGCGTCAGAGAGGCCGCAGACCAAGCTATGCAGTTATGCAGATAGAAGAGGGAAAAGATCCTCAGGTCGAGATCAGATACCTCTGAAAAATTATTTAACTGAATCAGGTAAGTTACTTGCGGAGGTTGCGAATATCCGCCTGACTCATCTGACTGTATATTTTTGAGGTATTGTTGATCGGATAACGGCAATACCTCTTTTTACAGATACGTGACAGTAAAAGAATAGAAGAAAAATTAAAAAAGTTAAGATTTTTTTATTGTGCAAAAAAAATATTTTTTTACAAAAAATCTCAAAAACCAGTAAAAAATCCCTTTTTGCGAACAAAAAAAACAATTTTTTCGAAAAAAGTGAAAAGCCCGCAAAGCCTTGTGTTTAGCGGGCTTCAGGGACTTTTTGAGGGATAAAAAATCGCTTTTTCAAAAAAAATCAAAAAAAATTGAAAAAAGGTGTTGACATTTGGGGTTGCTTAACATATAATATGTCTTGCGTCGGACAACGAAGCACAAATAAATAAAGAAAAACAGCGGGGTGTGGCTCAGCTTGGCTAGAGCGCCTGGTTTGGGACCAGGAGGCCGCAGGTTCGAATCCTGTCACCCCGACTGCTGTAACAACAACATTACCGTTTCAGCGAAATGCGGGTGTAGTTCAATGGTAGAACACTAGCCTTCCAAGCTAGATACGTGGGTTCGATTCCCATCACCCGCTTCTCTGTATGTACAGAGAGATGTGTCTGTAGCTCAGCTGGATAGAGCAACGGCCTTCTAAGCCGTGGGTCGGGGGTTCGAATCCCTTCAGGCACGCTGTGGTGGGTATAGCGCAGTTGGTTAGCGCGCCAGATTGTGGCTCTGGAGGCCCAGGGTTCGAATCCCTGTATCCACCCTTCGCCTTTGGGCTATCGCCAAGCGGTAAGGCACAGCACTTTGACTGCTGCATTCGCTGGTTCGAATCCAGCTAGCCCAGTCTTTTATATGGAGCATTAGCTCAGTCGGTAGAGCACTTGACTTTTAATCAAGTTGTCCGGGGTTCGAATCCCCGATGCTTCATTAATAGCGGAAATCTTCTGTGAGGTTTCCGCTATTTTATTGCTTTTGCAGAGTGCGAGAATGATTTTTCAGGTACACTCTGAGAATATGAGAAAATGCGGATATGGCGGAATTGGCAGACGCGCTGGTTTTAGGTACCAGTGGGCTTCCCGTGCAGGTTCAAGTCCTGTTATCCGCATTCAGAAAAGTACCGGTTAAAACGGTGCTTTTTTTGTTTTACAGACATAGTTTTTTGTTGTATAGTTAAGTTATAAACAGGACAGGGAGATTTTGACTATGGATATACAGAAATTTCAGCAGAAACTTACAGAGGTGTGTGAACTTGGAGAGAAGAATGGCAAAGTGTTGAAACCGGAACAGATAAAGGAATGCTTTGGCGAACTTGATCTGGACAAGTCACAGCTGATCAAGATATTACAGTATTTAAAATTAAAAGGTATTTCCATTGAAGGTGCGGAGGAGATTTCAGCAACATCTCAGACCGGCCCGGAAGAAGTATCCGAAGAAAAAGAAGAAAAAGTTCCTCTGACAGCGGAGGAAGAGGCATATCTGAAAGAATATCTGGAAGGTCTTGAAGAACAGGAGCAGGGAGAGAGAAGTGCGGAAGAACTTTTTGAACTGCTTTCAAAGGGAGATGCTCTGGCACAGGCAGAGCTGTCACAGAAGTATCTGCATGCAGCAGCCGAAATGGCGGTTGAAATGAACTGTGAGGAGATTTTTATCGCTGATCTGATTCAGGAGGCAAATATAAGCCTTCTGATGGCTCTGGGAGAGGAAGAACCGGAAGAGAAAGATGAGAAATGGCTGCTTGGACGTATCCGGTGTGGGATCCGCCATGCTATCGAGGAGCAGACACAGAGGAAATTTGAGGATGACTATCTGGTAGCAAAGGTGGAGAAGCTGGAAGCGGCAGTCCGGGAACTTACAGAGGATGAAGAGGATGAAAGTTCAAAGTTCAGTGTAGAGGAGCTGGCGATCATTCTTGATATGGATGAAGAAGAGATCAGGGATGTGCTGCGGCTTACAGGTGATGATAAATAATGCAGTGATGTAGCATTACGGGAAAGGAGAGGGTGATTATGAGTATTCCAACACCACACAACAGTGCAAAGAAAGGTGATATTGCAAAGAAGGTTCTGATGCCGGGAGATCCGCTGCGTGCGAAGTATATTGCGGAGACATATCTGGAGAATCCGGTATGTTTTAACACAGTGAGAAATATGTTTGGTTATACCGGAACTTATAAGGGTGAGCAGATATCTGTCATGGGCAGCGGTATGGGGATGCCGTCTATGGGTATTTACAGTTATGAGCTTTATAATTTTTATGATGTAGAGAAGATTATTCGTATTGGTTCTGCAGGTGCGTTGCAGGATGATGTAAGTGTAATGGATGTTGTGATCGCCATGAGTGCATGTACGGATTCAAATTATGCAAGCCAGTATCAGCTGCCGGGGACTTTTGCTCCTACAGCAAGTTATGAACTGGTTGCAAGGGCTGTAGAGGTTGCGAAGGAGCAGGGTACACCGGTTCGCGTGGGTTCTGTTGTATCTTCGGATGCGTTCTATGGAGATAATCCGGAGAGTTCGAAGGCATGGAGAAAGATGGGGGTTCTCTGTGTGGAGATGGAGTGTGCGGCGCTGTTTATGAATGCTGCGAGAGCCGGTAAGGAGGCATTGGGGATTCTTACGATTTCGGATCATGTTTTCAGGGATGAGGCAATTTCTGCGGAGGCCAGACAGACTTCGTTTAACAGGATGATGGAGATTGCTTTAGGAATTTAAAGGATAATCCCGGTATAAAAAGGCTCTTTGGCTGGTATGTGGGAATACTGGTCAGAGGGCTTTTTTTTAATTCAGTAGGGACGCGTCAAAAAATATTTCATTTCATGTGCGGTTTCGGACACTAAGATATTCTAAGCCGTCAAAAATCTGCTAAAAGCATGAGCCATCAAGGACAAACTCGCTTCGCTCAGACAGTGTCCTTGATGGCTCATAACGCAGATTTTTGGCGGCTAAGAATATCTAAGTATCCTGCAAATGCACATGAAATGAAATATTTTTCGATGCTGTTTTTTCATATGGAATGAATGAAATTTTGGCTACGTTACTGAGAACGGAGTGAGCAGTAACAGTTAATGACGACTGTTCTCAAGAAGAGCGATTGAAAAATTTCTCATATTGTGTTAATATCAAAACAATATGGGAGGTATTTTGAATGCAGATCAGAAAATCAGCGGAGGATTATTTGGAGGCAATCCTGGTATTGTCAAAACAGGGTGGCGGAGTTCGTTCTATAGATATTGCAACGATGCTTGGGGTATCGAAACCGAGTGTAAGTCATGCTATGAAGCTGCTTCGTGAGGATGGTTATATTGCGATGGACCGTTATGGTACGGTGACACTTCTTGAGAAAGGAAATGATATTGCGGTTCATATTTATGAGCGGCATACAGTGCTGAGCAAGATGCTGGAACATCTCGGCGTAAGCCCGGAAGTTGCAAAAGAAGATGCGTGTAAGTTAGAGCATGACCTGAGCGATGAGAGTTTTACTAGGATAAAGGAGCACTTCCACAAGGTGATTGGGGAAGTTGAATAGCGGATAAAATAAACTCCCCCCGTCGGATGAATTTCTGACGAAGTGGGGAGTTTATTTTTTAAAGTTAGTCATCTACTATTTCTGTTACATAGCTTCCATGCCCGTCTATAGCAATAACTTTTTCTTTTCCACCTTCTGTTTGAAATATCCATGGAGCAGAATAAGGATTACGAAAAAAGGCTTACAACGAATGGTGGTGTGGTACAATGCTGTAGAAAGAAGAATGCTGGAAAGCCGTATAGTCGTATGAAGGAGAAACTCACATGCAGTTTGATGAGAGGAAAGAGGGAATAGACCCTCTGACCTACTCTACATATTATTCTGTCTGCTTCTGTGGAAGCTGTGCAAGGATGATAGCAGCAAACATGATGACACATCCAAGGATTTCTTTAGTACTTAGTTGCTGTCTGAGGATGATCCATCCGGCTAGGACAGAGATGCAGGATTCCAGGCTGAGTATCAGGGATGCTACAGTTGGGTTCATGTTTTTCTGACCGATAATCTGCAAGGTGTAAGCTACTCCGCATGACATGACACCTGCGTAGAGGATTGGCTGCCATGCTGCCAGGATGGATGAGAGCTCCGGATGCTCAAGGAACAGAGCGGGAATGCCGGAAAGGATACCACATGTCAGGAACTGAATGCAGGAGAGCTTTACTCCGTCTACTTTTGGAGAAAAGTAGTCGATGACCAGTATGTGCAGTGAAAATAGAAATGCGCATACCAGTACGAGCAGATCTCCTTTTCCGATAGAAAATCCATCTGTGATGCACAGGAGATAAAGTCCGATCAGAGCCATTGCAACGGCAGCCCAGATAAATTTCGTGCATTTTTTGCCAAGGAATAGTCCGATGACAGGGACGATCACAATATAACAGGCAGTGATAAAGCCGGCTTTTCCGACGGTTGTATACTTGATGCCGAACTGTTGGAAATTGCTTGCCAGACAGAGACAGATACCGCAGGCGATACCGCCGATAATCAGAGTTTTTTTCTCCTGCATATTGGATACAGTATTACTTGAGGTGTCAGATCTGCCAGATGCTTTGGAAGCAGAATCTGAAGGGGAGTTTCTCTTTTTCAGAATAAAAATCAGTGGAATCAGAACGACTGCTCCAATAAGGGAACGGACGGCATTAAAAGTAAAGCCTCCTACGTATTTCATTCCTACGCTTTGAGCCACAAAAGCGATACCCCAGATGATCGCTGCGAGAAGCAGGAGCAGGGAATTTTTTAAAGGGATCTGTTGTTTTTGCATGATGTGTATAATCCTTCCTTATATTAATGTGTAAATAGAATGTATAAAATGTGGATAAAACAAAATATTTATTCATTCAGTGTGGACAGAAGCACTGAAATTTTGTAACTGTTCAGTGCCCTCATAGTTATAAAATGTTTCAAATATATTTTAAGAGTGCCGGTGCCTTATTGATCTGAAAATGAAGAAACACTTTCGTAATTATACATCATAAATGTAAAAAGAGAAAGAAGATTGTAGAAATAAAAAGAAGCCTCTGCAGGAGACTTCTTTTTGTAAATGTGTATCTGATATTTATATCAGATAAAGATATATTTCAAAATAAATAATACAGCGAGTATATACATCAGTACACTGATCTTCTTTTCTTTTGCTTTACCTGTAACAACGTTGATGATCACATAGGAGATAACACCCATGGAGATACCTTCAGAAATGCTGTACAGGAATGGCATTGCGATGATCGCGATAAATGCTGGGATGGCTTCCGTCAGGTCGTTGAAATCAATCTTGGTTACTGATGTGAGCATCAGGAATCCAACGATGATCAGAGCCGGTGCTGTGGCAAAGGACGGGATTGCCAGGAAAATCGGGGATAACAGCAGTGATAATCCGAAGAGGATGGCTGCTATCAGGGAAGTAAGTCCTGTACGTCCGCCTTCAGCAACACCGGAAGCACTCTCTACGAAAGTAGTAACTGTGGAAGTACCACACATAGCACCTACTGTAGTTCCTACTGCGTCAGAAAGAAGAGCACCTTTGATGTTTGGAAGTTTGCCTTCTTTGTCAAGCATATCAGCTTTGGAAGCAACGCCGATCAGTGTTCCAAGTGTATCGAACATATCTACAAACAGGAATGCAAACATAATGACTACGAAATCAAGTGTGAAGACAATGGAGAAGTCCATTTTCATAAATGTGGGAGCCATGCTTGGGATGGAGATTCCGTTTGAGAAATCAGGCAGGAGGCTGAACCAGCCGGCTGCAGGATCAGGTTTGTAAAGTCCTGTCAATTGACAGATAATGCCAAGTCCCCATGTGATCAGGATACCCCAGAGAATGTTTCCTTTTACACTCTTAACAAGAAGGATGGCGGTGATGAGAAGTCCGATCAGCGCCAGAAGAACTGTAATTCCTTCTGTATTGAAGGTCCCGCCGGAAACGGAGGATTTAAAGGAAAATACACTTACCAGAGTGGAGTCATTGTTAACTACGATCTTAGCATTCTGCAGTCCGATGAAAGCAATAAACAGTCCGATACCAACAGATACTGCATGTTTCAGGTTCATTGGAATAGCGTTAAAAATCGCTTCACGCACATTAGTGAGTGATAAAAGGATAAAAATAATACCTTCTACAAATACAGCTGCCAGTGCCTGCTGCCAGTTGTATCCCATGCCAAGAACAACTGTGTATGCAAAGTAGGCATTTAAGCCCATGCCCGGTGCAAGAACGAACGGGTAGTTAGAAAGCAGTGCCATCAGGCAGGTGGCAATAAAGGATGACAGTGCGGTCGCTGTAAAAACAGCTCCTCTGTCCATGCCGGACGCTTCCAGAATATTTGGGTTAACAGCCAGAATGTAAGCCATTGTCATGAAAGTGGTGATACCAGCCATAACTTCTGTTTTTACGTCTGTGTGGTTTTCTTTGAGATGAAACATTTTGTCAAGGTTCATAATCTTTCCCCCTTTTGAATTTAAAATTGCCGTCGGGCTCTGTATTTCCTGCAGTTACAGAATCTTTCTTCCGGCTACATATTTAGCGGTAATATTGCGGTCATCGGAAAGGTAGATCAGTCTTTCAAGTCTGTCCTTCGGAGAGAGCTTCAGTGGAGTTGGAATAGTGCTGTCATTAAGCACAACCGCATCAAATTCATACCCCTCCTTAAAGCTTCCAACCTTTCCAAAGAAGGAACCGCCTCCTTCTGTTCCCATATAAAAGGTCTCTTCAACAGTGAGCGGCTTCATGGAAGAATCAACCAGCCGCCAGTACAGCTTGGAAACCTGAATAGCATCAGCCATGGCACGCAGAATAGAAACGGAAGTTCCACCTGCAATGTCAGATCCCAGTCCGATGTGTAAACCTTCGTCCAGATAACGTCTCACAGGAGAGATACCTGAGGCGAGATTTGTGTTAGACTGCGGACAATGAGCAATATAAACGCCCTGCTTTTTCATAAGGGCAATTTCTTCATCCGAAGAATGAACACAATGAGCCATGATCGTCGGACAGTCACCGCCGAAAAGATCAAACTGGCTATATGCTTCTCCATAAAAATGTGTATTCGGGCAAAGCTCCTTCACCCAGGCAATTTCACCGAAATTCTCAGAAAGGTGAGACTGCATCGGCAGATGATACCTCTTCTGAATCTCCGAAAGCTTCTCCATCAGCTCATCAGAACAGGACGGAGTAAATCTCGGGGTAAGGATTGGTTTTACATTTTCAAACTTATCAAGCGTATCCTCAATCCACTGAATCGTAGCATCAGCAGAAGCCTGAGCACTCTCTTCCTGCAGCTGCGGAGAACCATTGCGGTCCATATTTACCTTGCCGACCATAGCCTTTATTCCGGTTTTATCCAGTTGTTCCATCAGGATCTCGGTAGCAGGGACATGCAGAGTTCCGAAAATACATGCTCTTGTATTCGGGCTCTTCTTCATATCCTCAGTGAAAATAGAGTAAGCCTCTTTTGCAAACTCTGTATCTTCATAACGCGCTTCCTGCGGAAAAGTATAAGTATTCAGCCAGTCCAGCAGCTCAAGATCCATACCCGAGGCACGAAACGTATACTGCGGAGCATGAAGATGCAGATCAGTCAGTCCCGGAATAATCAGTTCATCGCCAAAATCTGTGCATGAGATTCCTGCAAATTTCTCAGGAAGCTCATCAAACACCCCTGCACATCGCCCATCTTCACATACTAAATATCCATTTTCAGTGATGGAAAGTTCTGTCAGAGAATTACTGTAGCAAATTGTTCCCTTTAAAACAAAAGTCCGCTCGTTCATAACCATACCTCCTTTTTGTGGTTAAGGAAAGGCAAAAAAAATCTACCGATGCTGCCTTTACCTCATTCTTTCTCCCTGGGGAGAGAACTTATAGACAACTATTACGGTAGTTGGTAGAAACGTCCAACCGATTATGGACATATATAAGTTTACTTATATTGTTTATAAAATGATTATAAAATATTTGCAGTTAACTGTCAATTCCTTTCTGCGATTTAATTTATTATTCTTTTTCGCATTGCTCTTTGATAATTCATAGTCTGCAAAGCATTTTGCTGGCAGAATTTATATAAAGTATATGATATCCCATGTGAACTTATACAATCTCTTTCATATTTAAAGTTTTTCTTATTCATGTAGGCTTTTAACATGCGAATTGATACGATATTTTCCACCTTCCAATTACCAGCTTAGAAAAATATTTTATCTGCTATGCATTTGCAGGCGTCTTAGAGATTCTTAGTCCTCTTAAATCTGCGTTATGAGAAGAAAAGTCCATTGCCTGAGCGCCAGCGAGCAATCACAGACTTTTCTTCTCATGCTTTTAGCAGATTTCAGATGACTTAGAATCTCTTAGATGCCGAAACCGCATAGCAGATAAAATATTTTTCTAAGCGTCCCTCATTTTATTATTAAAATATGATATAATACTCTCCAATATCAAAAAGAAAGGAAAAACAAACATGCAGCTAGACAAAGAAAACATGAAAAAAATCCGATGGCTCATCGCATTCGCAATTCTCTTATATCTGGGTGTCCAGAACCTGCACATAGTCATCAGCACTGTCAGAGTTCTGCTTGGCTTTCTCTTTCCGTTCATCATTGGCTTTGGAATCGCTTTTATCCTCAATATTCCAATGAAATTCATAGAACATCATCTGTTCGGAAAAGCCTTGAAACAAGAGAAAAAAACAGCACAAAAACTGGCAAGGCCGGTCAGCCTGGTGCTTTCTATCTGCTTTGTGATCTGTATAATCGTGATCGTTATGCTGGTAGTAGTACCGGAACTGGGGGCAACATTCGTAAACATAGCAAAAAAGATAGAAGAAAATATTCCGGTTTTCCAGAAATGGATCGACAATGTATTCGGAAACAATCCGGAAGTTGTGAAATGGGCGCAGTCTCTTGACATTGAGCCGGGAAAAATAATCGATTCTGTACTCGGCGTACTGAAGAACGGAGTCAATAACATTGTTTCCTCCACAGTGTCCATCACCATGGGACTTCTGACTACTGCAATGAATGTATCCATTGGCTTTGTATTTGCCTGCTACGTCCTTTTGCAGAAAGAAAAACTTATGCAGCAGGTAAAAAAAGCAATGTACGCAATGTTCCCGGAAAAACCGGTCAGATATCTGGCACATGTATGGAATCTGGCAAACAGGATTTTTTCCAGCTTTATCACCGGACAGTGTATCGAAGCTGTGATTCTTGGAAGTATGTTCTTTGTATCCATGACAATCCTGCATTTTCCATATGCAATGCTGGTGGGTGTCCTGATTTCATTTACAGCATTGATCCCGCTGTTTGGCGGAATTATCGGATGTTGGGTAGCATTTTTTCTGATCCTTATGATAAGTCCTGTAAAAGCAGTTCTGTTTCTGGGACTTTTCCTTATCCTGCAGCAGATAGAAGGAAACCTGATTTATCCTCATGTGGTAGGTGGTTCTGTCGGGCTTCCATCCATCTGGGTACTGGTAGCTGTAACACTTGGCGGCAGTCTGATGGGAATTGCGGGAATGCTGATCTTCATTCCGACAGTATCTGTCATCTATACACTTTTCAGAGAGTGGGTATATGCCCGTCTTGAGAAAAAACAGCTTGTTTTATGACGAAATGATTCGTGATGTGTAGAAAGATGTATTATTGTCCGGATAAACTTGGTAACAAATTTGTAAAAGGACTGTAAATCAGTGTAAGGTCTCTGTAATTGTAATTAATTCGATATTTCTGTATTATAGTGATATCTGGTTAAAAATGGAAGGAGATCTTAAGATGGACATCTTAAAAGGTAAACGTTATGATATTATGAATGTGCTTTGGGAAGAGGGAAGACCATTGTCTGCTTTTGAGATCAATGACATTGCACCGGAACTGAAAATGCCGACAGTAAGAAGATGCCTGGAGCTTCTTTTGAAAGAGAACCTGATCCAGGTTGCGGGAACTTCAATGAACGGCAAGGTGTATGCAAGAAATTATACCCCTCTTCTTTCAAGAGAGGATTATTTAAAGGGAAATGCCAAAAGCAGAAAGATTAATCCGGTGGAAATGATGAATGCGCTTCTGGAATCTGATGGGATTACAGTGGAAGAGTTGGAAAAACTTCAGGAGCTTATCGATAAGAAACGTGCGGAACTGGAAAGCAGATAATCATAAACATAGCAGATAAAAACGGACATGGCCATCTGGCTGTGTCTTTTTTGTGCCATTTTTTTACAGAATTGCAATACTGTATCAGGTAATAAAAACAGCCAGATGAATAAAGTGTCCATCTGGCTGAATCTGTTATCAATTAATTATTTCTTGTTCTGCTCAACTTCTTTTAACATCATAGCGCGAACTTTCAGTGGAAGTCCGAACAGTGTGATGAATCCATCTGCATCGTGGTGGTCATAGAGGTCACCTGTTGTGAAAGATGCAAGAGATTCATTATACAGGCTGTATGGAGAAGTTGTACCGGCTTTGATGATATTGCCTTTGTACAGCTTGAATTTCACTTCACCTGTTACATATTTCTGTGTGGATTCAACGAATGCCTGGATTGCCTCGCGAAGTGGTGTATACCATTTTCCTTCGTAAACAACCTGAGCGAACTGGCTGCCAAGTTTCTTCTTGGTTTCCATTGTCTCACGGTCAAGTGTAAGTTCTTCGAGCTGTTCGTGAGCTGCCATCAGGATAGTTCCGCCAGGAGTCTCATATACGCCACGGGATTTCATACCAACAACACGGTTTTCAACGATATCAACGATACCGATACCGTTCTCGCCGCCTAATTTGTTGAGCTCTGTGATGATCTCGGAAACTTTCATTTCTTTGCCGTTTAATGTTTTCGGAACACCCTGCTCGAATGTCATGGTAACTTCTGTTTCTTTATCAGGGGCTTTCTCAGGTGTAACACCTAAAACAAGCATATTGTCATAATTTGGAGCCTGTGAAGGATCTTCCAGTTCCAGACCTTCATGGCTGATATGCCATAAGTTTCTGTCACGGCTGTAGCTGTGGCTTGCATCGAATGGAAGGTCGATTCCGTGAGCTTTACAGAATGCGATCTCATCTTCACGTGACTGCATGGTCCATTTGTCTGTCATACGCCATGGAGCGATGATTTTGATGTCAGGAGCAAGAGCTTTGATGCCAAGTTCGAAACGGATCTGGTCATTACCTTTACCTGTAGCACCGTGGCAGATAGCAACTGCGCCTTCTTTACGTGCGATCTCAACTAATTTCTTAGCGATTGCCGGACGGGCCATGGATGTACCAAGGAGATATTTGTGTTCGTATACAGCACCTGCCTGTACACATGGAACGATGAAGTCATCACAGAATTCATCTACGATATCTTCGATATATAATTTGGAAGCACCGGAAAGCTTTGCTCTTTCATCCAGTCCGTCCAGTTCGTTTCCCTGACCGCAGTTTACGCAGCAGCAGACAACATCGTAATCAAATGTTTCTTTTAACCATGGGATTAAGGCTGTGGTATCAAGACCGCCTGAGTATGCTAAAACGACTTTTTCTTTCATGATTGTATTCCTCCTGAAATTGGATTTTATTATTTTCCTGATTTGTAAAAATTTCCTGAGATATCCGTTTGCCGAAAGTAAATGAATAGGTCGGGAGTTCAGCGCATTATTTTTGAATAAATGCGGTAATTTCTGATTGAAATTTTTGAATAAATATTCAATGCGGAACAAGATGATTTCGTGTGATTCCGCTTAACAAGTGATAATATACACCTTTTTTTATAAATATGCAATAGAAAAATGCAAAAAAGTTTTATCTGTTTTTGCATAAATATGCAACATAATATAGGAAAAGACAGGGGGAAATCCGTGAACTGAAATAAAATCCATGTAAAAACATTGAAAAATGACTATTGCATATTATGCAGGTAAGATGTATAATTAGTCCAGCACTCTGATAGAGTAAAGTTTTACTATGAAATGAAGATCGCCGGATGAGGCGAAGATGGAGGAAATTATTATGATTAAAGCAGGAATTATCGGTGCCACAGGATATGCAGGTAACGAGATCGTGAGACTGCTTCTGGGACATAAAGATGTGGAAGTTGCGTGGTATGGTTCAAGAAGTTACATTGACCAGAAATATGCAGATGTTTATCAGAACTTTTTTAAATTGGTAGATGCGAAATGTATGGATGATAATATGGAAGCATTAGCTGATGAAGTGGATGTGATCTTTACAGCTACTCCTCAGGGACTCTGTGCTTCTTTAATTAATGAAGGAATTCTTTCCAAGGCGAAAGTTATTGACCTGAGTGCGGATTTCCGTATTAAAGATGTGAAGAAATATGAGAAATGGTACGGAATTGAGCATAAGGCTCCGCAGTTTATTGATGAGGCGGTTTATGGTTTATGTGAGATTAATCGTGAGGAGATTAAGAAGGCAAGACTGATTGCGAATCCGGGATGTTATCCCACATGTTCTACACTTTCTATTTATCCGCTGATCAAAGAGGGGCTGATCGATCCGTCTACGATTATCATTGATGCGAAGTCCGGTACTTCAGGAGCAGGACGTGGAGCGAAGGTTGCCAATCTGTTCTGTGAAGTGAATGAGAATATTAAGGCTTATGGTGTTGCAACTCATAGACATACACCTGAGATTGAGGATCAGCTTGGTTATGCGTGCGGTAAGGAAGTGCTGATTAATTTTACACCTCATCTGATTCCTATGAATCGTGGTATTCTGGTGACTGCTTATGCTTCTCTGACTAAGGATGTTTCTTATGAAGAGGTGAAGGCAGTTTATGATAAGTATTATGAGAAGGAGACTTTCGTTCGTGTGCTTGATAAGGATGTTTGTCCGCAGACTAAGTGTGTGGAAGGAAGTAATTATGTGGATGTGAACTTTAAGATCGATCCGAGAACTCACAGAGTTATTATGATGGGGGCTATGGATAATCTGGTGAAAGGTGCTGCGGGACAGGCTGTGCAGAATATGAATCTGATGTTTGGATTTAAGGAGGCTGAGGGACTGTTGCAGGTGCCGATGTGTCCGTGATAGATTAATGGAAAGGGACGCTCCAGAAATTATTTGGTTTTGAACGCGGTTTCGGGGCTTACTAACTCTAAGTGTTCAGAAATTTGCTAAAAGCGTGGAAAAAAAGCTCAAACTCGCTGCGCTCAGACAGTGAGCTTTTTTTCCACAACGCAAATTCCTGAGCACTAAGAGTTACTACAGTCCCTGCAAATGCGTTCAAAAACAAATAATTTCCGGAGCTGACTTTTCCAGTAACTGGATGGCGACTGCGCAGGGGACCTGTGGCAGTCTGGGGAAGTTGTGGATATGTAAGGAGGATTTGATTATGAAGATTATAGATGGCGGCGTTACGGCGGCTAAGGGATTTAAGGCAGCGGCGGCTGCGGCTGAGATTAAGTATAAGGGCAGAACAGATATGGCTATGGTTTACAGTGAGGTGCCATGTGTGGCTGCGGGGACTTTTACTACCAATGTGGTGAAGGCTGCGCCTGTTAAATGGGATCAGGATATTGTTTATAATCATCCGTCTGCGCAGGTGGTGATCTGTAACAGTGGTATTGCCAATGCATGTACTGGTGCTGAAGGTTATGGTTATTGTAAGGAGACTGCGGATGCGGCTGGTGGGGTTTTTGGGGGGGGTGGTGGATGGATCATACTGCAGATGCGGCTGCTGAGATTCTTGGGGTGGCTGCTGACAGTGTGCTGGTTGCTTCTACAGGTGTGATTGGTATGCAGGTTCCCATTGACCGTATTAAGAATGGTGTGAAGATGATGGCGCCGAAGCTGGATGGTTCTCTGGAGGCTGGTACTGAGGCTGCGAAAGCGATTATGACTACTGATACTAAGAAGAAGGAAGTTGCTGTTCAGATTGAGATTGGCGGTAAGACGGTTACTGTTGGTGGTATGTGTAAGGGTTCCGGTATGATCCATCCGAATATGTGTACAATGCTTGGGTTTGTTACTACTGATGCGAAGATTTCCAAGAAGATGCTGCAGGAAGCGTTAAGTGAGGATGTTAAGGATACTTACAATATGGTTTCTGTTGATGGAGATACTTCTACCAATGATACAGTTCTTCTTCTGGCCAATGGTCTGGCTGAGAATCCGGAGATCACAGAGAAGGGTGAGGATTACGAAATCTTCAAGGCTGCGCTGAATTATATCAATACTACTCTGGCGAAGAAGATCGCAGGTGACGGAGAGGGTGCGACTGCACTGTTTGAGGTGAAGATCATTGGTGCAGAGTCTAAGGAGCAGGCAGTTACATTGAGCAAGTCTGTTGTTACTTCTTCTCTGACAAAGGCTGCTATCTACGGACATGATGCAAACTGGGGAAGAATCCTGTGTGCTATGGGATATTCCGGTGCGAAGTTTGATCCTGAGAAGGTGGATCTGTTCTTTGAGAGTAAGGCTGGTAAGATCCAGATTATTGAGAATGGTGTGGCTGTGGATTACAGTGAAGAAGAGGCAACGAAGATTCTTTCTGAGGAAGCTGTCACAGCAATCGCTGATGTGAAGATGGGTGATGCCACAGCAACTGCATGGGGCTGTGACCTGACTTATGATTATATAAAAATCAATGCGGATTATCGTTCATAACAAAATTCTGTGAATAAGGGTGATTTTAACCGAATCAGGTAAGTCTCCTGCTTTAATTGCGAAAAGCAATAAGCAGGGATGGAGACCAGACATTGACTGGAAAAAGGAGAGAATAATGGTTAATCAGAAATATTTGGACAAGGCGGAGGTGCTGATCGAGGCACTTCCTTATATTCAGAGATTTAATCGTAAAATCGTAGTTGTAAAGTACGGCGGAAGTGCCATGCTGGATGATGAACTGAAGAAGAACGTGATTAAGGATGTTGTTCTTCTGAAACTGGTTGGTTTCAAACCGATCATCGTTCATGGCGGTGGTAAGGAAATCAGCCGCTGGGTTGGCAAGGTTGGTATGGAGCCGAAATTTATTAATGGTCTTCGTGTTACAGATAAAGATACTATGGAGATTGCAGAGATGGTTCTTGCGAAGGTGAATAAGGAACTGGTTGCCATGGTGGAATCTCTTGGTGTAAATGCTGTTGGTATCAGTGGTAAAGACGGTGGTCTGCTGAAATGCCGCAAGAAACAGACAGAGGGTGGAGACATCGGATTTGTTGGTGAAGTTACAAAGGTTGAGCCGAAGATTCTGGAGGATCTTCTGGAGAAAGATTTCCTGCCGATTATTTTCCCGGTAGGTTATGACGATGAGTTCGCTACTTATAATATTAATGCGGATGATGCTGCATGTGCCATTGCAGAGGCTGTTCATGCTGAGAAGCTTGCATTCCTTTCTGATATTGAAGGCGTTTATAAAGACAAAGATGATCCGTCCAGCCTGATCTCTGAACTTCATGTAGATGAAGCACAGAAACTGATCGATGACGGTTATGTAGGCGGAGGTATGATTCCGAAGCTGAAAAACTGTATTGATGCCATTGAAGAAGGCGTTAACAGAGTCCATATCCTTGACGGAAGAATTCCTCACAGCTTACTGCTGGAGATCTTTACAAACAAAGGTATTGGTACTGCGATTCTGAGAGAAGACGGGGAGAAATATTACAATGAACATGAATGAACAGATGAAGGAATCCGAAGAGAGTATCCTTCACACTTATAATCGTTTTCCTGTTGTTTTTGAAAAGGGACAGGGATGTTATTTATATGATTTCGAGGGAAAGGAATATCTGGATTTTGCAGCAGGTATTGCTGTAAATTCTCTGGGATATCACTATCCGGGATATGATGAAGCATTAAAAGATCAGATTGATAAGCTGATGCATATTTCCAACTTATATTACAATGAGCCGATTATCGAAGCAGGTGCGAAGCTGGTAAAGGCAAGTAAAATGAGCAAGGCATTCTTTACCAACAGTGGTACAGAAGCAATCGAAGGTGCTTTAAAAGCAGCTAAGAAATATGCATATGTACGTGACGGACATGCAGATCATGAGATCATTGCCATGAACCATTCCTTCCATGGAAGAAGTATCGGAGCACTTTCCGTGACAGGAACTGCTCATTACAGAGAGCCCTTTGAGCCTCTGATGGGTGGTGTGAAGTTTGCAGATTTCAATAACCTTGAGAGCGTAAAGGCTCAGATCACAGATAAGACCTGCGCAATTATCACTGAGGTTGTTCAGGGTGAGGGTGGTATCTATCCGGCAAAGAAGGAATTTCTGGAAGGTCTGCGTCAGATCTGTGACGAGAAAGATATTATGCTGATTTTCGATGAAATTCAGTGCGGTATGGGAAGAACCGGACATTATTTTGCATGGCAGGCATACGGTGTACAGCCGGATATTATGACAAGTGCGAAAGCTCTTGGATGTGGTGTGCCGGTAGGTGCGTTTGTATTGAATGAGAAAGCTGCCAAAGCTTCTCTGGAACCTGGTGACCATGGTACAACTTATGGCGGAAACCCGTTTGTATGTGCTGCAGTCAGCAAAGTATTTGACATTTATGAGAATGATAAGATCATTGAACATGTACAGGAAATGACTCCATATCTGGAACAGAAACTGGATGAAATTGTTGCAAAACATGAATGCGCTGCAACAAGACGAGGCATGGGCTTCATGCAGGGAATCGTAATCCAGGGCCGCCCGGTTGGTGAAGTTGTAAAGGCTGCGCTGGCAAAAGGACTGTTGGTGATCTCTGCAGGCAGTGATGTACTCAGAATCGTACCTCCGCTTGTGATCACAAAAGAACACATCGACAAGATGGCTGCAATTTTGGATGAGTGTATGGAATAATTTTAGTGAATCAAGCAAGTAGCGAAACGGATGATTTTATCTGTTTGGCATGAATCTGAGTGTTTTTACAAAATGCTCCGGGTATAATCAATAACTGATTATATCCGGAGCATTATTTTTGCAGAGAAAATACCATCTTTATAGGTAAAGTCACAGGCACCGCCGTTTTTGTCGGTAATGTGGCGGACAGATTCGATTCCTATTCCGTTTCCGGAGTGTTTGGAGGATTGGAAAATATTGTTTTTTTGCTGTATTTTGCCATCGAAGGTGTTTTCCACATGAATCAGAAGGAGATGATTATGGTGGGGATAAACTTCCACATTAATCTTTCTGCGGGCGGGCGCTGTTTTTACACTTGCCTGGATGGCATTTTCCAGCAGATTGGAAAACACAAGGCACAGATTAATCTCATCTATGGAAAGATCAGCAGGCAGGGAAACCACTGCATGAAAAGGAATGTTTTCTCTTTCTGCAATGGTGGAATAATATCCGAAAACACTGTCAACAGCCTGATTTTCACAGAAATGCAGGTTATAGTCAGAGATTTTGCCGGTTGCAGCAGAGAGATATTCTTTAATTTTTTCTATGTCACCCTGTTCTGCCAGAGTGGACAGACGGACAAAATGATGACGGATATCGTGACGTGCCTGCCTTGCTTCTTCAATGGCCATGCAGAGATTCTCGTATCTTTCCTGCTGCAGGGAAAGAAAATGGTTCTCCTGCTGAAGTCTGGCATTTCTGTTCAGGCTGACTGCCATCATAAGAAACAGGACATAAAACAGAAGCAGGATTATGAGCAGTACAAGACTGAAAACAATATAACACTGCAGAATACGCCCGGTATATAAAGTGCTGCGGTGTTTGGGAATCATAAAAAGATTCACTCCTATGAAGATTACCGGAAGAATCCAGAATACATACCAGGTCTGGGCAAAGTTCTCGTCTGTGACCATTGTCTGTACACAGTGGCAGGCAGGATACCAGGCTGCCAGAACAAACAGCAGGCAGATGACATTATAGAAAATTCCGGCACCAGTGTGCAACCACAGTTCGTTTTCTGTAATATGCAGGTCAGCAGTCATAAGTGCATTGACTGCCCGGGACAGACTTTTGACACATGTAAAAACTGCGAAGACTGCCAGAAAAATACTGACGGATTTCCAGACAGAGATTTTTAATGTTTTATGGTAAATGAGCATAATGACAGGCAGCAGAGGAAACAGGAACCATCTGGTGGGAATTTGCAGGGCACAGCAAACTGCCCCTCCTAAAATACAGATTCCCAGAAGAAGGGGAAGAAGCCATGCTGTCAGCTTAAGCGGTGTCTGCCTCAGATAGTTCTTTACAGGCAGATATGCCAGCAGTATGCCGGGAATGATTACGAAAAGTTCAAGTACAGGGCGAAGTATGTCAGTCATTTCAGGACCTCCTTTGGAACAGAAATTCCATAAATGTCTGTCTGGCGTTTTTCAGCAGCTTCCGGCTGACAGGGACATTGTTTCCGCTATCAAGGCGAAAGCCTGTTCCGTCAAAATCAACGGCATGCTCCAGATTGATCACAACGCCTCGGTTACATCGATAGAAACGTGAGTCCATTTTCAGGGAGGTTATGAAGGAATCAAAGGACTGGCGGGTGACCAGTTCCCTTTCACCGGCAGTGTGGATGTGGATCATGTGGGAAAAATGCTCTGCGTAGATTATTTTCCGGAAGGGAATCTGAATATTACTGCCGTTTACCTTTACATCTATGTATTTCCCGGAATCCGGGATGCGGGAAAGGATTTCATCGGCCAGTGCGGAAATATCATTTTCACTGTAGGGCTTTACAAGATAGTGCAGAGCCCGGACCTGGAATCCCTCTAATGCATGGTCGGTAGAAGTTGTTGTAAAGATCAGCAGACAGTCAGTATCTGATCTGCGAAGTTCTTTTGCTGTATCAATCCCGTTAGAACCATTCATATAAATATCCAGAAACACTACAGTGAAAGGACATTCCTTCGCTGCAGTGAGGAAAGTTTCTCCATTTTCATATTCCAATATATCTGTATGGACATTGCGCCTGGAAAACTGAGATTCCAGTCTGTTTCGTAACAGTGTCCGTTCTTCTGAAATATCATCAACAATTGCAATTCTCATAGTAAATCTTCCTTTATTTATAAAATGATGTTAGGGTCAAAAGGCATTTTGCCCCTAACTTGATATCTACGAATTGCTTCGCTGCAAAGCAGCTCCCGCAATTCTCATAAAATTCTGCTATAAGTATATCACAAAACAATACCATAGATTTACAATTCGTGTCATTTTCTGTCGTTTCGTGACAGAATTATTGAAAAAATTTCTGGCTTTTTTATAATGAGGATAACAAATGGGAGTACATCAAATGGTAGAGGAGGGATGTCGTGTATTGTATTGCCATATTAACTGATCAGGAACAGGAAGGACAGAACTGTGCGGAATACATCAGAAATTACTGTACAGAAAAGAAAGTTTTTCCATTGATTGAAATCTATCAGAATCAGGAACAGTTTTTTGGGCGGATACGAAAAACAGTACCGGCAGTGGTGTTTCTTGCATTGCCAGGTGTGTCCGGGCTGAATGCGGCAGAACATCTCCGTTCCCTGTATCCGAAATGTGGGATCATCTGGTGCAGTGATCTTGATTTTTCGCTTCATGCGTTCAGGATGCGGATAGAATATTTTTTTATGAAACCTGTGGAAGAGCAGAAAATAAAAGAAGGATTCTCCATCTGGTTTGAACGCAGAAATGTAATATGACAAAAACACTCAGGAGGAAAACAATTATGAAGAAAAGAGCTTTAATTCTTGCAATGATCGCTTTTATAGCAGCTACAACATCTGAACCGTCAATAAATATGGTATGTGCAGAGGAAACACAGGTAGAAGAAACACAGACAGAAGAAAATGCAGGTCAGACATCAGAACTGCCTATAAAGACACTTACACCGAAGGTTATCGACGAGAATCCTTATATGGCAGCAAGTGATTCCAATATTCATCATGACTGCTACAATACAGATTCCACAGACGAAGTATTACCGGTAGACATTTATTCGGAAATCAATGTTTCTTATGAAAAAACCAATGCAAATGCGTCTCCTGCCATCTTTTTCGATTCCTACGGACATGCAGTGGTTCCGTTGCTGGGTGGACTGGCAATTCGTGATATCAATGCAGAGGAAACACAGACACTGGGATATTTTTCTCCAAAACAGCATGATAATGGAGATTATCTGATCCAGAGTTCCTATTCCTTTGTAGATGAGAGTAACCGTCTGGTGTGTCCGACCAATAATAACCATGTACTGATGCTTAAGGCTACAGATGAGGAGGGAAATGTACTTCCGGAATTTGAGAAAGTGCTGGATATTGATATTAAAGCGGCAGCAGAGGCTGCACTTGGAAAAACACTGGATCAGAATCTGTTATCTGTAGTTTTTGATTATGAGGGAAATCTCTGGTTTGCAACAGGAGGCTTCCGCATTTATCCTGACAGAAAACAGCAGGGAACCTTTGGCTATGTTTCACGTGCAGCTATCGATAAAATCTTGAATGGAGAAGATGTGGATCTGTCAGATGCAGTGTTTGTATATGAACTGGAACCGGGAGAGGGTGCAGAGAATGGTATTGCGGCATCTAAGGAGGGTGCGGTCATTCTGACAAATCTGAAGTGTTATCTGCTCCAGGCGGATAATGGTGTGAAAAAAGTCTGGGAAACTTCCTATAAAAGTGTGGGTGCTAAGGAAAGCAAAGAAGGCGATGAGACGACAGGTGGCGGTCTTGCATGGGGAGGTGGATGTTCCCCGTCTCTGACCAAAGATCTGGTTATGTTTACAGATAATCAGGATCCGGTAAACCTTATTGCGGTGGATATGAAAACAGGAGAACAGGTTGCGAGCATGCCTGTTATAGATGAGCTTCCGGAAGGTACACAGGTGTCTGTGGAAAATTCTGCAATTGTATATGATGATGGAGAGGGAACAGTAAGCACGATCGTATGTAACTGGTTTGGTGCAGGAAGTGCGAAGCTTGGAGAAGCAGATAATGATTCCTCAATACAAAGCTATGAGAATATTTATGATGTGGGCTGGCTGAGACAGGGCAATAAAATGATCGCGCCGGGTATAGAACGTGTAGATACAGTTAAGACGGAGGACGGATATGAGATGAAGAGTATCTGGTGCAGAAGTGATCTGTCTGACACTTCCATGATGAAGCTGTCCACTGCAACAGGATATATTTACGGATATGTTCAGGATATGGAAACTGGTATGTGGCAGTATATCATGCTTGATTTTGAGACAGGCGAGACTGCATTTACCATGGATATTTCTGACAAACCGGGATACAACAACATGGCTATCGGTATGTATGCGGGAAACAGCGGAAATGCGCTCTATTGTCCGACCGGCTATCTGGAACTTCTGAGACTGCAGGACAGGTTTGTATATCTGCCGGAAATGCCTTACCGCAAGGTGGATCTGGATCAGGCAATGCGCAATGTGTTAAGCCAGGAGAAATTTGCGGCAGACGGCGGACAGGGAGATGTGGAAGGATGGCTGAATACGATCACAATTGAGAACGTACATCCGAATACAACCGTTGCAATACGTATGAAAGGAATCTCAGGGGAAACAGGTTCTTTGAAGCTGTATGCATATGGTACAGACGGTACCTTGAAGGAAGTTCCGGAAGAGAAATGGCATATCCAGACAGAAGATGGTGAAACACCGGATACATTATCCGAAGACGTACTGTATGAGGTACATATGACTGTGGAATATAGTGGAGATTTTGATCTCAGTGAAACGGAAAAAGAGATTAAGATATCTGCTGTTCTGGGAATCTGAAGGAAAACTGGTAAACAACCACCGGTTAAAACGGTGGTTGTTTACAGTCTGGACGGCGGTCGATAAGACCGCCGTTTTCTGCTGTTTGCATTTATAGCTGATTGACTGATAAAAGATAATTGCGAGAGATGAAATGATTTTTGAGCTGTTTGGAGAAATTAAAACCATTTTGCAGCGTATTGCTGTAATTGTTCCTGGACATCCCGGTAGCTGTATTTGCTGACCGGGATTATTTCATGATTATTCAGTGTGATTTCAAAACGTCGGATTGAACGGACAGCATACAGAGAAACAATGTAGCATCTGTGACATTGTACAAAGATATCTTTCGGCAGAATTTCACGGACTGCAGAAAGGGACTTATATATCTTCGTGACAGTACCATCCTGAAGGTGAATCTGCAGTTCTTTATTGATTATTTCAATATAGGTAATATCCCTGATATGAAAGGATACAGTTCTGGACGGAGTGTCGATTATAATGGATTTCGGGATCAGATGTCGGATTGCACGGGTTAGTGCTTCTGCAAGTTTTTGACGGCTGACCGGCTTAAGGATATAACCTACAGGTTCAGCAGAATATGCATCGAATACAAATTCCTTACTGCTGGAAATGAAGATAACGGGAATTTGGTTTTCAGTGTCACGGAGACATTCTGCAAAGCTGATCCCATTGTTTTCACCCAGCATAATATCAAGAATCAGAATGTCACAGCTTTTGGGAGTATTCTGCAATGTATTTTTTAATTCTGAAATAGAAGTATATTTTCGAATCTCGCAGGATTCTCCCATGGACGCTAAAATATCGATGATCATTTCTGATATCTGTGTTAAAAAAATCGGTTCATCATCACAGATGACAATATGGTACATAGTGAAAGCCTCCTATTAATCGTTATTTTCGTCAAGACAAAGCGTTGTTGTTACAGCAAAAAAGCCACCACGTACCTGTACGTTCAGTATACCATTGTATTTTTCGGCGATTCCATTGATGATCTTAAGACCGTAACCGTGTTTGTCACTGTTCTTTTTACTGGATTTATATTTTCCATTCGTGATTCTCAGGTTATCCTCATTGCAGGAGTTTTCACATTTAATAAACAGAAAATTTCCCTTTGAATGGAGATTCAGCCGGATGATCCGTTGTTCTTCAGAAACCTTCTGACACCCTTCTACTGCATTTTCCAATATATTTGTCAACATTCGGCACAGATCAATATCTTCCATGTTGAGACTTCTGCCAATGACAATACTGTACTCCACTATGGCTTTATAACGGCTGGCACGTTCTGCAAATTCTGAAAGGATGGAATTGACCAGAGCATTGGCTGTGTAGGTGACAAAAGGAAGCTCTTCGGCTTCTTCAGTAAATTTCTGTGTATACTGTCTGGCACCTGCATAGTCCTCCTGATTAAGATAAGAGGACAGGGCATTCATATGATGCCGGATTTCATGGTGTATTTCCAGGATATGTTCATTGTTTTCTGCCTGATTACGATAGCTTTCCAGCATGCGCTCGGAAATCCGCTGTTCTTCCTGTTTGCTGCGGATGTATCCCATGACACTGAAGAATACGGCATACACCATGAAAGCAAATACTGCAAACAGTACAAACATAACATGGACAACTATATTATTGGAAAGATTTATTATGCTTGAGAACTGTGCAATGCTGGCAATCAGAATAAACAAAGCAGGGAGGGAGCAGAGAATCTTCCAGATCCGTGATTCCAGATCTGCATTGATCATAGTACGGATTCGCTCCATCAGCATGAGAAATGGTTTCGCAAGAACTAGATTTATGATAAGTGTGAGAGCCAGTGCAAAGGGCGGATACATAAAATAATCGGATGGAAACCGGAAAGTACGGTGCAAAAAGGTAACGGTGCTTGTAACAAAGAATCCGTAGCTCATTACAACAAAAAATACAAATAGTTTTTCTGCTGCTTTCGCCTGGATGCTAAAGCAGTAAAATATTCCGAACAGTAGCAGGGCAATATAAAAGATAACATTCCAGATCAGCTCTCTGTAATCACCGCCGATGTTGAACTGTGCGATAAGAGAAAACGGAATGACCATTACAATAAAAATGGACAGTGCCATGAGCATTGTCTTTTTTGTGCTTAGGCGGAAACGATCCCGGAATGGATACAAACAGAAAAATGCATAAGGAAAAATCTGAAGAGAAAATCCGCAGAAATAACGCAATGCTATCATAAAACCCTCCTGTCATAAAGATAGATAATGGCCAGGTTACTTATTAAAAATAAGTATACCATTGGCAGAGGGCAAAATCAAATCATATGAAGGTCTTTTCACACCATATTTTGACTATTCACGCAAAAATATAGACAGAGAAGTCAAATTCAAATAACATAAATAATATAGATTCAGAAAACTGTCAAAATGAGGAGAGCTTTTGATACGGTATATATGCCCGAAAGTTTGCTTTACTGGCATCGTAAAGGAAAAAATATAAGAAAAGGAGACTAAAAAATGAAGAAAAGAATGATTATTGTGACGGCACTGATTATGGGAACTCTGGGAGCAGGATGTGTGAGTGTTCAGGCATCGGATACGTTACCTGAACTGACAAAAGACAATGCACTGGAACAGATGATGAAAGCAGGAGAAACAGACAGTCTTGTAAGCAATCATAAAAGCTATGAAGCTACCTGTGAATATATACTGCAGAATACAAAGGTATATGACTATGAAGATTCTGAAGTGATGTATGTAGATATGTATGGTACTACCCAGATGCTCTATAAAGATGGCGAATTAAAATACGGAAAAGAAGGAGACGAGTACCTCTCCTGTCTGTATATTGATGAAGCAGATGGAAATGCAGATGATCTTATAAGCTTTTACACAGATGAAACCATAGAGGAAGAAGTGACGGATATGAAGGAAGATGGTGATACGATCATTATACAGACAAAGGTACCTGAAGAACTTACTCAGAGCGCATTGAATTCTCAGGGAGATGGAGAATCCTACACAGAGGGAGACTGGATTTCTATGGAATATGTGGTTGCTTCGGATGATTACAGACCATTGAAACATACTCAGATTCTGAATCATAAGGACGGCACTTCAGAAGAAGCTTCGAAGATGGAATTCTCCTACGGCGTGGACAGATCTGAGGATGTAGCAGATCTCTGCGAAAAGTACGAGGAAGCAGAAAAAGCAGAAGGTGATGTACGTAATGTAACAGTTACTGCAGCTCCTGGCACAGAGCTGGAAAAGGATTATGCAATCACTGTTCCTGCAGATAATCACGTATGGATCATGCTTCATGATGATAGTTCTTATTACGTTTTGTATACAGATAAGGAATGTAAAGAATTGCATGAGCCAGAGGAAAATGTGAAAGGAGACACACATCTTTATGCAGAGATTAGGTCTTATGAGGATTATGAAGAGACAGAGGATGAAGTATGAGGAGTTTGAGAGTATTTATCCGGTAACAATATATCACAAAACAATACCATGGATTTACAATTCGTGTCATTTTCTGTCGTTTCGTGACAGAATTATTGAAAAAATTTAGGTCTTTCCATCTGGCTTGAATGTAAAAAAATAAGATGAGAACGACATTCAGGAGGAAAGCAACATGAAGACAATCATAAAGTATGAACTGGTCATAAATGAAGCACTTAGATCCGCACTCAATTACAATACACCTGACGAGCAGATTAATGAATTTATCCGCTTTTTCGGCAGACATATCGGTTCTGACAGAATATATATTTTCGAAGATTGTAAAGAAAGACATTGCACAGACAATACGTATGAATGGTGTGCACAGGGAGTAATTCCTGAGATAGACAGATTGCAGAATGTCGATATGGACGTAATAAAGTGGTGGTATGATACGTTTTCCAAAGGCGAAAGTATCATTATCACTGATATAGAAGATATCAAAGAAGAACATCGCGCATCGTATGATATGTTAAAAGCGCAGAATGTGAGAAATGTGGTGGTATGTCCTTTGCGTTATAAAGATGAGATAAGTGGTTTTTTCGGTGTGGATAATCCTCCAAAGAGTGATTACAGGGGACTTACTACTTTTCTGGATATGATAGGAACGCTTCTTATCTCATTTCTGAAATTGCGTAATTCGTTTATAAAGTCAAATAAAGAGGCAAAGCTCAGCAGTTATTCGTCGCTTTCCAAAATCTATGCATCTATGTATTTGGTTGATGTGCAGACAAAAAGATATCATATTATAAAAATGACAGATCAGATTGCGGAATATTTGGGAAAAGATTTTAAAATGGGAGAATATGAAATCAGAGATGATTTTTGCGGACATATCAAGAATATCGCTGAGAAAATGTGTACGGAATCACAACTTCAGGAATCACTGGAGTTTGTAGATATCAGTACGCTGGAAGAACGGCTTCTTGGAGAAAACAGCATAACACATGAATTTACAGATAAAATATCAGGCTGGAACCGAAGCAGATTTATTCCTGTAGACTACGATGAAGATGGAAAACTTCTGCATGTACTTTTCTGTATTGAGTGTATAGAAGAAGAAAAAAAGCGTGAGAACAGGCTGATTTATCTGGCGCAGACAGATCTTATGACAGGATTATGTAATCGTGGAAGCGGAGAAAAAAAGATTACTGAATTTTTAAAGGAAAAAACAGGAGGATTGCTTTGCCTGATCGACTGTGACAAATTTAAATCCATCAATGACAATTACGGACACTCTGTAGGAGATAAGGTGATCATAGCCATTGCGGAGAAACTACAGAAAACATGTCGTGACAGCGATGTGGTTTTGCGCCTCGGAGGTGATGAGTTCGCCATGTTTATACCGGGAATGCTGGAACAAAGGGTAGCAGAGAAATTTTTTGAGAGATTTTTTGAAAATATCCGACAGATAGATATCATAGAGATGCAGGGGAAGAACATAGAAATAAGTCTGGGTGCGTGTTTTTATGATGGATATGAAGAGGTTTCTTTTGATCAGTTATACAGAAAGGCTGACAGGGCAATGTATCAGAGCAAAAAGCAGAAGGGCTGCAGTGCTGTAATCTACGGGGAGGAGATGTGAAAAATTTCTGAGAGACTTCGATGTAGAGTTACGTAGCGAGGCGAGACAAAAGGAGGGGTCTATGAAAGAAAAGAAAGTAATTGATTACACCAGAACCTATCGAAGAATTGAGGCAGATAAAAAGAAATGTATTCTGTATATTGTCATACTGCTCCTGCTTGGTTTTCTGCTTATGTGGACTCAGATCGATGATCTGACCAGATGGATTCTTTTTTATAAGCGTACCCCGAAAGAGAACAAGTGTCAATCGCTATAATGTCCATTCGCGCAGAAAAATGTCCACTCGCGCAAATTCTATTGATTTTGGGAAAGCTACTTTCGATGATAATATATAAGAAAATATCTCAAAAGGGAAAGGAAATTTGTCAATGCAGAAAGTTCTGAAAGCAAAAGTCAGCTTGATTTTGAGCATTGTTTTGGTATTGGTCTCTATCTGGTAGACGATTGTAGCGAAATCAAGCCTTCTATAGGTAAAAATGATTCGTGAATAATGTAGGGAGGATGCGATAGAGTGAAACAAAACAAGAGAAGAACGGCTACTGTAGTATATATTTTTATATTTATGTTGACAGTATCCGGCTGTGTCAGAAAAGGAAAAGAACAGGACAAGGTATATCAGGAAACAGGAATGTTCGAGTGGTCAGAGGAAGCTGTTTGTGAACCGGAGGAGGCACTTTACCTTGCAAAAGAGCTTGGAATTACCAAGTGGTATCAGGAGACAAATGGAATGACAGAAGTGGAGGCTACAGGAAAATTTGTAAAAGCCTTACACAATAGGAAGATAGAAGTGTATGCACTCCTTGGCGCTGTAGAATGGGGATATGAAGAGGATGGAGCAACGCTGTTGGCACATCTGGAAAAAATCGTTCAATATAATGTACAATCTTCAGAAAAAGAGAAGTTTGACGGAGTTATGTTGGATATAGAACCGTATATATCGGATTCCTGGAAAGAGAATCCGGAAGAGTATATGGACAGATATATAAGCTGTATGAAAAAAGGATATAAATTCGCTCAAAAAAATCATCTCCGTACAGCGATTTGTATACCACGGCATTATGACAATCAGGGATTGACGTCAGGGCTTGAAGAACTAATAAAAGAGACTTGTGATGAAGTAGCGGTTATGAATTATAGCTGCGGTAATGAAATCGAGGCAATCAGAACAGAGGCTGCGCTTTCTGAAAAATACGGAAAGGAGTTACATTGCATATTGGAGTTTCAGGAGGTTGGAAAGCATGGTCTTACAGAAAATAAAACTTATCGGAATAAGGGAATCGACAATGCGAAAGAGACTTGGGAGAAACTTCAGAAGGAATATAAAAATATAAATGTGACCAGAGATTATCATTGGAGCAGACCCGTAAGAGAGATGTTGGAGGAAAAGAATGCAGATTAAAAAGGTGTTTCGTCAGGAAAGAAAATTTCTAATAAGCGGGGAACAGTATTATCGTTTTAGCCGTCAGTTTGCTGAACTATTTAAAGAAGATTCTCATAACGGTAAGGATGGATATATGGTACGTTCCCTGTACTTCGATACATTGGGAAACAAAGATTTTGAAGAAAAATTGGCGGGTGTTGAGTGTCGCAGGAAAATGCGTCTGCGGATTTACAGTCCTCAAAGTAGGACAGCACTTTTAGAGATGAAACAAAAACAGGGAAGTAATCAGTTGAAGCGTTCCCTGACTATTTCCAGAGAACATGCTGAAGAATTAATGAAGGGACATTATGAAGTACTTCTTGAATATAGTGATCCTTTCGCAACGGAATGTTATGGTGTTCTTAAGACGAATTGTTATATACCGAAAGTCATTGTTGAATATAAGAGAATGGCGTTTGTTTTCAAAGAAAATGACACAAGGATTACCTTTGACAGCAATATATCAGCGTCAAAATTAACTGGAAGATTTTTGGAAGAATATGCAGGCTGTTTTCCAGTTATACATCCAGGGTGTGTAGTAATGGAGGTGAAATATAACAATTTTCTGTTGGCTTATATAAAAAATATTTTGCAAATCAGTAATAAAAGTGAGACGGCAGTCAGTAAATATGCACTTGCCCGTCAGGCAGTTTTTAGATTTTAAGGAGGAGAGAGTTAAATGAGAAGTTTTTTAAATGAATTAATTCAGCAGGTAGAAGTTTTAAGTATGACAGAAATATTAACACAAATTCTTGTTGCTGCGGCGTTGGGATTTGTGATTTATCTTTCATACTATATGTCACATACAGGTACAATATACAGTCGGAAGTTTAATACAAGCCTCGTTGTACTTGCTGTTCTGACAACAGTAGTTATGACGGCAATCGGTAATAACGTGGCGTTATCGCTCGGTATGGTAGGTGCTTTGTCAATTGTCCGTTTTAGGACGGCTATCAAGGATTCGAGAGATACGGTATATATTTTCTGGACAGTAGTAGTTGGTCTTACATGTGGAGTTGGAGATTACATAACAGCGGGAATCGGTAGTGCAATTGTATTTCTGATACTTCTCGTTCTTGGCAGAATTAAGAATGAAAGTCGTATGCTTTTGATTGTTCGGGGAGCAAGAAGTACGGATAAAAGAATTATGTCTGTTGTTAGTGAATATTTTTCACGGAGAATTGATCTGCGAGTTGAAAATACCACCGAACAGACAGTAGAACTGATTTATGAGATTCCGCTGAAAATATTTGAGAAAGCAAGCAACCGCGCAGAGAGTATTGCGGACTGCCTATATGAGATTGAACACGTGGAATATGTGAATGTAGTTGCTCAGGATGATGATATTAGTAACTAATAGTGTTAGTGTGTCATTCTTGAAACAGTCAAAGGAGGAATATTTTGAAAAACAAATATTGGGTACTGATTATAGCAGCACTTACAGTAATCGGTACGTTTTGGACTCAGATAGAACTGGGAGGGAAAAAATACAGAACACATCAACATAAAGAATATCTTTCAGTAGAAGATACAATCCCGGATGTACAGGAAGCCATAAATGCGGAACAAATATCAGAATCTCAGTATAACAGCGAGGCAGTAGACATAGAAAAATTAAAAACGCATTTGCCCGTGGTTAAAATAGAAACCTCTGAAGAAATTCCTGGAGTGCCATATTATGAAGAAGGATATTCACATAGAAAATATACGACTACGTCAGAAGGAGAAAGTGAACTTGCCGCAACGATGCAGATTATTGACAATCTGGATACATATAATACGGTCAATGACAAACCCGCAGTTAGTACAAGTATAAGAATAAGAGTCCGGGGAAATACCTCGAGATGGTTTGATAAAAAATCTTACGCTGTTACGACAGTAGATGGAGATGGTACTGAGCAGGATAGAAGGATAATGGGTATGGAGGCGGCACATGACTGGGCACTCCACGGCCCATTTTTAGATAAAACTCTGATGCGTAATTATATAGCTATGAATTTTTCTGGTGAGCTTATGGATTTTGCACCAGATGTCAGATTTTGTGAGGTGATTCTGAACGGGGCGTATCAGGGAGTTTATGTGATGATGGAAACTATCAGCAGGGGTAAAGGAAGAGTGGATATAGCGCGCCCAAACTTAACGAAAAATGTTACAGGCTACATTGTAGAAATTGATAATGCTACAAGTCTTCCGGTATCTGCACTGAATAATTTTACAAAATATGTATCTGTACTTAGAAAAGATTCATTTTTTGATCTTGTTTATCCGGGAGAAGAGCAGATTACACCTGCAATCAAGGACTACATTGAAAAAGATCTTAGCAAATTTGAAAAAGCGTTATATTCTTATGATTACGATACGCTTGCTTATGGATTTAATAATTATGTCGATATTGAAGAATTTGCTGACTATTTTATTATTGCAGAAGTATTTCTTCAGCATGATACGGGGAATCTGTCTACTTATTTTTATAAAGATGTAAATGGAAAAATCAAGCCATGTGTATGGGATTTTAACAATGATCTCGGCAATATAAGTACGGACAACGAAGATGACTTTCATATACGACAGTTTGTTTCTGTACAGGCACCATGGTTCTGGATGATGATAAAAGATGAGAACTATATCAATTTAATTATTGATAGATATAGGGAATTCCGACAGGGAATATTAAGCAATGAAAATATTTTGCAGTATATACAGGATGTAACAGAATATCAGGGAGAAGCTGTGAATCGGAATTATGCTGTATGGGGATATAGCTTTAATTCCGAGAATCTCGACAGTCGAAACAAGCTTCATCCAGATGAAAGAAATCCGGAAAGCTACGAGGAGGCTGTGGGTCAGATGACGGATGAGTTGATCGGGAGGTTGGAGTGGTTGGATGAGAATATTGAGGTATTAAAACAATACTGTCATGAATCTGCCGTTAAAAAATTTAACCACTGATCAGTTTTAACGGAAAAAGATGAGTCGTTTAAGATTACAGGAGATACATATGAAAAAGTTTATTATAGCATGTACAGCAGTCATTATAGCGGTGATCTGCTGGATGTTTGTTTCTGACAGGATAGGGAGTACCCTTAGTTTTAACATGAATAAAGAGGTTAAAACGTTTACAACAGTTTCAGACAAGGAGATTCTTGTGGATACTGGGAACGGAATGGAACCATTTGAAATACGCGGTGTTGATATGGGAGTGGGAATTCCAGGTCATTTTGCCACGGATTATGCTATTGATAAGGAAACCTATCTGAGATGGTTCCGGATGATTAAGGATATGGGAGCCAACTGTGTGAGGGTGTACACCCTGTTACAGGATGATTTTTATGATGCTGTCTGGGAATTTAATCATGATAATCCCGATCCACTTTATATTATCCATGGAGTATGGATCGATGATTATGTTCTTTACTCACACAGAGATGCTTACAGCAAAGATTTTCTTAATGAGTTTCTGAGGGATTCCAGGATTCTGGTGGATATGATACATGGAAATAAGAGGTTTTCACTAGGAGAAGATCTTGGGAGCGGGAGTTATACAAAAGATATTTCTCCATGGGTGTTGGGATATATCCTAGGTGTGGAGTGGGAAGATACAACAGTTGCTTTTACGGATCATATGCAGGAGGAAAGGGATTCGTATGAGGGGAAATATATGCGCACGACAGAAGAAGCAACGCCTTTTGAAACAATGCTTGCGCAGGTAGGGGATAAAATTATAGAATACGAAACGGAAAAATATTCAAGTCAGCGTCTGATTGCTTTTTCTAACTGGCCAACAACAGATCCGCTTGAGTGGAATCAGACTGTAGAATGGTATTTTAGAAAATTTGAACAGGTGGATGTAGAGCATATAAAAACGACAGATGAGTTTCTATCAGGACAGTTTGCGTCTTACCATATCTATCCGTATTTCCCGGATTATCTCGGATTCATGGATGTTCTGGGAATGAAGATTGAAAGCAGAGAAGAATTTACAGACGAAGACGGGACGTTTAACTCATATAGGGCATATCTGACTGCAATAAACGCACATCATACCATGCCGGTTATTATCTCGGAATATGGAGTTCCTTCATCGAGAGGAAGAGCGCAGTCGGATCGAAATACAGGGCGTTCACAAGGTGGGATGAGCGAGGAGGAACAAGGAAAAGCACTAGTACAGTGCTACAAGGATATCATGGCATCAGGGTGCGCAGGATCTGTAGCGTTTACCTGGCAGGATGAATGGTTCAAGCGAACGTGGAACACTATGGCTTATACGGATTTGACAAAGACGTGTTACTGGAGTGACTATCAGACGAATGAACAGTATTTTGGTATTCTGTCTTTTGATCCGGGTGAAGTAGAGAGTGTCTGCTATGTTGACGGAGATGTTTCGGAATGGGAAGAAACAGATATAGTGATGGAGACGGATACCATGTCGCTTAGTTGCAAGTATGATGAAAAATATATTTATTTCAGAGTTCACAAAGATGATTTTCACTTTGGAAATGAAACACTTTATGTTCCGATTGATACGACACCAAAATCAGGAAGCACAGCATGCGACGGTATAGCGCCGCTATTTGAACAAGAGGCGGATTTTGTACTGATTATTTCGGGGCGGGAGGATACCAAAATTCTTGTACAGGAAAGATATGAAGCGCTAAGAGCGATGTATTCTCAGAGAGTTTATGGTGAAGACGCATATCTAAATGTCCCTGAAAAAGATACTGGAAAATTTGTTCCGATACATCTGATGCTGCAGGTTGCGAATGATCCAAGTTTTGAAATCACCCCTGAAGGGTTTGAAAGTGCAGAAACTTTTGATACAGGAACACTTACGTATGGAAATGGGAACCCGGATTCGGCGGATTTCAACTCATTATCTGATTTTATTGTAAATGGGGATGAGATTGAGATCAGATTACCATGGTCTTTGTTGAACTTCTATAATCCTTCGGAGATGGTGATCCATGATGATTACTATGAAAATTATGGAATAGAAGGAATAGAAATTTCAGAGATGTATGCCGGTGTAGGGACAGATGCAAATGTGCAGTTTCCTATTAAAATGGGAACGGTTGAATTGAAAGGATGGGGCACAAATCCCACATGGCATGAACGATTAAAACAAGGATATTACGATCTGCAGGAATTGTGGAAGGATAAGGATTAAATCCTAAAGGGTGGTTAATATATGAAAGGGCGATAGTTTTCATGGTATTTCAAGTAAATTTGTTAATTTATTTATATATGGCCATATGTATATGTCTTTTATTGTTTAATTTGGTTTATTTCGCCAGAGACTTTTTTAAGAGAAAAAGAGATCCTGAAATGGTAAGAAAGTATATGAACAAACTTTGTGAAATGCTTGAAACATCAGGAGTCGAAAAGATATCCCAAAAAGAAGAAAAATTCTGGACTAGAAAATTGAGCAAAAGCTCTGGACTTATTTTATTCCAACAGGCAGTAGAAGAACTGGAAGCGAAGGGAAAACAGGAAGATATAGAAAAATGGGTCAGAAATAACAGAGATCTGTTCTATAAGCTCAGTAGTGCTTATATGAAAAAAAGAGGCATGGAGAAAGCACTTATGGCATACATCATAGAGCAGCATCATCTGTGTGGTCCGGGAGCCAGAGACCCGTTTGCACTTCAGATGGAATGGCTTGTATCGGATCATTCTATCTACTGCCGCGAAAATGCACTCTATGCCTTGTATGCTGGCGGACAGCCTGAACACGTGATAAAAGCATATCATATTTTGACTAGAATGCGGATAGAACACAGCTCAAAAATGGTAACAGATGGCTTGCTTTCTTTTCAAGGAGACAGGGAATTGCTGGCTGAAGAATTATGGAAAAACTGGACTCATTATTCAACATATTACAAAATATGTTTTGTAAACTTTTTCCGAATGATATCCGGAAACTTTACCGAACGACTACTTATTGTTCTTAAAGATGAAGAAAATGACAGAGAGCTTCGACTGGCAGTAATTCGTTATTTTCGAAAGTATAAGTATGACAAGGCGTGGGAATATCTGTGCTGTCTGGTTGAGGAGTGGCGTGAATCAGATTGGGAATATGCTGCGCTTAGTGCACTGGCCCTTGAATCGTATCCAGGGAAAAGGACTATAGACGCGTTGAAAAAAGGCTGTGAAAGTCGAAACTGGTATATTCGCTATAATAGTGCTCAGTCTCTTGGAAAATTAATTGATCACGAACAAAAAGGAAAGCTCATACAGAACGAAAAAGATATATATGCAAAAGAAATGATGGCATATAAATTTATGGGAACGGAGGAAAGTACAGATGATGGATGCGATTAAACTATTTTTGTTTTTTGTTGACGTTTTTTTTGTTATTTATTTGATTGGTTATAGCACTTTCCTTTTTTTGTCAGTTGTTGTAGGAGCATCGGAACTTTACGAGAAACGAATGGACGAAAAGATGAAAGGAACACTCCGTCATGATTTTTATATTCCCATCAGTATAATTGTTCCTGCACACAACGAAGAAATGACAGTTGTAGATACGGTTTTTTCACTTTTGGAACAGGATTATAAACTTTATGAAATTATCGTTGTAGATGATGGATCAACAGATCGAACAGTAGAATATCTGGTGGATTCTTTCCACATGAAAAGAATAAATAGGCCCATCAGAAAAAGAGTTCACTGCAAGAAGGAGCAGGCAATTTATGAAACAGTCTATAATGGGATTTCCATTACTTTGGTTCAAAAAGAAAATGGAGGTAAGGCAGACAGCCTGAATATGGGAATTAATATATCAAATTATCCATATTTTATTTGTATGGATGCGGATTCGATGTTGCAACGTAATTCTCTTTATGAAATCGCAAAACCGATACTGGAAGATGATAAAGTAGTAGCCTGTGGCGGGCAGATTGCTGTATCTAATGGTATCCGATTAGTAAAAGGCGAAGTAAGTGACTATAGTATGCCTAAAAAGTTGATCGTAGCAATGCAGGTGCTTGAATATGAGCGTTCGTTTCTTGCTTCCAGAATCTTTATGAACCGCTATAACGGAAACCTGATTATATCAGGGGCATTTGGCATATTTAAAAAAGAAACAGTTCTTCTTGCAGGTGGATATGACGATTCCACAATGGGAGAGGATATGGAACTTGTTGTGAAGCTTCATGTTTTCTGCAGATCAAATCATATTGATTATTCTATACAGTATGCGCCAGACGCAATCTGCTGGAGCCAGGTACCGAGAAATCTCAAAGATTTGATAAAACAAAGGAGACGATGGCATATCGGGCTTTTTGAAAGTCTGACAAAGTATAAAAATGCAGTAGGGAAAAAAGAGTACGGACTTTTAGGGGCGGTTTCGTTTCTATATTTTTGGATTTATGAACTGCTTTCGCCGTATATTGAAGTCTTTGGAATACTGACGATTATCCTTTCATATGTGGTAAATCTGGTTAACGAACCTTTTATGATATTGTTTTTTTTGGTATATGCAGCATTTGGGTGCATTCTTACGCTTATATCATTTTTCAGTCGACTGTATATGAGAAAAATGCGCATATCATGGAAGGATGTGTTGAAAGCTATACTTTTAAGTGGATTTGAACTGATAGGACTGCGATTTATTCTTATGATTGTGAGGATGAACGCGCTGATCGGGTATCGGAAATACAAAGATACATGGGGAACTCTTGAAAGAAAGAAGCTTAATAGAGAATAGTATGATATCGGTGGAGAAGGTTATATGAAAGATGGAAATGAAGGACACGGTATGAACAAGAAATACGAGAAATTTAAACTGGCAGTAGGAACAACTTTTGCGTTTTTTATTTTGGTGGCAGTAATGGGTATTGCTTTCGTTCAGAACCGTTATGCTGATGAAAATATACTTGAAGATGAACTGTTGGAAATTCAAGGAGATGAAAAATTTCATTATGTAGAAACCGGTATAACATATTGGCAGTATAAGGATACGGAAGGAGAACCGTCGATTGATAGCAACGGAAAACGCTGGAACGAAGCTGGATATCTGACAGAAGACTGGAAAGAGGCCAAGGGAAGTTTTGGGAGTTATTATGGAGAACTGAATGATCGTGTGGGAGGAAAATATCCCTCGAATCTGCTGAACTATTATTCTGCTAAAAAGAAGGCTCTGCCAGTATATTATTTTAGAACAGAATTTGAGGTGGACGATGCCAGAGAGATATTTCAGCTTTCAGGAGAAATACAGTTTGATGATTCTGTAATCATATATCTGAATGGAAAAGAAATATACAAAGATAATGAACCGACAGAAGGTTATGACCCAGGAACCGGGTATGGAGCGAAAGAGGGAGTAGAAACATCTTGGAACAGGGTTTTTTCAGTAGAAAATACTACTGCACTAAAAAACGGAACAAACTGCATTGCAGTTGAGGTTCATCAGATACATGAAGACAGCTCTGATGTCTATTTTGACTTTAAGGAGTTTAAAGGAACGCCGGAATGGAATGAAGTGGAAACATTGGATGCCGATGGTCTTATCCTTCAGCCGGGTGATACAAACAACCAGATGCTGGTTAATTGGCTTACGCCTCAAAAAGGAGGTTATAATGTACAATACTGTAGAAAAGTAGATGACTTCTACAATTATACAGAGTTGGAAATGGAACGAGTTGAGATAGAAGGGCAGTATTGTTATAAGGCAAGATTATCGAATCTTCGAGCTGGTGAAACTTACAGCTATCGATTATATAACAGAAAAAATGGTGCACATTCAGAAGTTTTTAATTTTACGACTGCAAAACAGGGAGAGGGAGTAAAGTTTTTATTTGTCGGAGATCCCCAGATTGGTGCCGGCGAAAGCGTACAGCAGGATGGAGAAGCGTGGAAGAGGACGCTGGAGGTGGGAAAGCACATTCTGCCGAATGCAGAATTTCTGATATCGGCAGGCGACCAAAGTGACAGTTCGAAAACGGATATAGCAATAGAAGAATACTATGAATTTAGAAGTCCGGATGAACTGAAAAATATACCAGTGGCGGTAAACAAAGGGAATCATGACACCGTAAAGGAGATTTATGAAGAGCAGTTTATGCCTCCAGGTGTATGGGATGATGCGAACTACTATTTTGCCCGTGACGGAGTTCTGTTTTTCGCATTGAATTCAAACAGCGGCAGTTACGCAACTCAGATAGAATATTTAAAAAAGGCGATTCAAAATACAAATCCGGAATGGATTATTGTTACTATGCATTATTCAATGTTTAGCGCAGGACCGCATTCAGATGAGGAAAAAATACTGAATCTCCGAAAAGTGTATAACGAAGCATTTTCTGAATTGGACGTAGACCTTGTATTGTCCGGTCATGATCATCTGTATGCGAGAACATACCTAATGAAAGGAATGAAGTCCACCGGAAATGCGTCCGGACTAAAAAAACAGGGGGAAACGCTATATCTGTCCGGAACATCTTCTACTGGAAGCAAGTTTTATGAGAAGGAGAGTGGAAAAAAAGGCTATATTGCCTTTTATGATGGAGAAACAGAAAAAACACCTCTGATTTCTGCTATTACAATACAGGGAAAGACACTTACAATCAAAACTGTGCGTACCACGGATATGAGTGTTTTTGATGAAATTACTATTAGAAAATAATTTTTTGTTCTGGAAGTGAAATGTTATAAATTGGATTGCACCAAATTGCTGCGCAATGGCCTGCCAAGGCTATTGCGCAGATTTTTATCACAGGAAATACAGGAATTGATGCTTTGCACTATACGGTGAGAAATGATTTTTATCATCCGGAGATAGAATGGGCAAAAGGCAGCAGACTGATTGCTGTGACAGCACACAGAAGGGAGAATCTGGGAGAACCCATGCGTGATATGTTCCGGGCTATACGCAGGATCGTGGAGGAATTTACAGATGTGAAGGTTATTTATCCTGTACATTTGAATCCGCAGGTCAGAAAATCGCAGATGAGGAATTCGGTGGATGTGAGAGAATACATCTGATCGAACCGTTGGATGTGGTAGAATTCCATAATCTGATGAAAGCCAGTTATCTGATCATGACAGACAGTGGCGGAATCCAGGAAGAAGCTCCTGCACTGGGAAAACCTGTACTGGTCATGAGAGATACAACAGAACGTCCGGAAGGTGTGGAAGCCGGAACCTTAAAGCTTGCAGGCACGAAGATGGAGGATATTTACAGAGAATGCAGGAGGCTTCTTACAGAGCCGGAGATTTACAGAAGGATGAGTGAGGCCAGAAATAAAGAATTGCCCCATGACTGAAACAGAGAAAAAAGCTGTTGGCAGATATCTGGACTGGCATACCGGGATTTTGCTGGAAACAGATGGGAAAATGGGAATCTACAGGAAAGAGAGTGGGAAACTTATTTATAAAGAAAAGGCTGATTCCGAAGACGGGTATCTTGGTATGTATCTTTTTCTTATGGGAAAATATCCGCTATATACAGGCGAAGCAGGATGGATATGCATGGAATGTGAGAAACTGTATGGATTATATGAAAGAAAAATAAAAACAGGATTTATACTGTGTGCATGATTTTGCGCAGAACGAATAAACTAATAATAAAGAATAAAAGAGGTACTGCTAAACAGCGGTGCCTCTTTTCGGTATAAGAATGATTACCGGAGTAAGCAGAATGATCATATTATCCAGGAGGGCAAATTTATGTGGGGATTTATAGTGGCATTGATTTCGGGAGCACTGATGAGTATTCAGGGTGTTTTTAATACGGAAGTGACAAAGCAGACCAGCCTTTGGGTATCGACCGGCTGGGTGCAGCTGTCAGCTTTTGCAGTCTGTGTTTTGGCCTGGTTTTTTACAGGACGGGAAAGTGTGGCTGCACTCTGGCAGGTGGACAATAAATATACACTCCTTGGTGGTGTAATCGGAGCGTTTATTACAATTACAGTAATCCAGAGCATGGGAGCACTTGGACCGGCAAAGGCAGCAATGCTGATTGTTATTTCGCAGCTGGCAGTTGCTTATGTAATTGAATTGGCCGGGTTGTTTGGAGTAGACAAAGAGCCATTTGAATGGCGCAAAATTCTTGGATTGCTGATTGCGATTTTCGGAATTGTTATATTTAAGTGGCAAAAATAAGAGTTTACTATTGTAAAATCATTAAGATTTCGTTACAATAAGGGTGGCATTATGGACAGGGGGACTCTTACTCTGAGAAATAAGAGGAGGACCCTTATGATAAAAATAAAAAACAGATGTTGTTATACTGTGACACTGATATTGTGTGGAACTTTGTTTCTTACAGGACTGACAGGATGTAAGAGCAGAGAGGCACAGTTTCTGATAGATGGATTGCAGGAAGCAAAGGCAGAGGTGGATGCGGAGTCATCAGAAGAGAAAACATCAGGACAGAAGTCGAAGAAAGATACAACTGAGAAGAAAGCTGATACAGAAGATCGACAGAATGATGATGGCAGTTCTGTAGAGTCCCGGAAAAAACAGGCAGAATCAGATGGTTCAGATGCAGGTAATGGGACGGAGATAAATTCAACTGGGGAAACGCAGCCAGAGATGATCTATGTAGATGTGTGCGGAGCAGTTGCGAATCCGGGAGTTTTTCAGCTGGCAGCCGGGAGCCGGGTGTTTCAGGCGATTGAGGCAGCGGGAGGATATCTTCCCGAGGCAGCTCTAACCTGTGTAAACCGTGCAGGAGTTCTGACAGACGGACAGCAGCTTTATATTCTCACACAGGAAGAGATGGAGCGGCAGGGACTGGATCCGGCAGAGATGTCCGGGGCATCAGATGGACAGATGAATGGAAGTGCCGGGACAGGGCAGAACACGGGGATGACCGCTCAGGTTCAGCAGGATAACAGGATTAACATAAATACAGCAGATGAAGCTCAGCTTACTACGCTGACGGGGATCGGTGCAACACGTGCGCAGGCGATCATTGCCTACAGAGAAGAGAACGGGCCATTTGCTGCGATAGAGGATATTATGAATGTACAGGGTATCAAAGAAGGTACTTTTGCAAAGATAAAAGATGAGATAGTAGTAGGATAAGGAGAACCGAATGAGCAGGAAAGTTTTGGTAGTAGATGATGAGAAACTGATCGTAAAAGGAATCCGTTTTAGTCTGGAACAGGATGGTATGGAGGTAGACTGCGCTTATGATGGAGAAGAGGCAGTAGAGAAAGCAAAAGATAAAAAATATGATATTATCCTTCTGGATCTGATGCTGCCGAAGATGGACGGGCTGGAAGTATGCCAGCAGATCCGCGAATTTTCCAATGTGCCGATCGTGATGCTGACAGCTAAGGGCGAGGATATGGATAAGATCCTTGGTCTTGAATATGGTGCGGATGATTATATCACCAAACCGTTCAATATCCTGGAAGTTAAGGCACGTATCAAAGCGATCATGCGCCGTGCGGGAAGCGACCACGAGGAGAAAGAAAAGGCAAAGAGCATTCAGGTGGGCGATCTTCGTATGGACTGTGAAGGCAGACGTGTATTTATTGCAGGTAAAGAGATTAATCTGACAGCAAAGGAATTTGATGTACTGGAGCTTCTGGTATTTAATCCGAATAAGGTTTACAGTCGTGAGAACCTGCTGAACATTGTATGGGGATATGAGTATCCGGGTGATGTACGTACTGTGGATGTACATATCCGCCGTCTCCGTGAGAAGATTGAAACCAATCCAAGTGAACCGAAGTATGTACACACCAAATGGGGCGTTGGATATTATTTCCAGGCTCAATAAAAAGAACGCATGAAACAGTCAGACCACATTTTATGAAACAAAGATCATAAAATGTGGTCTGTTTTTTTGTGCAGATAAAAAGCATTCTGCTATTTTCTGTTTTTTATTTTATCTGTAATTATGATGTATCCATGTACAAGAAGATCAGTCACGATCAGTGCTGCCACTGACAATATCAGGCATTCTTTTACCCCAAATTCGTAAAAAGCAGCAAAACCGGCAAGTGTCCAGTAAACTCCGATATGTACGGCATACATCTTTGAAATCTGTTTTGAGTAATAACACAGTTTATTATATCCGAATTTCCATTTTTCCATCATTGGCATGATACGAAATGCAGCTGCAAACACAAATATGATACTGCAGAAACTTCCGAGTACCTTTGCAAGCCCCGGGATTCTGTATTGTTCGATCATATAATTAAAGAATCCCTCAATGCCCGGATGTAGTACAATGCAGCATATAAACCATACCGCCGCAGTAATCCCACATATGATCCCGCTTTCTTTATAAAAGTCTCCTTTTTCATCTTCAGGGATTCTTCTGAGCACTTTTCCAAAAACATATCCAAGAAATACATAACTCAAATATGGGAAGAAGCAGAAGCTGGTTTCACCTTTTCCACCGAAAGTCATATCCAGGATCCAGTTAAGTGCTGGATCATCAGAAACCAGCAACTTTGTAAATGGTGATATGATTCCGACTATTACAGCACTTATGACATATCCCCTTAAGCTTACATTTAATTTCCTGTAGACCGCAAGCACCAGATAGCACATACCGGCTATAAAGAATATATTTACGAATGTAAGCATGGAATAAAGATTTGCGTCATATAATTCTCTGCTGCCTGCAGCTTCAACTGTAATGGAATTTCTTATATTAAAACTGATTGTCATTACAGTTGCATAGCATAAATTGCTTAATCCCTGATAGAATAACAGCTTTATGCCGTTTTTAACCATATCTTTGGGCTGGGAATGGCGTGTGAAAGCACTTCCGAATCCCATGGTAAACAGATACAGGCAGGCACCTGTCGGCATGAAGAGCGCAAACAGAATCTTATGTACATTTGATTCGGCTGCTGCGACACCACCTATTGTCTGAAATGAATGTATAAATACTATCATGATCAACAGGAAACCCTTTACCAGATCAAGTTCCCTCTGACGTCCTGTATTCACTTCTTTTTCTTTCAAAGAAAACATACTTACCTCCTCCTTTATCCGGATATTTTCAGTGAGAACGGAACACTTATCTTTTGTCACTGATATCATATGGACAGTGTAGCACAGGCAGAATCATAGCACAATCATAATATTCCTGACATTGTACACACACCACGTACATTACTGTTTACTCCGTTCTCAGTAACGTAGCCAAAATTCATTCCAAATTGTCTGCGGCAATGGAATTTTGGCTTGTATGTCTCGGGATAGTGGTGCGTAAACAGTAACAATTATTCAGTTTGATTCAGTTTAGTTTGGTTTACATCTGAGATGGTTTAGTATTGAACAAAGCTGATAAAAATTAGACAAACAAAACAAACATCTATAGAGGAAAATGATAAAAAATTAGAAAATTTCTATAAATGCGCTTGTGAAAATGACGAAAAAGGCATATAATTAACGTTACAATATGTAAAGAGTGCAATAAAAAGAGAAAAAACAGGTATAAGGAGGGTGCGAAATGCTAGATCAGTCATTTTATCAGAAAGCGGATGAGATCATTGCTTTCTATGGTAAAAAGCCGGCATCACTGATTCCAATCATGCAGGATATCCAGGGGGTGTACAGATATCTCCCGGAAGAATTGCTTACATATGTTGCGGAGCAGATCGGTGTGACAGAAGCGAAAGCGTTCAGTGTTGCCACATTTTATGAGAATTTCTCATTTGATGCGAAAGGTAAATATGTGATCAAGGTCTGTGACGGAACAGCCTGTCATGTAAGAAAATCAATACCGGTTCTGGAGGAACTTTATAAGAAACTGGGGCTGTCAAAGACAAAGAAGACGACAGACGATATGATGTTTACTGTGGAAACAGTTTCCTGTCTTGGTGCCTGCGGACTTGCACCGACTATGATGGTCAATGAAGAGGTATATCCGAGAATGACTCCGGAGAAGGCAGATGAGCTGATTGATAAACTGAGAGGGGGCGAACAGGGATGATCCAGAATAAGGAAGTATTGGAGCAGATCAGAGAAGAAGCTGTGAAAGAACTTAATTCTTATGACTGTCGTATTCTTGTCTGTTCAGGTACCGGATGTGTGGCAACCGGTTCTCAGAAAATCTATGAGAAATTCATGGAGATTACCAAAGATGCTCCGGGAGTTACCATTGAGTTTGGACCTCATGACAAAGATGCACATGTAGGTGTAAAGAAAACAGGATGTCAGGGTGTCTGTGAGCTTGGACCACTTGTTCGTATCCAGAAAGGCGACGATGTGATCCAGTATACGAAGGTTCAGATCGAAGACTGCCAGGAGATTTTTGAGAAGAGTGTTCAGGGTAATGAGACTATCGAGAGACTGCTTTATCAGAAAGGCGGTAAAGTAAGCCGCGGACCGGAAGATATTCCGTTTATCGCGAAACAGACCCGTATTGTTTTGAAGAACTGTGGTAAGTTTGATGCAGAATCTCTGAATGAGTACATAGCAAGCGGCGGTTTCCAGGCTCTGGAGAAAGCAATGTTTGAGATGGATCCGGATCTGGTTATTGATCAGGTTGATAAATCCGGTATCCGCGGACGTGGTGGCGGCGGCTTCCCGGCAGGTAAGAAATGGATTCAGGTAGCACGCCAGGCTGATCCTGTTCATTATGTGGTTTGTAACGGTGATGAGGGTGACCCGGGAGCATTTATGGATGGTTCTGTAATGGAAGGTGATCCTTACCGTCTGATCGAGGGTATGATGCTTGCAGCTTACGCAGTAAGAGCACAGCATGGTTATATTTATGTACGTGCGGAGTATCCTCAGTCTGTAGCACGACTGAAACACGCTATCGCAGTTCTGGAAGAAGTGGGACTGTTAGGTGATGACATCCTTGGAACAGGATTTTCCTTCCATATGCATATCAATCGTGGTGCAGGAGCTTTCGTATGTGGCGAGGGTTCTGCCCTGACTGCATCTATCGAAGGAAGCAGAGGCATGCCTCGTGTAAAACCGCCCCGTACAGTTGAACAGGGATTATGGGCGAAACCTACTGTTCTGAATAACGTAGAAACTTATGCAAATATTCCGGAGATCATTCTCAAAGGAGCTGACTGGTACAGAAGTATCGGTACAGAGGGATCACCTGGAACAAAAACCTTCTCACTGACAGGTTCTATTGAGAATACAGGTCTGATCGAGGTCCCGATGGGAACAACCTTAAGAGAAATCATTTTTGATATCGGCGGAGGACTGAAATCCGGTGCTGCGTTTAAGGCTGTTCAGATCGGTGGACCATCCGGTGGATGTCTGACAGAAGAACATTTGGATGTACCTCTTGATTTCGACTCTGTTAAGAAATATGGTGCGATCGTTGGTTCCGGTGGTCTGGTAGTTATGGATGAACATACCTGTATGGTAGAGGTTGCACGTTTCTTTATGGGCTTCACCCAGAGAGAATCCTGCGGTAAATGTGGTCCCTGCCGTATCGGCACCAAGCGTATGCTTGAAATCCTTGAGAGGATCGTAGACGGAAAGGGTGAAGTAGAGGATCTGGATAAACTGGAGCATCTTGGAAACTTTATCAAGGACCGTTCACTCTGCGGACTTGGAAAGAGTGCACCGCTTCCTGTACTTTCCACATTAAGAAACTTCAGAGATGAATATGTAGAGCATATTGTTGATAAAAAGTGCGCGGCTCATGTATGTAAGGCAATGCGTTCTTATGTGATCGATCCTGAGAAATGTAAAGGATGTACCAAGTGTGCGAGAAACTGTCCGGTTGGTGCGATCACAGGCAATAAGAAAGAGCCTCACAGCATTGATACCTCCAAGTGTATTAAGTGCGGAACGTGTCTGGAAAATTGTGTATTCGGCGCAATTTCTGTGAATTAAGGAGGGTGAAAAGATGATTCATTTGACAATAGATGGAATTCCTGTAGAAGTGGAAAAAGGTACGACCATTCTGCAGGCTGCCAGACAGATCGGAGTGGAGATTCCTACACTCTGCTATCTGGAAGATGTATTGCCGGATGGTTCCTGTCGTTTGTGCGTGGTAGAAGTAACAAACAATGGAAGAACCAAATTTGATACGGCATGTACACTTCGCTGCTCAGAGGGTGATGAAGTACAGACAATGTCAGAGAAAGTAGTTGCATATCGTAAAGATACCCTTGACCTCCTTCTTTCTGACCATCGTGTACACTGCTTCTCCTGTGAGGCAAACGGTGACTGTAAATTACAGGACTACTGTTTTGAATATGGTGTGACTGAGACAAGCTATCCCGGTGAAATGAAGGATATGCCGATAGATGATACCAATAAATTCTTTACCTATGATCCAAGCCTGTGTATTCTCTGCCATCGCTGCGTGAATACATGTAAGGAGATTGTGGGAAGAGGTGCCATCGACACTATGGATCGTGGTTTCCAGTCAGTGATCGGTGCACATTACAAACATAAATGGAACGAAGGTATCTGTGAATCCTGCGGTAACTGTGTACAGGCCTGTCCGACAGGTGCACTGACCATGAAGCGCAGAAAGAAATACCGTCCGTACCAGATTGACAAGAAGGTTCTGACTACCTGTCCTCACTGTGCAACAGGCTGCCAGTATTATCTCCTTGTAAAAGACGGAAAGATCGTAGATACAGAAGCTGTAAACGGACCGTCCAACAAAGGGCTGCTCTGTGTTAAGGGACGCAGCGGATGTTTCGATTTCGTACAGTCACCGGAGCGTATTAAATATCCGCTGATCAAGAATAAAGAGACAGGTGAATTCGAACGTGCAACATGGGATGAGGCCCTGGATCTTGTTGCTTCCAAATTTATGGAGATCAGGAAACAGTACGGCTCTGATTCCCTTGCAGGTTTTGCATGCTCCAGATCACCTAATGAAGATATTTACATGGTACAGAAGATGGTTCGCTGCTGCTTCGGCACCAACAATACAGACAACTGTGCACGTGTATGTCATTCCGCATCTGTAGCAGGTCTTGCGATGACTCTTGGCTCAGGTGCCATGACAAACCCAATTGAGGATATCACAAAGAATGCAGATCTGATCATGCTGGTTGGTTCCAACCCTGAGGAAGCACATCCTGTAGTCGGCATGCAGATCCGTCAGGCTATCAAGAGAGGCTGTAAGCTGATCGTAGTTGATCCTCGTGATATCGGTCTGGCTAAGAAAGCAGATATCCATCTGAAACTGAAACCTGGTACAAATGTTGCTTTTGCAAACGGCATCATGAATGTGATCCTTTCTGAAGGTCTTCAGGATGACAAGTTCATTGCAGAGCGTACCGAAGGTTTTGAAGAATTAAAGGAAATCGTAAAAGATTACACACCTGAGAAGGTAGCTGAAATCTGCCACATTGACGCAGACGATCTGAGAAAAGCAGCGATCATGTATGCAAAAGCTGACCGCGCTCCAATCATCTACTGTCTTGGTGTAACCGAACATTCCACAGGTACAGAGGGCGTTATGTCCATGTCCAATATGGCAATGATGGTTGGTAAGCTTGGACGTGAAGGCTGTGGTGTTAACCCGCTTCGTGGACAGAATAACGTACAGGGTGCCTGCGATATGGGTGCTCAGCCGAATGTGTATCCCGGATATCAGAAGGTTACTGATCCTGCAGTTCGTGAGAAATTCGAGAAAGCATGGGGTGTAAAACTTGATCCGAATATAGGAACTCATGCAACTGATGTATTCCCGAAAGCAATCACAGGCGAGATCAAAGGTCTGTATATCTATGGTGAGGACCCGGTAGTTACTGATCCGGATACCACACACATTATCAAAGCATTAAAGAGTCTTGATTTCTTTGTACTTCAGGAACTTTTCATGACAGAGACAGCTCAGTATGCAGATGTTATCCTTCCTGGTGTAAGCTATGCAGAGAAAGAGGGTACATTTACCAATACAGAGCGCCGCGTACAGAGAGTCCGCAAGGCTGTCACAGTACCTGGAGAGATGAGACTGGATACAGATATTATTATTGATCTGATGAACCGCATGGGATATCCGCAGCCACATCTGACTTCTGCTCAGATCATGGATGAGATCGCATCCCTGACACCGAGCTTCGCAGGTATCAGCCATGAACGTCTTGACAGTGAAGAAGTTCATGGACAGGGACTTCAGTGGCCATGTACCTCCAAGGATCATCCGGGAACACCGATCATGCATGTTGGTAAATTCTCCCGTGGTCTTGGCTGGTTCTACCCTGCAAAATATGTACCGTCAGCAGAGCTTCCGGATGAGGAATATCCGATCATCCTTATGACAGGACGTATTCTGTATCATTATACAACAAGAGCCATGACGGGAAAGACACCTGAGCTTATGGAGATCGAAGGTAAGTCATTTATCGAAATGAACATCGTAGATGCCGATAAGCTGGGTATCAAAAACGGTGATAAAGTCAGAGTTTCTTCCAGACGAGGATCCATTGAATCTACCGCACGTGTAGGTACGAAGACCTCACCGGGTGAGAGCTGGATGCCATTCCACTTCCCGGATGGAAATGCAAACTGGCTGACCAACGCCGCACTTGACAAATACGCAAGAATTCCTGAATATAAGGTATGCGCAATTAAGATTGAGAAAGCATAAAACAATATCGGAGACAAAGTTCCGGATCTGATATCGTAAATATTATATGGGGCTGTCGCACATGGATCTGCTGTCCTTGCGGCAGCTCCATATTCCTTTATGAAAAGGCAAAAATAATCATTCGGCAGTACATCATTCTGTGAAAGTACGGAACGGTTACAGATAATTTTTTGTGAAAAATATAGTGTTACATAATAAGGAGTACGAGGCATGCAGAGATTTCAGTCAATCCTTCAGTTTAAAAAAGTCAGTTGTAAAAATTGTTACAAATGTGTCCGGAACTGCCCGGTCAAGGCGATACGTGTTCATGATCATCAGGCCAGGATCATAGAAAGTCAGTGTATTTACTGTGAGAAGTGTATCCTTGTCTGCCCGCAGGATGCCAAGGAAGAGCAGAATATGATTCCTGCAATCTGCAATGCAATGGAGAATAAGACGCAGGTTATAGCCTCTCTTCATCCAGCATATCTGGCACGTTTTGGGGTAACCGGTATCAATGGAATAAGGGAAGCGATGAAGAAGCTGGGATTTGCAGATGCAGCGGATGCAGCAGAAGGTGCAAGCCTGATGATTTCGCAGTACAGAGCACTTTTTGCGGAACAGAAAGAGCCGGGAATAATGATCTCTTCTGCCTGCCCTGTAATCGTACAGCTTGTCAAGAAACACTATCCGCATCTTCTGGGAAATCTGGTACAGTCTGCCTCTATGATGCAGTTTCATGCCAGTTATCTGAAAAAAAAATATCCGAAGGCAGAGATTGTCTATGTAAGTCCCTGTATTTCAGCTATGTCAGAGTTGAGAGACTCAGGAAATGAAGTGGATTATGTGATCACATTGGAAGAGTTGGTGCAATGGATGAAAAAAGAAGGGATTTCCATAACTGAGAAAGAACCTGAGCAGATTGCCTACCGTTCCAGAGAAATCGCCATTGCGGATGGTTTAACAGACCTGCTTGGGGCTGTAAAGGGAATCCGCAGGCTTTCTGTAAGTGGGATGGAGCAGTGCAGGGAGGTTCTGGAAGAACTTCATCCGGAGGATTTTGAAAATTGCTTTCTTGAGATGTATGCATGCAGCGGCGGCTGTGTGGCAGGTCCTTCTTTCCAGATGAAGAAGGGACATTATCTGGCAGATGTTCTGGCAGTGAAGAATGCAGCCTTTGGAAAAGATTTTCACAGGGAGCAGGGAGACTATGAACTTCCGGGATTTGAATTGAGAAAGAATTTCGGTTACTGTTCTGCGCAGGAACAGGAAGAGGTTTCAGAGGAAGAAATCAGGGATGCTCTGGCGGAAATGGGAAAATTTTCTCCAAAGGATGAATTAAACTGCGGTGCCTGTGGGTATAACACATGCAGGGAAAAGGCAATTGCCATTATCCAGAATAAGGCTGAGGTTGCCATGTGTATTCCATATATGCGGGCAAAACAGGAAAGTTACTCCAATAAAGTCTTTAATGCCATGCCCGGACTTCTGGTAACTGTGGATTATAATCTGAAGATCATTCAGATGAATGAGGCGGCGTCCAAATTGTTCAATATGCCGAAAAGGCGGCGCCTGATCGGGAAACCGGTATCGGAGATCATGGATGATTACAGTCTGGCGAGTATACTGGCTTTTGAACGGAATCTGATGCAGGATGAGATTTATCTGGAGGATCAGAAATGTTATCTGGATCGCGTAATGACGAATGATAAAGAAAATAAAATGATTCTCTGCATTATGAAGGATATTACAAAGGAGCGGAAACATAAAGATCAGATTCATAATGCCCAGATTGAAGCTGCGCGTATGGCAGATAAGCTGGTAGAAGAACAGCTGAAGATCGTGCAGCAGATCGCCGGACTTCTTGGAGAAACTGCTGCGGACACCAAAGTGGCAGTAGAAAAACTGAAAAATACCATACTTCTGGAGAGTGAAGAAGAGAATGAAAAGAAATAAGCATCATGGACTGAATGTGGAATTTGACAGCTTATGCATGGATTTTGGTCATGTGAGCCTGAATAAAAAGAAAGAATTTCTCTGTGGGGACTGCTATAAGATTGAAGAAAATGATAAAGACCATGTTCTGGTGCTTTCTGACGGACTTGGGAGCGGAGTAAAGGCGAATATCCTTTCCACGCTGACTGCAACCATGCTCAGTACTATGATCATTAATCAGGTGGAACTGGATGAGGCAGTGCGTGCAGTGGCGAAAACGCTTCCTGTGTGCAGTGTGAGAAATCTGGCATATGCCACTTTTACAGTGCTGAATTTTCAGGGGAAACAGGTAAGTCTTTATCAGTTTGATAATCCGGATGCAATTCTGATCCGGGATGGCAAGCTCTTTGATTATCCGGTGGAGACAAGTATGATCGAAGAGAAGGAAATCCATAAAAGCTGTTTTGAACTGAAAGATGAGGATATGCTGATCATTATGTCCGACGGTGTCACCAATGCAGGAATGGGAAAAACTACCAACGGCGGCTGGGGAAGAGATGATGTAATGGCTTTCTGTAGGGCAAAGTACCATAAAGGGATGAGCGCACAGGAGATGGCAGGCTATCTGGCAGAGGCCAGCCTGGATCTGAATCTGAATGAAACGGATGATGATATTACAGCCATTGTCCTGCGGATGCGGCATAAACAGGTGGTAAACCTTATGATCGGCCCGCCAAGTAAGGAGGAGCATGATGAGCGATATCTGAAGTCCTTTTTCGATTCAGAGGGATATCATGTAATCTGCGGCGGAACTACTGCACAGTGTGCTGCCAGATATCTGGATAAAGAGCTGATCTCTCTTAGTGAAACTGCCTGCGGAGACGTTCCTGCCTATTATAAGCTGGAAGGTACAGAGCTGGTGACAGAGGGATTTCTTACGATTGAACATTTGCTTGAATATTGTGAAGAATGGATGGAGGACAGGCTGTCCTTTAACAGGCTGAAACGAAAAAAAGATGCGGCAGCATTGCTTGGTGTGATGCTGTTTGAGCAGGCAACGGATATTAATTTCTACTTTGGTGGTGCTATCAATAAGAGTAACGTGGAACTGGGAATCACAGAAAAAAGGAAAGAACAGGCAGCAGAAGAACTTGTGGAGCATCTGCAGAATGCAGGAAAGAATGTGAATATTGCATTCTGGGCGATCTGAGAAAGCAGGAAAAACAGCAGTACGTGGTTTTATAAAGAGATATCAGGGTTACTGTTCACTGGTAATATCCCGCGAGGTGTTTTTTGTGAGCGAAGGTCAC
>OBYB01000016.1_pt1 | contig 188776 bp, 163 predicted proteins | sample 1538181 | NCBI WGS metagenome assembly OBYB01 (sample SAMEA2580157, study PRJEB22360) | human gut metagenome | biome: human gut; feature: human-associated habitat; material: faeces | place: Denmark | collected 2008/2010 | reverse complement strand
AGGCATAAACGTGTGGCGGGGCATGATCCGCCTTCTGCTGTTCCTGCCGTACCTGCCATGGACCGTAATTTTGCTTATCTAAGTAGTGGTACTTGGTCTCTGATGGGAGTGGAGACGGATGCTCCAGTCATTACTGCTGAAACAGAATCCTTGAATTTTACGAATGAAGGCGGTGTGGAAGGAACCATTCGTTTGTTAAAAAATATTTGTGGTATGTGGCTGCTTGAACGTTGCCGTACCGAATGGGGGGAAATCCCTTATTCTGAACTCATCGTTGAGGCTGGTACTTGTGAACCATTCCGTAGTCTAATTAATCCGGATGATGCTTTGTTTACCAATCCGGCGAATATGGAGCAAGCCATCAAGACCTATTGTTCCGATTATCGTCAGCCTATTCCCATGACACATGGACAGATAGTACGCTGTATCTTTGAGAGTCTTGCTTTGAGATACCGTCAGGTGCTGGATAGCCTGCGAAATCTTTCACCACGTCCGGTGGAGGCTTTACATGTTATCGGTGGCGGTAGCCGTAACGAACTGCTTAACCAGTGGACAGCCAATGCTGTCGGTATTCCCGTGATTGCCGGACCTTCCGAAGCTACTGCTATCGGTAACGTTATGGTTCAGGCATTGGCTGCCGGAGCAGCTAGAGACATTGCTTCCATGAGACAGCTCATCAACCGTTCCATACCATTAAAGACTTTCTATCCGCAGGATATGGAGGATTGGAATACCGCTTACCTGCACTTCAAGCAATTGACGATGACTAATTATAATGGATAATGATTACCAATAATTTATAACTCATAATCAAATCACGTATCATGAAAGAAGAATTGATAAACAAAGCGTATGAAATTGCTAAAGAGCGTTACGCAGCTCTCGGATTGGATGTAGAAAAAGTAATGGAGCAACTTCAGAAAGTGTCTATCTCTATGCATTGTTGGCAGGCCGATGATGTTCAGGGATTCGAATCTGCCGGCTCATTGACCGGTGGTATCCAGACAACAGGAAACTATCCCGGTAAAGCCCGTAATATGGAAGAACTGCGTTCCGATATTTTGAAAGCTGCTTCTTATATCCCCGGTAAGCACCGTTTGAATTTGCATGAGATTTACGGTGACTTTGGCGGTACCTTCGTAGATCGCGATCAGGTAGAGGTGAAACATTTCGAAAGCTGGATGCAATGGGCAGCCGAGAATGGTATAAAATTGGATTTTAATTCCACTTCTTTCTCTCATCCGAAGAGCGGTAATCTTTCTCTGGCTCATCCGGACCAAGGTATCCGTGACTTTTGGGTCGAACATACTAAACGTTGTCGTGCCATTGCCGAAGAAATGGGGCGCCGCCAGGGAGATCCCTGCATCATGAATCTTTGGGTGCATGATGGTAGCAAGGATATCACTGTAAACCGTATGAAGTATCGTGTGCTTTTCAAAGATTCTCTCGACCGTATTTTTGCTACGGAATACAAGCATATGAAGGACTGCCTTGAATCGAAGGTGTTTGGCATAGGTTTAGAGAGTTATACAGTAGGCTCCAATGAATTCTGTATGGGCTATAGTGTACAGCATCAGAAACTTATTACCATTGATACCGGGCACTTCCATCCTACGGAAAGTGCTGCAGACAAGGTGTCTTCCATGTTGCTCTTTGTCCCTGAGCTGATGCTCCACGTAAGCCGTCCGGTACGTTGGGATTCTGACCATGTAACTATCATGGATGACCCCACTCTTGAACTTTTCCAAGAAATTGTCCGTTGCGATGCACTGGACCGTGTACACATTGGTCTTGATTATTTTGATGCTTCCATCAACCGTATCGGTGCTTATGTAATCGGTACCCGTGCGGCGCAGAAATGCATGTTGCGTGCGTTACTAGAACCATTGGCAAAGCTTCGCGAATATGAGGCCACCGGTCAAGGTTTCCAGCGCCTTGCTCTGCTCGAAGAGGCTAAGGCTTTGCCTTGGAACGCTGTTTGGGACATGTTCTGTCTGAAAAACAATGTTCCGGTAGGTGAGGAGTTCATCGCTGAAATAGAGAAGTATGAAGTTAATGTAACCTCTAAAAGAGGATAGGAAACCCTTGTAACTGACAGAAATGGAAATAATATTAGGGTTATTGATTATTGCCATCGGAGCATTCTGCCAATCCAGTTGCTATGTACCCATTAACCGCATCAAGGAGTGGAGCTGGGAGTCGTATTGGATTGTACAAGGTGTTTTCGCTTGGCTGGTTTTTCCGTTCTTGGGCGCGTTGCTGGCAGTACCTGCCGACAATTCGCTGTTCGAGATTTATGCAAACAATCCTGCGGATACGCTTTGGACTATGTTCTTCGGAGCTTTATGGGGAGTGGGGGGACTGACGTTTGGTTTGTCTATGCGCTATTTAGGCGTAGCTCTTGGGCAGTCTATCGCTTTGGGTACTTGTGCCGGATTGGGAACGATATTGACTCCGGTATTTACTGGTAAGGCAGGAGATTTGACAACATCGGTTATTGTTGGTGTAGTGGTCACGTTGGTAGGTATTGGCATTATCGGTCTGGCCGGTAGCATGAAGTCTGCCAGCCTGAGCGAAGAAGAGAAGAAGAAGGCCGTAAAGGATTTCAATTTTACTAAAGGTATTATTGTAGCCCTTCTTGCCGGATTTATGAGTGCGTGTTTCAGTATAGGATTGGGTTTTGGAGAGAAACTCTGTTTTGCTGAAAGTGCGGATATATTCAAGACACTGCCTGCTACATTGATGGTGACACAGGGTGGTTTCATTACGAATGCCGTCTATTGTTTCTATCAGAATTCCAGGAACAAAAGTTGGGGCGATTATGGCAAGAAATCCCTTTATGTAAACAATGTCTTGTTTTGTGCTTTGGCCGGTGTGTTGTGGTACAGCCAGTTCTTTGGTCTTAGCTTGGGTAAGGGATTCCTTGCTGCCTCTCCGGTATTGCTCACATTCTCGTGGTGCATCCTGATGTCGTTGAACGTAACGTTCTCCAATGTTTGGGGTATCCTTTTGAAGGAATGGAAAGGGTGTACACCCAAGACAATTACAGTGCTTGTCATAGGCTTGGCAGTCTTGATAATTTCTTCTTTCCTGCCACAGTTGCTGGGGTAAGTTTAAATACCTATCTTTGAATATAAAACTAAAATATATCTGCATATATGAAATCAATTCTAGAAAATCGTCCGGCGCTGGCTGCGGAAGTTAATAAGGTGGCTGAGGTGGCTGGTTATCTCTGGCAGAAAGGTTGGGCAGAACGTAATGGGGGCAATATTACGGTCAACATCACTGAGTTTGTAGACGATGAAATCAAGGCTATGCCCGCCATTAGTGAGGTGAAATCAATCGGTGCTACTTTACCTTATTTGAAAGACTGCTATTTTTATTGCAAAGGCACCAACAAGCGTATGCGCGATTTGGCCCGTTGGCCGATGGAGAACGGTTCGGTCATCCGCATTTTGGATGACTGTGCCAGCTATGTCATTATAGCCGACCAGTCTGTACAGCCTACATCGGAACTTCCTTCCCATCTTAGTGTACACAACAATCTGATAGCGAAAGGTTCTCCCTATAAAGCTTCGGTGCATACGCATCCTATTGAGCTGGTAGCCATGACTCACAACAAGAAGTTTCTGGAAAAAGATGTAGCTTCGAACCTGCTTTGGAGTATGATACCGGAAACAAAGGCTTTCTGTCCCCGCGGTTTGGGCATCATCCCTTATCAACTTCCCAGTTCGGTAGAATTGGCTGAGGCTACCATCCGCGAACTGGATGACTATGATGTAGTGATGTGGGAGAAACATGGTGTGTTTGCTGTGGATGTGGATGTGATGGCTGCTTTCGACCAGGTGGATGTACTCAATAAATCCGCCCTTATTTATATCGCTGCCAAAAATATGGGTTTTGAACCGGATGGTATGAGCCAGCTTCAAATGAAGGAAATGTCCGTAGCGTTTAATTTGCCCAAATAATTGTTTTAACAGATAGTGTGTAATTATGTATAGAATGATATTGAATGAGACCTCTTATTTCGGTGCCGGCTGTCGCGAAACGATTGCCGTGGAGGCTGCCCGCAGAGGTTTCAAAAAGGCTTTCTTTGTAACGGACAGAGATTTGATCCGTTTCAAGGTGGCTGATAAAGTGATTGAAGTTTTCGAGAAGAACAGTATACCTTATGAGCTCTTCAGTGATGTGAAGGCCAATCCTACCATTACCAATGTACAGAATGGTGTGGCTGCTTTCAAGGCATCCGGTGCCGATTTTATCGTGGCTTTGGGTGGCGGCTCTTCCATTGATACGGCAAAAGGTATTGGTATTGTTGTGAATAATCCGGATTTTGCAGATGTGAAGTCTCTGGAAGGTGTGGCGGATACTCGTCAAAAGGCTGTCCCTACTTTTGCTTTACCTACTACGGCGGGAACTGCTGCTGAGGTGACCATCAATTATGTTATCATTGACGAAGAGGTCAAAAAAAAGATGGTTTGTGTAGACCCTAATGATATTCCGGCAGTAGCTATTGTTGACCCGGAGCTGATGTATTCCATGCCGAAAGGATTGACTGCTGCAACCGGTATGGATGCACTGACTCATGCCATAGAAAGCTATATAACGCCGGGTGCATGGGCTATGTCGGATATGTTCGAACTGAAAGCCATTGAAATGATTGCTGTCCATTTGAAAGCTGCCGTAGACAATGGCAGCGATCCGGTTGCCCGCGAGGCCATGTCTCAAGCGCAATACATTGCCGGTATGGGGTTCAGCAATGTCGGTCTGGGCATCGTTCATTCCATGGCCCATCCTTTGGGTGCCCATTATGACACTCCGCATGGGGTGGCCAACGCATTGCTTCTTCCTTACGTAATGGAGTATAATGCAGCGTCCCCGGCTGCTCCTAAATATGTCCATATTGCGAAGGCGATGGGAGTCAATACGGAAGGTATGAGCGTGGAAGAAGGTATATGTGCTGCTATTGCTGCTGTCCGGAAATTGTCTTTAAGTATTGGCATTCCACAGCGGTTGCGTGAAATCAATGTTAGGGAAGAGGATTTGCATCAATTGGCTATCGATGCTTTCAATGATGTCTGCACCGGTGGCAATCCGAGACCTACATCTGTGGAAGATATAGAAGCTCTGTATCATAAAGCTTTTTAAGGCAAGCGCTATTTTAGGTTACATGTCTATTCCCGTCCGTGATGAATAATATTCGCTGCGGACGGGATTTTTCATAAATAATCTCTATTTTTGTTCCGGAGCTATTATGGAAGGCACGTGTTATGACTAAAAATTATAATGATTTAGGAGTAGAGTTTAAGTACCTTATTGTAAATGACATGGACCAGAAATATGGTCTTTGGGTAAATACTGTGGGCTTTCAGTCTATCCAGCCTAATTCTCCTTATCCGTTGAAGGATCATCCTACCGGTTATTTTTTCAATGCGCAGAAAGGACGGATTCTGCGCGAGTACCAGTTGGTCTATATTACTAAAGGGAGGGGGGTGTTCTCCTCGGAGACCACGCCAGAGAAGCAAGTGTGCAAAGGACGACTGATGGTGCTGTTTCCTGGTCAGTGGCATACATATTATCCTTATGTGCAGACGGGTTGGAATGAATATTATATTGGTTTCGAGGGAGCTGTGATTGATGATATGGTGAAAGGTGGTTTTCTATCGAAAGAGAATCAAGTGTTGGGGGTGGGGTTGAATGAAGAGCTCGTTTCACTTTTCTCTCGCGCTTTGGAAATTGCGGAAGCTGATAAGATTTCTTCCCAGCAATATCTTGCCGGTATTGTGCTACATATGATAGGGATGATATTGTCCATCTCTAAAAACAAGATTTTCGAAGTGGGTGATGTCGATCAGAAAATAGAGCAGGCTAAAATCATCATGAACGAGAATGTATTCAAGGATGTTGACCCGGAAGAACTGGCAATGAAGTTGAATATCAGTTATTCCTGGTTTCGCAAAGTATTTAAGGATTATACCGGCTATGCTCCTGCAAAATATTTCCAAGAGCTAAAGTTGCGTAAGGCTAAGCAATTGCTGGTGGGTACTTCTTTATCGGTGAAAGAAATCTCTTTTATGCTCGACTATAAGTCTACCGAGCATTTCTTCTCCTCGTTTAAGAAACGTACGGGGTTCACTCCATTGGAGTATCGCTCTTATGGTCGGGAAACCGGAGGAGAGGAGGTATAAAACAAAAAAAGACTTAACTTCTAAGAGTTAAGTCTTTTCTGTCGGAATGAGGCGACTCGAACGCCCGACCCCTACGTCCCGAACGTAGTGCGCTACCAACTGCGCTACATTCCGATTGCTTTTGAAAAGTGGTGCCACCAGGAATCGAACATCTTGCTTCGGTTTATTCTAATTCCTTGAATGACTGCACATTCTTGCTTTATCTTTTATAAAAAACCATTGAATTAGCCTTACGCTAAATTCATTGCTTTTCTTTATCAATTCAACAATCATTATCTCTTTGACGATGCAAAGGTAAGTAAAAGGTTCGATTTCTGCAAATATACACTCTTCTTTTCTTGATGTAATTTCTGATTTAATAGAATGAAATTTTGTAATTGATTAAAAATCAGGTTTTATTCGCATTCAAAGTCAATTTGTTTTTTATAATGGTAGGAATAATTAGTAGAAATAGTGCTATTGATATTTAGCTGATGTAGCTTGTTAAGTGAACTTCCGAGTATGACTTGCATTCATTATTTTTTTTAAATACTGATGTATTTCTGTTTTTTCAATCCCTTTTTTTTCTAAAGCTAAAGCCATTAACGAGTATTCATTTACTAAAGAGGTTGCTACTGTACCCTTAATGTCAGTATTAATAGAGATAGAAGCTTTGTCTATGTAATTATATAAATTAGCAGTTGGAACACTGTCATATTTATCAAATCTTCCAATAAGAAAATTTGATGACGGACAGGTTTCTATGTGAATGTTTTTGCTGATTATTGTTTGAAGTAAGGAAGTTTGTATTTTTTCTAATAAAGATACAAACTTACAGCTTTTTAGTATATTCCATACGATTATTTGAGTGAGTTTGTTGTAGCTTTTGACCACTGTTTCTAATAGATATTTGTCTTCGAAACCTCGGATTTCAAAATTTTCCCTGTAAGAGTCAAGGCTTAAATATGCTTCACAATTTAAATCTCCAAAACAACTTTTTATTTTCTGCATGAATAAATTTTCTACATCGTCTTCCAATTTGACACACAATTTATCTGCCCATTTTTGTATCCAAATAAGATTATCTAAAAGAATGTGTTGTGGAATAATCATATTCCAATGCCTTGTTTCATAGTATTTTTTAACATCTACAAAAAGCGAATTGAGATGAGCAAGTCTATTATTCCCATTCCAGTCTAAGAATACTAAGACCTCATCTACAGCTCTTAAACCATCTATTAAATCGTAAAAATCTTCTCCAACGTGATAAGTAAAGTTATCAAATCCACAGCTTCGCCCGTATTTCACTAATGGTAAGAAGAAATAAGGTCTTGATTTCCAATCTGCACCAGCAAAATCCACACCGACTATTGGTATTTGGTTGTCATCCGATTTTTTGTAGAATTTGTTGAGAAATATATCAAAAGCTCTTTGTGTTTCAGTTCTGTTTTTGCTCCATCCTTCACGATTTTTATTCATCGGTTTAGGAATAGATATAGTAAATGCTATTTTATCTTTTTGTTGATTTACAAAAAGACTATCAGAGAAAAATGGCATAAAGAAATTGGTGTTGGATTTTCTTGCCATTTTTTCCTCTGCATCTTTAAAACTTATTGAAAATCTAGGTTCTATTTTTATCTTTGGATTCCCTTCTAAGCAGCTTTGTATAACATATTTATCCTTTATATTATCTCCTATATCGCAACGCTCATGACTATGTTCTTGAAAATTTTCCAGACCAACAAATTTATTTGTTAAAATGTACTTCTTTCTAATATTGATTTTTATTATGCAATATATATAAAATGCGGTTGCCATTTTTTTTATGTTTTGATCTTTCCCATCATTGAATTCAAACAAATAGTTATAAAGGATCTTTCTTTCACCCCATAATAGCATATATGGAGTATTATTAAGAGATGAGTCATCAATCCTTATTGCATAGTCCCAATATGAATAATCGCCATCATTGTTTATCTTTTGTGAGCATGATATAGCAAAGTTGATATCGTCGTAAAGAGATGTTATTTGTGCATGTCTCACATTGTCTTCCCATGACAAAATATCTTCTATTTTGAAACTATCAAGATTTTTACATTCTAAATAACTAAATATTTTGAAACGAAGAATCATTGCAATCTGTATCCATTTACTCTCATTTTCTTTTCCAGAAAATTTACAATTCATCCATTGTATCCATTGCAAATCAAACGCAGCATATGAAGAACTAAAATGCAGGTGTAAATCACACAAATCATAAGTTTGTAGTAAAGTGTTTAGTTCACGATTATCATGTGTTAGCACTTCCTGCCATGAGAAATCATTTTGAGTTTTGGATAGATCTGTTGATAAGATTGCACAAATCAACAGGTCTTCACCCAAAAACAATGATGTTTCTCTCCATCTAAGTAGATTGCTAAATTGAACATATAGAGAACTTGAAATTTTATTCACAACTAATTCTCGGATAGCACTCTTTAGGGATATTAAAACACATTCCCCAATAGTATCACAATGTTTTCCCCATTTGTGCTTTTCCACATCTGCTAATAATTTCAATTCACTTTTTGTAAAAGCAGGCATAAGCACAGACATAATTTCTACTATCTCCTTAGACAAAAAGTTATCTGATTTGCATTTTTTAACAATAGCATTTGCTATATGTTCAAGTTCCATTTCGTAGAATAATGCTTTTAGTATATTTCGAGGAAAATCCATAAGCTAAATGAATCCAATTTATTCTACAACATTTCCTGTTACAAGAGAGCGCATTATGTCATAATTCTTTCTAAAAATTTCCATAATCGCATCTTTTTTGTATGTTTTTCGTCCATCTGGAAATATATTATTCCATGTTTCCTGAGGAATTATATTAACCACATCACCATAAATTCTTTTCAATTCAGACACAATTCCTTTACGTGTTTTCCTAGTAAAGTCTAAGTCATAAAATAGAGAGAATTTCTGTTTTATTACACTTAATGATACACTTGAATCTGTTTCATAAATACGCTTGAATAAATCTCCGTCTTCATTTAAGAGCTCAATAATAGCCTCTAAAAATGCGAATCGAATAACATACGGTTTTTGACTGTCATTATTTTTATAAGTACGCATCTCTGAGTTGATAATACTTGTGTAGAAATCTGCTATCATTTTGGCATTATCTTTCACACCATGATAATCAAATCTCCTGCTTATTATCATCTCCATCATCGCAGATAACACTTCCGAATTTCTTATACTTGCATTGGATATTAAACGGTCGAATTTATCATTAAGATCATTATTATTTATGGGATTTTTTGTTGAAATATCTTTTAGATTTTCCGGGTTATCTTCATTATATTCTTTCAAATCAACATATTCCATCATACGTCGCAATAAACTCCATTCATTTTTATAAGCAAAATCATAGAAATCCGAATTTTTATTATTATATAAAAATGAGTATCTACCATATGCATACTTTAGATTTATAACATTAGCAAAAGGTGCCATAATATCAAATACAATGTAGCCTGTATTGATATTGAATGGAGACAAATGATATGGTTCTGGAATGTTTCTTTTCATACGTTCAAAATATCCAATCTGTTTTTGAGGAACAGAACGTTTGGATGTAATGGCAAAAAATTCCATCATGCGAAATTTCTGCTTAAACACAGCTATTTCTTTATCACTAAGTTTGTTGTTTGAGAATTTTTTAATATTATCATTCCAATCAGTATACAAATTATCACGTAATACTTTTGCGTTGATAACTTTTAAGTCACGGAATTCTTCCGTATTTGACATAGGTAAATAAGTACCTGGACTATAGGTAAAATAAGCTCCATTAAGCAATTTTTGAAGTATGTTAACCCGATTAAACAAAGCATCACTTTTAAATATCTCACCATCAAAATGTGGTTCCGGAAACATTTCTGCCCTCTTTTCTGTTATTATGTCATAGCACTCATAAAGACGAATGCTATAATATGATTTTATAAAAAACAAAAGCAAACGTAGTTCTTCTTTTACGTTACTTTTTTCCAAAAAGTTTATTAAGTAAAACACGTCCCCTACCGAAATGTTGTAACTATAATTATCCGGTTGTATAATATTAGCAAGTAATGGGATGCTTTCATTTGTTAATATTCTTTCCTGGTTATTTTCTACCAAATACGAAACAACTTGCTTGTTTATAAGCGAAGTATCGTTATTTTTCCCTAAGAGATTGGCAAACTTTTGATCTTCTTTATCTAACTGATATATCCATGTTTGAAAGAAATAAGCTTTGAAGGCATGTTTATTAGCTTCCGATGTAGCGTTGTCTACAAAATTCTCCATATTATAGAGCAGACCTATCAAATGACGTAAAGAGCGAAGGTTATTGGGCACAATAGGTGATACACCTCCTTTACTGTTGTAAAAAAGGTATCTGGTTTTATTATAAATCAGTTGTACAACAGCTTCTTTTACTGAATTATATATAGTAGAAGGAGCTAAGTCTTCATGTTTCTTGTATATTTGCAACCGTTTATCGCAAAAATCATAAGTTTTTGGCATTATAACACGATTGTCTAACGGAATGAGTTTCGTGACATATTTTGTTGCCATGTCTTCTGTTTCCAAGCGATTGTAAGGAGAATCCTCTTTATCTAAGTAAGTTGCCACTACGTTAATAAGTTGGTTGATGTGAAGTGAGACGAATAATATGCATTGTTCGCTTAACAGATACTTGCGTATTTGCTCCACCATTTCGTAGGCACCTTTTATATTGAGATCTATATCATCAATAGAAATTACCAAGAAGTTTTTTTGGACTATAGATAGGTATTCCTTGATTAAGGAATCAATACTCTTTCGTAATTCTTCTGCTGCGGCCAATGCTTCCAAGTCTTCTGTTGTATTATAAAATTTCTCTCTAGGTTGTTTTATTTGAGCTAAACAACGAGTTGTACGTTGAAAAGCTTTTCCTAAAGGTTTTAATTTTATTGCTTCCTCACAATTATTCTTAACCTCATTCAACCTTCTCATGTAATCAGCATATAACTGTCCAAGTAAAAGTTGGATAACATTGTGCTCTTTATCAAAGAATATTGGATCTATCACCTCCAATACTTCAAACTTATTGTCTGCAATATTCCAATTGTTATATAATTCTTTTATGGATTGATTACTTACATCTTTCAATAAGTTCATTATGGTACGCATGCAAGATGTTTTACCTTCCCCTCTGTCTCCACAAAAAGATACTATACTTGGTGTTTTATTATTCGGGCTGTTTACAATGTCCTGTATAAGTCTTAATGCCCTCTCATATTGCTCTTTAAAAATGGAAGATGTTAAATATTGTGTTTCAACAATATATCCATTTTCTTCTCCATTATAAAAATTTATCGTATCCATTTTTTGATATTTCAATAGTTTATTCAAATAAAAAGTAGCTTAATAGCCCTTAATTCATTGCGTTAAAGTTAACTATAATTTTAGAAGCAATCAATCAAGAACTTTAGTGTTCTGAATCAACAACAACAATTTTTGTTAATTCGGCAGTAAAAATACATAAATGAAGTGAGAAATTAAAGTTGTATCTGTGACTTTTATAGTTGATAACTTCCAGTAGAGTCAAATTTTTCCAGTTAGAGTGTTGTATTTGCTGGGAGAACAAGACTTCTATCATTGGTTCAGTTGCAAGTTTGAGAAGTTGCCTTTCAATACTTGTTTTGAAGGTACTATCAAATATATTGTTGCCGACAAGAAATTTGCTGGTGAAAACCGGCTTTAGAAACATGAGCAACAAAGGGTGGTAGTCTATTACATATAATATTGTAAAATCGTGTAGTAAGTTCACCGATTCTATAGCCACATAATAGAGTCAAATTTTCCCAATTAGAGTGTTGTGGTTGCTGGAAGGAGAATGTTATTAGGCTCGGTTGCAAGTTTGAGCCGTTGTCTTTCAATACTTGTTTTGAGGGTCCTATCAAATATTTTGTTGCCAATAGAAAGTTTGTTGATGCAAACTGGCTTTAGAAGAATGAATAACAAGGGGGAGGCTATTGCATGCAATATTGTAAAATCGTGTAATAAGTCCAACGATTCTATTGCCACATGTTATCTGACGACTTTTGATGACATCTGACGACTTTGTTTTTCTCATTCCAGGTATTAATCTGTTCTTTGTCTTGTGTAGTAACAGTGAGTCGGTTCATGAAAAATGTCATGCTATGAACATACAAGAAGCAAAGAAAATCAGGCTTGTTGATTTTTTAGGAGGACTGGGGCATCACCCGGTCATACAGCGTGGGAACAGTGTGTGGTACAAGTCTCCTTTTCGGACAGAAAAGGAGGCTTCCTTCAAGATTGATCTTCGGAAAGAATTGTGGTATGACTTCGGTCTGGGAAAGGGCGGGGATATTATTACCCTGGCTAAGGAAATTTATCGGACAGATGATATAAGTCATGTGCTGCGGTGTATTGAAGATAAAAAGGTGGTTTTGAAACCGGTTACAATTTCCTGTCCTGCTGAAGAGGCGATGCCCGCCTTTCAGGAGTTGAAAATCAGGCCGCTTGCCAACCACATATTGCTTGCTTATCTGAAGGAACGGTGCATTGATGTGGAAACGGCGAGGAAAATATGCCGGGAGGCTTCCTTCAAGCGGAATGGAAAAAATTATTTTGCCATTGCCTTTCCCAATATTTCCGGTGGGTATGAGGTGCGGAATAGGCTTTTTAAGGCTTGTATCTCCCCCAAGGATATTACTTGTATCACGAATGGGCAGGAAACAGGCAGGTGTTATGTGTTCGAGGGATTTATGGACTATCTGTCTTTTGAGCCGGCCTTTCCTCTTTGGGCGAAGGGGGATTGCCTGGTGCTGAACTCCGTCAGCAACTTGCCGAAGGCTTTTTCTTTTCTTTCACGATATGATGACATTTACAGCTGTCTGGATAATGATACTGCCGGAAATAATACGGTGATGGCGATGAAAGATAAATATGGCGGCCGCGTACATGACCTTTCACAGGAATATGCCGGTTATAAGGATTTGAATGAATATCTGTGCCGTAAGCGATGAAACGTATGATTGTTGGAAGGATTATGTGAAGGGGAGATTGAATGTCATTTTGAATGATAAAACTACAGAATCATTTTCATTCTTGATTATTTTCGTTATTTTTGTGCCGATTATTAATTAAATAAAGGTTTATATGAACGAATTGTTGACTCAAATACAGGATGTATATGCCGCATTTTCTACCGATGCTGCGCTTCAGATTGAAAAGAATAACAAGGCCGCAGGTACTCGTGCCCGGAAAGCTTCGTTGGAATTGGAAAAACTGATGAAGGAGTTCCGCAAGCTCTCTCTGGAAGAGTCCAAAAAATAATTTCTTCTTTTCTGATTATCTTTACTTGTAGTTACGGGATTTCGGTTTGTGACAAGTCGCTTGCCGGCATCTCTTGATATTTTTTTGACAGTACAACCAAAACGGATATCTCCAATAGGCTTGGATTATAGTCGGTTGCGGTCCGTAATGGTTGTATTGTCCTGCAAATATGGGTTAGGGATGTTCCCTGTCTTGTTCGTTTCCCGCCCACAATGTCCGGTAGTCTTCGCAAATCCTTTCGTAATCTTCCGGTTTCAAGTGCGGGAAATTAGTGGCATACATATATTGAAGGTCTTCCGGCGTCAGTGCCGGATCTTGTCTTAGGATGTCATAGATTTCATCCTCGCACTCATAACGGTCGTTGAATATGCCCGTATGCGGATAGACAGCGGTACAATCCTCAATGATATGCTCTACAAATAACAGGCCTTTCATCAGGTCTTTCTTGACCGTTATCTCGTGGTCTGAATGGGCGTTGTAATAACCGCAACTCAAGTTGACACAGCTGACGCCCATCCCGTTTCCTTTCAGGACCATTACGTCGGTCAACAACCCGTTGTTCTCCTTATAACCCCATTCTTCCGGTTTTACCGCTTCTATGAATTCATCCGAACAAAGTTCCGAGAAACCGATGCTTGTAATCAGGTCGGAATTGCCTTTCCGGTCGGGCTGGATGACAAACCGTACGTCGTTGAAAAAAGGCATGTCTGCGTTGGAACTGCCCGCGCATCCGGTTTCCTCTTCCCTGAAGAAAGCTATTTTAATGGTATCGTATTTTTTCAGGCATTCCAGACAGATGAATATTCCGTTCTTGTCATCCGCCCCCGGATTCTCAAACCGCCTTTTGCCCGGGGAATAGCCGAAAATGATGTCCTTTGTTTCTATCGCCTTGAAATCCTTGGAGTGGTGGCAGTGTGCCACCTGGTCGATATGGCTGACCAGGCAGGGATAGTTTTCCCCCGTTCCTTTTATCACATAAAGATTTCCGTATCGGTCCTGTGAAACGGATATGTCACCGGGAAGTGTTCCGATATAAGAACGGAGGAAACGTATCATATTCTGTTCCTTTCCGCTCGGGCTGTGAATGCTATACAGCTTCTTTAGCAATTGTGTATTCATGCTCTTTTTGCTTAAGTTTGTAACCATAGGGAAGGCCGGTGCCGGGATTGAGCGTATCAAACGCCTCTTTGTCAAATATCCATGCCTTTCCGTCCTTTACCAATTTGTCCAATGCCCCAGCGGTGATGCTTGTATCCTTATACTTGTTTTCCGCATCCGTCCATACCTGAATCCGGGTGATGTCGTCCTCCTTTTCAAACCACTCATCGTCGTATTCGGAATAATACCAGTTCTTCCGCTTGAATTCCTTCTCCGCTTTTTCCATGCACTTGCCACAACAGTACTCCTCGCCGGTCAGGTGCGATTGCAGGGCATCCCTGTGCAATATCCATTTTTGGCATTCATCACAAGTTGTACAGTCATCATCATGGTGGTATGCGTATATTGATTCTATCCATACAAAATCGTTCAGGTTGTCCGTATCCACATAGATTTGCGCACCGTTCCTGTAGCACAGCCGGGTTTCTTCACAATAATATCCATGATAGTCATCCCATTCATCCCCGTCCTCATCCCCATTGAGGTTGATGTCTGTGGTGTCAAGGTCGTGAGAATATTCTTCCGGTTCATAATTATAGGCTTTTTTTTTACTATGATTATACCATTTGAAGGAATCCTGGTAAGAGAGTGTGTCGCGTATATCCAATCGGCAATCGATTTCAAACTTCTTATTTTTAAGGGAGTTTCCGGAAATGTCCACAAAAGCATCCGCATCACTGCATGATGCGCCGATAACTTTATATCCGTCTATGTATTCTCCATGAATCAGCTTGTCAATCAGTAGCCTTTTCAGCGTGTCGTCCTTATTGGAGGCGTATTGCCTTTCCAACAACCTCCATTTTTTACCGTGCTGGTCTGTCACGTCTGTAAACAGGATTGCCCTTGCTACGATATAATCATGTTCGTCTGTGATATAGGCGGCCTTGGCATTCACTGAATAGGCATAAAACTCATCCCTGTTCCTGCCCGTCATACAGGAACCGAAATCACCCTTGCATTTCCAATAGTCATATATCTTGTCAAACCGGTTGTCCACATGCAGTTTCAGACCGGAACCATGCCCGTAGGCATAGGTGTACCATTGTCGGGTGAAGACATCTCCGGAAAGCCAGTTCAGGATTCCCGGGGAAAGCAGCTTCCCAATCTCCGTTTCAAGGATAAGCGTCCTCATGAATTTTCCGGATTTCATTTTGAAGGTCCGGTTCCGTTCAACATTGATATAACAGACTGAAGACTTGTCCATATCTTCGCAAATTCCTTTGGATTCATTTGTCCTGTACAATCCGGAGTGATAGGTTTCCCCTATCAGTTCCACCTTGTTTGTAAGCTTCCCGTCGTTCCTTCCTGACTCTTTGACAGCCTCGGTAACTTTTTTCTGCAAGTCTGCCATATCGGATATGTGCAACAGGCTGTAATCGTTTTGTTTCAAACAATACCGGAGCAACAGGGGATTCTTTAAATGTCCGAGCAATATTTTGTTCTTTCTGGATATCACTCCGTTTTCCCTTGTTGTAAGTCCGAACCGTTTTTTGAAATCTTCGTAGTTTTTAATTTGGTAGTATAACATATTTTCCAGTTTTGATATTGTCCATGAATAAAAAAGAGATATCCCTCCCGGGACATCTCTTTGGGGTGTTTCAAACCGTATATTCCCTCACGTTGGAGTAAGGGGCTGTATTTCCTGTTCAGGCAGGCATATACATCCGGACCGTTTTTTCATCCAGCCTAAGCAGTTCCTTTTCGGGCAGGAAACAGTCTATTTCTTCCATCAACTCAAATCCTTCCGGTGAGTTCGGGTGATTCCGTATGGCATACTCCAGTTCGTCAGAGGCAATTTTCATTCTGTCAGTTTCGATGAACGGGTACTTTATTCCGAAAAAGTGGAGATATTCAATCCGGTTGTTGTCTGCCACTTCCGTTTTGTAATTTTTCATTTCTTTCGTTTGAACCATAATCTTTCTTTTTTGATTAAACATGACCGGCTTGGCAAAAGCCAGTATTTCCATTTCTTATATGCCCCGGTTTGCTTTTTGCCATGATTGCGCAAGGCTTGGAAGGAAAAAATACCGGAGCGAAGCGAGGATGATTTTTTCCTTCCAACCAGTCCGGAGGACTGCCTTGCCCAATCGAAGGCAAAAGGCGACCTTTGCAGGTAAGAATTGAAATACGATATGAATGGCGGTCTGCCATGGAGAAAAGAAGCCGTCCGGTAGGCAGAGGCGGTACAGGATTCAGTCGAACGCTTCCATCCGATTGCTTTCCAGCAATGCCAGGACATCTTTCTCCTTGTACAATAATTTGCCTCCTATCTTGTAATAGGGTATTTTTCCGTTCAGGCGGTAGTCCGCCAGTGTCCTTCGTGTCAGTTTCAGTTTTCCGGCAAGCTCGCTGTCCGTCATGTAACGGTCGCCGTTCAGTAGCGGACGGAACTTTTCCGCCTGTATGTCCAAAAGGCGGGACAATGTGTCAATGTTCCGGAAAAACTGCCTGATTTCCGGACTTTCCTTGGTCAATAGGGATTGTGCCATTGTATCTTGCCAATTAAAAGATTACCTGACGAATCGTATTTTCCATAAAGCGGATGATGTCCTGACGCCTGTAATATACTTTACGGTCTATATGGCTGTAAGGGACTGCTCTGCGTCTTCGGAGCTGTAACAGTTTTCCGGGGGAGACTCCCATCAGCATACATGCTTCCTGGTTGTCTATCCAGTCATCCATACTCCGGGAATTTTCCCCACATATTTCCCGCACTTTTTTTGCAAGGGCTTCCAAGGCCCTGTTCATTTCCAAGAATGTCTGCGCTTCAATGGTTACGATTTCCATACGTTTCTCTTTTTTGTCCGGTACGAAAATAGGGATGGAATCCCTTTCCTCCAAAAAGGTGTCTGTAAATGTCATCAGACGGCATCAGATGGCAAGGGGAACGGGAATGCGAAATATTTGAATATCCCCCAAGAAAGTAGCAGGCAAAAATCGGACAGGATTTTGGTTCCTGTTTAAATTTTCTTCAAAAGGGAATGACTTGCAGGCCTTTTCCGATAAAAACAACTATATTTATCCACCATCAGGATTTTAACCTTTGGAACATTTATATTATGGAATTGATTGTGAATTTGTCGGTGATATCGGTTTTTATCGGACTCTGGATGTATGCCCGTTATTGGAGAAGAATGTGCGGGAAGGCGTTCTGCCAATATGCGGCCGCCTGCTGCGGGAGAGAGGAGAGGGAAAAGCCGATGCGGTATGCCATAATAGCGGGCAACCGTCATGCACCCTTGCTGTATGCGTTGACTTATCCCGAACGGTTTGACAAGGCCCGGCCGTTACGATTGTTTGAATTCAGGGGAATCCGTTGTGTGTTTGCCGGATATTATTTTCCTCAGCGTTATGAAAACTGGCTTTGTGACGACCGGTCCGAATTTGTCCGGAAGGTGTATGATTTCAAGGAAGGGAAAGACCCATGCCGGAATTGTTTCTCGCAGGCGTTCCGGGTTCTTTCCGTTACCGGAGATGTGACCGCTGTGTTTATGCCATGCAGTACTTCCCGGCGCTACCATCGACGTTTTTCCGGTATAGCCGCTTTTCTGGAGTCCGGGGGCTATGCCCGGTCGGGGCTGGATTTGATATGTATCACGGAAGACAGGGAGAGCAAACATACTTCCGGAAGACGTTCCGGAGTGGATACGGCCAATTATATGATGGCGAGGGGGCTGCGGGGAAAACGGGTCGTAATCGTGGATGACCTGCTGACCAGCGGTGACAGCCTGCTGGAGTATGCCCATAACCTGGAAAAGGTCGGCGCCATAGTGACAGGTGCTGTCTTTTTGGCCCGTACGTTCCGGATGCCCCCACCGGCAACAGTCAGACGGGTTGTCTGGAAACATCATTTATCGGCGCTGTTGACAGGAAAGTAAGACGGCGGAGATTGTACGCGACTTGTAAAGTTTACAATACACCCTTTACAACTTTACACTTTGTTTTTTACAATAAGACGCGGAATAAAATTTGTATTCTTTTCTAATTGTTTTATAATCAGGATATTCGTTTGAGACTTTTTGTGAAGCGCCGGCTGACGGCACGTTTTTTTCACTATGAATGGCATATACTCTTACAGTGCGTACAAGAAAGGGTATTCCAGTAATAACCTTTAAAATACAGGAGAGACATGCCATGATGTATATAGACAATGAAGTGCTTGAGAAAATGATAATGACCATAGTGGAAGGGTTTGACCGGATGGAAAAGAAACTGGACAGTATGATGCGTGTGAAGGACTGCATGGATGGTGACAAGCTGCTGGACAACTATGACCTGGCCAGACTGCTCGGGGTGTCGTTGCGGACAGTGGCCCGCTACCGGGAGAAAGGGCTGATCCGGTATTATCAGACGGATGAGAACGGGAAGAACTTTTATCGCAGTTCGGATGTACAGGAGTTCCTGCAACAGCGCGGAAAGAAAAAATAGAATATGTTTTATTTCACTATGAGGAAGTTATGTTAACTTTGTACCTGAAATACATGTTATGAAGACAGATATGAAATATGCGGTGGCGGTCCTGGTGGACGGTGACAACGCATCCTTCGAGAATTTGGAGGATGTGATGGGGTTTGTCTCCCGCCACGGAAATGCCATTATCAGACGGATATATGGCGACTGGACGCGGAAACCGCTTTCCGGCTGGAAGGATGCCGCCGGAGAACACGGTTTCCGGCTGGTACAGGCCTCTTCCTTTACCTCCGGGAAGAACACCACGGACATTGCCCTGGTCATAGACGCGATGGATATTCTGCGTGACGGACTTGCCGGCTGTTTCTGTCTGGTTGCCAGCGACGGTGATTATACCCTGCTTGCCCAGCGGATACGGGAAGCCGGCCTGCCGGTGTTGGGATACGGTGAAAGCAAGACCCCGGCACCGCTGGTACGCACCTATACTGAATTTTTGTATGCGGACCGTATGGAAGGGAAGCCGGTGGAGAATACGCCCGGGTTCTTTCTCCGGCGGGACATGGAATATTTTGACAGGGCTTTCGAGGAGGCTGCCGACGGTAAGACGGAAGTTCCTCTCTCACTGATCGGAACCGCCCTGAAGAGGATGATACCCAAGTTCAAGATAAAAAGATACGGTTGCAAGACTTTGGGAAAACTGTATGAGAAACTGGAGCGTTATGAGCTGGTCCGGACGGAAAAAGGAGTGGCGGGGGCCGTACGGTTGAAACGCTGAACGTTTTTTATAAAGAGTGACCGAAACTCCAGTTTAGCCCAGATGAGTTTTTGATTTGAAACTTGAACATCCTTAAAGGCAAAAAGAAGAGCCGTATCATTGCTTAAAACAGGGCTTGATACGGCTCTTTTCAGGGCTTGCAGTTACAATCTGTAGCTTTTCAAAGAGTCTTTTTAATTTTGACACCCTCTGGATTTTTCAATTCGGTCATTATGACACTCTCTTTTCCGTGTTATACCGGGATGGGATTCACCCGCAACGTGTCAAGGTTGAGATAAGCCCCCCGATAAAAGGTCCTTCCCTCCCTGAACATGCGCCAGAGGATGTCACAGCCGGTTTGTGCCAGCATGGAGTTGATGAAGAGGTCCTGCTTCTGCAATGCTTCCGCCAGCGAACAACTCGGTCCGGAATCCTTCTCCTCAATGGTGGAATAACTTGTCTCCTCGGTAATCACATTCATTCTGGGTATGGTGTGGTACTCGGTGGAGGCGGGCTGATGTATCTTGTTCCGGATATTGCCTATCAGAACCTGCCCGGTTGTCTGGGCGTTGCCGAAATCCATCCAGTAAATCGGTGTCTTTTCGTCATTGTGCGTATTCTTTCTGTGGTGCTTCAGGAGTCTCCACAAGTCAAGCCGGGAACGGATGTTGTCCGTGCAGGTAATGATTATATTCGCCAGTCCGGGACTGTCATCGTCGTGTTTCCGCCTTGACGGGAAACTGCTTCCTTCCGCTTCCCAGGTGTAGCCGAAGAACCGGTTGATACGGGTGACAAGCGCCACAGCCTTGTTCAGTCCGGTTTCCGCCTCACTGAACAACTGTCGTCCGATGTTCGCTCCGGTAACGGTATCGGGGTCGAAGACCGTGACATGCAGCCCCGGATGGCCGAGCGCCTGTAATGCCACACTCATACGTGCCAGGCCGGTGACGACCTGGGAGCCTGTGCCTCCTGCCCCGATTACGAAAACGGTTACCGGATGATAGGGATTGAGGAGGTATTGGTCTGTGTAATGTATTTTTTTCATGACAGTATATCTTTTAGCTGTTTGTTTGCCGGTTTGAGCTCGTCATTGTTGAACGGCCGCTCCCGTGCCTGCTCCGTTACCGAGACCAGATTGCCGCGTGTCGGATTTTCACTTCCTCCCAGATGCGAGAATTCGCTGAGCCAGAAGCGTTTCTCCCAATATTCCTGAAGCGCGTGGAAGTCCATATTTTCCGGTTTTTCCAATGTGGAGCTGCCCAGGCACACACTTCCGCGCGTCACATTGAAGAAAGGCGCCAGATAAAGCGGCGTGTCCTCTTCCGGTATTCGCCCCTTGTAGGCGAAAATTGTCATTCTCTCGTTTTCAATGATGTAGACAACTCCCGGCAGATGGAATACGCCATCCTTGATGTTCAGGTTGTCCTTGAAGAACATCTGCCGTTTTCCCGGCGGGTTGTACCATATATATTTCTCATGCCCTTTCCGGGTGTCGCACCATAACATGTTGGAAGGCAGCCTGCCGTGGGGCACATTCTGTCTTTCATCCGAATAGGATTCCACCAGGGCGTTCATGAACTCATACGTGACCGGAATGCCCGCTTCCATTCTGCCCGCCTTGTTGATGGGACGGAGCTCAAGGTAATTCTTTCCGGTTGCATAAGGGCTTTCCCTGTATTCATAGGCGATGAGCGCCGCTTTGGGCACCATTATCTCCTGCATCTTCTTGGTCAGTTCATTCATCTTTATCTGATTTTTGATTTGAAATTTTGATTGGGGGAATTAAAAGGAGCCGGCTATATGCTGCATGAACCTCTGCATCCACTTAGAGAGCCTTTCCGGGTAATCGTCCATGCGGAACAGCCTGTCCGTTTCCGGTGTCAGGTACATGTATGTGACCGGGGTGATGGTATAGGTTTCACGGCAGTCCGAATTGAAATAAGACTCCATGTTTTCTGCCAGCATATCATTGTTGGAGTATGCCAGCATGATTTGGGTGTCAAGTCCTATCGGTGGAAAATTCGGTTCTTTCTCATACGCCCAGTCATAATAGTACTGTATGAGACACGGGTTGTCCGGTGTAATCAGTTCCAGCCCCTCGCTTACCAGTCCGAGGAGTTCCCGTTCCCTCTTCGCTTCTGTCCGGCATTCCCGTATTTTGTCCTCCAGCCGTACACAGAACGGCTTTCCCTCCATCCGCTTGAGCGCTTTTGAGATTTTTCCGTTTTCATAGGATTCCGCCAGCAGGTTGTTTCGCCTGATCTCCTGCGGCGAGGCGTCCGGGTCGCGCTCCTTCCAGTCACGCAGTTCTTCCAGTGCCAGTTCGTAATACCATGTTTCCTTGACCATGTTCAATCCGTGGTGCCGGATGAACCGGCGTATGAATTCGCGGACGATGCATCGTACCGGTACGGAGATTTTCTCTATGAAATCAATGGGAATCCAGAACAATGTGTAATCCGGCCATTCATGGAACCTGTACAGGCAGAAGTAAAGCCTTCCCGCCTTTTCCTCCAGATTGACCTGTTCGGGCAGCGCCTCGTCCATTGCCCGGTACAGTCCGGCGATGTTCATGCGGGGACTGCCCCCTTTCCGCGGACGGAAAGGAAGCTTTATCCCCATCAGTCCGGCATATCTTAATGCCGACCGGTAGAGGAAGTCAAAATTCTCGGATGTCGTGAGATTTTTTTCGGTTTCATCCGTTTGGCTTTCCATGTAATAATCGGTCGCAATGGAGGGAACTTTCCCGGTCAGAAAAGCATTACGCTTTCTGCCGGTGGCAACCTCCGTCTTTTGCGGGAGGTCACGCCCCGGCTGACGTTTGAGAAACCAGCTTCCCTGATAATCAGGCCTGCCAGGTTTTCCGTTAGGGATTTCGGTAATAATCTGCATGTTTCCTTCTTTTGATTGTTTCTCTTTATTTTCGCCATATTCCTATCCTTTTGTCCCGATGGTTGTCTTGAACCGGTAAACCGTCCTGTCATTCTCCCATTCCGGCCCGTGCACGGTAGCCGTGGTCAGTTCGGGATAGGTCATGGAATAGAAGTCCATCACTTCGGAAGGGGACATGTTACTGTCCGGATCTGCCAGTTCCATTTCTGTAGAATTTTTCTTCATTTTGAATATTCTCTGCAATCCTTTGATTTCAAGTGCCATAATTTTTTGTTTTTATAAGGTTTAACAACATACCGTTTCCATTTGCGCCTCATCTTTCATCCGGTATTCTTCCGGAAAGTCAAGGTATTCGGCATAAGGGTCCTCCCGTAGGAGTTCCCTGTCACATTCGTCATCCTTGTCAAAGCTGTACATTTCCGCCGGCTGCGGTTGCGACCTGTACTCGCGGTTCCCGTTGTTTCCCGGTGCGGCCTGTACGGAGACATTCTGCGGTTGCGCCGGGACCGGCTGCGGCCATTGTCCTCCGGACACGGGCTGCTGCGACATGTGTACGGGCTGATGGAACTGTATGGCCTGTGGCATGGGCTGCGATGCCTGCACGGGCTGTCCGGGGGGTATCTGACTCCGTTGTTCCGCATAAGGATGAGGGTAAGCCGGTCTTCCGTCCGCTCCATATTGGACCGACGGAGCAGGCTGTGCATATCGTACCGGTTGCGGAGGCTGTTGTTGCGGTACGTTTTGGGGCATGGCAGCTGCCGGTTCTGGCTCGAAAATCTGCGCCTGTCCGTCTTGCCTGTACGGCGACCGTGCTTCCTGTCGCGGTTGTGACGCCTGCATAAACGGTTCCTCTCCGAAAAGGCTTCCCTCGGAGGCTTTTTTCTGCACTTCCGCCATTTTTGCGTCAATGTCCTTCTGTCTGTCAGGTGTGGCCAGTACCTTCGCCTGCCTGAGCCACGTCAGCGCCTCGGAATAGCGTTTGCCGGCAGTCGCCTCATCCGCCTTTTTCAGCAATTTTTCCATTTTCTCCCGTTTTTCCCTGACCTCCTTCGGTTCCTTTTCCAGCGGGGATTTGGCGCCCTTGTTCTGTGACGCCGCCTGTTCCGCCTGTTTTTCGAATGTTTCCAGGTTGGTGAGGATGCCCTGCGCTTTCTGTACGGGAGTGCTGATGGCTTGAAGGAACTCCGCATCCAGTTCCTCCGGAGTGCCGTTCAATACCAGGGGGACGATTTGCCCCCCGGCTTCGCCTTTCAGTCCGGTGCGGCGGGGCATGACAGCCACGGTCAGACGGTTGTTGACTTGCCGGATACTGAAACTCAGGTCAGTGCCGGCTGTAATCATTCGGTTGATAGCTTGAAAAAACATAGTGGTAAAATATTAAAGTGTTATACATGCGTTTCGTTAAAGAAATCCTTCAGGATTTGCCGCCTGTCGGGTTTTGAGGCGATGCCTCTCAACGGTTCCAGATAGTACCCGATATGTTTCGGTCCGTCCACCGTGCCGGGGATACGTTTTTTAGTCGGTCTGATACGGTGTGTGGCGGGCCATGCGGCCGGCATGACCGGAGCCGGGGAAGAAAATGTCGCTGTTCTCATGTCTTTAAAGGATTAGCGGTTATACGAACATGCCTGCCAGAAGCAGGACAAGAATTATTTTTATGACAAAGGAAAGGGCCTTGAAAAAGAATCCGATAATTGTTCCCGAGAAGAGGAACAGGATGATGGTGTACACAGGGACGATCCCCTTGTTGTAAAGCAGGCATATTCCTGCGAACAGGACCAGCGCTACCGCTTGTCTGCTGATTTTTTCGATGAGTTGCAGTTTCATGTTCTTTATAATTTTAAGTATGAATAATCCCATCGGGATATGTTTTCCCGATTTTATAGGCTCCCGTCCCTTGGATTGCCTTTTTGCGCAAGGCTTGGGGAAAGAAAATACCGGAGCGGAGCGAGGATGATTTTCTTTCCCCAACCAAGCCCCTGAAAGGGGCCGCCTTGCAGCAAATAATGAGGCAATCCAAGACCTTTGCCGCTTAAAAGCGGAAAAACTATCCTGCCGTTTTGTCCGGACCGGAATCAGGCCGGCTCTAAAAAAGAAAAGAGGCACGGGCCTCTGATGACGCCTGTACCTCTTTCCTCTTTTGTCTGTCTGGAATCCGGATGGCCGGTAAACCTCTGCGGGTCATTCCTCCGGGCGTTGGATCCGGCGGATTTCATCGGTAATCCCCTTCACCAGTTCCAGTACACCGTCCAGAAATTCCTCCGGTGTCCGTTCGCCCCGCTCTATCTGCGCCAGTTCCGCTTCCCAGCCAGAGGTGAGGGAGGCGTCGGCTATTTTCATGCCCCGTACCGTTTCGTAGAAAAAGAGCCCCTTGGGAGTCGGAATGACGTATTTCCCCGAATAACGGATATATTTGCGTTCGAGCAAGGTGCGGATGATGTTGGCTCGTGTGGCTACCGTTCCCAGTCCGTTCCTGTCCATGAATCCGACCAGTTCCGCATCCGTATAGGGGGAGGGCGGCAGGTTTCTCTTGCGGATGATGCTGCAACCGGCCACCTCTACCAGTTCGTCCCGGGACAGCTCGGGAAGGAAGAGGTTGGAAAAGCCTTCTTCCGCGATGAGGTGTTCACGTCCCAAGACACCGGTCCATCCTTTTTCCAGTATGCGGTATGTCCGGGTACGGAATTTGTGTGCGGCGCATACCGCATCGACCGTGGTGTATTCCACCTTGCAGGATGGTGAGAAAGCTTCGAGCATCCTGCCTACGATGAGCGTATAGACCTGCATCTCCTCCCTGCCCAGGTCGCTGGGTGACATGCCGGTGATGATGATGGCATGGTGCTCCGTTGTCTTCAGCGGGTTGATGACGGTCTTTGCGCCGGCAATATCCAGCCGGTCCGCATACGTCCGGAACTCCTTGCGCGCCAGCATCCTTTCCATGACGGCGGGAAGCGTGGCATACACATCCTCCGGCAAAAATCGGCAGGCGGTACGCGGATAGGAAATCAGTTTCTTCTCATACAGGCTCTGTGTGATTTCCTGTACCTGTATGGCGGTCAGGCCATGGTAGAGGTTCGCATCCGTCTGAAGTCCGGTCAGGTCATACAGAGCCGGAGCCCGAACCTCCTCCGTCCTGCGGCTGACCGCCGTGATGCGGGCTTTCCGTGCCGCCTTGCAGTCCTCGTACAGCTCCATCGCATTCCGATGCTCCTCAAAATCTTCGGTGCGCCGCATCTTGATTATCCGGTTGTCTTTGCAGATGCTGATGAATACCGGCCAGCTGTCGGCACCTATATGGTTCTCCCTTTCCCGATAACGTCCGCTTATGGCCGCCAGCACAGGTGTCTGCACCCTGCCCAGCGAGTTGTTTCCGAAGCCTACCGCCTTGCACACGGCGTAACTTGAATTGACTCCCAGCATCCAGTCCGCCCTGTTGCGGCTGTCTGCCGCCAGGAACAGGTTGTCGAACTGATGGCACGGGCGGAGGTTCGCCATGCCCTCCAGAATGGCCTCATCCGTCAGTGACGAGATCCAAAGGCGGAGACAAGGCTGTTTGCATCCGAGGAAGCGGTAAAGGTGGCGGAACAGCATTTCCCCCTCGCGGGAGGCATCGGTGGCCGCAATGATCGTGTCGCATGCGTCGAACACTTTGGCTATCACTTTCAGTTGGAGCACCGCGTTGATGTCGGGATTCCATCCGGTATCCGTCTTCATGTTCTTCACCGTCAGGTAAGGAGGCGGGACCAGCGGGAAATCCTCCCATTCCACCCTCGCTTTTCCGGAATCCTTCGGCATCGCCAGGGAAAGCATGTTGCCGAACGTCCATGTCACCATGTAGCCGCCTCCGGTCATGTAACCGTTCTCTTTCTTATGGGCGCCTACCACTCTTGCTATCTCTCTGCCCACGTTGGGCTTGTCAGTCAATATTGCAATCATATTCTTTTTTTCTTTTTATGTACTCCGTACCGTCCGGCACGGAGTACGTGTCCAACTTCTTCCGTCCTATGCTTCCGGTTCCTTTTCCGGGCTGATTCCCTTGATTTCCAGGACCGGTTTTCCACCGGGTCCGGGTACCAGTCTCAATGTGGCGTCCATGCTCAGGTCGATGACCGGGGTACGGAACTTCAACGGAATGGCTTCTGTCTCCATGCCTTGCAGCAACCGCTCCATACTGCCGTCCGCCTCCAGCTGTTCCTTGCTGAGCCCGAGGGTCTTCAGAACGTTCCACTCCATATCTTCCGCTTTGAGGCGGGTCTTCTGATTCGTATTCATACGTTTCTTGATTTTGGGGTTGTTTGTAAAGTCATTTTCTCTGTCATTTCCGGTATCATCCTACACGGCCTGTTTCGCGTTTTTCTTCTGCTCCTGTTGTTGGGCATTGTCTGCCTGTGTCGCCCGGCGGGAAGTATCCCTCCGGATATCCGGATTGTCCTGGAAATACTGCAACTGCCCGGAACCGGGGTTGACTTTCAAGTAGGAGCTGAACTGTTTTCCGTTGCTTTTCAGGTCGGAAATGAGAATGGTCTTTCCGTCCTGGAGGTTTGCCCTCTCCTGCGCAGTGAACACATGACCGTACACTTCCGCCGGGATGCGCGGCGCCTGCTGCTCGTTGAACCCATCCGGGGTACGGGAGTATTGCGGGTTGCCGGTGGTCATGTTCAGCTTGACAAAGGCGGAGAACTCCTCTCCCTTGCGGTTGATCATGTTTTCCAGATAGACCGGCTGTCCCTTGCGGAGCAGTTCCTTGTCCTCGTGGGTGAGCTGCACGTTGCAGATCTCCTTCGGGATGTAGATTTCGCCTGTCTCCGGATTGTGGCGGGTATAGTTCGGACGTCCTGTCACCTTGTCCAGTGTGACGAATGAGGAGAACACCTCGTCGGAGTTCCTGCGTTTCATGTCCTCGACCAGGATGGTGTGCCCCTCGCTGAGCATTTTCAACTGGGTGGGTGAGAGCTGCACCCCACCAAGGGACTGCTGGTTGAACGCCTGGTCCTTGGGAAAGATGAACTCCAGCCCCCTGCGTTCGGCGCTGTACTGTAGTGTCGCGCTGAATTCTTTCCCCTTGTTGGAAATCATCCCGTCCACAAACACCTGGCCGCCGTTTTTGAGGGTCTGTATCTCGTCGGGACTCAACTTGACACCCCTTACCTCATCTTGTACATAGACATGCTCCTGGCGGACGGCCACCAGCTCGTTGGTGTTCTTGTCGATGGAGATCAGACAGGGTTCCGTCGTGCCTCCGCGCAGGTTCAGTTCCGCCACACGTCCCATGTTGCCGCTCTCGCGCAGGTTCTTCTTGTCCTCCTCGGTGAAGATATGCCCGAAGTACGGGCGTTCCAGCTGCGGCTCCTTGCGTATGCCGTGGATGCCGAGCCCGACCTGTCCGTTCTGCATGGGTATCAGTGAAAGGCGCGCGTCCATACGGATGGTGGCGGCATCCAATGTCAGCGTAAGCGGTACCAGTTTGTTCGTCTTGTAGCCTTTCAGCATGGAGTCAAGCAGTCCCTCTTGTTCGAGCGACGCTTTGGAAACACCGATCTTTTCCAGTGCGTTCCAGTCAATCATGTCCTCGTTGTAGCGGTAACGCGGTGCCTGCGGCTGTTGTTCCGCCTGCGGTACCTGCGGCTGTGCGCCTTGCGCCGCCTGTTGCACCTCGCTCTGTTGCAGGGGTTCCTGCGGTTGTTGTGGCTGTTGCTGTTGTTTTTTTGCCATCGTTTCTGTTTTTTCTTGGTTTACATTCTGTTCCTTCCTGTTCTCTTTGGGACGGATTTCGTAGCGCTTGAGGAACTCCTTCACCGCGTCCGTCTGTTTTCCTTCCGCCAGGTCCTTGATGGCCTGCTTGTTCATCTTGTAATCGTGGACGGTCATGCGAATCAGACGGAAATGTGTGGGGTTCTTGAGCTGGCTCCAGAAATTCTTGATGAAATTCTCAAGGATACTTGAGTTTTTGTCGAATTTCAGGAATGAATTCTCGTTCCGTTCATCTGCCGGAACAGTTTTCACCTTTCCTTGCCCGTCAATTTCGCTGACCGCCCGCACGCCCGCTTTCGGGTCGTTCTTGTTTTGAACCAGCATCAGTTCGGTAATCTGTTCCACCGGAAGGGAATCGTCTTTCACCTTCGGTCTTCTGGTCCGTTTGGGTTTCTCGTTCATGTTCTTTTCTTGTGCCATACATCATCTTTTTGAGGTTAATGAATCGCTTTGACACTTCAAAAGTATAAGATTGTTTTGGGTAAAATGCTGATTTTCAAAAAGGTGGCGTCAAACGTCATCAGATGTCATCAGATGTCCGGAAAGAGGTTTCAAAACAAATAAGAAATACAAGGGCGGCAAGAAAAAAAGAGTAGGGAGCAGGCTAGGGAGACATGCCGCAGGGGAAAGGGCAAACGGTGTGCATGGCATGGAAGAAAAAAGGAGCAGGCACGGCGGCCCATGCAGAACAGAGGGAGCTGAAGCCCCCTGTTTTTTCTTGTGGTCCGTCATATACTTATAAGAAGATTTCAGGCGGGACGGGATATGGTATGGTCAGTATTCGATTTTCAGGGAATATAAGAAACGGCTCCTCCGGAATATCTCCTGTATGTATTGCCCGTGCGTCACGTCGGTCGCAGTTTGCCCCTGTAATCATCCTTCAAATCGAAGCGGGATTGCCGCCGCATTCTTTTTCGCGGCAATTTTCCCCGGCGCCAGCCGCAAGGAAAATTGCCACGAAAAGAGTGTGGGAAATGCGGCTGGCAAGACCGGTTCGGTTTTCCTTTGATGGAAGGGGAAACTGTCCTGCATGTTATCCGGTCCTTTCAGACCTGTTCCTTGGTAATCCCGTACATGCCCATTTTCTTGTAAAGGGTCGGGCGGCTGATGCCCAGCAAGGCTGCCGCCTGTGTCAGGTTGCCTTTAGATATGGTGACCGCCATCCTGATCTGTTCCGCATTCCGCTGTTCGTCTTTTAGCAGGCAGTTGTTTATCTTTTCTTCCTTCGCAAGATTCAACACGGTCTTTCCCGCCTGCTGCAACCGTAAGTACTGAGGGGTTATCAGTTTTCCGCCACATATCAGCACCGCCGCATGGACAACCTGTTTCAATTCACGGACATTCCCCGGCCAGCCGTAGCCCAGCAATATTTTTTTTGCCGCCTCGTCAAAATCCGGAATCTCCTTTCCCAGCTGTCCGGCAGATTGGATACGGAAAAAATCAGCCAGTGGGAGTATGTCTTCCAGGCAATCCTGCAACGTGGGCACGGTGATTGTAAAATCCTGCAACCGATATAGCAGGTCCTTCCGGAAGCGTTTTTCCGCGACGGCACCCTGCAAGTCCTCGTTGGTGGCGGCGATGACGCGCACGTCCATCCGCTTGTCCTGCCTTCCGCCCACGGGACGGTACCTCCGTTCCTCCATCGCACGCAACAGCATCTGTTGTATTTCCACCGGCAGATTCTCCACCTCGTCCAGGAACAACGTGCCTCCCTGCGCTTCCTGGAAATATCCCGGTTTTTCATCCGTCGCTCCCGTGAACGCCCCTTTGACATGGCCGAAAAAGGCGGATGCCGCCAATTCCCTTGACAGGCTTCCGCAATCCACGGTTATGTACGGCTTGTTCGCCCTCAGGCTCCGCTTGTGGATCTTGCCCGCCAGATGCTCCTTGCCCGTCCCCGTATTGCCGAGTATGAGCACCGTCATGTCCGTGGGGGCAACCAGGCGGATGTAGCGGTCCAGCTCGCGGAAAGCGGAGCTCTTGCGTTCATAAATCACTTTGGCAAATACCTCGTCCGCCATCCTTATCTTTTTCAGTGCGGGAAGCAGCTTGTCTTCGAGTAGCGGTTTGAGGATATAATCCTCCGCTCCCAGTTTCATGGCATGTACAGCCGTGTGTATTTCCTCATAGTTCGTCATCATGATGAACGGATGGGTATAGCCCTGTACCCTCATCCATTCCAGCAGCGCGGTGCTTTCCCCGTCCGGCAGTCTCAGGTCGGCCAGCACGATGTCATCCTCCCGGACGGAACGGGCGATGACCTGCCGCGCCTGTGCCAGCCGGTATGCCTTTACTGTCTGGTAATCGGCATTCTGCAAGAAATTGCAGATATAATCGCAGAACAATATATTGTCCTCAACAACAATCACTCTCATAGCTTTCCTTTTCCTGTTGTGCCAAATCAATTATTTCCTTTCCCTTGTCCAGTACTTTCCGGACCGCCCGGTTGAACTCCTCCGCCGAACATTCCCCGTCCCTCTGAAGCAGCATGAACAGGTCCCGTAGGGGCTTGCCGGCATGGATTATCTCCCAGGAACTGCTCAGGTGGTGAGTCCATTCCCTGAGCGACTCGCAATCGTTCCTTTCCGCACTTTCCGCCATCGCCGCGATATCGTCCGTTGTCTCCCTGATAAGCGTCTCCAGCATTTCCAGCCTGTTGCCATACTCCAGTAACGCATGGAAATCGACCTGCTCCTGCTGCCTTTCGTCGCCCAGGCATCCCGTGCAGACTTGCAGCAGTTCCTCCACGGAGAACGGTTTTTTCAGGCAGGCCGAGAACCCCGCCTCATGCAGGTCCGCCATATTGCAGCCTCCCGAAGCGGTGGCCGCAATGACCGGAATGGTCCGCGAGTTTCCCACATTGGCTGTGCGAAGCAGTTTCAACACGTCGAACCCGTTCATCTGCGGCATTTTCAAGTCGGTAATCATCAGGTCATAATTCTGACGGCGGATACATTCCATCAGGTCACGTACGCACCCGCATGTCGTGCACATCACCCCATGGTGCGCGAACATTTCCTTGACGGCGGCCAGCAGGACGGTATCGTTGTCCAACGCCACGACGGTAAAAGGCTGTACGAGGGACCGGGTTCTGTTTTCTTTCTTTGCTGTCTCCTCCGCTGTTGACACGGGCAGGAGCACCGTGAAGCAGCTTCCGGATCCTTTTCTGCTTGTCAGTTCTATCGTGCCTCCCAGCAGTCCGACCAGCTCCTTGACAATGGAGAGCCCCAGTCCCACGCCCTCCTCGGCCATCGCGTTGGGCAAGCGTTCGAAAGCGGTGAAAACGCGTGCCTGCTCTTCCGCGCTCATCCCCGTACCGGTATCCTCGACGGAGAGCTGCAAGGTTCCGTTATCAAACCGCATGCGTAATGTGACCGCCCCCCGTTCTGTGAACTTGATGGCGTTTGACAACAGGTTATGGCCTATCTGGACAATCCGTTTCTTGTCCCCGATGACCACCCTGTCCCTTGGACTCTCCATATTCAGGAAGAGGTTCTTGTCCGCCGCCAGCGGCATGAAATCCGCTTCCAGCGTCTCGATGACGGTATGCAGCCTAAACGGAATCGGATTGACCTCTTCCTTTCCGCTCTCCAGCCGAAAAAATCCCAACAAAGTGTTCAGCATGGCCTCCATGTGTCCCGCCACCCGGCGTATCGTCCGGTTGTATTCCTTCCGTTTGGATATCTTTTTCTCCGTCGTGAGCAGTTCCGCATAGCTGTTGATTGTCGTAAGCGGTGTACGCAGGTCATGGGTCATGGTCAGCATGATTCTTTTTCTTGCCGCAATCAGCTCCTCGTTTTCGGCAACGGTATGTTCCAATTGCCCGATTGTTTCCTCCAGCCTTTTCTTGTAGCGGTTTATGCGTGCCATGTCCCGGTGTATAATCATGTAGGAGCCTCCGAGCAGCAGGAGCATGAACACCACCAGCCCGGCGACTATGGCCAGTGACCGTTCGCCCGTCCTGCCCAGCTTCTTCTCCCGTTGCTGCATCTCTTCCTGAATGTTCTGGTCCATGTGCCTGATAACCTGTTGAAGCTGCTCGTTGAGCAACCTGTTGCGGGAGGCGAGGATATGTGCCTGCTCGGAGAACTGGCGCGCATATTGCCGCTGTCTGTCCGCAATGGTCCTGTTGAGGGCATGGAGTGCGGATGTGTCCGGGGAGGTTTCCGTTTTCTCTTTTTTCCCGAACAGCCTTTTCAGGAATCCTCCCTTCCTGCCAGTCTTTTTCGGGGGGCTTTGTCCGGCTGTTTGCGGAAGCTGTCCGGCTATTTCCCGGCCGGCTTGCTGCTGCTTGCGCATAATCTCCTTGATTTGCAACATGGACTGTTCCTTGTCCCTCCATAAGATGCGGATACTGTCTATCCGGGCGTTGGGATGCAATTCCTGTAAACCGTACAACAGGCTGTCGACGGCCGATTTCTGTTTCAAATACGTGTTGAAATCCTTCTCGTCCCACTCCGTGAATGTGTCGCAGAACAAAGAGAGTTCAAGCATTTTCATATATACATTGCGTATGGTCCGCTTTTGTCTGTTTATTTGCCGGACATTCGTTTCTATAGACCTGATCTCTCGCCATTCGTGGATACCTATATATATGATACAGCCAACCGTCAGGAGCACGGTGATGTACCCCGCCGCAATCTTGGCAAGAAGCGACCGCGGGTGTGAAGTCTTTCTTATCAGTCTGTTCCAATTTATCAATGTATGAGCCTTTTTATTTTTGTTATACCCGGTTTTAAACAAGCGAATAATAAAAACCGACTGGTCGGTATTTTATTATTCGCAAAGATAAACCTTTCCAAATAATAACAAAAGAAAAAGTATTCAAATGCAAGGCAAATGTGCCGTTTACATTAGAAAAATGCGGCTTTAAGCGAAGAGAAGCGGTTATTGTATTTGAAAAAGCAGTGCTCCAAAGGTTTTTCCTATGGAATTTTCGAACAATTGCCGGCTGAATACCTGTGTGTCGTCCACAGACTGCTTGCGAATGACAACGACCGCATTGAAAAGAAAATCCTGTTCCCTGGCAAGAAGTTCGTGGTACATTTGCGGAAATTCGTCCATGTATTCGTTGGCGGAGGATACGAACTGCATGTAATACATCAATCCGTTGCCCTCCAGTTTTTCAGGAAAGCTGTCGATTACCCGTTCGATAGGATTTTTGTAGGACCGGAGAAATTCGTCCCATTTTCTCCCTTTCAGGCAATCCATTTCCGGAGAGAGTTGGGAAGCCGGGAAAAAGCGCATTTTCACGACAGTGTCAATCAAATGCCGTTTGGATGAAAAATAGTGCATGACCGCTCCTTTGGACTTATGCACGGCTGCCGCCACATCGCAAAATGAAGTCTGTTTCATGCCTTTGGTAAGGAACAGTACATACGCCTCGTCAATTATCCGCTGTTTCAAGTTTGGATCCATATCACACCTGCATTATATAAAAATAGCACAGATGCAATCAACAACCCAAACGTGGCAGTGGAAAAGCCTAGAGATGAAGTCGACGCACCCGTGCTATATGTTTTGATATAGCGCAAGCTGTCATATCCCATCTTCTCTCTTTGAAATTTTCCACTTTTCGTTTGAAAGATGTATATGATACTATACTATTTTATCTTTTAGTTTTGCAAAACTAAGCTATTTATTGCTTATTTCCAAACTTAGACTACACTTAATAACACTGTTCCATAGGAAAAACGTCCGCTTTCAGGAACAAGCAACAGGATTTTTTCACCGGACTTCAATTCGTGTGTCTTCCAGAATTCATCCAATATGGCGAAGATGGCGGCAGAGGCTATATTGCCTACTTTGGACAGGTTGGTAAACCACTTGCTTTCATCAATTCCGATTCCAATCCCTTTTAATTCATTTATTATCTTATCATAAAAAAACATGGAGGAAACATGGGGCAATACATAAGAAATGGATTCCGGTGCCACATTGTGTTTCTCAAGACAATATTTTATGTGTTTCGCCCAATATGGGACTGCATTCTTTTCCAGTAATTTAATATCTTGCTTTACAGTAAAAAGTGAGCGGTCTGTCAATTCCTGACTACTGAAACTTTTCCAACTTTTCAATTCTCCGTTTTTTTCTTTTTCCGCTCCCATAAACATACATGTCGGCAATTCATTGGCATACGAAGTCATTTCCACCCATTCGATATGTAGAGCTTTTCCTTTGCCCGGATTATCCTGTAATAATACCGCACTAGCACCATCACTCAGCATAAAGCGTAGAAAATCTTTTTCCAATGCCATGTATGGTTGTATTCCAAGATTAGCGCATTTTTCGTACTCAACATCAAAATTTTTGGAAAGCAACCCCGCTGATGCCAACTCGGAACAACTACAAACAGCATTACGTTTATTGCCTGCTAAAATGCTTAAATATGCAATCTTGAAAGCTTGAATGCATGACAAACAGATACCAGACGCTGAAAATATTTCCATTGGAACATTTTTCAGCAAACCATGTACCATGGAGGCATGTGAAGGCAGCACTTGGTCAGGACTGGCAGTAGCACATGCTAAAAGTTCTAATTCTTGCAGAGGCAGTAAAGCTTCCGCTAAAAGTTTTTGTATCGATAATTGTGCCAGTTCCGCATTCGTATGCGTCATTTCCTGCTTTGTATTGACGGCATAAAAACGTTGTTTTATTCCATTTTGTCTGAGTACAATATTTTTAACACGAGAATGTACTCCAGAGATTAACCCTAAATAATCTTCCATAGAATTATTATCTATCGGATAGTTCGGGAAGTAAGAGGTTACTGTTGTTATAAAAACTTCCTTTGACATTTTAAATTATATTTTTATTAAGTTATATATAAACATAAACTGTTCCTTTAACAGAGGAATATTCAATCCATTAACTAATGCATCATTATAAGATTGTCCAAAAAACACGTATTTGAACTGTTTGGCAATATTCTTGCAATTGTATTGAGTTCCAATTTCTCCTTTCTCTTGTGCATGTTTCAATATCCTTTCCCATAGTAATAGCTCTTTTTGGGTAACTATCGTTGTTTCCTTTGTAAAGTTTGGATAAAATTTTTCCGCCTGTAATATCAGACTCATATAAGCCCTTGTTCCGTTGGTATTAGCGTTCGGCAATATGAACTGGTATAGATAGTCCATTGTACGTTTTACGTTGTCAATGTAATAGTTGATAAAATCATGCAGTGATAGACTTTCGGAATTTTGCATTTTATTATCTACATCTTGTTTTCTCAAGATATATTGATCAATCACATCCATAAACAATTCTTGTTTGGTCGGATAATGATAGGACATACAACCTCTTGACAGGTTGAGACTTTGTTCAATATCTTTCAAGGGGACCATATTATACCCCTTTGTCAGAAACAACTTGAATGCGGTCTCCCTTATTAACGCTTTTGTTTCTGTTCCTTTTGTTCCTTTCATAAATATGTATTTTAAAAACAAAAATAGAACATTTAGCTGAATATCCAATCTTTTTTGCATACTTAGTTTGAAGCGAATAAGAGTTAAATTACATACGTTAACAGTGTGATACTTAAATCAATTCTATTATTTTGGACAGTTTTGCTTCAGGCAATATGGGGGTCTTATTTTTTTTTGTTACATTTGCTCTTAATAAAAACCGACTAATCGGATTTTATTCAGGCGTAGAGAAGAACTCAAACGAAAAGTGGAATTTATTGTATGAGATGATTCTCTATGCCTTTTTTAACTTACTACTCTCCCAATTATGACTCTTCCGCGTAATTTTGTTTTCATCTAAAATTTGAAAACCGAATCATGCCTGTTGTCAATCCGTTGAATGAACATCAACGAATATAACTGCGACAACTTCAGGTATTGCTGCAATCAGCGGTATGACCAATTCCTTAGCACAAGTTTTGTATATCATAATCTTTTCACATAAACCGTCCAGTCGGTATTTATTGCAAAAATATAAACATTTGGAATAAAAACAAAGGGAAAGATGAAACTCTATGTTAATAAACATTTCATCCTTCCCTTTTGACAAGTGCTGATTTATCAAATTTATCTTGGAGTCATTTTGATTTTAACCTGTACTCCCATGGAGTTTAAGATGCGAACCGGTGCTTTTTCGCTGGCTTTCAAATAAAAAAGAAGGTAGTCTTTTGCCCGTTGGGATTCGAAATAACCTTTTTCGTGGTATTCGGCAATCCACTTTTGAATTACCGGAACCTGCCAGCGGTTCATTAATACATAGTAACCGAATTTATACTCCAAGTCACTCAAGAAAATATTGAGTTTCAGGTAATCCCACCAAAACTGTTGTTTCTTTTTGCTTTTGGCATTGAGTATGACCACCTGATGGTCAAAGGTATCACGGGGATTTTCCCAATCTTGGTGGGAGATAAATACATCCGGAAGCGCATTGTCCGTGTTGTCCTTTGCCGGGATGAAAGGGGATAACGCCTCAATGGAGCCTTTCATCTTTTCATATAATGCCGGCTCATATTCTTTGTTATACAATATGACGTCTCTCAAGCGGGTGGATGTAAGATGGGTTACTACCGGGCGTCCGCTTATACAATGTTCAGGGACAGTCATCCTTGAAGCTAGTTTCTTCATAAACTTGACTTCCGCCGTAATCTGTTCTTCCTCATCCGCTTTTTTGAAAGGGTAGTCCGTGCAAGCTATTTTCCGCATGCCCCGATGCAGTTCCGTAAGCTGCAAGGCTCCATAAGCGCAGAAGATGGAAGCACGGATAATCTTGAAGATAGGGGTACGGTCACCCTTGTGTGCCACATACGGCAGGTCTGTCACACCAAAAAGCATTTCATTTTCCACTATCAAGTCGGCGGAGATTGTCTTGCCCTCTTCCAGGCGACCCTTGATCTTGAAATTACGTTTTTGCCATCCCCAGGTGTGAATGGGTTGCGTGGCCAGCAGTGTCACACAATAATTGCCATTGTGCGGCGTGAAATCTACATTTTGCGGGGTTGCCTTGGACATCAGCTCATTCAGCAACTTGATTTTTTGGATATTGTCCATAAATAAATTGGTATTAAGTGAAACATCTTGTTAACAGTGCAAATGTAGGCATCGGCTTTCGTACCCGAGTTCCGTTTTTCGCCGAAAATCACTGCAAGGTCAACCAATTATTCGATATTTATTCTATTTTTGATTCTCAATATATAGTTTGTTTCCAAGAAAAAGCGTTCCATTCATCCGTCCATTGCGGAGACCGTTTTCTTGAGCGGACCGAAATTCTTAATCTTGATTCTACTCATATCGTTGTTATATAGACCATGTGCAAATATACCATTTATAAATAAAATGACCTAATATAAGGTAAGTGTTTAATGGAGTGGGTCCATTACTTTTGTTCCATGCTTATTTTGCACATAACAGACCAAACAGTCTGTTATGTGCAAATATATTCTTTTTGTATGAGAACAGAAACAAATGTGGTACTTTTTTAAAATGTAGGGAAAGAGGGTTTTGATACCCTCTTGTTGTATGGTAGGTATTTATATGAATGAGACTTCCGTATCGGGCAGGAGAGCGGTAATGTTGTCAACCGGATTGATGGAGATTTTAACTGCATGGAGCCATGACAGTTTCTGTTTCAACTTCTGCATCCATACGCTCATTTGGGCTTTGCGCTCTTTGTCGTCTGTCGCATCCAGTTCTATGCAGGCAATGATGACTATCTTCTTCCGGTCATCAACCAACAATTGGTTGACTTGGGTAAAAAATGCTTCGTCATTTGTGGAAAAACGGGCAGAACCGATAACTGTGGCAATCGTGTCCCTTACTTTGACGGCAATCCTGCGCATCAACTCATCGCCTTTTGCCTGAAGAACATTCCGGGTCTCCTCATCGTGCGTGTGCCCCCTATAATTCTTCACCTCAATCAAAAACAGCTGTCCATTATCATGAATGCCTAAAAAGTCCACCGCTTTGGTAGGCTGCAAGGCATTGCTTACCTTTTTGTGCGCCAAATGCTCGTCATACTTGACAACAGTCCATTGGGGAGACTGAAACTTGAAGTTTATGCCACTTTCCTGAAAATTACTCATATCTGTTGATGAATTGCTGTTCCAAATCGTAAAAAGCCGCATATTCCTCCAGTATCGGATTGTTCTGTATGCCTGCCAAGGTTTCGCTTTCCTCCACAATGATTCCCTTATCTTCTTTTTTCAAGCCGAAGAACTTAACGGATATGTTGGTGTGTTCCTTATATTCGGAATAGAGAGAAAGAGTATGTGTAAGCAGGTAGTCGTGAGTGGCGACGAAAATCTGCAAGCCGCATTCCTGAAGCACACGGATAAACTTTGCCACGACTTTCACAAGAGCCGGATTCAGGTTGGCTTCGGGTTCGTCCCAGAACAGGATGGTGTCCGCATTGATTTCCCCATTCAGTATGAGGTACAAGATGGAAGCCAGCTTGCGGAGTCCTTCGGCTACCAGGTGCGCTTCCATGTTCCCTTTTTCTGTCTGTATATAAAAACGTCCGTTCATCTGCAATACCTTGAACTGCAATTCCTGCTCCAGCAACTCGATAGCCGGTTTCAACGGATTGTCTTCCGACTCACGCAATATGGGGAGTGACAACGCGTGCGCCAGATTGATATACGTTTGGTCAAATGAAATTTCACGTTTACTGCTCAAACCGATAAAGCCTTCGAACAAAGAGAACATCTCACGTGGGGGGATATAGATAAAGTGGCGGTCGTCCCACTTTTCGTCCGTTTCTAATTTTACAGTTGTTTTGGAAGCGGATGAGAAGCTGTATTGCAACAGTTTGCCGTCTATCGTGACTGTAATGTTTGCCCTACCTGAAGGCACTCCCTTGTTGACTAGGTTGCCTATGACATCCGGCTTGAAATAAAATATCATGTCTTCCGCCAAGATATACTCAAATTGTTCCTTGGAAGCTGAGTTCTTGCTGAGGAAGTCATGCCGTGCCTGCAAAGTTGCCGCCAAGCATTTGAGAACGTGTGTCTTGCCCGTACCATTCTTGCCAATAAGGATGTTTATCCCTTTGGTGAAATCAAACCGGGTATTTGCAAAGCCTGTAAAATCAGTTAATAATATGCTGTTAATCATTGAATCTGTTTCATTTATAACTAAGTAACTACAAAGGTAATTTAAAAAACGGAAGAGACAAACTCGGTTTTAAAAAAGTTATGATTATTAGGCTTATGTTTTAGAACTATCAATGATTTGCCGACAGTACAGGAAGTCCGTATCATAGACGAAGTGAAACGTACAAGAGTACATTGGCACGTGCCATCTGTAATCCGTTTTGGGAGATGCACCCCAGCAAGATTCGAATGCGCATTACCTGGCAGATGAAGCAGATGTGTCCGGTAGCTCCGTTGCCGAAGCCACCGCCCGTGCGGTCTGCCTTCTGTCGTTTATACGCTCCTTGTATGGGAAGCATCCGGTTGTTGTAACCAAAGACGGAGTTGCTATTCCTGTGGGGAATATATGGAAGGAGAAGCAACTGTCTTCCATCTTGTTTGAAAGGAGGGGGAATTGTCTCTCAAGAAGTATATCACGACTCATTTCGGTGAAGGAAAGCTTGATTTCAGCCTTATTGATGACACTCATGGATTTTCCCTTATTGACAATGAGAACCAAAACGAGTTTATTGATTCATTCCGCAAATTTGAAGAATTGAATCGGAATGCCATAGCAACGGACAAAGGATTGGATTACAAAACGTATAATAAGAATAAGAAAAGCAAGCGTTATTTTTCAGATAATCTATGGAAGAAAGGCATTAAAAAATTCAAAATCACTCAACGGAACAGATGTTTTGGTTATGTGGATAATGGTATTTTTTATGTGTTGAGGTTTGATTTAGACCATGAGTTGAGTGATGTGGGATAATATTTTTATAGTCTTGGTATTATTTTTATATATAGAAAACTGTCCAAAAGCTCATATCCTGTTTATACATACTATGCTATGTGTTCGATAAGAGTTCTTGGACAGTTTGAAGTATATTCTATCCCTTTCCTATTTAAAGTTTACTAAAAAAGCAAGCAATTGCAAATTTATAAAGATTTGAATCCTGCTTATCTCCATATACTTTCAAATCAAATGTGTAATTCAAAAAAGCTTCTTCTAATCTTTCTATTTCATCGACAGACAAAAAAGGTTCTTTGAAAAATAGAAATTCTACAGATTTTACTTTCCCATACGAATCACAAATAAATGTAGTGGCTATCTTTTCAGATTTCAATTCTTCCAATCTTGCCGGTGATAATACTTCTATGTATAAGTTATTTACTGGTGTCGTTTGTTTGGCTACAAAATTGTCCAGTATTTTATCTTGCTGAAAACTTCTATTCAAAGTTTGACGATAAATCTTCTGGTTCTTATAATCATATACATAAGATTTGCCATTGGAAACTTTAACTTCGTTTTGTGCACAAATATTATTTGTAAAAACAAATAATGCGACAATTACTGAAATAAAAAAACTTAATGTCTTCATAATATCTTTTTTAAATACCGTAATTATTACTTATATAATCAAGTAGCGAAGGTTGCATACTATAAATGATACCTTTATTATAGCCAGGATCTTTAACTTTAAAAAACTCCATATAGTTGTAATAACCATATCCAGCATATTTAGTAGATAACACTTCTGATAGAGAAGGAAATCTTTCATCAAGAAAACCATCTTCACATAACAACATAATCCATCTTGTATAATCATCGGCATGTGTCGGTCCTGCTCCTAAGCCGCCAAATCCATATCCATTAGCGCAATATATAAGTTCTTGAATAATCTTTGCTTCAAATTCTATGTTTGGAGTTCCTTCTTTACCTGCATATTGAAGAATTCCATTGAAATATACTCTATCTTGTGCGGCATGTATAAACTCCTCCTGTATTGAATTCGTTGCAATTATTGAGCCTGTTTTCAACAATACCTCATTCGTTTTTGCATTGTACGAAGCTGGTGCTGTGCCTGTATCGCCTCGGGATATTTTTGATACCTTTTTAGTTGTCAGTTTCTTGAAAACACATCTGTATCCTTTGCCTAAAGGATTACTTTGTAATTCCTCAAGAATGGAATTGACAGAACCTTGGTCTGTTAAACTCAACGACACATTACTAATAAAGCTACTCATAGGATAAGTCAATGAAGCTCTACCCGAAAGTCCCCTTGTGGTAACATCATCTTCATAGGAGAAAAGTAAATCATCTCCAGAGCATGAAACCATAAATAAAATGGTTATGCATGAAATAAATTTGAACATCTTTTTCTTCATAATGCTTTTCAATTAAAGATTAATATTTAATTAGAGTTTACACTTTCTTAAAGTTGATATACTAGCGAATTAGACTGCCTTTTGTTTAATGCGGTTGAATTTAACGACATTAACTATATGATCTAACCTACTTAATATAAATTCCACTCTTATTTAAAACCGATTAGTCGGTTTGTTTTTTGCAAATATATGATTTAAAATCAAAAAATGAAAACCTATCCTTGGTTATTTTCAAAAAAATATCAAAGGGTACTAACGGAAGCTGATTGATGTAGAATATCTCTCAGAAAAACATTGTATCTTTATGTTAAGAAGAAAAAAGGAATTATGGATCTTGAAGGAGAATGTACCACGCGGACGGCTTCCGTATTCCAGTTGAAGCGGAAAAGATTCCTTCAATGCTGAATCTAACTCCCGATTTTCCTGGAGGTTTAGTATGGAAGCCTAAACAGAAAAGCGAATAGATAATCCCCGATTTATTTACCCGTATCATGGACTTGCCATACGGTTACTTCTGTCAGGAGGTAAAAAACGGCTGATAAACATAGCTCTTTTGAGAGTTTACAATGGCTCTGCCTATTGGCACATAGGCAGAGCCATCGTGGAAGGGGAGCAGAACGGAAAAGAACGGGCAGAATACGGGAAAGAACTTATTAAACAGCTATCCCAAAAACTGACTCAAAAACACGGCAAAGGTTTTACGGAAACCAACCTGAAATATATGCGCCAGTTTTACCGCTTCTTCGATAAAAGTCACTCACTGCGTGACGAATTGAGTTGGACACATTACCGCCTGCTTTTAAAGGTCGAGGACGAACAGGTACGCCTGTTTTATATGCAGGAAACGGTAGATTGTAATTGGAGTACAAGGACACTTGAACGGCAAATCGGCAATCTCTATTACGAACGGATGCTTATGAGCCATAACAGGCAATTAGTCAAGAACGAAGCTACTGAAAAACAAGTCTCCCAAGAACCGAAAGATATAATCAAAGACCCCTATGTGCTGGAATTTTTAGGATTACAGGATAATACGGATTTTAGGGAAAACGAATTAGAACAGGCTATCATAGACAAATTACAGCGTTTTTTACAAGAATTAGACAAAGGCTTTGCTTTTGTCGGTCGCCAATACCGATTAACCACCGAGACAGGGAAACACTTTTATGCGGACTTGGTGTTTTACAATTACATCCTCAAATTCTTCTTAATCATCGACTTGAAAGCCGAACCGCTTACCCATCAGGACATCGGGCAGATGGATATGTATGTACGCTATTTTGAGGACAGGATACGGCAGGATAGCGATAACCCGACAATCGGACTTATTTTGTGTACCGAAAAGGATAAGACCATCGTAAAATATAGCCTGTTGAATGATAGCAGCCAGATTTTTGCATCGAAATATATGCTTTATCTACCAACGGAACAGGAACTTAAAAAAGAGATAGAACGGCAACGGGTACAGATAGAACAGGAACAAAAACTGAATCAGTAAAGAACAAAACTCTTTATCCTGCGGAGCAAAAGCCCCCCTTAAAAAGAAAAGCCCCCAACCGCCAAATGGCGGTAAAAGCCCCCTTTATCCCTGCGGAGCATGAAACAATAAGCCCCCCCGATTAAAGTAGAAAAAGTAACTAATAACCCGATTTAATTTATCAGGGCATGAAAATACCATAGCTTATTAGGGTATTTTCTGTATCTACTTGTGTGGCATCTACTACAAACGATGGGGAAACGCCAAAAGCCCCCTTCAAAGCCCCATACCGTCAAAAGACGGTGAAAAGCCCCCCTTGTTCCTGCGGAGCATGAAAGAAAAGCCCCCGAAATATACCGTGCCATGCACGGGAACAGGAAGAAAGTCTACTTATCAAAGCCCCCGATTATTAAGCTATAAAGAAAGGAGAAAAACGGACAAATAAACGCATGGTAAATCCAGTATAACCACCCCTTAAAAACAACCATAAGACAATAGGGATAAGCGACTAAATACCTGTTGATAACTTTTTTAAGAGACACTTCTTGAAGGGTGAAAAAATAAGGGAAGCAGTTCTTTAGCTTCCCTTATTTTGTATATTTTAGATGATAGATGGGATTATTATTGGTTTAATCCAATTCTGCTCTTGAAAATAAATCCTGTATCAAAGTTTCATTTTCACAGGCGTTTTTGAAGGCTATGATAAATGTTTTCAATGCTTCTTTATCGTCAGAATATGCGCAAAACATATCGGCTTCGGGGTCAAACTGAACAATATCTATTAATTTAGGCTCCAATTCGTCTAAAAAAACTCGTGCCAAAGAAGCCCAGTCATAACCCGTTTCTTCAAAGCCTTCGTTTTCTCTTGTTTGAAAAATCTCATCCTTATACTCGCCAACATTCAAACAAACAGATACGCTGTTTTCATGCTCTACCCAAAAGAACGGTTTTATTTGTTCCTCAAAATTATTAGTGCCCATATTGTTCTAACTCATTAAAAAGCTCATCTCCATTTGCTTTAATGCCATCTCTAAATTTAGCAGGAATTTTACTGCCACAACGCTCAAACCAATCGTTAAAAACATTCTTCCATTCCTGAACTTTCTCTTTTTTGATTAGCAAATTAGCATCAACCGTAAATCTTTTAGCTAACATAACTAATATATCTATATGAGTTAAGACTGCTTGAGTTGGCTTATTAGCCGTTTTTAGCCATTCAATATTTTCGTCAATCTGCTTTAATGCCAAATTGATGTATCGAGCATTTTCTAATTCTGCCATTTCATTACCTTCTGGCGCTGTACTAAATATTTTCATTTCAAAATCTATTTTATATTAATGACATTTTACCTTTTTAGGGTTTTTGCTAATTTTATCTTTAAATTCATCTAAAGGATTATCTGACGTCCATCGTTCTTTAACCCGACCTCTATTCTTATTCAATAATCCAGATTTTTCTAATTGTTTATCTATTGAATCTGTTGCAGAGAATTTGTCTACATTTTCAGCCATTCTTTTTCTAATCAAAGCCCCTTCAATAGAGCGAGCTTGGTCATGTGAAAGTCCTTCGGCTAAAACTTCCATATTGGCTACCTTCCCTATTTTTTCAGGATTGGCTAGATGTTCGGCTAATCGTTCTTCTGCTGTTCTGCTCGTAATTCCGTAATAAACAACTTCACCTTTATCGTTTAATAATTGGTAAACAAGTTCACTTAAACCAAACTGATCTATCCACCCATTCGGATTATGCACATAGCCGTATAATCGACTTCCTCCCTGCAATCCTATTGGGTCTTGTGAAAGGTAAGTACCTGTTTCAGGAGAATAGTATCTAAAACGGTTGTAGCAAAGATTTGTTTCGGAATCAAAGTATTGCCCTTGCATACGGAACGGACACTCATTCAAAGAACTCCCTTCAAAGTTAGTCACTTTTCCATAAATATCCAAGGTGCAGTCCCAAGTTTTGTTTCCCAATTCATCGTACATTTGTATGGGGGTACCCAAATAATCGGATACAATGGAATATTGCTTACCATCCTGTATCTTCGCTGTAGGTACAAACGTGCCTGCCTCAAACACCCACGTGGTAATATCCTCTGTCGGTTCTTTGGGTGGAGCGCTTTCTTCCTCATCCGGTTGCATATTGGTGACTTTGTAGCCCCATTCATGGATAGGCACGTTTCCGTCCCATACCCAACGTGTGACCTTTCCGAAATACTGCTTAGCCGTGCGTCGTCCCAATGCATCATACCGGAACTCCACCGGTCTTCCGTCCGGACGTATGACCTTCTTCAGCATCCCGTTGGAACTCCACTCGTACAGCCATCCCGTTCCCGTTGCCAGACAGCGGATGCCCCGTTCCTTCTCCATGCGTTTGCGGTCAAACCTTACGCCCGTTTCCTGCAACTGCTTGAACTCACGGAAAATGAGGTTCCCCTCGTCATCGTAGTGATAGAAACAATCCGGGTCTTCCAAAAGTTTTCCCCCGGCACCGTATTTGCGATCTTTCTTGTCCGGTGTCTCAAAAAGGTTACCCACGAAGTCCGGTGTACGGTAAATCACATCCGTTTCCGAACCTTGCATGGTCTCCTGCCGGATAAGGAAGTCGAAACGGTCGTAGTCGTACCGTGTGACGGCACCCGTCAGCTCGTTTTCCTTGGAGAGCAGGCGGTTGGCGATGCCCCATTGGTAGCGGTAGGCACCTTGCTCTATGCCTCCCGACCGTACCGACTTGCGTACCTCCCTGCCGAAACAGTCACGTTCCGTTCTGACAGTCACACCGCCGGAAAAGGTGCGCTGCACCTCCAGCCCGGTATTGTCACGTACCCATGACGCCTGCCAGCTTTCGCCTGCCTGCATGGTCTGCAAGTTACCTTCCCGGTCGTACGTATGGCGGATGTCTGCTCCCAGGCTGCTGGTGATGCGGGTACAGTTGCCCTCGCTGTCGTACGTGCGGTTGACGGTATATTCTCCCTGTTTCTCCTCAATAATCTGTCCCGTCTTCCTGTCACGGGTGAACTCCAGCAAGTTCTCGCTGTTTTCCGCCTTGACAAGCATACCGTCCTTGTCATACGTGTAAAGAGATACCTCGCCGTCGTACTGTTCTTCCTTCAGGATGTTGTCCAGCCCGTCATACAGGTATTCCGTCCATTTGTCCCCGGGGCGGTTTACCCGTGTGACACGTCCGGCACCATCGCGCTCATACTCGCGCCGCAGCCCATCGAAACCGATTTCCGTAACGACTTGTCCCAAACCGTCCAACTCGAAGAAATAGTTGTCACCCGCCTCGTTGCCGATGCGCCGGAGCTGCAACTCGCTGTTGTAACCGAATGTAATCCGGTGGCGTTCCTGCTCACGGCTTTTCAATACTCCCAATGCCCCATAGGTGAACTTCACCTCGCGGATGTTGTCCGTGGCATGTACCATGTTCCCCATGGCGTCGTACTCGAATCGGTGCACGTTGCCGTCCGGTTCTTCCAGCCGTATCAGGTTGTCTGCCCGGTCATAGGCATACCGGGTGGCATTGCCTTTGACATCCACCGCCAGTACGAGCCTGCCCCTGCCGTCGTATTCCCACCTGCGGAACAGGCCGTTAGGGAACCGCAGCAGTTCGAGGTCGTAGCGGTCGTTGAAGGTGAGGGTATAGACACGTCCCTGTCCGTCGGTAATGGTATGCAATACGCCTCCCTCGTAAGTGTATTTCACAGTCTCCCCGCTGAGCGTGGTGCGGCTGACGACACGGTCCATCTCGTCGTAATCCCAGGAGAGCTGTTTCCCTCCCGGCGTGCAGAGCAGGACGAGGTTGCGGTTTCCGTCGTAGCTCAGGAACGTATCCTCGCCGTTCTCGTCCGTTATCCGGACAGGCTGACCAAACTCGTTGTAGGAAGTTTTGCGGGTATAGCCTTCGGGGTTGACCGTGACCTCCAGTTCCTGATATCCGTTGTACTGCCGGCGTGTGATTCCCCCATTGGCATCCACTATCTTGTAGATGAGCTTGTCCTCCCCGTAATGGTATTCGGTTTCGGCACCCTCCCCGTTACGGATATGGGTGTAGCCTTTGCCGTAACGGATGAAGTACTCCATGACACCGCCGTCCCCCCATGTATGCACACAACGGGCGTTCTCACCTTTGCCCTCGTATTTCCAATGGAAAGACATGCCTCCCTGATTGGTCAGCTGTACCAGCAGATGCTCGTCGGTATAGACGAAATGCTTGCTGACATCCAGTGCGTCGGTGGTCTCCACCATGTCGCCCCGGTCGTCATAACGATAGCGGACAAGCCTGGTCTCCTCGCCATCCTGTCTCATGGACACACAGCATACCCGTCCCAATTCATCGGTTTCCACTTTCAAGCGTTCCCCCCGAGAAGATACGATTCCCGCCAGTTTTCCAGCCGAAGCGTATTCGAAACGGATGCGGAATCCGTCTTTGGTGGATATGCCCGACACCATGCGGTAGCCGAAGCGGTTCTCCGGTCCGTCGAACCGATATTGAAGTCCCCGGATGTCGGTCAGCAGATAACCCTGCCCGTCAAGCGTCCAGAGCAATTGTTCCTTGCGGTCAAAATAGGAATCCCCCGGTTCCAGCACGGGCAGGAAGGACTCCCGTCCGTCGGCATGGCGGAAGAGGAAAGCCCCTTCTTCCAGCCGCCGGATGCCCAGGTTGTAACTGTGGTGCCAGTTGTAACCCAACGGGCCGTCCACGGCAGCGTCGCTATAATAGGTGCGTTCCCAAACGATGGGGATGGGGCCGGGCAACTCGAAATCCACGTTGGTGTGGTACACCCTGCCTGTTGCCGCATCGACCGGCTCGCCGAATGTCTTGCATTTGATGGGCTGGAGAATGTCCGCCAGCCGGTTCTTTCCTTTCTTTCTCAGTCTGTCAATCAGATCCTGGAACTTGTCGCCCAGTTTCTTCCACATTTTTCCCAGCCCCTTGAGCCCGAACTTCATTGCCAGCGCGAACATGTCGATGGTGGGCGGCCCGCCCACGAGCACCGGCTTGCCTACGGAAGTGATGGTGGAGAGCATGGATGTGGGTGCCAGCAACGCCTTGCTCACTTTCTTGGGCTTTCCCTTGCGGGGAATGGTCGGGATGCCGACCAGGTTGCAGGAGAGCGCCGGATGTGTCAGCGTGGAGCAGGGGGCACCGTCCGCCAGCACGGTTGCGCTGCCCATCCACATCTCCGACTCGGACATGCCGCTGACCAGCGGTGCCGGGTGCAGGACGAATGCAGGCAGGTGCACGATGCCTATGCCCGCCTGCGCAATCCACTGGTTATGCACCTTCACCGTAGGTGCCATCCCCTTGAGAATGCTGCACGCCACTCCCGCCACCCCTTCGGTGACGGGCGGCATGGCGGCGGCGATGCCTGCCATGATGTCCGCCATGAGGTCATATACTTTCCCCACATGCGGCACGGGCATGACGGGTGACGGCGGTGTGACCGTAGGGTGCATGTCTATCCCTATGGCAAGGTCGCCGAACTTGGCTACGGGCATGCCCGGCATGGATGGGAGCAGTCCGCCCAGTCCCGCCTGGAGCTTGTCCAGGGCAGCCTTTGAGTCGGCGAAAAGGTCGGAGAATCCCCGTCTGGTGCTGTTGTTGTCAACGGCATCAGCTATATTTTTCAACACATCTGACATAGTGAGAACGGTTTAGAAAAGTAAAGAAAGGAAACAGCCGAAGAGGTTAACCGGAGTTCTCCGGCTGTTTCAGAAAAGGGATTGCTTATGCATCCTGTGCATAATCGCTGTTCCAGTCATTCTCGTCATCCCCCTTGGTGCCTTCCAACTTGATGACAAAACTCTTTGCCGGGAAGTAAGGAGTCAAGTGAATGTCGAGGAAAATGCGGTCTTTCTGTTTCGGGTCACGCTCGAAGCGGAGAATTTTGAATTTTTCAATCAGGCGTCCGGGACCCTGGATACTGTCCAGGAACTTGCTGATTTGTCCGCGCAAATCCCTCTCCGCCTTGCTGTTCCAGTTCTCGAAAGCGCGCCGGTTGAGGAAGTCCATCAATACCTTGGTCACCCAGTCGAACACACGTACCACCGAATAGGTCTGCAAGCCCAGGTTGTCGCCGTTGAACAACGTCTTGGCGGAGAACGCCATCACCTTGCCGTATTCCTTCACCATGGGAATCAGACCAATCTTCTCCAGTTCGGAAATCTCGCTCTTCTTCAGGTTGAAAGCCACTCCGTCCACCTCGCTCATGGAACCGTATTTCTTGCCAGCGGTGACCTGTGCCATCACTGTCTTGTACACGCTGCCCGCCAGTGCCGCGGAAGGCGGAATCAGCAAGTCCTCCGTCTCGCCCAGTTCGGCATAACGTCCACGTCCGACCAGGTAGTTGCAGGCCATACATACGTTGGACTTGTACACATCGCCTCCCGACAGGTTGGAGTCGAAGAACATTTCGATGACATCGTCCGGCTTTTCAAGGTCGGCGAAGTCGGTATAAATCATCACCTTGTTGTCATGCGCTATCTTCGCCCATTTCTCAATCACCTTGTTGGAACCCAGGTAGCCGGGGATGACCAGCAAGGAATAGTTGGTACGCAGGTCCAGACGGTCGTAGTTGGCACGCAGCTCGTCCGCAATGGCATCGATGAAGAAAGAGTTGTCCAGGTCGGTGAGCTGCTCCATGGAAGCATTGACGATGGAAATGTTCTTAATCTTGTCGGAATCCGTATTCTTGTAGAAAAGCATGACCGTACGGTATGACTTCTCCAATTGTTTCACCTCTTCCACCGCCTTTAGCTGGTTCTGGGAAAGCAGGTCGGAGACGGCCGCCGATTTCTTCTGGCACAGTTCGATCATTTCGCTGATGGACTTGTTGCCTTGCAGCATGTCCACCCACATTTCGAGCCGTTTTTCCAGCTCCTTGCGCTCAGGCGCCCGTTCGGGGTCTGTAAGGAAAATGTTACGGCGCGCCTTGCGCTCCGGGTTCAGGTTCTGTATGCCGTCCACAGAGGACTCCAGGACATTGAAACCACCAAACTTAGCCAGGACCTGTAGCTCCGCGTTCAGGTTTCTGGGCTGTGCCGCAGCCTGCTGTTGTTGTACGGCTGCCTCCCTGTGTGTGTTCTGTTCACTCATAGCTGTTGTCATTCATTTGCAGGGTTAGACTTCTCGTTTTTCTTTAAATCGTCCAGCATGGCAGAAAGCGAATTGACGAATGCCTCGCGTGTTGCCGGATTCTCCAATACCCGTTGCAGCACCTTGTTGGAGCGCAACGACTTCTCCATTCTGTCAGCGAACTGCTTTTCCGTATTCAGTCCTGACAGGAAATGACTTTGCTCCGTCATTTTCTTGACAGAAAAGTCCCCCACATTGTGAAAACGGAAGTTTTCCTCCACGGGAGCACCTTCCGCATCGGTGAACTCAATATCTATCTCCGGTAAGAAATGCGCGAAGACCTGGTCGATATTGGTCAGCCCCGTGATCACTTCGGGAGCCACCGGTTCGTCTTTAGTCAACTGCTCCACCAATAATGTCCGGTTTTGTGGAATTTCCGCAATGCCTTCGGAGGCGTCAATCTTCACTTCGTTTCCGCCGATTCCGTAATTTCCAAGATCCATAAATTCGATATTTAAGTTTAAACTATATGTTGATTAAATTCTCTTTCAGTTGAAAATACCTCCTTTTCTTCTGGCTTTTGCTTGCTGCATGGAGGGGTTCTCCACCAGTTCCTTCCAGTCCTCGCCCAGCCATTCGTGAAGCTGGTGTTTCAGTACCTCGATGTCAATCGGCGCACGCACCTGCCTGCCCGTATGGAGCGCCAGGTGTGCCGCGTAGGTGAAGGTGGAACCCCGTCTGATGTCTTCGGAAAGATAGCTTCCTCCCGCCAGTGCCAGCAGGAAATATTCGAACGCCTGTTCCAGCTTCCCTTCCTCGTACCGCAGGAAGCCGCACATCCGGTAGCCCTCCATGACATAATAGGGGTCCTTCCGTTCGACAGCTTTCCCGGCTATCCCCTCGTATAAAGCCACCGCCTCTTCGCGTTTTTTTTCGGCCGTCAGGATTGCCGCCTTCATGGAAACAGCCATCTTCCAGTAGCTGTATCCCGCCGCCTCGCCATCCTTCATCGCCTTTTCCGCCTCGCGGATGGTCTTGTCGCTGTATTTCATGCTGCTTTTGTATTCACGGATAGCATAGCAGGCTTCGGAAGCGATGAAGAGAGCGGATATCCGAATATTCGCATCCTTCAGTTCCCCGGCGATATCCAGGAGCTTCCTTATTTCCTTTTCCAGCGGTTTCAAATCCTGTTTCCGCGTGCAGTCCATGACCGCCGTCACCTGCTGTTTGAACCGGTTCTCGGGCGCAATCAAGTCGTTGCCGGCATCCGCCCGTGCCATCCGGTTATGCAATGCCGCCGCCATGTCAAAGCGTGGGCGTATGTGGACCACCTCCGGCGACTCGTCCAAAGCGACACTCCTGTTCTTTTTCAAATCAATGGTTGTCAGACGGATGCCCTGCGGGACACCCTCTTTCAGCAACTGTCCGAACCATTCCGTCCTGGGAAACTCCCCGGATTGTTCCGGAGGAAAATAGATGCAGAAGAAGGCATTCTCCAAGCGGGATATGCACTCCTTGAAGCGCAACATCTCCTTCCACAGGTTTGCCGCCGTAGGCTCGGCCGATGTGTCGGGGCGGTACTCCGTCCTGAGCAGCCCGTCGTGCCGCAACGCCTTGAGCATGTCATCCTTCTCTTCCGCCTGTTCCTCAAACCATCCGGCATACTCTTGCCAAAGCTGTGCGGCATATTCGTCGTCATCGCCTCTGTAGGGCGTTTCGAAACGGAAAAATATGTCATCGAACTGTCCTACAGGGGAACGCTCTATCTCCAGGAACTTGTCCACCAGGTCCACATCGTTCCTTCCGACAATCCATATCGCCAGCTTCCAGTCTTTCTTTCCGGCTATGTCCGCCCAGTAATCGACCGCCTTGTAGTATTCCTGTATTACAGATGCTGATGCTCCCATATCCAATCCGTTTATGAATTAATTTTCACAATGCCTCCCGTTACGGTCATGTTTGCCGTTCCCTCCACGGTGAGGTTCGTGCCTTTCATGGTTCCGGTCTGTGTATTCAAGTCATATTCCTTGGCCGCCTCCAGCTTGATATTGGTGGCGCTGCCGTTGATGATGTTTTTTTCGCTGCTGAATACCATACTTTCGTTGCCCGAGACCAACGTAATGTTTTTCTTTCCTTCGATGGAAATCGTGTCCGCCTGCATACCGATGGACTTTTCGTCCATTACGATAACGGACTTGTCCTCGTTGGTGATGACTACGCTCTTTTTCGCCATAATCGTAATGGCGTCCTTCCCGTCCAGCAGGATCAGTTGTTTTCCCGTCTGGTCGGTGATGACAATGCTTCCCGTCTCATCATCGAAAACGATGGCGCTTCCGCTGCGTGTGATAATGCTCTTGGTCTTGTTGTCCTTGTCCCCTCCCTTTCCTGAAGCGGAATGGAACATGGCTCCGGTCACATAAGGGCGGTCCGGATTGCCGTGTTCGTACCCCACCATGACCTGGTCACCGACTTCGGGAACAAACACCCATCCGCGGTTTTTGGATACGGCGTCGCTTACTCCCGCATTGGGGCTCTGCACCCTGATCCAGTTGGTTGTTTTCCCGTTTTTCTGCCAGTCGAAACTCACTTTCACCCGTCCCTGTTCCTTTTCGTCGTCATTTTTCTTCACCGTCGCAAGCTCGGGCAATGCCAGCGGGAGTTTTGCGTCGGGAACAGGGATGTTTACCGTTCCGTCAGGAATCCCGGCAAACGTGTTGGCATAATGCCCGTCACGGCGCACCTCGTGCGTGATTTCGGTGATGCGGAATTTTCCCAGAGGCGGCAGGTTCATATCACCGGGGAAAGAGACCTCAATGACTTCGCCTATCCGAATCCGGCATGTCTTTCCTATGCCCCTTATGTTCAACAAATTGGCACCGGACTCATTTTTGAGGACCTTCATCTGCCCGTCCAGTCCCGCCTTGTCAACGATGTGCGGATTGGCGGCGGCAGTCGTCTTGGCCCCATACGCCTTTTCGGAACAGTCATGCGCAATGGACTGGAGGTCATTCATACCATCGGGTTTGGCGGGCGTGTCTGCATTATGTTGTTTGTTCTCCTGCGCTACATAATCGTATCTTGCAGATTTGCCCGGCACCAGATTTGCCACCAGACGTACCTCTTCCAAGTCCACATCGTACATGATCTTTTCCGTGTTGTCCTTGTCGGGTTTGCCGAAATAGACTTTTTTCCCGTCGTAATAGAACCACTCGCCATATTGGGCGGAGAGCCGATTCATAAAGTCGAAGACGCTCTCGTTGTACTGCGCCATGTAAGGAATTTTGGCGGAGTATTTGGGATTGGAAGCCAGCGGGACCTTCCCGTATTCCTGTGTCGCCTCCTTTATGATGGCGGAGAGGGTCTGGTCCATCCACGAGTCAAGCGTCCCGTTGTTCTCATACAATATCGTGGGGCTTGCTCCGTGAATGGCCACTCCGCCCGCCTCACCCATGCTTCCGACCATTTCCACCTGTGTGACAACCCCTTCGAAGTCATAACTTTCGCCCGTCTGCTTGTGGGCGAACGAGATGCTGACAGTCTCCCCGATGTAATTGATGAATTTTTCAGGTGTCTGCTTGAACGTATTGCCGGGCGAGAGGTAATTCACAATTACAGTAAAGGCGTGATGCCGGTTAAACCGCTGATGAAGCCGTAGTGAAACGAACTTCTGTTCCTCTCCTTTCACTGTCACCTTGGTAGTTACCAAATTCAGAAAACTTGCTCCCATACTATCTTTTGCTATGAAAATTAATTAATCAATCCGACCAGTCGGTATGTTTTTTGGTGCCGAAATAACCGGAATTGGTATATTCCGGCACCTTAAAAACTTTGATTAGAAAACAACCGTTAGTTATTTTCCGGCCAATCCTGTACAAATGTAGCCTCGTCCATCTTCACTGTCTGTGCGGAAATGGCGAACTTGATTGTCATCGGATAGGGGTTGGCCACATTCAGTGCCTCCTCGTATTCCACCACGTAACCGTTCTCAAATACCAATTCTTTCATCTTGGCATCCTCATCCGCTTTTTTGAAGACGATGCTTCCGTTTACGGGCTGATACTGTTTGAACATCTTGTCCAACACAATGGTGTCCGGAGTAGATTCAACTTCTACATAGATTTTACCACCATAGATGTCAGATGCCGGACGGCCTTTGGGATCCACATCGCGATTGAACTTGACATCCCATCTCAATACATCAAACTCTCTTGAGTCTGAAAACTTAAATGACGCTTTAAATGCCATATTCTCAAAGTTTTAAAGTTTGTAAAAAAGTTGATTACGGAATTTCCGGCTACCGGCGGTTCGGCGCCTCCTCACCTTTAGCTTTCAATTTCCGGCGGCTAATATATGGAGCTTTCTGAAAATTACAAAAGTTTTTCGGGAAATTTTTTGCGATATTTTTTGGTTTTTTCAAAAATTATGTTCGTTAACATAAAAAAAACTGCCTAGAAAAGTGGCGGGCTTATTTTTTTGCCTTATATTTGCAATGTTCTCCTGCGCAATTTTTAAATCTTATTGATTATGGATACAGGAGTTGGTTTCATTAATCTTGATGATTCTGTAAAAATTGCGCTTAACATAGCACTTGCAGTGGCTCGTGAAAATGCGAACGAGTGTTATACTCCCTCGCATTTGTTGAAGGCTCTACTTCATAAAGATGTAGGGCTAAGAGATTTTATAATAAGTATAGGTAAGGATTTGGGGTATCTGGAGGAATGGGCGGATGTCCATATCGAACAATGTCCGAAATCCACCCGGTTCGCCGAAATCAAGCCGTCGGAGAAGATTGACGCCGTTTTCCGTGCAGCTGACGACGCTCGGATACAGATGGGGCTGTTTGACATCAATCCCATCTGCGTGTTGCTGGCACTGACGAAACCGGGCATCGCCTTTTCCAGTGACCAGCTCAGGTCTTTCCCTATCCTGGAGAAAGATATCTATTCCATATATACAGGTAACGAACCGGCGGGAGTTTCCGGCAACGTGCCGGAGAGTTTCATTCAAAGTTCCGTTTCCTCTTCCACTTCCTTTCTCGCCAAGTATTGCGTGAACCTTACCGCCACCGCAGCAGACAGGCTTTACCCGACCATCAACCGTGACCGGGAGAACCGCATGGTCATGGAGGTACTGGGCAGCCGCAGCAAATCGAACGTGCTGATTGTCGGTGACGCCGGGGTGGGGAAAACAGCCCTAGTGTATGGGCTTGCATGGAACATAGTCAACCATAAGGTGCCTTCGTTCTTGGAGGGAGCCCGTGTGTTTGAGCTTGACAATGCCTCGCTCATAGCAGGCGCCACCTACAAGGGGGAGATAGAGGACCGTTTGAAAAATATCGTGAAAGAGTTGCGCGGCATTGACAACGCCATCCTGTTCATTGACGAGATTCATATCCTGCTGGATAGCCGGCAGGGCAATTCCGGTGCCGGCAATGTGCTGAAGCCCGAATTGTCGCACGGCGACCTGACCGTTATCGGTGCCACCACCATTGACGAATACCGTAAGATTATAGAGCCTGACCATGCGTTCAACCGCCGTTTTGAGGTGGTGCAGGTCAATGAGCCGGACTTGAAGTCCGCCATACAGATGCTGCATTCCGTCCGGCAATCATACGTGGAGTACCACCGGGTGGGAATCAGCGACGATGCCGTGGCGGAATGCGTGCGCCTTGCCAAGCGGTATGTGAAAGACCGCCGTTTGCCCGACTCCGCCATCGGCTTGCTGGACATGACACTTTCGGCCATCAAGATGGTCAATGAAACAGGAAAGAAGGATACGGAAGCCTTGTTTGCCCGACTGGACGAGATAGAAAAGGAGGAAAAAACTCCTCAAGAAAAGGCAGAAGAGCTGAAAACGCTGCTTTTTCTGATGCACAACAAATTAAGCCCCATCCTTCTGGGCGTGGTTTCCGATGAGGCGGATATCCATGAATTGCAGGAGTATGAAGAGCTGGCGGCTTACCTGCGGAGCGCACTGTCCGCCATCCTGTCATTTGCGGAAAAGAGCATAGAGGAGGTAGGAATTTATGAGGTTGCCGCCGTTGTCGCCAGCAAGACGGGCATTCCTATCGGCAAGATACAGTCGCAGGAGAAGGAACGCCTGCTCAACATGGAAGACTACCTGCGCCGTCGGGTTGTCGGTCAAGACCAGGCGCTGAAAACGCTGACCGATGCCATTCTTGAATCCCGCAGCGGTATGAACAAGCCGGGCCAGCCCATCGGTTCCTTCTTCCTGCTGGGGCCTACCGGTACCGGTAAGACCGAACTTGCCAAGGCACTGGCGGAGGCGCTGTTCAACGATGAAAAGTCCATGATCCGTTTTGATATGTCCGAATTCAAAGAGGAGCACTCCGCCGCCTTGCTTTACGGGGCGCCTCCGGGATACGTGGGCTATGAGGAGGGCGGTATGCTGGTGAATAAAATCCGCCAGCAACCCTACGCGGTGGTCCTCTTTGACGAGATAGAGAAAGCGCATCCGTCCGTTTATGATATTTTCCTGCAAATCATGGATGAAGGGAAACTGCATGACCGTCTGGGCAAGGAAGGGGACTTCTCCAACTCCATTGTACTGTTCACCTCCAATGTGGGCAGCGAATGGCTGACGAAGCAGTTGGAATCGGGCAATGTGCCGGCTACCACCCAGATCATGGAGGTGATGGGGCAGTATTTCCGTCCGGAGTTCCTGGCGCGTCTGTCAGAAATCGTCCCGTTCTCTCCTATCCGTGAAGACATCCTGTTGAAGATATTCGATATACAGTTCAACAGTGTCAGGAAACTGCTGGACAAGCAAGGTATCGGTATCACCATCAGTGACGATGCCCGTAAAATGCTTGCCCACAAAGGATTCACTCCCAAATACGGCGCCCGTCAGGTTGCCGGGGTTATCCGCAACTACCTGCGCAGACCGATTTCGCGGCTTATCATCAATGAAGAGCTGTGTAAAGGAAAAAATCTGGAGGTGGGTCTGGACGAACAGAATGAATTAACCTGGAATATTCACCAATAATCAAGTACAGTATGTTTGGATATACAGTATTCTTAAAGATCGGCAATCTTGCCGCTTCCTCGCTGGTCGATATGTATAAGGACAGTTACCAGCTTATCGGCTGTGAGTTCGGGTTCGCCCAGGGGATAGACATCAAAGGACAGGCCCAGACCGAGGTGAAAGGCGGTACGTTCTATGTGACTTATCCCCATCTTCCCAACCGTGACATGATCCAGTGGATGCTGGATGCCCGCAAGTATCAGAACGGAGCCATCGTGGTCCATGACAACCAGGGTTCCACGCTCGAAAAGATACTCTTTGAGAAAGCGACCTGTGTGGATATGGAAATCAGCTATATCCGGCAGGGGAAGAGCTATATCGCAACCAAGCTGACCGTGCAGGCTCAGAAGCTGACGTTCGGGGCGGAGGAATTTGAAAATCAGTGGGTATTTTAAAAACAACAATGTTATGGGACTCTTTAGTTTTCCGCAAGTGGACAGCAATGTGAATGTCATATTCAGTGTTGACGGTGACGAGTATGCAGTGGAACAGTTCAAAATCGGTTTTCACCAGCCTGTCGATGGCATAAAGAACCAGCCGGAAGGGGAAGTGCGTGGCGGACGCATCATGATTACTCTTTCGCAAACAGTGAAGAACAACATCTACGGATGGGCCGTGAAACCGTGGATGAAGAAGAGCGGGGCGATACTGTTCAAGACCGGTACGTCCGGGGTGATATTTGAGGTGGCGTTTACGAATGCGTATTGCGTCAATTTGAAACGGGTTATTGAATCTTTGGGGCAAGGCTTGTCAACTACCTTGATTCTGTCTCCTGAAAGTGTAAGCGTGAATGGTATTGAATTTGATAATCGGTGGGTGAAATAGTTATGCAAGGAAGAAATGAATCAAATATTATTTCGTTGGATTTATATACCAATTTATTAAGTTCTGGTAACTTATATGAAGGATATGTTGAGAATTGCGGTTATGCATTTTATGAAAATATCCCTATATCTACTAGTATTAATGAAACTACGCTTATCTATGATTCATATAATGTATGTAAATTAGATATTTCTCCTAAAGCATATAGAGCTAGTTCTAAAATTTGTAACACACATTTAGAACAATATGATGATTCATGGTTTACTCCTGAAAATGTTCTAAAAGCAACTTCTGCTTTGTCTTTATCAATTATGGTAGATGATGTTACAGGAATAGGGGTTGCGGATGATATTTTACTTCCATTTGTTTGGGCTGGGGGGTGTTTGTGTTATATTGTCGCTGTTATATATTACAAAAATGTAGGTAATGGAAATTCTCATTATCCAGGCCCATGGTCTGAAACCCAAATACCTAAAACGCACTATACGATGAGAGAACCTATTGCAATGCCAAATCCTGATAATTTTTCGAATGGAGGAGGTAATTATTTTTTGCCAGGATTAGCTTATGCAATACAGGATTATTATCAAGTAACTTCTGTAGATACTGTTAAAAATACTTTTGTAGAACATTCTGTTGAGCATAATTATAGATATAATGAACAACAAAAGTTTAAAAGTGAATATTTTTATTTTAGCCCTAAGCCACAAAAAGTTGTAGAGCCTTCGATTATTAATAAATTCAAAATAGCTAGGATAATAGAACAATTATATTCAGAAACATTAGTATTGCCTAAAGATAATACTAATATTGTGCGAAAAGAACATGTTGAACCGATATTTCCAAAGAAAAAATCTGAATGAAAAATAGTATATTATATAATGATTTAAGTAATATGTTTGTCGTGATTCTGATTTCTTTAAATTTATTGTATCCATATACTTTTACAGGAGTTTGGTATCGCACATTTTTATTACTAGGTGCTATTGCCAGTTTTTATACATATCAAAAATTGAAACAAACAAAGAATGACAGTTGGATTTTTCGTTCTTTATCAAGATTGAATTATATGTTTTTACTGGTGATGTTTCTCTGTTTTTTTATAGTGTTTTTAAATAAGGATATATTGTATAATGTGTACATATTTCCTTTTTATTTAATCTTGATAGGTATGTATTTAGGATTTATAATAACACGTATTTTTATTCTTAAGTTAAGTTGATTAGAGATATGGCGCAGTATAAGGTATTAATTGTTTATATCATTTCTAATGGTTTGTCAAAAAAATCATTTGAGGATGAATTGGAAAAATGCGGACTGGAGCGATTGGGAGGGCAAGACATCTTCGCACTTCCCTTAGACGAATACCGCACGAAGGTACAAGCATTCAAAGCCTACCTGCGAGCCTATTCGCGCAAGCATCTGGACAGTCAGGACACAGTATTGTTCGTGGAGTCACGTATGAATCTGGAACGGACCCTGACTACTATGTTGCAAACCAATCTGATGAGTGAGGACGAATAAAAGATTACGGATATTATGAGTGCACAATCGTATATCAAACTTTGGACCGCCGAGCCCTCGGAACATGATGAGGTGCAGGCTTACAACTTGTTGAGTTATGAATATGACTTCCGGAAGCCGATGACCCCATGCGGGCAAGCGGCCGGAAAGACCACCGGGGGACAGATGCAGGTAAGCATAGCCGGATTTCCCTCGAAGGAGTTGCTGGAATGGATGTTCAATTCACGCATCCTGAAAAGCGGGGAGGTGATGAACACCTCGGGAAGGCTGGGGACACCAAAGGAAACAATCAGGTTCAAGGGAGCCCAATGTCTGGATTTCCATGTGCATTCGACCGTGAAAGAGAGTTGTACTTCGCTGCTTATCCATTTCAGGGAAATGGAAGCCAGCGGTTCGTGTCACCTAAATTTGAAATGAGATTATGAACTGGTTTGCTGTCTTGTTTAAACGGAAAGAGCCTGGAACGGTGAATGACCGTTATGCGATGAAACTGTCCGTATGTCACGAGACATACACAGTAGAAGAATTTGACCTGCAATTCAAACGGAATACCGACCGTGACGGATTGCCGGAAGGTGAGGCATACGGCGGTTTCGTTACCTGTACCCTTGCGGGTATGCCGGGTGACGGCCTGTTGCAATGGGGTGCCTACAGCCAACCATGCGAGGACGGTGACCTGCGGGTCTACCGGAAAGACAAACCGGACCAGGAAGCCGTATTCGTCCTGCGTTTCGTGGAAGGGAACTGCATCCGTTTGCAGCGTAAGGTTGACCGTATGAACCAAAAAAGCTGCATCACACTCCTGTTTGCCGCAAGGATATTGCAATTCAGTGACGACGAATTTGAGAATAATGAATGGCGCTGACAAGTATGGAAACGAAATTTTGCAAACTGCCTCTGGATTTTGGAGCCTTGCTCGGCGAGGATGTGGAAAACAGCCGCCTCGCATCCTGTACGGAGATAGAGTCCATCGACCAATTCATCGAGATGTTGATTGACACGGCTCCCGGGGAGCACGCCTTTGACAAGGAGTTCGGTTGCGAGATTTTTTATCTTGATTTTGAGAGTATCATTTCGCATACCCGCTGGGAAGGGCAATTTTCCGACTATATCACCCAAGCCGTCACCCGGTACGAGAAGCGTCTTACGAATGTGAACGTCCGGGTCATTATCGACGATACCACCCGGCAGGACAATGTATTCGAGGCTTCGACCATAAAAAAACGCGTGCAGATATATGTCTATGGTAATCTGGTGCATACCGGAGAGAAGCGTTGTTTTTACTATGTGATTTATTTAGGACCCATTTCAACCCGATGACAAGCGTATGAGTATGGAGAAATATAACAAGGAGCAAATCAGGAACCGTATGCTGAAATACGCGGCGGCATTCTGGGGAATCAAGAAAGCGGAAAATTTTGACCCTGTCGTCAAACTGATGCTTGAGGCGCTGTCCAACGAACTGTATATGTTGGGGGAAGACTTCACGGCCATCGAGACGCGGCTGTTGGAAAAAACCGCCCGCATTCTGACACCGGACATACTGACCTCGGCACTTCCCGCGCATGGTGTCGTGCATGCCTGTCCCATCGAGCCCGGCTACCTGATTACGAAAGAGTCGGGCATGTATTATGAGAATGACCTGCTGACCCAGAAGCTGTCCGCCGGAAGCATTTCCTTTTATCCGGCCTGTGACACCCTGCTGCACAAAGCCGATGTGAAATACATGGTGTGTGACGACATTCTCTATCAGGTGGACCATACCCTGTCGAAAACCATGATTGCCCGTACGGAAACAAGGACGCCCGCCCGCACGGTGTGGCTCGGCCTGGCGGTGGACGACTCGCTGACGGACCTGGAAAACATTTCTTTCTATCTTGACTTCCCCAACCTTACCGAAAGCTATGAATACCTGTTCCTGCTTCCGTGCACGGAATGGTCCGTCGGTGGAACCCCCATCCGGATGGAGCCGGGCATCTATGAGAAAAGCCGGTTGCCGGAGGAATCCACCCGTGCCTTCTTCCGGAGCTATGATGTGATGTCCGTCATAGACAAGGAGGTGATGGAGCTTTACAACAAGCATTTCCTGCGGGTTTCGCAACCGGTCCCCCTCGATGAGGTTGACAAGGAGCCCCTGCCGAAAGCCTTGTCTTTCTGTTTCGGGGAGCGTGTGCGGGAAAAGATGCAGGAAAAGCTGGTGTGGGTGAAAATCGTATTCCCCGCCCATTTCACTCCGGAAATCCTGGAGGAGCTTCATGCGGGCATCAACATCGTGCCTGTGGAAAACAAGCTGCTGCACGAACAGACCACCTCCCTTGAAGACACGTTCAGGGTGATTCCCCTGCGTACCGGCAATTACGAGTCCCTGCTGTCCGTGCACAGCGTGAAGGACTCGGACGGAAAGAGCTATCATGAGCTCCAGTATCCGGTACCCGGCTCCACGGAGAGTTACGGCACCTATTCCATCCGCAAGGGAGGCTGCGAGCGTTTTGACTCCCGCTCCGCCAAGGAACTGCTCGGCTATCTGCTGGACCTGCTGGATGACGAGACCCACGCCTTCCATGCCGTTTCGAGTGTCAAGCTGCAAGCGCTTGCCGGCCAGATGGAGCAACTGACGGCACAACTGAAACAGGCGACCGACAACATGAACGAATACAGGGAGACACCCTATTACCTGATGATCGACCAGATGTCCGGCAAAGGGCAGGTCACCGTGAAATACTGGACCACCCACTGCGAGACAGGCAACCAAATACAGGCCGGCGTGGAACTGTCGCCATACGCCACCACCTATCTGGACCCGAAGACACTCGCGCTTGTCAGTACTACCTACGGCGGGAAGCAAGCCCCCAAGAACCGGGAACTGATTGATATCTACAAATACGGGATTATTTCACACGGGCGTGTGCTGACGCAAAACGACATAGCCAGCTTCTGCAAGAAAGAGCTTGGCGAGCTTCTGTTGCGGGCAGAAATACGCAACGGGGTGGAAATCAGTCCGGTGCCCACCGAGGGACTGATACGCATCAAAGAAGTGCATCTGATTCTGGGAACAAAGCTGGACGGGCCGTCGCAGGAAAAACAGATGAAGGACAGCCTGCACACCAGACTGTCTGCCTGCTCGCCGGACACATTCAATTACCGCATATTCATCGAATATAATAACGCATAAACATAGAACTTATGGACCCTGTCACTCAACATCTGATTTCATCGTACCTGCTGATGCCCATACTGACTGTGATTTTCGGGATTGCAGCCTATTTTATCGCACGGAAAAACAAACTGCTCAACAATAAGAAACTGATTGTCTATCTGCTGCTGTGCGGCATTGTACTTGCCCTGCCCGGCCTGTCGGGATTCATGGACTACAACTTCATGCCCTATATCTATGTCCTGCTTGCCATCCTGTACTGGACCGCCGGGTATTACAACCGGTTTCTGCTGCGAAAAGTGTTCGCCTCGGGCAAGGAGATACCCTCTTTCGGTATCCGGTGCCTGCTGACGGTTACGGTCGTGCTGCTGGGCGCGGGGCTCTTCTCCGTAGTGTTCAACCTCTGCAATGAACTCCAGTACGGCATCTGGGCCTCCACCTGCCTGCTGCCTTTTGCCTTCCCGCTCCTGTACACCCAGACGGTAAACAGCTATTTTGACATACCCCTTGAAATATACAAGGTCTGGAAGTATTCGGAAGAGTATGATTCGGACTCCTTGTACATCAACCGTGAGCGGAGCATCGTGGTAGATGTGGAAATTTTCCGCAAGGTGGACGATCCCGCCGCGGAGCGTATTACCGGCAAGGCGTCCGAAGATGTCATTTTCGGGCATTGGTTCCAGCGCATGATTGACGACTGCAACCTCAAATCGCCGTCCTCCCCGATTGTCTATCAGAATGACGGCGGCGCCTATTACGAATGGGTGTTCTATACCAAATCCTCCTTTTTCAAGAGAAGGTTCTATATAGACCCGGACGTCACGCTTGCCGAGAATCGGCTGAAAAGCCATGATGTGATCATAGCCAAGCGCGTGGCGAACGAAATAGTGAATTATAAGGAATATTAAAAAAACAGACATGATGAATACAGGAAAACAGAAACCGGAAAAGAGATATCCGCTGGTAAACTGGGCGGACGGAATGCCGGTCAACAAGAAGCATTTTATCCAGCTGGAGGACCATTTCACGGACCGGCTGTGCGAATACCAGTCATTCCAGCTGAACCGTGCCAATTACGGGCTGCTCCCCTTCAGGAAAGGAGAAGCCGTTTCCGGTGATTTCAGCATCACGGAACTTGTCACGGGCACTCTGGAAGTCCGTTTGAAACGCTGCCTCGCCCTTACCGCCGGCGGTTACCTGATAGATTATGACGCGGGGGGAGACGACGAGCTGACCGCCAGTTTCCATATCGCCATTGACGAGACGGAGGATAAGGATCAGCGGTGGGATGTCATTCTGATGGCAGACCCTTTCGAGCGTCTGCCTTCGGGCATCCCGGATGAAAAGGAAGCCAGTCCCCGGCAGCCTGACGCGCTGCCCAACTATGCGTTGAGCGTCGTTCCGACAGGGCAGATTGACGGCAACAACCTGGGAAGGCACTTCCTGGTAATCGGTCGCCTGCGCAAAAACGGGAACCGCTGCGAGGTGGACGGGAACTTCATCCCTCCCTGTACCAGCATGTCCAGCCATCCGGATCTGAAAAACTACTATCTGAAATTCGGGCAGCTGGTCGATTCCATCGAGAAAGCCTCGTCGGATATTCTCGCCAAGGTGGAAAACGCGGAGAAGCAGACCCCGCTTGCCGTGAATATCGGCATGCTGTGCCGCCATGTCATGCTGTTCATATCCGACATCTATTTCTCCTACCGTAACGAAGGGCAGTACTATCCGCCCCTCCGTTTCCTGAACGTATTCTCCACGTTGGCACACCGCCTGTATGTCTGCCTGGGATTTATGAACAAGGAGGAGAAGGAGGACCTGCTGAAATATTTCAACGAGTGGAACGGCATCAATCCCGGCGCTTACGAGGGGCTGTTGCGGGAAAACAGCGGCTTGTTGTACAACCACCAGAACATCCGTCCGCTGATGATAACCGCGGAGCGTTTCCTGTACCAGTTCAATGACTTGTGGACCACGCTCAGCCGGCTGGAATACATCGGCAAGCACAAGGAAAACATCGTGGTTGCCGAACGCTCCAGACAACCGAAGGAGACAAACGAGTCACGCTGGAACATATTGGACTGATAATTCATACAAGAACAACCATGGCAGAAGAGACAGACAAAATCGTATGTTTTGAGGAACGCCCCCATCTGTTCAACCAGCCGGATACCGACTTCAAGGCGGAAGTGGTGGCCAGCGGGCTGAAGGAGGGCGGGTATGATGCGGAACGCACCCTTATCTCCAGGCGGGGCGACATGCGTCGCGGCTTCTCGAAGGACATCCAGGAAATACGCTCGGAATACTCCCATTACGACCTGACGGATTATCTGTATCTCCACGTGAACAGGCGTAGCATTTACGACGCCCTTCCGGAAGGCATCTTCCACAAGAATCTCCATCAGTCGGGGAAAGTGTCGAAAGAACAGGTACTGGATGAAATCCGCATCCACCGCGAGGAGGAATTCTTCGCCCGGCGTTTTTTCAAGCCTTTTGAAATCTCGCTGGACCATCTGCTGGTCGCCTTCCAGAACAAGGAGCGTCGTATCGACGAGATGAACGTGCACGCCGACTTTGTGAGCATCTTCTCCGGACAGTGGCCGGTGCTCAAGCTGCTGCCGCTCCATCTGGCGGTCATGCTCGTCCATCTGCTGCCCTATCTGGAACAGATTACCGCCAGCCTTGCGAAGACGGGCGAGTGCATGAGTATCCTGACCGGGGTGCCTGTCCGCCTGAAGAGAGGCGACAAATGCGTGACAGAGGCACCTCCCGGTCTTGTCCCTCGGTTAGGCCGGTGCCTTTTGGGCGACACGATGGTGGCAGGGAACCGTTTTGCCGACGGCACATACCGGCTGCTGCTGGAAATCGGCCCCCTGTCCGCCTGGAAAATGGAGACCTTTTTCCCGGGAGCCGCCAACAACCGGATATTGAACGCCCTCATGGAGCTGTTCCTGCCATCGGACAAGGAGGTACAAGTCCGCTATATCATCCAACAGGAGGACGCCCGTTTTCGGCTGGGGACACCGGACGGACAGTGCGCGTACCTGGGAATCAGTACTTATTTATAAAGAAACAAAACATCATCCGACATGAAACCGAAAAATAACACCGAAGTGAGAAAGGCCTATCTGAGGTTCTCCGGCTACCTGACAAGCTGTATCGTGCTTGCGGTAACCATCTTTGCCTGTTTCCTCAAAACCTCCGGCACGGAGGTGAAACGGATTACGGAGCAGACGCTGGAATACGACCATGTCTATGCCAGGGAACTCGCCTTGGCAAACAGCGTGGATTCCGTGTACCAATACATGAAACTGATGAACACCTCCCCGAAAATCAACGACGTGCTTTTGCAAAGTGTGGTCAGCACACGCAAGATGAACTTGCTGAAGGATATTCAGGGCATGGATGCCAGGGATTGCAGGCTTTACAGCCGGTTGCTGGGAAATATCAACATATTTCTCGGGGTGAAGGATTCCATCCGCCTGTTGAACATTCAGGAGGAGATGGTAAAAAAAGACCTGATGCAGTGCATCCAGGACAACTGGAAGACACGGCGCAGCCTGAGTGTGGGACCCAATAACAAACAATGAGAACGCTATGATGGACAATAACAGAAAAACACTGAACAAACGGGAAATCCTTATGGGACACGCATACGTATTCCTGTTTTTTTTCCTGACGACCGTGGCGTGCTGCCTTGCCATCTTCATGTGGAATTCGGACTTCAGGATGTTCGAGCAGAAAGAGTTTGTGAAAATCAAGATGAACCGTATCAAGGACTTCCAGCAGGAACAGGCCGAAAGCCAGATGCCCGTGGACTCCCTGTTCCGGAAGATAGAGGCTTTCCAGCCCGGCGTGTATGCCCAATACGAGGAGGACGACATCCACTACCTGATAAACAACCTGCGGAGCACCTACGAAAGGAACAGCTGGGACAAACGGTACAAGCTGTTCATGCATATCGCCGATTTTTATGCCATGTGGCTGTCGGACAAGAAACAGCTGTGGAGCATCGAACAAAACATACGCCTGTTCAAAGCCAATCTGGAGGAGTGCGAGATCGGCTTGCGGAAGAAAGAGGAAGACCTGCGCTCGGGAACTAAAAACAAATGACGCCATGGGAAAGATTCGTACCAGAAAGATTCTGTTTGTAGTTGCAGCGATGCTGCTGTGTGTGCTTGTCGCCGTGCTGATCCGGCTGTTTTTTTCCAACCGTATCGTACGGATGACCCTGACGCCCATCGAGGTGGAAGTCGGGGAAGCCGTTCATTATGCGGACAGCACCCGTAACGCGGGTGCCTGGCTGTGGGAGTTCGGCAACGGGGATGTCTCGCATGAACGGAGCGGACAGTACGTGTTCAAGGAACCGGGGCGTTACCAGGTCCGCCTTCAGGTGGACCATTCGCTGGAGAAGAAGCAAATCGTCAAGGTGAACAGACGGGCCAATAATTACGGAAGCGACCAGCTGGTCAAGATAGAGGCGCCGGCGACCGCCTTCCAGGGTGAAATCATTTCATTCAAGGGGTACGGACCGTCGAGGGAATGGCGCTGGCAGTTCGGCGAATCGGGCATTGTGGACTCACGGGAGCAGAATCCGCTCTATGCCTACTCTGAGCCGGGCAGGTACGAGGTGCTGCTGACCACGGAAGAGACCCAGTATCCGGTCCGGCACACCATTGAGGTTCTTCCGCAATATGCGGAGAACGACTCGACGGATGTGCTTGTCGTTATCGGCAACGACATCCGCGAGCATTTGCAGGCCATCGTGGACGGCAAGCCGTTCAATGTCCATTACAATTATATCCTCAAGAAGTATCTCTGCGGAAATCCGGACATTGCGGTGACGGTCAACAATAACAAAAAGAATGACTTCTACTCCTATTGCCAGGGTTTGAAAATCATTGCCCGTCGGAAGACCCTCATCGACGAGGTGTTTGTGGATATGGGTGACAACCTGAACAATGAATGCGTGATGCAACTGATGGTGACGCAGCACGAACGTTTTTCCGAATCAAAAAAGTAATGTGAGGCATGAAAAAGAACTGTTTGTCAATTCTGTTGAAAAGAGGATGGATTTGCGGAAGCATTATCTGTCTGGCGGCCTGCGGACCGGTACACCGTTTTACACGCGTGAAGAATGTCCCCCGCGAATATGTACGGAACTATTCCGTCGAAGGCGTGAAAGCTCCCCACAGCCTGTCGCTGTTCAAGCATGACCCGTGGATTGTCTTTGCCAACGAGCCGGGGACAACCTACCTGAGTCCGAGTGGGAAGAATGAAATGCGCCCCGTGAACTATATGGATGCGTTTCTGGTCATCAAGCGCAAAGGCGACTGGCTTCAGTTGATCCAGTATGACCCCGCCATCCTGAAAAACGGAAGGCTGAAAGAGTGGAAGCAGGCCCGGTATTGCGGATGGATCAACCGGGACAACCTGTTGCTGACCCGAAGCGGTGTGACCGACATAGCTACAGGATTCAAGAACAAGCAGGTGGTGATGCCGGCCGACAGTGCGGCACTGGCTGAACCGGAAACGTATTTCGTCGATGATTCCGTAAAACTGTTCAAAGATACCGACCTGACACAGGAAGCGGGCAGAATCCCGTTCTACGGCATTGTGTATCCTTATCAGGCATCGGCGGACAAAGGATGCGTGCTTGTGGCGGACCGGCCCAAACTTGACGCCGACAGTATCGAGGGGATGCCTGTCGGGTGGATAGACCGGCGGCTGCTGACCGAAATAGGCCAGCAACTGCATGTGGATATCGCCTCGCTGCCCGACAGCGCACTGTTGTTTAAGGACAGCGAACGAAAGGATACCCTGACGCTGGCATCCGATGATATGCGGCAGGTACGGGAGTTTGCCGGGCGGCATCCCGCCATCCGGTACAGTCCGGTGCTGTCCTACCGGCACAATGATACGGCGTTCTGTTTCAGAACGCATGTGCCGATGCCGGTCATTGACAAACGGGAGAGCTATGTGCTGAACGTGAACGGCCATCCGATTTATTACGGAATCTTCAAGAACAAGATAGAAAAGGACCTGCAAAAAATAAACCTCGTGTTTGTCCTGGAAGGAAAGGATAAGGCCATCGAACAGTTTCCTGCCGTGGTGAATGCCATCCAAGGGTTGCAGTCCCAGTTGGCGAACGATGAGAGTTTCTCCTTCAAGTTCGGCGCCGTGCTCACTTTTAACGAGCCGGACAGCCGGGAAGATCCCATCTGCAAACTGACTCCCGACTATATGGAATTTCTGGACTTTCTATCGGACAAGGCACGGAACGCGGAAAAACTGAAACCTGTTTACGGGAGATTCGGCAGCTGGTCGGGTGTCCGTACAGGGGTGGAACTGTTCAACAAATGCCGGGACGAGAGCAATGTCCTGGTGGTGGTAGGTGACAAGGGGTTCAACAGCGAATGGGCGGATTCCACCCTGGTGGACCGGCTGGTGAAGAACAACTGCCGATTGCTGGGATTCCAGCTTTACGGCGGAGAACCGGACAACTTCAACAATTTCGTGCTGCAAATCGGGAACATGATAGACTGCTCGGCTCCACGCATCAGCCGGAAGAAACGGGAACTGATTGTGTATCCCGAACAGCTGCGGAACGGAAACGAATATGCGGAGGTGAACCACAATACATATTGTCTGGACTTTCCGAACCGGAGCATGACACAGGGATGGCTTGTCTTTCCGCAGAAAAACGAGTCGCTGGAGCTGGAGGGGCTGACTACCGCCGTGGACTCCATGCTGTTACAGGTGAAGTTTGACAATACGCTGTTGGACAACAGCCTGACAAGGGCGTTTGAGGAGGTGGGAACCCACCGGTATAAACTTGACTCGACGCTGGTGGACTACTATCACATCCGCAGATCAGGCGTGCAACCAATATTGTCTGTCCTGCCGGGTATCGAGCCGGGATGGAAACTGCCGGCAGAGCCTGTCGTATTGCCCGACTCGCTTTCGTCCGTAACGGACTATTACCTGCTCGTCAATGAAGAGGAGTTCAAGCGACTGAGAAAGTATGTGGAAGTGCCCGCCAAACTGGTCCTGGACTATAAATATGAGGCGGTCAGAAAGAAAAAGCAGGCGAAGACGGATATCTGCAACTGCTCAGACGATTATCTGCCGGCAGATACAGAGGAGGCTACCATACGTGTGAAGACGGACAGCCTGAACATACCGGAATATGCCCCGACGCGCCGTGTGAGAAGGCAACTGGTAAGGCATCTGCTTTCGGAACGCAACAGGGACAAATACTGCAAGACGGGAAGAAGGGATTTCCTGAACATGTCTCTGTCGGAAGCGTTGCAACGGTTCACATCGTGTCCTGTGGATTATCCGTTCTTCGAGGTTTATCGGGTCAAGGACTTGCGGAAAAAGGAGATGATTACGGACGTGGAACTGGACGGGCTGGTTGAGTATTTCAAGGAAAAGAAAAAACTGCTGGATGAGGCTGCCGGCAAGGCGTTCTGGTCCAACGGGCAGACTTATTATTGGATTAGTCGTGATTTGTTACCATAGTTGCTTACTTGAAATTTTATTATCATGATTTATCAAGCTATATTGAAAATTCGTGGCAAAGAAATTCCGATACTTTATTACAATTATCGCTGCCATATCCAACACCATGATGATTCAAACCTAAGAAGAATCATCCAGCTGCATATACAGATTTGTGAAGAAATAGGAAACCGAGAGAATCTGTCGGTCGAGGGGGATTTGATTACGCTTGCGTTTGAATGCAGCGGAGACGAGGCGTTTTTTTATGACTGGCTGAATGAAGGGATGATACAGGACGGGGAAATCCATTTTATCTATAATGAGGTGGAGGTTGCGGATATTTTCCGGTTCTGGGATTGCTATTGCGTGAAAATAGAGGAATACATGAGTGTCGGGAACACTCCGATGATGATGGTGGTGTATTTGTCGCCGGGGATTATCAAGAGGAATAATCTGGAGGTGAGGGAGAAGGTTTGGAAGGTGAGTGAATTTCAAGACAAACAATATACTGTGAGTACAAAGGTAATGGATGAACAAATATTTGATGAACAGGTCTGTATTATTGATACTCAAGGAACACCTATTTCAGATCTTCTTTATTATATAGAATATGATGGAGTCAAAATTTCATCAGGTAGAACTGATGAGAAAGGAATGATACCTCGTATTGGAGGAGAGACATTTAAGAAAGAGTTTGTGATATATTTAGGAGAAGATGCATTAGCTAAAATATTAGATTAAATGGTACAAATAAAAGTAACAACAAACCCACAACAAGGCTCTAAAAAGAAAGTAACAATAAACAAAGTGACTTTTGAAGAGCTATGGAAGAATTATCCTAAAAAGAAAAGTGAATATCAACATAATGCCAAAGAAATTAGTGACTATTGTGCTATAAAAGTAAGCATATCTCTTATAAAATCGAAGATACAACTTAAAGGGTCTTTTAAAGGTGCATTTTGTTGGGGATGTAAAGATGGAGGAATACATGCTATTCGAGCACAAGAATTGGCTAATTGGTTAAAAAAACGTCCATTTGCGGGATGCCCTCAAGTTGAAATTTTTACAGGAGAAGAGTTTAGAAAAAAAATGAATGAACGTACTGGAATTGTTTTTTTTAAGGACTATTGGCAAAGAAATACTGATTCTGGTGAAAATCGTACAGGAGATCATATTGATTTATGGGATGGTAGAGGACTTGATAAATTAGCTAGTCAAGATGCACTGGGCAATTTTTTAGGAAATACATTGGGGTTGTATTGGGATGGTATATATAGTGATAAAAATAAATCAAAGGAGGTTTTGTTTTGGGAAATAAAATGAGGAAAATTGTATCTGTGGTAACATTTTTAGTATTGTTTATAAACTTAGTAATAGTGATAAATTCAATAATAATAATGATGATGGATGTAATGGATTTGTCTCATGTGTTTTTGCATTCTAAAGAAGGCATATATTTATGTTGTTTGTTGTTCGTGTCGATATATATATCGTATATAATAATGAAAAAAGAAATTTCAACAGGTAATCTTGTGTATTTTGTAATAGTTCAAATGTTTCCATTTTTTATAGTTTTTGTGTTGGCTTTAATTAGGAAATGTGGATTGTTTATGAATTATGAATCTGAAGAACTTGTAGCAACTGTTTTGTGGACATACATTTATCCTATTGTATTTTTCGCAAGCTTATTTATATATTACTTATCTCTTAAGTACTGAATTAGCGTTTTTTACAATGAAACAAATTGATTTAAAAAATAGGTTCTATTTATCCCTTAATTATGGGATTTCTACTTTTGGAACTTACGATTACAGAATGAGTTATATGGAAAACATAGCTCGGAACTTCACAAAGAAGTATCCCAGCTATCTCATCCATAAGAAAAGTGAAGACAAGATAAAAGCCTTTTTGACTGATACGGTCAAGGCTAAAGTAGAAACCTTTGCCGATGCAGAGGCGAAGAGCATAGCTGTAACCGAAGTACGTGAGATAGCGGACTTGATAGCAGAATATGAGGGAGCGGAAGGAGAACGGAACAGTTCTTCATCTTTCGGCAATCATCCTACGGATGTTCCCTCTTTGGGTAGTACCGGAGTGGAGCTTGCCATGAGTATGGATAATGGGGCTTCGGATATCCTTCCCATCAATGTAGCCAAACCTACAGGTGCATCGGGGAAACCCAAGATAATGAAACGAAGTGTTATTCGTGTAACCGTGGAGTTGGAAGTGATGATGGAAACCAAACAATACCTGCATTTTTTACAGGAACTGCCAGAGTTGTTCAGCCTGCATGAGTTCCCGAACCTGCGTTGCAGGGTAACATGGAAACAGAAACGGGTGAGCTATCAGGAATCTCTATTGCCCATTGAAGTGAAGGTTGTGGAAGACCGTAAATATCAGCGGTGGTTTGTGACCTTTACGGTATTGATGGTGCTGTGTTTCATCGGGATTATCACCCTGTTCTTTTCCATTCCGAACCTGTATAAGCAGGACATTCACTTTTTGCGGAATGATACGATTCATCAGGAGTTTTCCATTTCTAATAGCCGGATAGACTTGAAGAATGTTAATTTGATGAATAATGGTGGGAAGGATACGCTTGTTGTTAAGGATAAAAAGATTATCATTGCCAAATAAAAAATGATGGAAAATTTGATTCAGATACATAGCGTAAAAAACGTGTTGTCTCATAACGGATGTCCAGAAGATCTGCTGGAGAGTTATTTGCAATTCTTACAAACCGGAGGACAACAGGTGCAGATTGTCAGAAGCGAAGTCGCTGCAATGCTCCAAAAGGAGATGCAATACCGTAAACGAAGGAATGAGGAGATGAAAGGAACCCTTACGTTTAGCAATAAGGACAAACATAATACCGGAAACTCAGATATGGGAGTGTTTATTGGGATGGAGTTTATCCAATGCTGCTTCGGACATGGGATTCCTGCACGAGTGTTGGGTGTGCGGATGGTGCGTGGGGAGGTTGTTGTGAAATTTGGATGATAACATTGTAAATGTTAATATGGGAAAAGGTGACAGTAGAACAAAGAAAGGAAAGCGATTTATGCGTTCTCCACGGAAGTATTCTCAAAAAAAACAATTAAATGCTGGAAAGATGGAAAATAAGAGTGAATATGGTATATATGAAGAGTTCTTAAAGAATTTTGATTCTGTAAATTATAAGAATAAGGACTCATCTATAATTAATAATGAATTTCAAAAAGTAATAAGTGAACTTTATGAAAAAGATATGATTAATGTTGCTTTGCAAGCAGAATTAGATCGACAAGTTTTTTTAATAAGAAAGTCTTTTGAGTTTCAAGATGATGAAACAAAAGGGACAATTAAAGGATTATCGTGGCAAATGGCAGGAACACAAGATATGGCAAATGGAGATAAAATACCTTTTTATTGGCCTGATGTTAGAAATCTTACTAAAGAAAACTTCGAGTTCTTTGAGCAGCGTTATAAAAAAACGAATAATCTCTATGCAAAAACCGAATATGGTTTGATGGTATATTTCGGACAAAAAACAGACTGGTCGAAAAATAACAGTTTCAAACTTCAGTTATGCAACGAATTAATCTCCTTAGCTCAAGAATATTATGGTGAAGCTCAAAAAGGAGAATATTTCAAATTGGGATATGTGCTTAATCGTTTGGAATTGGCTTTACAAATTGCAATAAATAGTAAGTTTGAAGATTGTCAAAAGGCAATCATTGAACAAGTTTTTGATATACAGCAACATTGGAGTGTAAATGATAACACAAAACATATTCCTTTAAATTATTCAAGGTTCATGTTAGAGCATTATAGCATTTGTAAAAAACACATAGACTTTGAAAAAGTTATAGAGCGTAATAAATATGCTATCAGCTTGATAGAAAAAGATAATCTTTATATGGCCGCAGATGCTATTGAATTTACGGATAAGTTAAAACAAAAAATAAATCTTTCAATAGAAGATTCTTTAAGACAGAGAGCTGAGGTATATGAACAGATTGCCAAAAGCAGGCAGGAAGATATAGCTTCAATGCATTTTATAAAATTAGCTTTGGATATTTATCTTAAAATAAAGGACGATGGAAAAATAAAAGAGATGGAAGAGTTATACTCTGAAAAGAGAAATACTTTCCAATTGACAGAAACTTCCATTCCAATTCCAGATGATTATATAAAAACAATTGATGAAGCTGTAAAACGGACTATAGAAACTTGTTCTGTAGATGAGTTGTTAGATCAATTTGCAGGGACTCCTTGGTATGAAACAGATGATTCTATCCAAGCCTTATCTGATGCTGTGGACAATGGACTTATAGGTACCCTTCCTTTGTCATGCTTTGACAGATATGGCAACACCGTTAAAACATACACACCGGCAGAAGGAAAATTTTGGTCTACATATAGTTTCTTCTTCAAATTTGGTACATTAAAAATGTTCAAACTATTTATGTCAGCCATTGAATCTCAAAAGTTATCATACGATTTAGTTTTAACCTATTTGGAAAAGACATGGTTAAATGAACCTGTTGAGAGAAACTATAATGGTAAGAAAGTTCATGTTGTTCCTTTAGATACAGTCAAGCCTGGATTAAAGAGAATATTTGATGAGCTTAAACAAACAGATGAAAATTATATTCCTGATTATGTTACTATTGTAGATAGCTTAACACTTAAGATTGAAGGTCTTTTGAGATTTTTTATTGAGAAACTTAAAATACCCACTTTTGCTAAGAGACGTTCAAAAGATGGAGATGTCATAATGGAAAAACTTTTTGATGATATTATTGCAGATCTTAAGGGAACTCCAGAGAGACCTTCTAGTTTTGTCAAAGATCATCTTACCATGCTCAAGTATGTAATGTCAGAGAAAATAGGCTGGAATTTGAGAAATGAAGTAGCACATTCTTTACTTCAAATCGAAGATTATTCGTTAGATAAAATTGTTGTCTTGTTCTGCTTAATTCTTAAATTGAGCAAATATGTGTTTATAGAACAACGTGAAAGTTAAAATCGCAAAAGGAATAAAGTGCAATTTATTAATACGAATTAACTGATTTAACATTTTGATTATGAACGATGATTTAAGAAAAGAAATGTCGGATTTTTCTTGACAGATAGTTCTGATTATTTAGCACGATATAGGGCTTTAATAAATGTATTTACAAATATAAGTACACGTAGTAAAATATTGGTGGATTTATTATTTTCTTTTGAGTGCAGTTTGAAATCTTTGATTTTTTTGAGAAGTAACTCTGATGAAAAATCAACGTATAAAATTATTCAGACTCACAATTTAAGCAATCTCTTGTCAAAAGTTGACACAGCGAATTTTCAAGATATTGCCAATTTTATCCTTGATGAAAAGTTGGATGATATATCCGTGGGGGGGCGTTATACTCTTGAAGCCAATATTAAATTCAGAGAGAACGGCTTATTGGGGAGTAAATATAATGAGACAATAGCATCGTATCATTGGATAGATAAAGTTTATCAAGAGGCTAAGAAATTGAATGAGTTTGTACGTAACGAAAGCATTACTATGTTTGGACTTATAACAATAATTAATATTCAAGATATTGATATTAATAAATTGATTGATCGAGAAAATCGCATCAGGAATATTAATAAACCTTAGAAATATCCTAATATCATTGTCATAAAGGAAGGTATACTAACATCTGAAAAGAAGAACAACAGTACTTAAAGGAGAATAATCTTTTCAGATGTTATGTTTATTTTGAATTAGACAGATTTTACTTGTGTGAGGTATCATCTTTTAACCCCAACCGTTCACATAACTCCGGATCATTTTTGATTCGGTTCATTTCCTCATTGATGATTGCCTGAGCATCCAATTTAATCTGGTCGTAGTTGCGCTGTATCTGCTGCATCATGATATCGTTTCCATCCTTGTCCTTAAATTCATTGATGACAGGGATTCTCCGGTAAGCCTTTTCTTCCGCGCTGACTTTGGCATGGTCCACAATGATTTCAGCATGGAATATTTTCTGGTCTATCTTTTCGCCAAAATTGTCGGAAACGGCTCCGACAAATGTGCCCTGGGACAGGTTGGCAATCTTGGAAGCTGGGATGAGTGAGTCAAGCTGTGTGCTGATGGAAGTGGATACATCCTGGCGGTTGATGGAGACGGACTGCCGCTGCTGAAGTACTTTGCCGAAACGTTCGGAAAGCGTCTTCGCGGTTTCTCCAACCACCTGACCGCTGAAAATATTGCCTACCGTGTTTTGGATGACCTTCGACTCTTTTTCACCGTAATCGCGGTTCAACTGGCTGAAATCCTGAAAGCCGAGACAGACCGCCACCTTGTTGCTTCGGGCGGTAGCGATGAGGTTGTCCAATCCACGGAAATAGATGGTCGGCAGCTCGTCTATGATGACAGTGCTCTTAAGCTGTCCTTTCTTGTTAATGAGTTTGACGATGCGGGAATTGTATAGTCCAAGCGCCGCCGAGTAGATGTTCTGCCTGTCTGGATTGTTGCCCACGCAAAGCAACTTGGGCTCTTTCGGGTTGTTTATGTCCAACGAAAAATCATTACCTGTCATCACCCAATACAACTGTGGGGAGATCATGCGCGTAAGGGGGATTTTTGCCGAAGCGATCTGGCCCTGGAGCTGGTCCTGGGCACCCCCTTTCCAGGCGTCCATGAAGGGGGAAAGGTAGTTTTCCAACTCCGGATACGAGGTCAGGATGGTAAACAAATCCGAATAAGGTTTGTTGAGCAGTTCCACTGCATGCGGAAAGGAACAATAAATGCCGTTTTTGTAAATCTTTAGGTACCAAATAATTGCGGCAAGCAGAATAATGGGTGACTCCACGAAGAAATCCCCCTGCTTTTCAATCCAGGTGCGATTGAGGTTGAGCATTATCGTATAACTCGCCTCATACGCATCGGAGATATCCGTCATGAATTCCGGATTGATGGGATTGCAGCGGTGTGACCTGCGCGGATCGTCGAAATTGATGACATAGAACCGGGGCTTGACCTTATACTTGTCCATGTTGTTCAACAACGTGTTGTAAGCGATGGTGGAGAGGTCGTCGAACTTGTAATCGTAGATGTAGCAGCTGTATCCTTTGGAAATCATCTGGCGTATGTAGTTGTTTACCACGGCATACGACTTACCTGAACCGGGAGTGCCCAGCACGATGGTGGCACGGAAGGGATTTACCACGTTGATCCATCCGTCATGCTGTTTCCCCTGAAAGCAGAAGCTGGTGGGCAGGTTGACGGAATACTCGTTCTCCAACAACCGGGTTTCCTGCCGGAAGGATTCGTTTTCGATATTGAACACATCATCCATCAGGTTATGCCTGTAAAGCCGGCTCATCCACAACCCCGCCATCAGTAGGCCGAGGTAACCTGCGGTAAGTGTTATGACGTACAGTATGGTGCTTGTCATGTGCGGCAGGGACAGGTCAAGCAGCCACCAGTTCAGAAAAAACAGCACGCATCCGGCTACCAGCGCCGCGTAGATTTTGGGCCAGGTGATTTTTTCACCCTTGACTCCATGTGTTCCCAGGCAGGATATTGCCAGTAAGGTCACAGCCAGCAGCTTGGTCCAGAGGATGCAGTTGAAAATGCCGGTCGTGTTGTTGAAATTCACCAGAATCCGGTCTGTCACCTCCAGGTTCAGGTTCCATGCGGTGATACTCGGATAGCAGTACACATAGACGTGCACCACCAAAAGAAAAATACTCACTGCCCTGCCAAATTCCATGATTTTGGCAAGTGCCCTCAAATCGTCTTCCTGTTGCATAGGGATAAATGGTTTTTGAAAATTGTCTTCTGTTTAAATGCCACGCGATTTGCGCTTGGCTTTCTTCCTCTTTTTCATACGGCGTGCGAAAGCCTCCTCCTCGTAATCCCTCGGGTTGGTTTCCAGGGAGAGAATACCCGCCGCCTGTTCGAGCGCGCTTTCCGGATCCGCCTTGTGCCGGTGATGCTGCCAGAGTTCCACTGCCGTATGTCCGTTCCGGTCGTTTTCGGGGATGCCGTCCAGCCACCTGAAATAGTCGTTGAACACGTTTGCGGAAAACTCCTTGCCCATGCGTGAGCCGTTGAACACCTCCCTGCGGTCGTGGTCAATGAAGGTGATGCCGTAGATTCGTCCCTGCTCATTCTCACGGAACACCACGCCGATACGTTTCTGTCCGAGCAGTTCCACAAACCGTTGCCGTGAGTCAGCCTGTTGCAAGGCGCGGGCAATGTCCGTCTGTATGGAGGGAGCCCATTTCCCTTCCTTGAGCGCTTTCAGGTTGAGAAGCATCCGTTTTTCCAGCTGTTCGTTGCCAAAGCGTTTTCCAAAGCGGGAGCTCTTGAACGGAGGGCTGACCACCTTGCCGGCATCATCCGTGGCCGCATAGACAATGCCGGTGTAAGGCATGCCGTTGTATTCCCCCCTGACCTGTTTCGCCTCGATATTGAAGGTGGAAAGCAGGGCGCTATACTCCCCGAAGGTCTGGAAACGGTAACTTTCCAGCACCGCCTTGAGGGTGTTGCCAATCTGATGGCGGACATCCCCCAGGGAAGCATCCACTTTTTTCAGTTCCGCTTTCGGATTCCGTTCCTCCGTGTCCGCACCGTTGCGCAGACCGAAGTCCGCTTCCAGCTCCCGGCAGGCGGTCATGGAACGGCGGTGCTCGTAGGAGTCACTGATCTTTTTCCCTTGTTCGTCCACGCAGACGCTGATGATGTGGATGTGGGCATTGTGGGTGTCGGCATGTTTGTAGGCGATATAAGGCTGGTCTCCATAGCCCATCTTCCGCATATACCGGTCGGCCAGTTCCGCCAGTTGGTCATCGGTCAGCCTGTCTTCCGGTGCCGGGGAGAGCGAGATATGCAGGACGGGCTTCTCCGTGTTGCGGTTTGCCAGCAGGTAGTTCTCGAAAGAGAGCAATGCCAGGCGTATGTCTTCGCTTGGCAATCCCAGCCGGTCGGAAATCATGCGGTTTCCCGAAAGAATCCCCGCCGCCCTGGTCGCCACCTTGTTATGGTTGTAGGCCAGTGCTCCGTACAGGCTGGCGCCATGACTTATCTTTGCAACCATTTCCGCTCGTATTCCTGGGTGAGTGCCGTGATTCTCTTGCAGAGAAGCATCAGCTCGACGCTCAGCTTCTCCAGCTTGTAGAGCAGTGACATCGCCCGTTTCTCCCCGAAGTTGTTCTTCAAGGCACGCACCACTTGGTTGTAGTTGTTGCCTATTGCCTGGAACTGCTTGTGGAATTCGGTCAGCTTGATGTAGTAATCCATGGTCGCCTTGTCGATTCTCACTACCTTTATCTGTCCCGAGAAGATGGATTTCTTGATGAACAGCGTGCGGTCCCTGGCCCCGGAATCCGCCAGCAGCCTTTCAAATCTGGTGTTCTCCTCGGCATTCAGGCGGAAGCTGTACTTGCGGTCCGCCGGGTCATTCTTGGGTTTCCTGCCTGTCCTTGTTCCTGTTGTTTTCTCCATAATGCATGAGATTGTTGGTTTGTACTTTTTTCTTTTCCAGAATCCGCGACTTTGGAGCGGATTCCCCCGCCCCGGGGCGGGCAAGTTGGTCCTTGTCGGACAAAAGACTTTTTGTCGGACAAGGACACAACTTGCTCTGTTCGTTTGAACAGAGAATCCTCCTTCGTCGGATTGCTGCGCGACGTTCACGGCGTGCTGTGGTCCGATGAAGCATGTTCCTCTCCATTGACGGATTTTGATTTTGCAAAATTAGAGAGTGTTAACCGGCTGGTAAATAGTGTTTTATATGACGTTTGATGACATCTGACGACATCTGATGTCAGGCCGGGGAAATGTTGGCAGAAGTCTCAAAAATAGCCGCTACTTTTGGCACAGTGCATGAGGGCATACATTGGAACATTGTCCTGTAAGGTGTATTGCTTGCCTGCCACAGGCGGTACATGGCACGGATGCAATATCATCCCTGTAGGTACATTGCCATACATGTTGTACGGTGATCCTGCATGGCGGATTACATTGCATGAATGCAATACAGTACGGGTTGCATTGGACTCCGTATTACATGAATGCAATGCACCTTATATGGCAATACCCTCCGGTAACCGGCAATACATTGGTGCAATAGGGTACGCAATGTATTCATGCAAGCGGGCAGGCAGTGCGTCATTGCCATATACCGACAGACGCATTGTCATGTAATGAAACAGGAAAAACATATCCGGACAGATATGAAACCAAATTATACACTCTAAATTCAAGCCTATGAAGAAGGAACCTTTATTTGTCGCTTTGAGCAACCAGAAGGGCGGTGTGGGAAAATCCACGTTCACCGTGTTGCTCGCCAGTTACTTCCATTACCTGAAGGGATATAACGTGCTTGTGGTGGATTGCGATTATCCGCAGCACAGTATCAGCACCATGCGGGAGTGGGAAGTGGGGACCATTGAAAAGAACGTGCATCTGCAAAACCAGCTGGTGGAACAGTTCGGAACAAGCGGAAGGAAAGCCTACAGCATCCTGAACTCCACTCCGGAGGAGGCCCGGGAAACTGCCGGCCGTTTCCTTGAAAAATCGGGACTGGACTATGACCTTGTCCTTTTTGACCTCCCCGGAACTGTGAATGTGCCCGGTGTCTTCCGGTCCGTCATCAATATGGACTATGTATTCACTCCCGTCACACAGGAGAGAATGGTTATGCGGAGCAGCATGGCTTTTGTCCTTGCCATCCGGGAATACATGCACCGTCATAAGGATGTGCCCTTGCGTGGCATCTATATGTTCTGGAACCGGATGGACAAACGTGTGTCCAAAGACCTGTATAACAGCTACACTGAAATTTTCCGCTCGCTGAAATTGCCGGCGATGGAAACCGTCATTCCCAGTGCGGAGCGCTACAATAAAGACTTCGGGATGAAGGGATTTTTCTTTCGCAGCACCTTGTTCCCTCCACCCCCTTCCGCATTGAGGGGCAGTAATCTGGACTTGCTGGCAACAGAGATAGAAACCATACTGAAACTTCAATAAGAACAATCATGGCTACCAAAAGAAGAACGGATTACCAGGTGGATGAGGAGGCATTGAAACGTATGATGGCCGGGGATGTAACAGCATTGGACAAAATGGCTTCTCCCGCTGAGGCTCCGGAAACAAAAAGCCGGCCTGCCCCTTCCAAGGAGAAGCAGGAGAAGAACTTCGCCGGTTCTCCCAAACAGCAGATAGGAAAATCCACGGATGAGGCGTCCGGCCCGGATGAATACCGGCGACGGTTTCTGAAAGAGAGGCTGTCCGGTTCAAGAAGGCAGACCTATATTCACGATGCTTTGTACAGGACTGTTGCCAAATTATTGCCTGTCATTGCGCCGGATATGTCAGTTCCCATGTTTTTAGGCAGTGTCCTGTCGGACCACCTGGAAAGATATCAGGATGTTATCAATGAAATATATAACCAGGAAGCAAATCAAAACCCTTTGGAATGGAAGAAATAGTTTATTTGTCAGTAAGGATCGGCTGTGCCGGCTACTTGTTATACAAGTTATGGAATCAGAAAAAACGGATCCGTAAGATTTGCGGGCTACTCTATCCCCCCGGGAAAAAGGAGAAGGAGGAAGAGGGAACATCGTGCGGTACAGGACCGGGTGATGTGATGGGGGCTACCCGATTTGTCTATCTGGACGAAAACGCGGGTACGTTTGCCGCCCCCTACATGAGCCAGCCGTTGGAAACCGGGAACGATTATCTCGGAGAGGAAGAGGCGGTGCCGGAGAATGAGGTGGAGTGCGGGCTTCCCCTGGAAGAGATGAGACTGTTGAAAGAGGAACAGGAAAGGCTGGACGAACAGGCTCCCGGCACGGAAGGTATCGCTCCGGTAATCACGTCCGATGACCTGCTCAATGCCGGCGATGTGCTGCTTAATCTGGATGGCGCCCAAATGGACGAGGAGAAAAAACGCCGGGCTGCCGTCACCTTGCATGCCATCCGGGAAACGGACATGTTTGAACTGATTTCATCCCAGGTGGAGAATAAAAGCCTGATTGAGGAGCTGATAGACCAATATATCGGCAATGACGGAAATGTATTGCCGGTGAAAAGAAAGAAAAACGAAGGACAGCCGGAACATGCCTGGAGACAGTTTCTCTGAACCCGGCGGCAATCAGTCCGATACGAAAGGAAGAGGCTTTGGAAGCACCTGCCTTGTACCGCTATCATGGTTGCCTGTTCCCGGTTCCTTTGTCATGCCTGGCTCTTTAAATGTCCATATATTTTGATTATTCGGTTGGTAACGGATTCCTTTCCGGAATCATATAGAAGCTAAGATGTTAATGAAAAATAATTCATTACGTTTATCCTATTTTTTTTTAAGAAAAATATTGTGTTCTTGAATGGAATCTGTATATTTGAGACAGATTGCAAAAATGAATTATAGAGCCGTGATTTATCAGGAAAAACGAATGTCAGTATCGCGGCTATGGGATTTGAATAACCGGTAAACCATATCGGCATTGCAATATTTTAAAGGAGTGAAATGTTGCAAGTATGAACTAACTCCAATTTTAAAGGCTATGGGAAAACAGATTGCCAAACTAGGTATCCGTCCGGAAGACCTGAAAGACAAGACGGTCACTTCGGAACAGTTGGAAAAGACGAAAGGCGGGAAAGCCGCCGGGTCTGAAGAGTGTGTATGCTACTGCGGTTGCTATACCGATGACTCCGCTTTCGGTGTAGATTTCAACTGGTGGTCAAGAGACTGGGATTGATTCCTGCATTGTACGATGCTTTGTAAACAGATTAGCCACTATGGAAAAACAAAAAACGAATAAGTTTCCCCTGGTCAAATTGTTCACAGTTGACGGGGCGTCCTGTTATTTATATGACGGCAGAGCGAACATGTTCCTGTCGCTGTCCGAGACTGAGAAGAACCTTGTCTGTGAATACATGGCGTCGTATGGAACTTCTGAAGGAGAGCCTTGCCCGGCCTCCTTCCCTTCCGGTGCCGCCGCTTTCATCGCCCGTCTTAACGGAAACGGCATCCTGCTTCCGGGTCCCCTGGAAGCGAGGACACCTTCCGGAATGCGTGGTGAGGAACAGTTATGGCAACAATGGGAGGAGGAAGCCATTCCCAAAAAACTGACACTGGAGATGACCAATACCTGCAATCTGCGTTGCAGGTATTGCCCCTATACAATCAACGAGCAACGCGGACAAGGAAAAATGCACGCCTCCCATCACTTGAAAGAGGAGGATGCCCGGAAAGCCATTTCGGATTATTTCCATGAATACACACGTGTTTTCCGCAAGGTGGAACCGGAACACAGGACGCTGTTCCTGAAACGGAATCCTCCCGCCGTCAGTTTCTACGGCGGAGAGGCGCTTCTGCGTTTTTCCCTGCTGGAACCGTTGGTGAAATATGTGCTCTCGCTTCCTTGGGAGGAACACCATATACCTGCGGAGAAGGTCGTATTCCACATAACGACCAATGCCACGCTGCTGACACGGGAGATGGTGGAATTCTTTATACGGTATCATTTCACCCTCGCCATCAGCTTCGACGGTCCGCCGGAGGAGAATGACAAGTATCGCGTGTTCAAAAACGGGCAGGGTACGGGAACGGTCGTGGAGCGTGCCCTTGACATGATTCGTGAGGTTTCGGAAGAGTACCTGCTGAACCATGTACACATACAGGCCGTGCTGGCTCCCGAATATGACCATGACAAAGTCGGCAGATACTTTGAGGGGCGTAGCCTGAACGGTTGTTATGGCGGGGTCCGCCAGTTTTCCTATCTGGAATTCAGCGATTACAGTGAAAGCAAGAAGACGGACAAGCAACTGGCGCAGTTCAATATCCGGGAGCGGATCAAGGAACTTTATGAAAAGGACCTCTCTCCGGAGGAACGGTACCAGTATATTCTTCGTGACCCCCTGATCAGCGCGTGGCTGCGGTATGTGTACGCCATTCTGACCAAGGTCGGTGACGCACCCTCGCACAAAGCCGGATATTTCAATTCATGCTATATCGGGCGTACCAATCTGTTGCTTGACACATACGGCAACCTGCATCTCTGCGAACGGTCGGATTTCTCCATGCCTGTCGGTGAGGTGAACTCGGGCATCAACCGTACCGCCGTCCGGCAAATGTACCGTGATTTTTTTGAGAAGACAGACAGCCCGTCCTGCCGTTCCTGCTGGGCCGGCCGCTTCTGTACCCTCTGCACCGCCGCGCTTATCAAGAACGGTGCGGTTCAGGAACCTGACCGTTCCATTTGCAGGAGCTTGCGGCACGCACAGGAGAAACAGATAGAGGACTTGCTGTATATCAAGGAGTATTATCCGGAAATTCTGGAACAGATGGAACGTATGTATTTCCAGGCGAATGACATAACGCTCGGCGCTTTCCATGCCTACGTCAAGGAACAACAAGACGTCGCCCCATGAGGTTCAGGGTGTCCTACCAGCATGACTCCATGCAGTGCGGTGCGGCGTGTCTCCGTATGGTCTGCAAGCATTATGGAAAGGAATATGCCCTTGACTTCCTTTCCGAGCAATGCGGCTGCATGATTGACGGGGTTTCCTTGCAGGCCATTCGCGAGACGGCGGAGGACCTGGGATTCCGGACATTCGCCGTATCGGTCGGTCTGTCCGAATTGCAGGCCGGATGGTGTCCCTGTATCCTTCATTGGGAGCGTAATCACTTTGTCGTCCTGTACAGGATTCATAAGGATAAGTATCATGTTGCCGATCCGGCCAAAGGAACGGTCATATACCGGAAAGAGGATTTCCTGAAGCGTTGGGCGGGAGACGGGGAACAGGGAATCGCCTTGTTACTTGAACCCACACAGGCTTTTTATGACTTCTCTTCGGGCATGGAACCAAAAGTCCCGTCCCCTTTCCGTTTTTTATGGAGGTACATAGCTTCTTATAAAAAAGCATTTGCATCGGTCGCCTTGACCCTGCTTGTCGGCAGTCTCGTACAGCTGGTGCTTCCGCTGCTTGCGCAAATGATGGTCGACAAAGGTATCGGTCATAAAAATATCCCGCTTGTCTATCTGATTCTCGGCGGCCAGCTGGTGCTTGTGCTAGGTTCTGCCGCCATGGAGTTTGTCCGCAACCGTCTTCTGCTGTTTGTGGGGATGCATGTCAATATATCATTGATAACCGACTTCTTCGCCAAACTGTTCCGCCTGCCGATTTCATTCTTCGAGACAAGGACCACCGGGGATCTTTTGCAGCGTATCGTCGATCACCGCAGGGTGCAGGATTTTCTTACCGGACAGGTTCTCTCCGTCTTGTTCTCGGTAATGGTCTTGTGCATATTCATGGGCGTCCTGTTTTCATATAACAGCTTCCTGTTCCTTGTCTTTCTGGCGGGAAGTATCGGCTACGGCCTGTGGACCCTGTGTTTCCTGCATAAGCGCAAGTTGTTTGACTATATGATTTTCGAGAAACAGTCGGCCAGCAACAACAAGGTATACCAACTCCTTACTTTCATGCAGGAGATAAAGCTGCAAGGCGGCGAGGGAAGGCGCGCCGGGGAATGGGAGGCGTTGCAAAAGGAGCTTCTTGACATCCAGATGAGGTCTTTGAGCCTGCAACAGTTCCAGCAGACAGGCGGGATATTTATCAGCCAGTCCAAGAACCTGGTTGTGACGGTCATTGCCGCCGTTTCTGTCATTGAAGGGGAGATGACTTTGGGTATGCTGCTTGCCGTGCAATTCATTATCGGGCAGTTGAACATCCCGATTGAACAACTGATGCAGTTTCTCTATAATTTCCAGAATGTGCGGCTAAGCATCGAGCGTATCAGCGCGATTCATGGGAAGGCGGAGGAAAGAACGGGGAAAGAGATACCGGAACAGCCGGAGATTTCCCGAAAGGATATCCGGATTGAACACCTGGATTTTAAATATAACCTGCATGGCAAAGCCAAGGTGCTGGATGACATAACGCTGACCATTCCGGCACAACGTACCACCGCCATCGTGGGCGCAAGCGGAAGCGGAAAGACCACCCTTGTCAAACTGTTGCTGGGCTATTTTGCTCCTACAAGCGGAAATATCTTCCTGGGAGACACTCCCTTGCAGGATTATGATATGACATCGTGGAGGCACAGCTGCGGCGTAGTACTGCAAGACAGCCATGTGTTTTCCGAATCTCTGGCAAGGAATATAGCAGTGGAGGACAAGCATATAGACCGTACACGTCTCCGGACCGCCGCCCGTCAGGCCAACCTGGAAGAGTTCATAGAGAAACTGCCCTTGAAATATCAGACGATGGTGGGGGCTGAAGGCGTGGGGCTGAGCCGGGGACAGGAACAGCGTATCTTTATCGCCCGTGCGCTCTATAAGGACCCTTCGTTCGTGTTTCTTGATGAGGCTACCAACTCGCTGGATGCCAACAATGAGAGAATCATTACCGGGAATCTGCTGGATTTCTGCAAAGGAAGGACGGTCCTGATAGTGGCCCACCGGTTAAGCACCATCCGTCATGCTGACAAGATAGTCGTTCTGCATAAAGGCAGGATTGTCGAAGAGGGTACCCATGACGAATTGTGCGCCCGCCATGGGTATTATTATGAGTTGATTAATAACCAGTTGATTGCTATGGGGAATGAATAAGGTGTATTGTCATAATGAAGTGATGTAATTGAAAAAACTCAATTCTTGTATTAGGATTGAATCATTAAAAGAACGATGGAGTTAAAAGCTATCTATTTAAAATCGGAAAAAGTATTCCTTTTAATGAATTTAAATCATAATTATATTCCACATAGCATTTGATCATACATTTCAGCACATCTTCTTTTTTAATTGTTGGGTTTGCAAGATTGATTTTTTCTGCGAAATTTTTGAAACAACCTTTTGCCCAATGACGTAAATTCCCGTTTTTGTTTCTAAGCTCTTCAGAGGAGGTTTGAGATACAATCTCAATCATGTCAAAACTTTGTGTACCAAAAACTTGGTCAAAAAAGATTTTAAACTTTGAAGAATTTCCTTCTATCCATTTCCAAACGCCTAGTTCTGGGGTTATACTTAGGTAAGTAATATTTTCGTTATTATTTCGAAATAAATCAAATTTTTTATTTTCAGCTTCTGATCTATCATTTCCTTTTGCTTTCAATTCATTAAAAGCCTCTTCTGCATCTTTGTCTAAAAAAGCTTGAACTTTTCTTTTATCAATACTTAATGCAGGAAATGACTGTGTTATTCTGATAACTTGGCCATAAGTTCCTGCCGGAATTATTTTGTAATCCAATATACGATATGTGTCATTGAGGAATTTCTGTACTACTAATTGTAGGTATTCAAATGCCATTTCATCTTCTACAAAAAATATAAAATCAGGACACCGGTCTTCAATAGCCGACACACTCCGCAGAACATAAGAAGGATAGCAATTTTCTAAAACAGAAACCACTCCGTTATCATCTTTTTCCAAAAACAACCTATTGTCTGCATGTTTAATCAGAGAACTGGAATGTGTAGAAATTACAATAGCTAAATTCTTGGAATTGGCTTGACGTTTTAAGAAGTCATAGAATTTAATTTGTGCGATAGGATGCAATGATAGTTCCACTTCATCAATGAGCAGTAGTGTTTTAGGAGCTATATTTTGTAATAAATCAAGGATGTTAAGAAGCAATCTTTCTCCTAAACTGAAGTTTTGTTCCGAGTAAAGATTATTGTTAGCGTCCTTTATAACATATAGTTTATTACTGCGATGTAATTGCCGTTGTCTTCCTCTTTTGTTTTTTACTGTTATAAATTTTAAATTATTAAATTTTGTTGTTCCTAATATGTAATTCATTGACTCAATCATATCAGGAGCAACCGTATTGAATGTAGCTCGATTTATATTAAAAAGTTCTTGAGAAAAAAAACGTCCACCTGTTGTAGATACAAATAATGTATTTGTAAAAGGAAATCTTGCTATTAAGTTACTGCTTGTACGCGGGTTTGGAACCCATCTTATACCTTTTCTTTGATATTTTACTTCTTCCGTATCTATACAATAAGTTATGGAAGAATCTTTGTAAGTGTCTATCTGAATATTTCCTGTTTTATTGGTGTTAACTTTAAAATGAGTGAATGCCATTTTATCCCCAAGTCTACACAATGCTATAAGCAATGAAGTTTTACCACTGCCATTAGCGCCTGTGAGAACATACACCCCTTTTCGTTCAGGGAAAGGAAAATCCATTTTTTTAATCCCTTTGATATTTCGTAGTTTTATTTTGAACATTTCTATATAATCATTATTCTAATTTTACACAACAGTCATCTTCATAGTTGACACATACAACTTTGCCTATAGCTCGCCTTTTCTCTTTAAGATGTTGGATATTATATCTAGTACATACGATTTCAAAATCACTACATCCTTCTTCTTGATTATCACCTTGTTTCCATAAAGTTGTACTTGGCGTAGAATCTTCCATAATACGATTGAATGGTTTCACCCAATAACGTGCACAATCGCTCCATCCTCTGTTGATTAAAGCTTCTTTAATTTCAGTGTTCAATTGGTTATCACCATTTTGAACTAAGTCATATGTCATTAATAGCATAATAAATATTTTATTAATTATGCCTTTATATTGCCAAAACTGTGCCAGACTCTATTTAAACTTGATTATCTGTCAATATGACATCTGATGACATATAGTGCCATCTGATGAAACCGTTGAACCATAGCCTATTATCCCCATTTATCTTCGCCGTCGAATTCAAATTTATGTCTTACCCAAACGATTCGACAATGAAGAGAAGAATCCTTTTTTCCATGGTGTGCGCGGTGATTGCCGCCCACGCTTTCGCGCAGGGCCAGGGCCTTGCCGGTATCAACGAGGCGACCAGCCTCATGACCTCGTATTTCGACCCCGCCACCAAGTTGTGCTACGCCATCGGCGCCGTGCTGGGACTGGTGGGCGGCATCAAGACCTACGGCAAGTTCTCCAGCGGTGACCCCGACACCTCGAAGACCGCCGCCAGCTGGTTCTTCGCGTGTATCTTCCTGATCGTGGCCGCCACCATCCTGCGTTCCTTCTTCCTCTAAAGGCATGGAGTACCCGGTAAACAAAGGCGCGGGCAATTCCGTCGAGTTCAAGGGGCTCAAGTCGCAATACCTGTTCGTCTTCGCGGGCGGGCTGACGGCGGTGCTCCTTGCGGTGGTCATCCTCTATCTGGCAGGCGTGGACCAGTGGATATGCATTCCTTTCGGAATCGTATCCGGTGGCCTGCTGGTATGGGTGACGTTCCGGCTGAACGCCCGTTACGGTGAACACGGGCTGATGAAGCTGCTGGCCGGAAAACGGCACCCGCGCTACCTGATTCACCGAAAAAGAGTTTTCAGATTATTCACGAAAAGAAAGAAGAAACAACCATGAGAAATGTATTGAAAGCGGAAACGCTGGAACGCAAGTTCCCCCTGCTGTCGGTGGAGAACGGCTGCATCGTAAGCAAGGATGCCGACCTGACCGTGGCTTTCGAGGTGGAGTTGCCCGAACTGTACACGGTGACGGCGGACGAGTACGAGGCCATGCACGCCTCCTGGATAAAAGCCATAAAGGTACTGCCCGAACACAGCGTCGTGTGCAAACAGGACTGGTTCGTCAAGGAGACCTACCGCCCGAAAACCGGCGGGGAGGAACAGAGCTTCCTTGCGCGCAGCTATGAGCGGCACTTCAACGAAAGGCCCTTCCTGAACCACAGATGCTACCTGTACCTGACGAAGACCACCCGTGAGCGCAACCGCCGGCAGAGTGACTTCAGCACCCTCTGCCGCGGCTTCCTGCTGCCCAGGGAGATAACCGACAAGGAGACGGCGGAGCGTTTCCTTGAAGCGGTGGAACAGTTCGAACGCATCATGAACGACTCCGGGCACGTAAGGCTGCGCCGCCTGGATACGGACGAGGTGACCGGGACGAAAGAACATCCCGGACTGGTGGAGAAGTATTTCTCCCTCTCGCTGGAGGATGGGACCGCCGTGCTCCAGGACATCTGCCTCAAACCCGGACGGATGCGTATCGGTGACAAGCGGCTCTGCCTGCACACACTTTCGGACACGGAGGACCTGCCGGGCAAGCTCTCCACCGACATGCGCTACGAGCGTATGTCCACGGACCGGAGCGACTGCCGGCTGTCCTTTGCCGCCCCCGTGGGGCTGCTGCTGTCGTGCAACCATATCTATTCGCAATATGTGTTCATCGACAGCGCGCAGGAGATCCTGCAAATGATGGAGAAGAACTCGCGCAACATGCTCTCGCTGTCGAAATACAGCCGGAGCAACGCGGTGAACCAGGAGTGGACGGAAATGTACCTGGATGAGGCGCACGCCAAAGGGCTGCTGCCCGTCAGGTGCCACTGCAACGTCATCGCCTGGGCCGAGGATGCGGACGAGTTCCGCCGTATCAGGAACGATACGGGCAGCCAGCTCGCCATGATGGAATGCACGCCGAGGTACAACACCGTCGATACCCCGGTGCTCTACTGGGCGGGCATCCCCGGCAATGCGGGCGACTTTCCCGCCGAAGAGTCGTTCTACACCTTTTTGGAGCAGGCGGTCTGCCTCTTTGCCGGGGAGACCAATTACCGGAACTCGCCCAGCCCGTTCGGTATCCGCATGGCGGACCGGCAGAACGGCATCCCGGTGCATGTGGACATTTCCGACCTTCCGATGAAGCGCGGCATCATCACCAACCGCAACAAATTTATCTTGGGGCCAAGCGGCAGCGGCAAGTCCTTTTTTACCAACCACCTGGTGCGCAACTATTACGAGCAGGGTACGCATATCCTGCTGGTGGACACGGGAAACAGCTACCAGGGGCTGTGCCGCATGATTCATGACCGCACCCGGGGAGAGGATGGGATATACATCACGTACGAGGAGGACAACCCGATATCCTTCAACCCGTTCTACACCGACTCCGGGCAGTTCGACGTGGAGAAGCGCGAGAGCATCAAGACCCTGATACTGACCTTGTGGAAGCGGGAGGACGAGGCGCCCACACGTGCGGAGGAGGTGGCGCTGTCGGGCGCGGTGAACGCCTATATCCGGAAAATATCGGGGGACCGGAGCGTCAGGCCGGACTTCAACGGGTTCTACGAGTTCGTGTCGGTTGACTACCGCCGGATGATTGAGGGGAAGAGGATGCGTGAGAAGGATTTCGACATTGACGGCTTCCTGAACGTGCTGGAGCCTTTCTACCGGGGAGGCGACTACGACTTCCTGCTGAACTCCGACAAGGAGCTGGACCTGACAAACAAGCGGTTCATCGTGTTCGAGCTGGACAACATCGGCAGTAACAAGGTGCTGCTTCCGGTGGTGACGCTGATCATCATGGAAACCTTCATCGCCAAGATGCGCAGGCTGAAAGGTGTCCGTAAGATGATATTGATAGAAGAATGCTGGAAAGCGCTGATGTCCGCCAACATGAGCGAGTATATCAAGTACCTTTTCAAAACCGTCCGGAAATATTTCGGCGAGGCGGTGGTGGTGACGCAGGAGGTGGACGACATTATCTCGTCCCCGATTGTGAAGGAAGCCATCATCAACAACTCCGACTGCAAGATACTGCTGGACCAGCGGAAATACATGAACAAGTTCGAGCATATCCAGCGGCTGCTCGGCCTGACCGACAAGGAGAAGGGGCAGATTCTCTCCATCAACCAGGCGAACCATCCCGGACGGTCCTACCGGGAGGTGTGGATCGGGCTGGGCGGCACCCATTCGGCGGTGTATGCCACGGAAGTGAGCGAGGAAGAGTATTTCACGTTCTCGACGGAAGAGTCCGAGAAGCTGGAAGTGCAGCGGTTGGCGGAAGAATCCGGAGGAGACCTGGAGGCTGCCGTCAGACGGATGGCGGAGAAGAGACGGGAAGAACAGAGACAAACATCAACCTTCAAACAAGAATGATTATGAGAAACAGACCCTTTGTGAAACTGGCGGTGTGCCTGATAAGCATGGCCGCCCTGATATTGCAGAGCTGCTCGGAGAACGGTACCGACCGTGACAAGCTTTGCGGCTCGTGGACCAGTGTGGAAGGCAAGCCGGACGTGCTGGTATATAAGGAAGGAGAAGCCTACAAGGTGACGGTATTTGCCCGCAGCGGCAAGGCACGTGTGCTGAAACCGAAGACCTACCTGCTGGTGGAAGAGAACGGCAACCTGTTTATCAACACGGGCTATCGCATCGATGTGTCCTACAACGAGGCGACGGACGTACTGACTTTCTCCCCCAACGGGGACTATGTACGCAGGGAGGAACGCCCATGAGCATAAGGATATTTCTAACCGGAATGATGTTTGTGCTGTGCGGGGGTGCCATCCGGGCGCAATGGGTGGTGACCGACCCCGGCAACCTTGCCCAAAGCATCATCAACATGTCGGACAATATCGCCCACACCTCCAAGACCGCCGTGAATACGGCCGAGAGCTTCGCCGAGACGGTGAAAATCTACGAGCAGGCGAAGAGGTATTACGATCAGCTCAAAGCGGTGAACAACCTGATACAGGACGCCCGCAAGGTGCGCGACATCATCCTGATGGTGGGAGACGTGTCGGACATCTACGTGACCAACTTCGGGAAGATGATGAACGACGGGAACTTCTCGCCCCGTGAGCTGGATGCCATCGCCTTCGGTTACGCCCGGCTGCTGGAGGAGAGCAACGGCGTGTTGCAGGACCTCAGGCAGGTCATCAACGTGAGTACGCTCTCCATGACCGACAAGGACCGTATGGACGTGGTGGACCGCTGCTACTACGAGATGCGCCGCTACCGCAACCTGGTGAGCTACTATACGAACAAGAACATTGCCGTGAGCTATCTCAGATCCAGGAAGAAGAATGACCTGGACCGTGTGATGCGGCTCTACGGGGATGAAACCTCCAAATACTGGTAGCCTATGGTACTTTTGTCGATAGATTTCGCCAACCTGCATACCATACTGGAAACCCTGTATGGAGAAATGATGCCCCTCTGCAAGGACATGATGGACGTGGGCAAGGGGCTTGCCGGGCTGGGAGCGCTCTTCTATGTCGCCATCCGCGTGTGGCAGTCGATGGCGCGCGCCGAGCCGATAGACGTGTATCCGCTGCTCCGTCCCTTCGCCATCGGCATCTGCATCCTGCTCTTTCCCACACTGGTGCTCGGCACGCTGAACAGTGTGCTCAGCCCCATCGTGCAGGGCACGCACAAGATGCTTGAGGGGCAGACGCTGGACATGGAACAGTACCGTGCCCAAAAGGAGGAGCTGGAACGGGAAGCCATGCTGCGCAATCCCGAGACCGCCCATCTGGTGAGCGACGAGGAGTTCGACCGGCAGCTGGACGAGCTGGGCTGGTCGCCCACGGACGCCGCCTCGCGGCTGGGCATGTACGTTGAGGTAGGGATGTACAATCTGGAGAAAAAAATCCGTGATGCGTTCCGCAGCCTGCTGGAGCTGATATTCGCGGCGGCATCGCTGCTGATAGATACTGTGAGGACCTTTTTCCTGGTCGTGCTCTCCATACTGGGCCCTGTGGCGTTCGCCTTCAGCGTGTGGGACGGCTTCCAGTCCACGCTCGGGCAGTGGTTCACAAGGTATATCTCCGTCTATCTGTGGCTTCCGGTGAGTGACCTGTTCAGCACCCTGCTCGCCAAGCTCCAGGTGCTGATGCTCCGGAACGACATCCAGGAGTTGCAGGGCAATCCCGACTACTCGATAGACAACTCCAACAGCGTGTACATAATTTTTATGCTGATAGGGATTATCGGGTACTTCACCGTTCCGACGGTGGCGGGCTGGATCGTACAGGCGGGCGGTGCCGGGAATTTCAGTCGCAACCTGAACCGGACAGCCACGAAAGCGGGCAGTTTTGCTGCCGGGGTGGGTGGTTCCGTACTGGGGAATATCGGAGGACGACTGAGAGGAAAATAACAGAGACCGGTTTACGGGATGCGTACGCCGCATACGGCTACTAACGTATGCAGCCTAATACGACTAACGTTAGTAACCGTGCACAACTAACGTATGTAGCGACCTGCTACTAACGTATGTAACGAGCCGTCACTAACGTATGTCGCCAGGAGCACCATACGTATCCCACCGGAAGAAAGAAAAAATCAATCAATCCAAAGAAACGATTCATACATGGAATTCAAGTCATTGACCAACATTGAAAGCAGCTTTCGCCGCATCCGGCTGATGCTGGCGGTCTTCACCGGCTGCTGTGCGCTCGTCACCAGCTATGCGCTGTGGAGCTCGTACCGCTTCGCCGAGAGGCAGCGTGAGAAAATCTACGTGCTGGACGGCGGCAAGTCGCTCATGATGGCTCTCTCGCAGGACCTTTCACAGAACCGTCCTGCCGAGGCGAGGGAGCACGTAAGGCGCTTTCACGAGCTGTTCTTCTCGCTCTCGCCCCAGAAGGACGCCATCGGGCACAACATCAACCGCGCCCTGCAACTGGCGGACAAGAGCGCCTACCACTATTATGTGGACTTTGCCGAGAAGGGTTATTACAACCGGCTGATTTCGGGCAACATCAACCAGGTGGTGCATGTGGACAGCGTGGTGTGTGATTTCGCCGTTTATCCTTACAAGGCAACGACGTATGCCCGGCAGATGATTATCCGGGAGAGCAACGTGACCGAGCGCAGCCTTGTCACCTCCTGCTCGCTCCAGAACACAGGGCGCTCGGACGACAATCCGAACGGGTTCATCATCGAGCAGTTCACCATCCTGGAGAACAAGGACATAAGGAGCACAGAGCGATGAAAAGAGGATATTCCTGCCTGAGACGGGCGGACGGACGGATACGGCTGTTCTGCCGCCACCTGACAAGAAGGCAACGGAGCCTGGTGACAATCACCGCCTTCCTTCTGTTCCTGGCCGCCTGCCTGTACACGATTGTCTCCGCGCTCTCCGGTCCGGGAAAGAGCGACGGGACGATGAGAATAGAACATATCCGGCGGCTTGACTTGCGGCCGGAGAACAATACCCATCCATTCAAACAACTGCTACGATGAAAACGGATATACAGAAGATAAAGAAACTGCTGGGACTGTCGGGTGACGAGCCGCTGACACCCGAAGAGAAACGCCGGCGTGCGAAGTTTGTCATCTACCCGCTTTTTTTCCTGATGTTCGCGGGGGCCATTCTGCTGATATACAGCCCGACACAGAAGGAAAGGGAGGAAGCCGGAAAAGGCCTGGGCTTCAATACGGAGATTCCCTCGCCCGAAGAGACCCGCATGGAGGGCAACAAAGTCAGCGCCTACGAACGGGATGCCCTGGCGAAAAAGGAGAGAAAGCGCAAGGACACCTTTCAGGAAATGTCGGAACTGTTCAACAGGAAGCGGAACGACACCCTGCGTGTTGCGCAGGGCGGAGTGAACGTGGAGCTTCCCCCGGAACCGGAAGCCCTGACACCCCGCAGTCCGGTGCGTTCGTCCACGGAGGCCTACCGCAACATGAACCGCTCGCTCCATACCATCCATGAGCCGCGCGACCATCCGCAGGACAAGGAGCTGCTGCGGCGTATCGAGAGCCTGGAAAAGAGGCAGTCCGGGGAGCACCCTGACGGCGGGCAGTCACTGGAAGAGAAGATGGCACTGATGGAGAAGTCATACGAACTGGCGGCCCGTTACAACGGGAAGCAGACAACTGCCGCTCCGGCAGCCGACCGGAAAGAACGGACCTCCGCCCGACCGGTGAAGCAGGTGCGGCAACAGGTGGTGTCCTCCCTGTCCCGGCCGGTGAATGACGAAGAGGGGATTGCCGGAGAGCGGAATACGGGATTCCATACCCCTGTCGGCAAGACGCTCTCCCCGGACAGGAACACCATCACCGCCTGCGTGCACGGAACGCAGACCGTATCGGACGGGCAGGCCTTGCGCCTCCGGCTGCTGGAACCCATGGCGGTGGACGACCGCCTCATACCCAAAGGCACCCTGCTGACCGGAAGCACACGTATCCGGGGGGAACGGCTGGACGTGCTCGTCGAGACGGTGGAATACAAAGGGGCGGTCATTCCGGTGGAGCTGGAAGTGTATGACGCCGACGGCGGGCAGGGAATACTTGTCCCGAACTCGCTGGAATACGATGCCGTGCGTGAGATAGCCGCCAACATGGGAACCTCGATGGGGAGCAGCATCAACATCTCGACGGACGCCGGTGCGCAGATAGCCTCGGACGTGGGGAAAGGCGTGATACAGGGCGTGTCACAGTATGTCACCAAGAGGATGCGGACGGTGAAAATCACGCTGAAGGCCGGGCACAGGCTGCTGCTCCATACCCCGGAGTAGAAAAAGAGAAAACACAATTATTCAACAACCAACCAACAACAATCGGACATGAAGAAGATTCTGATGATGTTTGCCCTTCTGACGGGCTTTTTAGCTGCCCATGCGCAGCAGAGTAGCGGAGATTATTTTGAAGGGCTGAGCCGCAAGATAGGCTTCAGTCAAATGATACCTCCGCATGGCCTGGAAATCACCTACGACAAGACGGTGCATGTGATTTTCCCCTCATCCGTCAAGTACGTGGACCTCGGTTCCCCCAACCTGATAGCCGGCAAGGCTGACGGCGCGGAGAACGTGATCCGGGTGAAGGCCACGAGGAAGCATTTCCGCAACGAGACGAACATGAGCGTGATTACCGAGGACGGGAACTTTTACACGTTCAATGTCAAGTATGCCGACGAGCCGCTGCTGCTGAATGTGGAGATGTGCGACTTCATCCACGACGGGGAGGCGGTGAACCGTCCCAACAACGCGATGGAGATCTATTTGCAGGAACTGGGCAACGAGTCGCCCAGGCTGGTGCGTCTGGTCATGAAGTCCGTGCACGGACAGGACAAGCGGAGAGTGAAGCACATCGGCTGCAAACGCTTCGGCGTGCAGTACCTGCTCAAAGGGCTCTATGCGCACGGTGACCTGCTCTATTTCCATACCGAGGTAAGAAATTCCACCCATGTGCCTTTCGATGTGGACTTCGTGACCTTCAAGATCGTGGACAAGAAGATAGTGAAACGTACCGCCATGCAGGAACAGGTCATCTGTCCGCTGCGTGCCTTCAATTACCTGACCCGTGTGGACGGGAAAAAGAGCGGGAGAACGGTGTTTGCCCTGCCCAAGTTCACCCTCCCCGATGACAAGAAACTGGTGGTGGAGATGTATGAGAAACAAGGGGGACGCCACCAGGTCTTTGAGATAGAGAATGAGGACCTGGTGCGTGCCGAGACTATCAATGAACTGAAAGTGCGATGAAAAGGTATGTGTATATCACCCTTGCGCTGCTTGCCCTTATGGCGGGGCAGGCCCATGCGCAACGCTGTCTGCCGGGAATGAAGGGTGTCCGTTTCACGGCGGAAATGGCGGACGGCTTTTACTGCGGAGCGAACCGGCACGATGCCGGTTATGCCTTCTCGCTGGCCGTTTCCACCTATACGAAAAAAGGAAACCAGTGGGTGTTCGGCGGGGAGACGCTCCGGCGCAACATCCCATACAGGAACACGCATATCCCGACGGTGCAATACACGGGCGGGGGCGGCTATTACCATACGTTCTTTTCCTCGCCGGGCAAGGTGTTGTTCCTGAACCTCGGTGTCTCGGCCCTGCTGGGGTATGAGACGGTAAACGGCGGCAAGAAACTGCTGGATGACGGTGCCGCCCTGCACAGGTGTGAATCCTTCATTTACGGCGGTGCGGCGACACTGGAGGCGGAAGGCTACCTGTCGGACAGGGTTGTCCTGCTGCTTCGGCTGCGTGAGCGGTTTGTGTGGGGCGGCGCCTCGGGCCGTTGCCATTGCCAGTATGGAATCGGAGTCAAATACATTTTCTAACCCTAAAACAGATATATACCCATGAAGAGAAAAATCCTTGATTGCATGATGGCGGCCTGCTGCCTGGCTACCTCCCTTTTTTGTCTTGTTTCTTGTGACGGCGGGCTGGATGTCCGGCAGGAATACCCGTTCACGGTGGAAACCATGCCGGTAGCGGACGGGATAGCAAACGGTGAGACGGTGGAAATCCGTCTGGAAATCAGACCGGAAGGCAACTTTTCCGGAACGGTCTATACGCTGAGGTACTTCCAGCCGGACGGCAAGGGCAGCCTGAAGATGGAGGACGGCACGGTGCTAAAGCCCAATGACCGCTACCTGCTGAATGAACGGAGATTCCGGTTGTATTACACTTCGCAAAGTGCGGATGACTCGCAGACCATCGACCTCTATTTTGAGGACAACTGGGGGAATATGCGGCAACTGACCTACGGTTTCAATGTGAATGATGCGGAAAACAACGTTCCGGACAATGAGTAGGGCATGGCTTAGGCTGACGGCCGGAGTGTTTATGGCGTTTGTGGTCTCCTCCGCTTTTGCCCAAGGAAAGGGGGAAGTGCCGGATTCGCTGTTTGACAAGGCCGTGGAATTCATCAAACGGGCGGAAGGCTGGCATCGGGGACAGATGCCTTACATAGGTTACGGGCACCGCTTGCTTCCGGGGGAGACATTGACCGAGAACCTGAGCAAGGCACAGGCCGATTCGCTGCTGAGGAGTGACCTTAGGAAGTGTTGTGATGCGTTCCGGGAGTTTGACAATGATGCATTGCTTTTGGGCGTTTTGAGCTATAATGTGGGCATTTTCAGATTGAAGGGCCATGGCAGGATACCGAAAAGCCGGTTGATACGGAAGCTGGAAAAAGGGGAGCGTGACATCTATGAGGAGTATGTTTCCTTTAGGTGCTATAAGGGGAAAGTAATTCCGAGCATAGAGAGGAGAAGGAAAGCTGAGTTTGCGCTTTTCTATATACCTTAGATTATAAAAAAGCCGTGAACAACGATGGGAAGATCGATGTTCACGTTTTTTTTACTGCAATTTTTACTCATTTTCAAATCAGTATATACGGCTGGTTATTCCAATTTGTGCTTTAGATTGAAATGATAATGTCTTGTGGTATTCCCGTATAATATGCTATTTTTTCCACTGGTATATTATCTTCCTTCATTTTTATTATTATATCAATGGTTTCTCTGGTAAGAGAAGATGGTATAGGAGTGAACAGAATATCTGACAGTTTATTTATGGCTTTAATAACTCTTTGCCTGTCTGATTCCACTTTTAAATTTATACCACTGAAAGTAGAAAGTTCATCATGCAAAATGAGATAGTATATTCCGCCTATTATCAGTGCGGATATGGTTACAATGTCAATATCCGTATCTGAGAACAGTCTTGAATATTTTTGGCATAGAGGCAATGTATGTAGTTCTCGTAACCGGGCGGTACGCTGACTGGTTTCATTATTATTAGCCAGTTCCCATTTCAGAAGCTCTTGCATTGCTTTGTTCTCCGATAAAGAATGGAACAATCCTGTCAGAATGTTCGTGTACAATTCTTTATCATTGCTTGATTGTTTCTGGGACTTTATGATATCATTGAACCAGTAATCGTATTTTTTGACATACTCATCAATAAACTTGTTCAAATCCTCATATCTATGGTAGAATTGGACAGGTTCGATTTCTGCCAGATGTATGATACCGGTAACTGTCAATTTTGAAAATCCATCATTTTCAATCAATTGATTTGCCGCATCAAGTATACTTTCTTCTATGTCCTTTGCACTTCTTCGCTTTCTCCTTTCTTTCATTATTCCTTTTTTATTTTTATATCTTTATTTATATCATTAAGAGCGTTGATTAAAGCATCCAACTGTTCATGTTCATGCGTGGCAAGAACACTGACCCTTAATCTGGCCTCTTTGGTTCTTACTGCCGGATATACAATTCCAATTGTAAAGATACCTTTTTCCTGTAACATTTTAGCTATTTCATAAACTTTTTTATTATCTCTTATCATAATGGGGAAAATAGGTGACACGGATTTGCCTATGTCAAACCCTTCGGTTGTCAGCCGGCTCCTAAGGTAATCGGTATTTTCCCAAAGTCTGGCTCTTATTGCCGGTTCTTTCTTTATTATTTCCAAAGCTTTCAAAATGGATGCGGTTACTTGTGGTGTAGGGGCTGCCGAGAAGACATTGCTGTCCGCATAAAATTTCAGGTATTGTATTATCTTTTTTGAGGCGGCAGCAAATCCTCCTACACAACCAAATGATTTGCTGAATGTTCCGGTGATGATATCCACTTGCCCTAAACAATTGAAATGTTCTGCCGTTCCCTTACCGTTGGCTCCCATTACACCTATTCCGTGTGCATCATCCAGCATCAACATAGCTTCATGGGTTTTGCAAAGAGAAATTATTTCCGGGAGCAAGGACAAATCCCCATCTTGTGAATATACCCCGTCTATTATTACAAGTCTGGTCTGATATTGATCTTTGGTTTCTTTCAGCGTTTTCTCTAAATATTCCAAATCATTGTGTCCTATTCGCTTTACATTTGTTCCTTTTAATCCTGCCATTGCGCTTGTATGGATATAAGGATCCACTAACGCAATGTCATTTTGACCTAATAAGGCTCTTAATATCCCTGCATTTGCCCCGAAACCGGAAGAAAACAGTATTGCGTCCTCCTGCCCTACAAAAGATGCGATTTCTTGTTCCAGTTGTTGATGTATATCGAGATAGCCACCTATAACCTGTGCGGCACAAGCACCTGTTCCATATTTAATAATAGCGTCTATTCCAGCCTGTTTAGTTTCCTCTCGTTGTGACATTCCCAAATAGTCATTGGAGATAAATGCAGTGACAGGTCGGTCAAAGCCTTCAATGGTCATTGTTGACCCGACTCCTGTCTGGGAAGTTATCCAATAGCTTTTGCAACCAAATTCATTTAATTGATTGATGTACTGCTGGAAGTCGTCAGCTCTCTCGATAGCGTTTTTCTTTAAAGAAAGTTCAAAGTCTTTTAATGAGTAATAAACATTTTCCATATTAATATAATTTAGATTGTATAGTACAAATATAGATATTATTTATGTTTATCAACATATAATGGCAAAAAACATCTAAAAATATTATTTTATATACAATATGGATTGTATATTTGCGCTGTAAACAATAAAAATAAGGATATGAAAATGGATTTTAAATTAAGGTGGGTGCAGTTAATTGCTCTTTTCTGCTTGATTGGAATGTATTCTGGTAGTTTAGATGATGAATGTAAAAATAGGAAGGAAAAAATAAACTTATATATAGGATTTGAAACTGTGGATTTGTCTTGAAGGTTAGCAAAATGGCAATAATAACTCTCAAATAAATAAAGTAATATGAAAAGTAAAAATTTAATATCGTTGTTACTGACTACCTTATTTATGGTGTCATGTACAAATGAGATGGATGAATTAGTCAAGGATTCTTCTGAAAATGTTTCTGAAAATCTTCCATTGACGCGTTCGTGTTCAAATGACACGATTGATTGGGGAGAACTTGTTTGCCTTGAAGAGACAGAAGAACTTCTGAATTTGAAAAGACGTTATGAGGAAAATCATTCTGGAAATCATAAAGTGCAAGTTCTTTCTACGGCATTAGATGATTTTTTTTCATCTAATGTATATGCAATCAGAGAGCTCCCCATAACGATCAAAGTCCGTTCTGTGGCAAGTGGATCAACTGCGGCGAATGCATATCTTTTCTGTGACGGGGCAGAAAAAGAGGTTACACTTGGCAATTCTTCCACAGTGGCAGGCAGCAAATTCTATCTCAAGATTCTCCCTGCATCATCAGGAATTCCATATTTGATATATTCAAATGTGTCAAAAACCCCTTTGACGGTAGGTCATTATACTAATAATCCTAACAATAAAATACTCATGTCTGCAAAAGACAATTCAGGTTCATTGTATGGTTCTGGTTGGAATCTTATACCATCGTCTTATAAAGGGTATTTTTCAATTCAAAGTGAATCATATTTGGGGCAATCGGATCCTAATAATAGTTGGTCTATATTCTATTATGTGCTTGAGGCAAAAGCAGACAACAAATTGGGTTATGGCCAAAGAGTGAATTACAAAGCACAACAGGAATTTCTAATCAATCCAACCACTACATTTACTCTGCAAAATGTGACTTTTGACTTGGATAATGCGGTAGTAACTAACAGTACTGCTGTTTCCAAGGTCACTTCTTTGACAAATCCATATGAATATGTCAAAAATATGCCGATTACTGTAGCTGCAAGTGTTGAGGAAACATCTAATTTTTATGAAACGGCAGGTACTTTAAAATTGAATATATCCTCTTCAAGTACAACTAAATTTCCCCGTCCTATACCTATTGCAGGAAAAGCTGTGCTTATGGATAATACGGTCAAGGATGCCATTTATTCAAGTTCTACTCAAAAGTTTTCTGCAAAAGTAGAATATCAAACGAGTATTGACATGAAACCTCGGAGTCTATTACAGCTAACGACAAAATTTAAAACATTTATTCTTAATGTCCCTTATATTGCTACGGCAATATATGGAGATCGTGAGGTGAAAGTTAAAGGGACTTGGAGAGGATATGCTGTAGCTAATCCTGAATATAATACTCCGATTAATGAACCGCATTTTTATGATCTGGAAACGGGAGAAGAATTGAATTACTCACTGTCGCTTGATGCTTTACGTAACACTTTTATAGTTAGATGACATGAAAAAATCATATTTATTTATTACACTGATATTGGGTCTTATGGTAACAGGATGCACTAATGATGAATCCTTTGACAGACTTGTTGGAACAAATGGCAATGGCATTATTGTATTGCAAGAAAGAAATTCGGATTTGCCAAAAACAATCCAGACCCATCCGGTAGTTTTAGAAAAAAAAGAAATAACAAGAGCTACGAATGAAAATGGAGGAATCATTGGTAATTCAGATGCACTTTTGGGCTATTCCTATTCCATAGGCAACTCTATCTTGGGAGATTATGAGAATGTGATATCTCCAGTTGTAAATTTGGCGAAAGTGAAAGAATATGGAAGTGATTATATTACCGCACGTTCCTTGCAAAATTTCATGTCGGACCGTTTTTCTTATTCAGATTATGATAGTTATGCATCTAAGCTATCACAAACTAAAAAAGTGTCTTCTGGATTCCAGCTTAATCTGGGGCTTTTTAAACTAGGGCGAAAGAAAAAGACAGAGGAGACTTTTAAGTCAGAACTTACCTCATCTCAAAAAGTCGTATATGGTGAGTTGAATTTGTTGCTTAAGAATTCCTCTTTCAATCTTCAGGCTTCAGATGGTTCACGAAAATTTTATTCCCGTGAATGTCTGTCTACTGTTTTTCTTAGAAATCTATATTCATCTACCATTGGCAATATTATGGATACATATGGCGGTTTTGTGCTTACAGGCTATGTAACAGGTGGAAAAGCTTGTGCGCTTTATACTGGACTAAGCCGTAGTGGAAGTAACAGTACTTCGAAAGAAACCGGAATGGAAAAAAGTATTGACGCTTCTTTTTCATGGAAAAACAATTCAGCAAGTGGTGATTTCCAATTTGGGAAAGGCAATTTTAATTATACCTCTTCTGAGTATAATATGGAGCAGTTGTTTACAAAAATGTGGGTCTATGGAGGTGATCCTGCTGGGCTTAATATGAATAGCGCCCAAGATCTCACAAGTATTAATTTTGATTTATCTCCTTGGGTTGCATCACTTTCTGACAGTAAAAAACATACTATTATTGATATTACAGAAAATGGTCTATATCCTCTGTCTGCTTTTATCATAGAAGAGAATTTCAAGAAAAGAATGGATGATACGTCTGCTGGCATCCTTGAAAAATATCCGAGTTTTGTTGAACCTCATATTGAAATAATGCGTGTTTTTGAAAGATATGGTTCTTCAAATGAAGCATTGTATGATGTGGTGCCCGTACTTTTCACTAGGCAAGGGGATAGAATAATACTTCGTTCAGGAAATACTGTAACTGACACTGAATTAAGACGTAATGAGAATGTAACAGTCTTTAATCAAAAAGCTGTAGAGATAAAAGAACAAAAACAAGCTTTTTATGGATTGCGTATCAGTTCCAACTCTGTTACGCGTCTTAATCCAAACCTTGGAAAGCCTTTGTGTATAAATCTTCCTAAAGTGGATGAAAGCACAATGTATACCTATACGAACCCACGGACAGGTATTCAATATATCTATGATACAGTGAATAAAATAGCTTTTTCACATTATACGGATGATTTAGACGGAGATTGGATCTTGGATGATTATGGAATACGTGACTGGATTGAGGCATTGCCCACAAAATCGATTTCAATGGCCACTTTGGCAAACTCGTATAGGATTATAGGATTGTAAATTTATGATTATGAATAAGATATTATTATTTTTTGTAATGGGTATTTGTTTTATCCTTGCCGGATGTGACAAGGATGATAATGAAGAATCTGAAATTTTGCTAACATCTCAAGAACTTATCCAAACAACTTGGGATGCCGAACTCTATAAATATAATGAGAATGGTGAAGTTGAACATAAAGAATCTTGCATCATAGAATTTCTTACAGATACGGAAGGACTATATATTAATGGAGAAGGTAGTGGCGATCCTCCTGCTGTAAACAAATTCTATTATCAAGTTGACAAACGAAAAATTGTCTTTGAGAATAGTGCTTTGGTCGGGATTTGGACATTAATAGAAAAATCCCAAAAACAGATAATCTTGCAAGCATATTTGCCACAGGAATACAAGACCGTTCTTACTAAAAAGTATTGAACTATGATTATAAGTCGACGATAATCAATGCAGACCTTACTGTCCAAAGGAGCGAATACCGAAAAGCTGACAGAGTAGGTTCATGGCATATATTAGATGGTATTATGGAATATATTTGATTGAAACAATTAGAACAATTAAAAGTATTGCGATTGAATTAGTGTGAAATTAAAGCCACTTATGTTAAATTAAATTATGTAAAGATGAAAAAAATAAGTTTTTTACTAGTGCTATTAGTGGGCATATCTATTGTGTCATGTACTAATGAATTAGATGAAATGGTAGGGAAGCAAAATTTGCAAACCCGTTCTATTGAGCCTAGGTTTACAGGAAATATATCAGAAAATCAGGCGATTGCATTGATGAATAAATTCTTGGATGCACCATCCTTTTTTTATTTTGAGGATGTCATTGGCTTCGATCCGACAACGTCTATTTCCACAGGAAGTTTCACCGTTACCAGAAATGGAAAAACGATACATGTGCGTTCTATTCAAGTTGGGGTAATAGGAAAGAACGGAAAATATGGGGTTTATGGAACTCCAGTAACGAGCAAGGAATTTTATTCATTGAGAAATGGTATGGTTTTGCATGGAGAACCTATTTATGAAGAGAATGATGTGGAAAGAGCCAACCCGGTAGGAATGCGTTATTACTATACGACTAATGATGTAAATCATAGTCAAAATTGCTGGATTGCTATCAATTGGGCTGATGCTTCTACATTTGAAAGTATAATTGGTTGGTGAGTGTTATGACTATTATATCTTTAAGAAAGTTACCATCGTTTTGGTTGGTAACTTTCTTTATATTGCAAGTTTCCTGTACTGTTACAAGAGAATATCCTTTTATGAATCGTAGTTGTATACACTGTGATTCTTTTCCTGTATATTATGCAGATAAATACGATCAATTGGTTTTCATGCAAAAATTTCAAGATGGCAGGCAATATTGCAATAAATTGGCCGCCGTTAAGAAGAATGAGAAATGGGGATTTATGGATAGAAACGGGAATGTTATAATTCCTATGATGTATGATTGGGTAAGTTGTTTTGGAGAATATGGATTTCATAAATCCTTGGCAATGGCGAAAATAGGCACTGACCAAGATAGAATGCCTATTTTAACGCCTTGTTCGACAGTGCTTATTAATCAAAAAGGGGATACTATAACTCCTGTATACTGTATAATATTTCCGATTGAAAAGAAATTATCTATTGTTAATAACGGATTGCAACTTCAATCTGTAGGGAAGTCATTTGCGGTATCAGACGGCAAATGGGGATGCATAAATGATAAAGGTACGGAAGTGGTGAAATGTCAGTATGATTTAATTTATCCGTTTCGGGAAAAGATAACATTTGTCCAAAAATCAGGTAAGTGGGGAATGATAGACGAAAAAGGCAGGGAGGTTATTCCATGTATCTATGATGATGTATGTTACAAGAGTAATTGTCAAACTATAGATACTCAATTTGATATAGCACCAACAACTGTTTTAAAGAAAACAATAATACCATATCAGCAAAATGGGATAATTTATATGTTTCAACAAAATAGAATCTATTCTTTTTCAAGTGACGGAAACATTTTAAATATAAATAATCTATCTAATCATTAGATATAAAAATGATAGTATGTACTTATTGAAATACAAGTCAAATGGTATTAACCATTATATCAATGGTATAAGATCAATATTTTGTGATACATTTTTTATATTGTATTTATGGTTGCTTGTATTCATCAAATTATTAGTAAGATATCCTTGTAGATAATTTTATGATATATACAGAGTACAAGTAGGAGAACGATACGGATTCAATCATGTACTAATTTAATTTTGCTAACAGATAATAAAAAGGAAGTATTGAATAACTCAAATAAAAATGACGGTATCAGATTCTTTTTCAGGAGGGTGTGTCGTTATATAACATCTAAAAGGGTCGTATCAAACTCCGTTTGAGTAATGATACGACCCTTTCTTTAGTCTTTTTAGGATGTTCTAATTTCAAATTAAAAGTTTATCTTTTCAAAAATTGAGTTTTGACACTCTCATAATGTTGTTTTACCTGATTTTCTATATTCATTTTCAGGATTGCCTTGATGCAAGAAAATTGAGATAGTCCGCAATGGCACGCTGGCAGCCGGTGAAATCAGGTGTCCGTTTGCCTTTACACTTTCTAAAATAGATCGTTCCCGATTTTGTAAGACCGTTTACGGATTTGTTGAATGTACCTTTGGTACGGATATGGATTTCAAAACCGTCCCGTTTGGCTATTTCAAGAAAAACATTTGCCTCAATTCGTTCTCCATTTAGAAAACTCTGTTTACAATCGTCAATTTGCCGTTGCCATTCTTTTTCCTTTAATCGCTGTTCCTCTTCCTCCTTAGCCTTCAGTTCCAGCCGTTTTTGTTCCTGTCTTTTTAAGTACGCTTCACGGGCTTGCCACAAAGGTGCAGTATCAAGCCCAAGAGCTTCAAACACACGGATAGAAAGAAGAGAGATATGAACTCCTCTTTCTAAATCTTGAAGTGTATTTGTAATCCAATTTTTACAATAAGCGGCAGTTGTTTCTTTGCGTTCCTCCTTGTCAAGGAATCGACGTGAATGCTGTCCGCAAGAGAAGAATACATTTTCTATCTTGCAGACAACATGGAATATGTCCTCGCTTTCGTTTCCATATTCGTTTTTTGTAGATAACGAGAGATAAACATTCTCCGCATACGGCTCCAACTCCATATAAGGAGCGACGACGGTGTTCCCGTCAAACTTGTATTTGAATACTTTTGCTTTCATAATTATATCTGTTATTATTGTTCATTCATATAATCCAATATGCTCCCTTCCAGCCTGTCGTATATCCGGTTGAATTGGTCCTGATATTCTTCCAGAAAAGCCCCGTCCGCATCGCACATTTCATCGAGTGTCTTATTGTTTGTCCGACATAATTCAGTATCGGTCAGTTCACAGACTATTTCGATAAGCATCGAGCGTTCCTTGTCTTCGGGGAGTAATTTGTCTTTTTTCAGGCAACAATAGTTGCGGATATTGATTCTCAGATACAGGTCTGCCTCTTCCCAGCGTTCATCCGGTAAGAATGTGAATGCCTGTTTCAGTTCATCGGGTTGTTTGTCCCACCATTCGTTCAAACTCTTCGGTTCCATATTCATAAGTTTAATTGGTCGATAACCGTTTGGTTTGCCATTGCCGATTCCAAATCACCTTCCCGCAAATCGTTCGCGTCGCATAATTCACGCAGGTTTCTTACTTCGGCATCAAGGTATTTCCGTGCCGTCTCTTTGTCACACCTGCAAGAGGTGCATATCCTGTCAATGATTATTGTTTCCATCATTATTTTTATTTAGTTTTTGTATTGGAACCGGATAAAAGCTGTACGGTTGTCCGGAGTATTTCGTCCAGCCAGTTGATGCAACGAGCCCCGAGTTCAAAAGGACCGTCAATTTCGTACAAGTCACGGGAATGTTTGTCTTCCACAACGAGATGGAGGTCCTCCCCGAAGAATTGTATCCTGCGCACCAGGCACTCATAGGGATCGCCGTCATGGTCGAACCATATCACGTATACGGCATCCACCGTATCGGGAAACTCCATTTCCGTTTTCCCATATTTCTCCAATACCGCTTTTATGGCGGCTGTAATCTCCTTGCGGAGTTTTTCTACTTGTTCGCTGAAATCTGTTTTCATAAGGCATAAAAATGAATGCGGGAGCCGCCGGCGGACTCCCACGATTAGACATTCGGTTTATTTGTCGGAAACATTACGCGTGGATATTGATGCGATTGAACGATTCCGGACAATGCTGGAAGACAAGCGGCAGATTGACGTGTACCATCGGGTACTCCATCCAGCCGCTGCCTCTCCGGTAACCGGTATCGGTGGCAAGGTGATTCAACTCCAGAAACTCCATCGCGTCGGGATTGTTGTTGGTGTCGATGAAAGCCCTGTCGGGCAGTCCGATGGCATCCAATTCTTCCAGATTGACCGTCAGGATCGTGTAAGGCTCTTCCGTATCGGCCAGTTCCAGACAGAGGGCGAGCCAGCCGTTGTGATAGATTTGCGGAACCAGTCGTACAGCCTGCCCCTGATAGATGTAAAGTTTCTCCCGATAGGATTTGTCAGTCGGAATGATTTCAAACTCGTCTTCCTTTTCCGTGAAAGAAAGCATCGGGTTATGGACTGCCACGAATGTATCCTCTTCCATCCGGTAGCACAGGTGATCCGTTCCTGCCGAACGGATGATTTCCAATGAAGTGTTCATGATCCGGTTGTTTTTTAAGTTATGTAATGAGTAAATGTTATTTATTAGTTGGTTTTTACCCGGTTCATAAGTTGTCCCGATATCTCATGCAGTTCCCGGCAGCGTTCCGGCTCCTGTTCCCGTGCGAAAGCGGTGATGCCCTGCGTCAGTTTCCACAGGGTGGCCCCTCCGGTCACTCCGTCCTCCGGATTGTTGTTCATCAATAATTTTTCCACTTCGCGCCCTTCGCTCTTCAGCAGGCCGCCTTTCTGCACCAGTTGCTTGAGCTCCTTGTCGAAGTCCACATCTATTTCCGAAGCACTTTGTATTTCGATGGCTTTCTGCATAAGGGTATCCTTGTTGTATAGTCCTTTGGTCAGATCCGATACCGCCGATACGGTCGTCTGCGTGTCCAGTTCGTAGGTCTTCTGCGACAGTGCCAGTGAATCGGGCAGTCGTGCCCCCAGATGCACCTGCCGCATGACGGATTCACGTACCATCCCGTTCAGGCATGCCCCGTTGAGCAGGAACGAACGCATGTCCACGGAGCCGTTGCCATAGTCGGAAGTGGAAAAGCGTGCCCCGGCAAAGATGATGACCGTCCCGTTCTTTCTGGTGGGAATCTCAATGGGTGTGGGCAGGATGGTCTCGCACCAGACCTTGGTGTCATTCATGTAGGCGTCCGATACGACCGCCCCCTGATGGGCCGCCTCCCGGATGAATGCGGTCAGGATATCCACCGAATTGAGCCGCCGGTACGAGTCGGACAGTACGCCCCGCACTTCCATGCCTACCGCCCGGATAAGTACCCGTGTGCGCGCGGTCCAGCCCGAATGTTCGTTAAGGATGGTGGCGCAAAGCTGTTTCTGCCATACATCGCCACCGGACAGTTCGCGCAGGTACTTGGCCGGCACCCCCATCTTCTCCGAAATCTGGCTGATGGCATTGCCGTGCAGACTGAAATTTCCCTCCGGCATGGTCATTTGCACCCGGTCCGCCGCGCGGAATGAAATGACAGGCTGTTTCTCCTTGCCGCGCAGGTTCACCCCGATGGGGGCGATGAAGTCTTGCGCTATTTTTCCTTCGTCAAGCAGCCGTGTGATGGTCTCCATGACTCCCTGCCGTTTGCCTTCCACCATCCGTTGTACCTTGTTGATAACCACCTGGTTCAATCCCTGCTGTTTTTCTACCGATGCAGGATTCGGCATTACTGTTACTTCCATATTCTTTTTTTTAATGATAGGTTTATTTCTTTATTCTCCATCCGTTCCTGTAATGGATGGTCCTGATTCCGGTCCGCACATACCCCTGATTCTTGTCATGCCTGTATTCGTACATGAGCAATGCATGGTTTATTGCCGGCAGCTCACCTTTCTCCCTCAGTTTGTCCAGATGCGGCTTTGCCGCCTCCAGGCAGGAAAACCCGCCGAAGAAGCGGTTGCCCGTCATGTTGTAGAGTTCGATAAAATCATAATTTGTTCCCATGGCCTGTCTTGTTTTGGACGGGAGGTTCCATCCCGTATTTTTTCATGAAGCGGATATATTCCTTCTCACTGTATCCGGTCATTCCGAACAGTTCGTAGTAACCGTGTATGAAGGTCTTTTCCGTTCTTGCCTTGTGTGGACTGGCGCTCTTGTGGCAGCAGACAATGTGCCGGACGAAGCGGTAACACTTGCACAAGTCCTCCCAGATGGTATATTCCCTGTCCGTATGAGGTTCGTAATAGCCGCAGGAGAGGTTTATGCAGGATACGGACAGCCCCCTTGCCTTCAGGGTATGCACGTCCGTGCTCAGCCCGCTTGCCGGGTGATACCCGTATCTCCCGGGACTGACGGTTTCCAGGAATTCCTCCGAGCAGAGTTCCGTCCCGTGGACTCTTGTAATGATATCACTGTTGCCCCTGCGGTCACATCCGATGACGAAGCGGCAGTCCGCAAAGAAATCCATGTCGGCTTTCCGGCTGCCTATACATCCGTTTTCTTCCTGTACGAAGAAAGCACATTTCATCGCCTTGAAACTTTCCAGGCACTTCAAACAGATCCAGATGCCGTTCTTGTCATCGGCACCGATTCCGGTCATCCGCCTGTGTTTATGGTCGTACCCGACAATCATTGATTCCGCGACAAGGTGGGCTGCATACGTGCCGGTCTTGCGGCGGTGTACCTCGTCCATGTGTGCCACGACACAGGGGTAGCTTCTCCGGTTGCCTTTGACCGCGTAGATGTTGCCGTACCGGTCTTTCCGGTAAGGAATCCCCATGCGTCTGAGCTCGTCCGTGATAAACCGGGCCATCCGCTTCTCCCCGCCTGAGGGGGAGGCGATGTTGTAAAGTGCCATTAATCTTTCCATATTCTGATATTTAAGAGATGAATAATTTCTGAATTTGCAGGTAACTTTTGAATCCGGGTATGGGCCGTCCCTTTTTGAACAGCGTGGAGGGATAGATTTTTCCCTTGTATTCCGTTGGAGTCCCTTTCATGGTCGTGCCGAAGGCCGTTTGTGTATAATAGAGAGGGTAACACACGTTGCAGTACAGCCTGTTGCTGTCCTCATGTATGCCTCCGCATTGGGGGCATACATTCCTCAAAACTGTTGCGCAGCCTTGTGTGTGCTGGCAGGAGGCAATCGCCTTACGGCCGTTGTGATTGGCCAGTTCCAGCCCGGTACCGTCCAGGTGGATGTAATGGAACGTATCCAGATAGGGAACCCCTTTCTTGTGCCACCGGCATGCCGGAACCTTCACCGACAGCCGGGCATGCACCTCCGTGCCGGGTTCCTCTGCCATTCCGGGTATCTGGCTCATGCTGATGAAATCTTCCGGATGCGCATAGTCGTTGTATTTCTTCCTTAGGTTGATGCCGAGGCTTCCCGCCTGCTCCCTGATCAAATCCATGACAAAGGCGTGTGACGTATAGATACGGTCCAGTACGGAAACCTGTACGGCCGGCATTCCGGTTTCGTTCCACACGGCTTTCTCCCATACGACAGCCCTGCCGAGCACGTTGTTCCCTTCATCCCTCGCTACCAGAATGCCGGCACCCGCGAAGTTGGCATAGAAATCCGCCGCATTGCGCGCCTTGTCTTCGTACCGCATACATGAATTGTGCAGGGTGGACGTGTCACCATCCGTAATGGAACTGTAGTTGGATTCCATATAGGCGTCCAGAAAGTCATTCATTCCCGTATACAGCCTGACGGAAACTTTGCTGTCGAGCGTGATGGCACTGCGGAAATAATTGATTTCGCAGGATGTGTATTCGCGCAGGTTCTTGAACTGTTCGATGAAGGTGGATGGTTCCAGGTCTGTCCGGTTTTCAGGGAACCAGGGTGCCTGCGGGTTGTTCCTGTCCGGGAAATTGGGATGTTCCGGGTCCTTGTTGAAGGCGGTGAACACAATCCGGATTTTCCGGAAGGAGCCGCAGTCCGTCCACTTCCGTTTGGTGGACAGGAAATTATATGATCCGCGGATAATCTCCTGCGCCGGGCGGTTTTTCTTCAACTCGGACAAGATATCCGCCGCGATCACACTTCCGTTTGCCGCCGCATGCGTCAGACGGGATTTCAGTTCGTTGCTTGCATAAAGTCTCATGATATTATTTTTTTAGAAGTTAAACATGTGGGACGGGATACCGGGGTATCCTTCCGCTTGTGGAATTGTGCCATACGTTGTTTCAGACCGGAAATTGGGATGTTCCGGCTTGTCCGGTATTCGTCCTCGCTCATTTTCCGGATAGTGGGAATGCCGGTCGTCGTCAGGACGGGATTCACGAACCATCCGTCTTTGAAGTCCTCGGGGAGCAGGCTGTCATGCTGGATGACCTCGCCCACGCATCCATGTATGAGCATGTTGCAGACGGTCATCAGGCAGCAGGTACGGCTGATGTCCTCCGCAACCAGGTAATTGCCCAAGTTGCGTACGTGGTACGCCAGTAGCAGCCTTCCGCTTCCGCAGGTCGGGTCACTCATCCGTTTGCCGGTCGTTTTCTCATCTGTGGTACATTGTACCATCAGGTCACAGATGTGCACGGGCGTGAAGAACTGTCCGTGCGCCTGCTGTCCGCCCCGGGAAGAGAGGGCCATGAACAGGTCACCGAACGCGTCGAACCACTCACGGGTCTGCAATTCCCGCTGCATGAGCTGTATCCATCCGGCAAGCAGTTCCATGAAGAAACGGTTCTGCTGCCGTTTGTATTTCCAGTCCTTGACGGGCGGCGCACCGGGTGAGAACCCGTGGATGACGTAACGCAGGAAATCGTTGAAGACGGACATCGGCTCGTATCCGTTCGAATATGCGAAATCGCAGATAAGCTTCTCAAGCGGACGTAACGCTTGCGGAGTGTTGTACTGTGCCATATTATTCTGATTTTTTATAGATGGTTACTGTATGCCCGTCATGGTCTGTCCGTATCCTGACGGGGGAAACGCCAAGGAAAGAGAGGTGGGTTTCCGCTTTCAGCATGTTCCATTCCCATGCGGGGAGTTCCTTCCATTCCATCCTGTATCCCCATAGTATGAACAGGCCTTGGCGGAATCCGTCGAAAAGTCTTCCGTGCAGGATTCCGACCATCCGGTCCAGTTCTTCCTTGGAATAGACAGTGAATGATTCGTTCCGGTAAATGAACGCGCCTGCCGGCTCAATGTCCTGCCGGCGTTCGATGAGGTATTTTGTCCATTCTTTTGTGGTGTACTTTCCGTACAAGGGGGCAGGTTCCGTATATTTCCATGCCCTGACGAATGTGTGGAACAGGACTGCGCCGTTCTCGTGTCTTCCGGTATGTCCCCATGTCCGGAACTGTTTGTCGCGAATGCCGTCCGGAAGTAATAATCCCGGGTCTGTCGTAACCCAAGGCCCTCCTTCCGTATTATAACAGGTCTGTTCTTCTTTCTCATGGCAGAACGGCATCCGGGGAAGAAGGCAGAGCTGGGTTTCCCGGTCATCGCTTCTTTCAATGTGCGCCTGCGGATAGTAGTCGCCGCCACGGGTGGTATAAGTGACGGTGTCTCCGGCTACGGGTACCGGGTTCTCTTCCCGTTCTTTCCGCATCCTGGAGATCAGCCGGTTCACTTTCTCCACATCGCGCTCCTCTATGGAACATGCGCATCCTTCACGCTCATTGAGCCGGACCAGGCTTTTCAGGTCATAAAAGTTACTGTATTCCATGTCACGACCGGTTTTGTTGGTACAATCCGACCTGGCGGGCAACCATGTCACAGAATTTCTGTCCGTTCTCCTTCTCGCTTCTGAAATAGGCGATCATGTCCCAGAGGTTCCGGTTGAAATAGCCGGTCCATTTCTCGTAGTAGTGGCTTCCATCGACCTTTCCGAATGTTTCTTCAAAAAGCGCGGGAGTCAGTTCCTCATCCCCGTGATGGTTGTATTGCCACAGGGAGACAAGCAGCATTTGGTTGTAATCCAGTGTTTCCATATCTGTTCTTTTTTAGTGAGACATCGGCCTACACGGGTAGGCATTTTTATTTCTTGATGTCTTTCCTGCCTGTTTGCCGGGGATTGCGGCAAGGCTTGGCGAAAGAAAATACCGGAGCGGAGCGAGGATGATTTTCTTTCGGCCAACCAGCCCCTGCAAGGGGCCGCCTTGCGCAATCATCCCGGCAAACGGCTATCTTTACAGCAAGAAATGAAAAAGCGGACCTCAGCTTTTCAGTTCTGAAGTCCACTTTCCGGTCATTTTGGGATTTCATGCTTTCAAATGAAAGGTAAGGTGGTGTCTTCCAACATGGGGGCCAGCATCCGGCACATCTCGTAAGCCGCCCTGTTGCGCCCGTCAATATGGCTCGGCTCACGTTTTGCCATACCGATGATGCATGCTTTCATCACTCTGAAGAAAGCCTGTTCCAATGTCTTGTGAAAATAGGGAAGAGTTTCAGCGAAACGTTCCGGATTGAACCCCATGTCATTCAACGCCTGTTCCAGTTTCCTGGCCGTCTTGTATTCATGGCTTTCCTCCAGTCGTTCCGGAATGTTGCCGAAACGGGCTGCATGCAACTGGCGTTCCAGTTCGGTAACGGTTACTGAAAGTAGTAGTTGGATGGCAGCGACATTGCCGATTCCGAATTTCTGACCGTCGGTTGTGTGGAACTCTATTATGTCCACAGTACCGTTTTCTTGCATTCTCTTGTAGTGGGCAAGATTCTCGCCCAGCATTTTTGCTTTTTGATTGTCCATAATTTTATTTTTTGAATTGGTATCTGATTCGTTCTTGTGCAGTTGTTTTCAGTCAATCCAGAATGTGCCGCAATGCGGACATTTGGTTCCACATGGGAAACTGTTTATATAATAGGTGTTCCTGTGGCGCTTATGGTTCATGTCTCCCAAGGTGCATCCGCCTTCCCGGAATCTTTTTTCATAGAGGGCTTCCTGTTTCTGATGCTCGCTCATGCGGCTTTTCCGCATGGTGGACTTCAACGGCTTCATTCCGGTTTCCCACCGGGTGGAATCACACCAGTTGTTCAGCATCCCGCAGATTTCATTGGCATAGGAATAATGCACTGGGGAGTCCGCAAAGAGGTTGTCCCTGCAAAACGGGAGGGTGATGTCCGTTGGCAGCCTGACATGGTATCCTGCACCGTTGCGGCTGTCCGCAATGGCAACGATGACATCTCCGTAGAACCGGATGCGCTTGAAATCATTTCCGGTATCTCCCGTGAGCAGTCTGGAGAATCTGGCATTGAAATAGATGCGGAGCTCGCCTCCGTATGGGGCATTGGCCAGAAGCTCATGAAGTTCACCGGCAAACTGCCCTTTTTTCAGCTTGAGCGCCCGCCTGATTTTACGGAGGGAGATGGCTTCGGACTCTCCGCGTGCGTTACTTCCGTACACGTATCCTTCTATCTCCACCCCCAGGGAATAGAACATGTTGGTGACGGCGGAGTTGTCTATCAGCTCATCTGCCGGGTCGATGCTGTTCCGTTCGTAAAGCAGGTCTTTTATGCCTTCTTCATTTCGGGCATATTCGTCGGCTTTTCCGTCCGCTTCCATGGCTTTCCTTATATCTGCAAGATACCCTTGCAGGTTGTCGTGCTCCTGTTCGGCATACCATTCCCAGACCTGTTCTTCCAATGGATGGAGGCTGTTCCGGCGGATGCACCGTTCCTGCAAGTCCTCACGGCTGTCCAGATTCTCATTGTAGTCCACATAATAGAGGCTGACATATCGGGGGACATAGTCTTTCCAGGATTTCGGGGACATATTCAGACTGCTTCCTGTCCGGTGGCCTCCTGTTGATTGTGGATGGGAGTTTTCTGTCAAGATTGTTGTGTTCATTTGTTTCATTATTTAAAAATTAGCGTGTTGGTACTTTTGAAAATATCCACAGATAGAATGAGAGAAAGAGCCAGACAATCCCTGACAGATAACCGAATTTTAGGATATAGCGTTCAAATATGGGATGTAGCCTGTACAGGAAGTGGCGTCGCGCATTTGACAACGGTCTGTTTCCCACCATTTTCCGTTTGCAGGCTTTGTATATGATAAAGTCAGCCATTCCGGTCAGGGAACTGATGTAATAAATGATACTTATGGTCAGATATAATGTATCCATTTGTCTATTCTGATTATTGTCCGGCAGGGGTGTTGGCTGTACGCACTTGGGAAAGTTGCAGTTTCACCACCTTTATTTTTTCAATCAGTTCATTCTCTCTTCTGAATGACGGGGTACATTTTGTACGCCGCATCCCGGCTCCCCAGGGGATATCATCACACGCCTTTCTCAGGCGTGCCCTTTCGGTGTCCAGGGCGGACTCCAGACGTGCAAGTTTGCGTTGCAGCGATTCTTCGGTCATTGTTTTCATGATTCCATTATTTTTTGAGATATGGCGACTGCCGTTATCGGGCTGTCGCCATACCGGATTGATTATTCAATTTATATTTCCGCCTTTTCCCTTCTGATATTGCGTAAGGCGTATAGCAGGTACAGGAACAAGTCCCTGTCATAAATCCGGAAGAAGAACGGTTCTTGTGTCTCCTTGACCGTTCCGGTAAATGATACGGATTCCCGGTTCATGGGGAACTGGAGAAGTTTTCCGTTTGCCAGCAGGGTGTGCCCTTGTTTTTTTACTTCTTCCAGAAAGGTTTCCATATCATCCCGCCTTTTATGTCCGGAGAAATAGAGGAAATGATGGCGGCGCAGGCTGAGCAGGATTTCCGCCATGTTTTTTCTTGCGCTTCGGATATCCGGTTCTTCATCCGGGCCGGTGACCAGGTTGCAGATGAATTTTTTCTCTCCGTCCATATCGGTGAAGAAATAGGGTATGAGAAGATACCGCCTGTTTGTTTTGCCGGTAATGGCACAGGCCGGCCCTTTGGTGACACCGCCTCTGAAAGTGAGGCTCCGGTAATGTCCCTCCATCTGCCTTTCCAGTTCTTTTCTGGATGTGGTGACGGAGCGCAGTCCGGTGAAATAACGTCCTTCCACATGAAAACAGAATGTGTACAGGTCTCTGAAGCAGGGCTCGCCGATGAAAAAGAAATTTCTGGTATGTCGGACGGGCGGCAGCATATCCATGTTCTCATAGTATTGGCTTTCTGTTATTTCCTTGAACGGAAGGCACTTGGATTTCAGGTGGATACGGAACATCTTGTCTGCCGTGTTCCTTGAGACGGTGACAAGCCGGGGGTTGTCCTCTCCGGCTCTCAGCTCTTCCAACGTCTTGTGGGTATAATCGCAGTGTATGCCGTCCGACATGGAGGTGAGGAAGCTCCCGTCGAAACGGTACGGGTCGATGACGAATCCGGGTCTTGCATTTTTCATGGTTCAGATGTTTTGAAGGTTCAACACTCTCTTGGCGGCGCAGAGGGCATTGGCGGTAAGTTGCCGTTGCCATGCCTTGTTTTTGGGTGACCAGCGGAATCCGGCGGATTTCAGTTCCTTGCGTCTGCTGTCTTCGGGAATCCTGTCAAACAGGATTTGGAGGCGGTCTTCCCCATAGTTCCATACAAGTGTTCCGCCCTCGAACGGCACTTCCTTGCTTCCCTGGCTTTGCACCGCTTTCAGCTTCTCGCGCATCCGTTCCGCAAGTTCCGGCAATTGGAAGAATCTGTTTCTTTGGGTGATGACGGGTTTCTTCACCCTTGCGTTATATTCGGAAATGAAGTCCACCGCCTTCCGGACGATTTCCACTTCCCCGTGATGGGCAAAGACGGACACCTTGTTCAGGATGCTGCTGACGAACAGGGCACGGCTGTAGCCCCGGCATTGTCCGGTATCAATCCCGTGGATGGTGTCGGCACTGCTCCTGATGTCGCGCTTGAGCGTCTGCCATGCCTTTTCCCGCTTCTCTTCCTCCGGTCTGGCGGCTTCCTGTTTCCGCTTGACGGACGCAAGGACCTTTTGCCGCCAATCGCGGAACTCCTCGTAGCGGTTCTGGTAGCTTCTGTTCGTTTTTTCCTGCCTGCGGTAATCAAATCCGCCCCGTCCCGTCACCATCGGGTTGGCGCAGTGCGCGAGGGCCGATAGCTGGGCGGACAGTTTTTGCCGGTAGGCGGTGATATAGTTTTCCCGTTCCCCTTCCGGCATGAGTTGCAGGTCGTTGTGCAGCTCCTCCCCATAAATCATAATGTCCGTTTCTCCGCGAATCTCCGGATCGAAGGAACTCCAGGCGTATGCGTCGCAAGCCTGTTTCCACATATCTTCCAGATAGCCCGGATGTTTGAATGCTACGGCTTCCCAGTCTTTGAAATTGCTGGAATGCAATTCATTCCGGTCTTCCGGATTTCCGTACAGATGTACAAAGTGGTGCATTCCGTGATGCTCCTTTCTGAAATGGAACGGTACGGGAGGATGGTCCGTACCCTTTTCCCGGATCATCGTGACCCGGTGTGCGTTCTCTGCGGTAAGGTCCGTTACTTGTTCTTCCCGGACCTTTGCTGCTGTTGTTTCAGTCATAACCATTGCTTTTTTGATGTCAGTTGTAAATCATTTCGTCCAGTTCTTCGTCCGGCAGTGTGCGGATTTCCCGTGCCGGATAACTCTTTTCCCGATAGACCAGTGTAGTGGTTGCAGGATTCGTATTTTCCTGTCCTGTTCGTACTTTGGTTACTGTCATCTTGTTCATACTTCTATTGTTTTAAAGTTAGACATGACCGGCTCCGTGGAGCCAGTGTTTCGGTTTCTTACTTGCCGGGCAGCCCTTTGCCTTGATTGTGCAAGGCTTGGCAAAAGAAAATACCGGAGCGAAGCGAGGATGATTTTCTTTTAGCCAACCAGCTCCTGAAAGGGGCCGCCTTGCGCAATCAGAGAGGCAAAGGGCTATCTTTGCGGGTAAGAAAATGAAAGAATGGCAGGTGTTTATGGATTTTCGGATACAAAAAAAGCCATCCTTGCGGGGACGGCTTTAATGGTGTGTTGTACGTCTATTGTGCCATACGTTCCTTTACATTGTTCATGGCTTCTTTCAGGCTGCTGTTCATGACTCGCGCATAATGTTGGGTCATGCGTGTGGAGGCATGTCCGAGCATGACGGATACATCCTGCAAGGGAACGTTATTGGCGAGCGTGACGGTGGTCCCGAAAGTATGGCGGGCCACATGCGTGGTCAGATTTTTCTTTATGCCGCAGAAATCGGCGATTTCCTTGAGGTAGCTGTTCATTTTCTGGTTGCATAAGACAGGCAGGCAGCATCCTTTCTTTATGCAGACCGGGTGTTCCCTGTATTTCTCCAATATGGCCAAGGGAACGGGCAGCAGCGGGATGTTGCTGATGGAAGACGCTTTTCTGCGGCGTTCCAGTTTGACCCTTCCCTTTCTTATCCACCAGTCCCCGAGATTGTCCTGCACCAGGTTTTCCTTGTTCAGGCCGGCTACATCGGAGAACGCCAGGCCGGTGAAGCAGGCAAAGACAAAGATATCCCTGACCAGTTCAAGCCGGGGAACCGCGAATTTTTTCTTTATGACGGCCTGTAGCTCGTCGTAGGTCAGGAATACCGGATCGGTCTCGTCCTGCTCCATCTTATAACCGTAAAAGGGATTCTTACGCATCCATTCCTTTGCCAATGCCATATTGGTGAATTTCTTGAAGCATTTCATGTAGCGGACTATCGTGTTCCGGCACAAGCCTCCTTCCGTTTTCAGGTAGATGTCGAACGCACGGATGAACTCCGGTGTCAATTCGTGGAAGGTGATGTCCTCCTTGCCATAATAGGAGGGGATAAGCTGCCGCAATTTCTTCACCACATTCTTATATCGGTTAATGGTGACAGGGGAATAGTCTATATTCACCAGGCTTTCCATTTCCTCGATGCCTTCCTGCATGGTGCCGAGCAACGTACGCATTCCGGTATCTTTTCCGAAAACTCGTTTCAGGATTAGTTTCGGGGTAATCAGAGCCTGTTCCAATACCAGTTCCTTGTGTTTCTCAAGGGCACGGGCATGTAATTCCGCAATATAGGTGTTCAACGCAACGGATGCCCTGTCCCTGCCTTTGCTGCGTCCTTTGGCCGCGTTCCATAAGTTCAGAGGCACGCTTCTTTGGATACGGGCATCGTCATAGTCTCCGTTGATGGTTATCCGCATCAGTACGGGCGCCTCACCGTTTTTCAACAATTTCGTTTTGAGCACGAAAAAGAGAATGTTCATTGTTCCTTGTTTCATCACTTTTGTTTTTTAGAAGTGTTACATCCAATTGTTTCGTCAAAACCAGATGGCATGAAGAGGTGAGACGAAGTGTTAAATTCGGTGGCTTTTTTGAGCGGCTTGTGGCAAAGCCATAGAAAAGCCATAAAAATCCCATTTTCTTAGGTTCGAATTGCCTTTGGTATCCCAGGGTCGATTCCTTTTTTTTATTCTGATGGGATATTCCGTTGTTTTAAACTTCTTTCACAATTTCAAGTTCATTCGGTCATGTGTGCAAAATTACTTTTTTACACCGGAGGTTGATGTTGGCAAATGATTGAAAAACAATGAAATATGGTGCGCGTTTATGGCTTTTTTCAAAGCCTTAAAAAAAGCCACTGAATTGGCAAAACCCAACTTCACAAATATGTAATGAAATGCGTATCGAGGGTAAAAAAAGAACCCTTGAACTATCTCTAATTCAAGGGTTTTCTAAAATTGAAAAGCTTTTTGGTGGTGCCACCAGGAATCGAACCGGGGACACAAGGATTTTCAGTCCTTTGCTCTACCAACTGAGCTATGGCACCTTTTTCGTTTGCGGGTGCAAAGATAAAGAGTTTTTTTTATACCGCAAGGCTTTTTGAGGAAAAATATCTAAAAAAGGTGCCTCTTGCTCTATGGAGCGAGGCACCTTACTTCTAAAAATCATTTGCTATCGAAGACATCAGTCGATATTCGGATTGATGCTGTGCCAGTCTTTGATGGCAGGCAGTACACCCATTTCTATCACCTCGTCACGAAGTGTGCAGAGATGGGCATAGCTTTCTTTCAGTTTGGCTTCTTCTTCGGGCGTGCCGTTCAGTTCCTTATAGTGTACACCGTCTTTGGTAATTTCAGTTTCCATTGCCATCATGATGTGGTCGAAGCCGTGGCTGTGTACATATGTACCGGCAGGCCAGCGGAACGGTTTGCCACCCATCGCTGCAGCTATCATTTCGATAGAGACGTATGCCGGACTCTGGAAGGAAGAACGTCCACGGAGGGCGATGATGTTGGCACCGCCTTTGGTTACCTTAGTCTGGATTTCGACCCACTGTTCTTTAGTCAGGGCAGGGGTACCGATGATATCAAGTAACGGTTTACCGTCCACCTTGGCGGTAGAGGCATATACAGCCATCTGTTCACCATGACCGCCGTAGGTACGGCAATTTTCGATTTTGTCGGGGGCGATGCCGAAGTGCTTGGAAAGTTCACTGCGCAGGCGGGTGCTGTCGAGGGCAGCCAATGTGGTCACTTGTGAAGGTTTCAGGCCGGAATACAATAGGGTAATCAGACCGGTGATGTCGGCAGGGTTGAAAATGACAACCACGTGCTTCACATCCGGACAGTAGGCTTTTACATTCTTACCGAATTCTTCGGCAATAGCGGCATTGCCTTTCAAAAGGTCTTCGCGGGTCATGCCGGCCTTGCGGGCGGCACCGCCTGATGATACCACATACTTGGCACCGGTCAGCGCTTCTTTGATATCGGAGGTAAATGTGATGTTCATTCCTTCGAATCCGCAGTGGAACAGCTCTTCGGCCACACCTTCCAGTCCGGGAGCATAAGGGTCGTACAGACATAGGTTGGGAGTGAGATGCATCATGATTGCAGTCTGTGCCATGTTTGAACCGATCATGCCGGCTGCGCCGACGATTGTCAATTTGTCATTTGTCAGAAATTCCATAATCTTTTTTATTTAAAGGTGAGTAATATCTTTTCTTGCTGATTGTCACGATACAAAGATAACCCTTTTTGAAGAGAGTTGTTCATAGAAAAAAGTTATCTTTTAGAGCAAAAAGTTATTTCTTCTTTCCGAACTGCTGTATTGTACCTAAATTACTTATCTTTGTTGGGAAAATGAAGATAAGTAAGAAACTATGAGCATTGAGTTAGGAAAGTACAATACGCTGGAAGTGGTGAAGGAGGTAGCCTTCGGCATGTATCTGGACGGTGGCGAAGAAGGTGAAATTCTGCTTCCGTCGCGTTATGTCCCCCAAGACTGTAAGGTGGGAGACAAACTGAACGTTTTTATATATCTTGATAACGAAGAACGTCTGGTAGCCACTACTCTGACACCGTTAGTGCAGGTCGGGCAGTTTGCCTGCTTGGAGGTGGCGTGGATAAACCAGTATGGTGCTTTCCTTAACTGGGGATTGATGAAGGATCTTTTCGTCCCCTTCCGCGAACAGAAAATGAAGATGCAGGTGGGAAAGAAGTATGTGGTTCATGCCCATTTGGATGATGAAAGCTATCGTATCGTGGCATCGGCCAAAGTAGACCGTTATCTTTCCAAAGAGAAGGCCGTCTATGAGTCGGGGCAGGAGGTGGATATCCTGATTTGGCAGAAGACGGATTTGGGATTCAAGGCGATCATCAACGATGAATATAGCGGCTTGCTATATGAGAGCGAGATATTTCAGCCACTGCACACGGGCATGAGGATGAAAGCCTATGTGAAGCAGGTACGTGAAGACGGCAAGATAGACCTGCTGCTTCAAAAACCGGGGCAGGCTAAAGTAGAAGATTTCTCAGCTACGCTGCTGGACTATATCCGTGAACAGGGCGGACGGATAGCTTTGAATGACAAGAGTCCGGCAGAAGAAATCTATGCAACTTTCGGTGTCAGCAAGAAAACCTTCAAAAAGGCTGTGGGAGATTTGTACAAAAAACATCTGGTTGTATTGGAGGAAGATGGAATCAGGATTAGGAATTAGTCCCAGTCATTAGGAATTTCCCTACTTGTAAATAGAGACAATCATTAGGGAGGGGAATTTCCTCTCCCTATTTTTGTCGTACAATAAAAAAAGAAAAGTCATGATACGTCATTTGATATTAAGTGTTTGTCTAGTTCTGGTAGCGTTTCCCGCAATAAAAGCGGCGCCCATAGACGGAATCCGTATAGAAAGTCCATACCGTAGAGTGGTGGTACTGGTCGACGGACAGCAGGTTTGCCTGCCTACTTTCAGTTGTTTTGTAGCCAATCTGCGTGGTAGTTGTCGGGTAGAGGTTTATGAAGCGCCATCCCGTGGGGAGAATTCCCGAAGAGGAAAACTCCTATATGATGAACGTGTGCATTGCTCCATCAATGAAGTGGAAGATATTTTCATTCCAGAGGACAAAAGACCTGGTGGAAACTGGGGTACTTCTAATCATCACAAGCCTGGCAGACCCGGTGACAGACCGTTAGGAGGCGAGCAGCATGAACCGGTGATGTCACCATCTGCCTTCGAACAGTTTATGGGGCTGATGGAAAAACAGAGTTTCGATTCAGACCGTAAGGAAGTGCTCGACCATGCCTTGCTGACCTCTTGGTTCACTACTGACCAGTGTATCCGTCTGATGGATTTTTATCGTTTCGACAGTGAAAAGAAACAGTTGATGAAGAAGATTTATCCTAAAATAGCCGATAAACCGAATTTCTATTATGCGATAGACAAGCTGACCTTCTCGTCGGACAAGAACGAGATAAATGCCTTCATCAAACAATATCATGAGAAGAATAACTAAAAAAAGGAGGGGTTATGAAACGGATTATATTTATATTTCTTGCCGCTATGATGAGTACAGCTGTTTGTAGTGCGGCAATGAGCAACAGCAAAGTGCGTAAAGAGACCCGCTTTCTTACGGACAAGATGGCCTATGAATTGAACCTGAGTACAGAACAGTATAATGACGTGTACGAAATAAACTATGATTTCATTTCCGGTATACGTTATCTGATGGATGACGTTCTTCGGGGGGAGGAATGGGCCTTGAATCGCTATTACGATTATCTGGATGTGCGCAATGACGACCTTCGATGGGTGCTGAATAACCGGCAGTACGGCCGTTTCATGCAGGCCGCCTATTTTTACCGTCCGGTTTATGTAAGTGGTGGTCGTTGGTCTTTTAGGGTTTACATCACTTACACCAACCATAATCATTTCTATTTCCCGCGGCCGTATCATTACCGTACATATTGCGGTGGGCATTATCGTACGCACTATCACAACAGCTATTATCGCGGTCGTTACCATCATCCGCACTATACTGGTTCGTGGAGTATTCGGAATGATAAGTCGTACCACACCAGCCGCCGTTCAGATTTCGGTTCGGTGAACATCCGCCCTAATTCGCATAAGCGTCCGGCAGGCAGGGATGATGTATATACCACGCGACGTAGCAACAGTAGTAATAATCGCATTAGCACAGGTACACGTAACAGCAGTACGCGACGTAGTAGTGTGGATAGTGGCAGAAAGTCGAGTAAAGAGAAAATAGAAACCACAAGAACTAAAAATAATGATAAGAGCCCCAGCCGTAGCAGGGTAAAGACGGCAAGCAAGGAAAGAAGAAATGCTTCCGGCGTACGGAGTTCCGAAAGCCGTCGCAGCAGCTCTTCAAGCACTACCCGCAGTTCTACCGGCAGTAGCTCTTCCCGCTCTTCGGAAAGGAGATAGAAGAACAAAAAACTCCCCTCTTGTCAGCCTGGAGGCAGGGAGAGGGGAGAATCAAACACAACAACTAAAATTATACTTCTTTTTTTATTCAATCGGTTCTCCCTTATAGAAATCCAGAATCTTGGTACGGAACAGATAGTCATACTTGGCTTGCAATTCGTCTGATTGGGATTTCATAAGGTTCTGTTTTGCTTCATTGTATTCTACGGCATTTGCTTTTCCGTTCTCATACTTTTCGCTCATCAGCTTGAAAGACTCTTCGCTGGCAACGGTGGCTGTATGGCTACTGGTATATTTGCTTTCGGCAGCAGCGGCGTTGTACCATGCTTGTTGGATTTCTTTATAAAGTGTCTTCTTGGCATTATCCAATTGCAAGGCATAGTTTTCACGTTGCAGGCGTGCCGTGCGTACCCGGTTACGGGTAGAGAGACGGTTGAAAATAGGTACGCTGAGGTTGAATCCTACATATTTGTTGAAGTTATCGTTCATCTGCTGGCTGAAAGTACGGTCGATGGTAGAATAGTAATTCGTACCGAGACTACCGTTCAGGCTCAGTTGCGGGTAGTAGTTGCTCTGGGCAATACGGATATTGTGTTTACTGCCTTCCAAGCGGAACTGTGCAGCTTGTATGGAAGCCTTACTCACCATGGCTGTTTGGAATATCTCATCCGGAGGAGTGAGAGGGACTAAATCCAGATTGACTGCCGGAGATTCCAGATTGAACCCTTCCGGTGTTTCCAGTTCGATAAGCTGGCTAAGGTCGAGCAGGGCCAACTTATAGTTGTTGTTTGTCTGCACTACATTCATCTCGTCTTGTGCCACACGTGCTTTGGCTTCTGCCAGTTCTGCCGGAGAGGCTTTTCCCAAGTCGGCAAGTCGGCTGATGCGGACATATTGCTCTTTGCTCAATTGCACTTGTCCCAACGCCACCTGGTGGAGCTCTTCATTGAACAGCACCTGAAGGTAGGCCGAAGCTATATTGATGGCAATGTCTTCCTTGGCTTTGTCCAGGTCGGCAATGGCAGCTTTGAGGTTTAGTTTGGCCAATGCATACTGGTGGGGAATTTCCAGACCGGTAAAGATAGGTATGCTGGTATTGACAGACATATTAGTGCCGTGGCTGCTGGTGTTGACGTATACAGTGGAATAGTCTCCCGTATCCTCATTTTTGATGGCTGTTTGCGTACGTCCCCAGTTCCAGCTCTGGCCGGCACTGGCATTCAGGTTCGGCAGTCGTGCCCATTTGGCTGTATTTACTTCGACAGCACTCTGTTCGGCAGCGTTGGCTGTCTGGCGGATACTGATGTTATGCTCGATGGCATAGTCTATGCATTGGCGTAAAGACCATCGTTCCTGCGCCTGCACTGAGATACTGCCGAATATTGCGAGGTATAAGAATATCTTTTTATTCATATCGTATATCTTTTTAAGCTATTCCGTTTGTTAATCCTTTTTCTCTGCACCGCGAATCTTATCCTGGGCACTGATACCGCTTTTGATGGCAATCTTTATGCCGTCACTCATGCCGACCTGGATGGGGCGGCGTTCGAACTTCTGTACCGGTACACTGTCCGTCATTACATATACAAAGGTGCTGTCACCATTGAATTCAATGGTACTTTCCGGTACGGCAAGCGTTTTCTGGGCACGGTCCAATACGATTTCTGCGTTGGCAGAATAGCCGGAACGTATCTGTACGCTGTCCGGTGCGGCAATGGCAGCTTTGATTTCAAACTGGTTGGCACCGTTTTCTTCCACACCCTTCGGAGATATGTATTCCAGTGTGGCATCGAACGAAAGATTCTGCAGGGCGCCGATTGTCAGTTTCACCGGCATGCCTTCGTGCACACGGCCCACTTCCGTTTCGTCAATGTTGCCGCGGAAAATCAAATCGTTCATGTTGGCAACGGTAGCGATGGTGGTTCCGTCATTGAAAGTGTTACTCATGATAACCGAGTTACCGACTTTGATGGGTACATCCAGAATCAGACCGGTAATGGTGGAACGGATCAGGGTACTACTGAAAGAGGCGCTGTTCTTGGTGATGCCTTCCTTTACAATTTCCAGGTTATCTTTTGCTGTCTGCAGTTCCTCGCGTGCCTGCTTCACGCTTACTTCCCCTTTTTCGTACTCTTCAGCGCTGATAAGCTTGTCGTTGTACAGTTTCTGGGTACGGGCGAAATCCGTTTCGGCTTGGGCAGCGTTGATTTCCGCCAATCGTACGCGGCTTTCGGCAGAGTTCAATTGTCCCAGTTCGGGTATCACCTTTACTTTGGCAAGCACTTCCCCTTGCTTCACACTTTGTCCTGCTTCCTTGTATACTTCGGCAATAATACCGGAAATCTGCGGCTTGATAAGGACTTCATCTCTCGGTTCCACTTTGCCGGTGGCTACGGTAGTCTTTTCAAGGTCTGTCACTTCCGGAACTATCGTTTCGTATACTGTTACTTTAGGTTGGGACTTCTGGTACAGAAAAACGAATGTCCAAATGAATAAGGCAGCAATTACTACCAATAATGCGATTTTCAGAAACTTCTTTGTTTTCATCTTATATTTACGATTTAATTATTTACGATTGATATAGCCATTATTTCATGGCTTACGGTTAGTGGTCTCTCTATAAGTTTATTCATCCCTGATGGCTTCAATTGGCTTGATTGCCATGGCGCGATAGGCAGGTGCCAGTCCGGCAAGTACTCCTAATGCGATGAGGAGGATGCAGGTTCCGATAGCCAGTCCGAATGAAACCTGGTAGTGGGTTTTGATAACTCCAGGGTCATTGGCGGCCTTTTCAAGTATTTGCAGTACAAATACGGCAAAAGAAATACCTGCCATACCCGCTATAGTGGTCAGCACCATGCTTTCCGAAAGAATTTGTTGCAGAATGTCTTTAGGACGGGCACCTATGGCACGGCGTATGCCTATTTCCGTTGTGCGCTCCTTGACGGTTACCATCATGATATTCGATACGCCGATAGCTCCGGCAAACAGCGTCCCCAAACCTACCATCCAGATTAGAAAGCGCACTCCAATCATCAGGTTGTCCATCATGGAGAACATAGCTTCCGCATTCAGAAGCATGACGGCTTGTTTGTCATCGGGAGCAATGTAGTGCGCCGCTTTTACAAGACGTTCCACTTCGGGCTGCACGTCTTTCACTTTTACTCCCGGTTTCATGATGAAACATACTACATGCAGTTTCTTTCCGAGGTTGTAGGTCTGTTGCATGGTGGAAAAAGGCAATGTAATGGCTTCAGAGGCCTGCCCTTGTATATTGACATTGCCTTCGGATGAACACATTCCGATAACCCGGTAATAGATACCATTTACCCGGACATATTTGCCGCAGGGGTCTTCACCGGGTTTGAAGAGGCTTTCATAAACACGTTTGCCGATTACACACACTTTACGCGACTCTTTAATGTCGACATCATTGATGAAACGTCCATAGGTCATCTCTTGATGTTCTATCTGTTCATATTCGGGATACAAGCCTTTCACACTACAGTCGTACTTGTTGTCTCCGTAGACAGCCACTTGTCCCCATAAGGCAATGGAAGGCGTGGCAAGCGCCACACCGTCCACATTGCGTACACGGTCCACATCTTCCATCTCCAAATCCCACCATCGTCCTTTGCGAAAACCTTTATAAGCCTCGCTTGTCTTTTGTGCAGCGATAAAGCCCGAGTTGGTTGCAAATCCTTCGAACTGGGATTTTAGTTCTTCCTGCATGCCCTGGCCGCCACCGATAAGCGCCACCAGCATAAAGATACCCCAGAATACGCCGAACGCCGTAAGCAGGCTTCTCGTTTTGTTCCTTGTTATTGTGATGAGGATTTCCTCACACGTATCTATGTCTATTCTCATAATCTTTAATCTGCTCTAAGTGCTTCAATAGGACTGATACTTACCGCTTTCTTAGCCGGGAAGAACCCAGCCAACGTACCCGCTATGATAAGGGTCAGGGTAGCTTGGATAGCAATACTGAGGTCTACGGTGGGATCGGAGAACATGGTCTGCTGGAACATGCCGGCATCCATCGTCTGGCTACCGAAAGCAGAGTTCATCCATTCCGTCACCCCGATGCCTGCCACCATACCGATATAACCGAATAGCGTAGTGATAGTCACGCTTTCCACAATAATCAGCCAAAGGATGGAGAAAGGTTTTGCTCCCAATGCCTTACGGATACCAAATTCCCGGGTACGTTCTTTCACGGTAATCAGCATTATGTTCGACACGCCGACAATCCCACTCAACAGTGTAAAGATACCGATAACCCAGATTGCAGTCCGGAGGATACCCATTGCATTCTGTGTCTGCAGATAGTTGGTGAAACGATTCCATATCCATATGGCGCTCTCATCCGTGGGGTCAAAGCGGTGATTGGTGGCAATAGCCTTGCGGTATTCTTTTTCAAAGGCTTCGTTACTTTCTATGCTGTGCAGGTTCTTGGTTGTAAAGATGATGTTATTCAGCTTGTCTCCTTTATTATAGATGGTCTGCAAGGTGGAGAAGGGGATATACGCTTCGTTTGCCTCGCGGTCTCCCTGGTCATTGTAGAGGCCTACTACTTGATAGGCCACTCCACTGGCATTGACAAATTGTCCGATGGGTTCAGTATGCGTTTTTCCGAAAAGGATATCTGCAGATTTCTTATGGAGGATGATGACTTTACGTCGGTCTTTCAGGTCGTTGTAGTTGATGAAACGTCCGTCCGCTGTTTTCACGGTTTCCACTTCGGTGTAGTTGGGATATACGCCCAGCAGAGAGATATTGATATATTCTTGTCCGAAGCTGACGTTTACATTACTTTGACGCACGGTGGCACCGGCACTGATGACATTTTCAGTGAATTGCTTCTCCGTGTCATCCATGTCCCGGTTGTCCAGTTGGACGCGGCGTCCTTCTTTCAGACCGTCGTATGACTTGGTGGTCCAGCCGGGGAAGATGCGGATAGAGTTCAAGGCACGCTCCGACGCATTTTGCTCGAAGGCATGTATGATACCGTTTCCGGCTCCGAGCAGCACGATGAGCATGAAGATTCCCCATGCCACGGCAAAGCCCGTCAGGAATGTACGCAGTTTGTTGCGTTTGATGGTTCCGTATATTTCTTGCCAAAGGTCTATCATTGATAATTAAAAATTAAGAATTAAGAATTAAGAATTAAAAATTAAAAATTAAAGGGGGAGGGGCTCTTCCTTTATTATTTCATGAGTCCGTCTTTTCCGAACGGGCTTGCATCGTGGTTCAGATTCGTCTCGATGCTACCTATGATACCGTCTTTGATATGGATAATCTTGTCCGTCTGGTTGGCAACACCGCTTTCGTGGGTCACGACTACGATGGTCATGCCCGTATCGTGCAGTTCCTTTAGAATCTGCATCACCTCTACGGAAGTCTTGCTGTCGAGCGCGCCGGTAGGTTCATCGGCAAGGATAATCTGCGGTTGGGTAATGAGGGCACGGGCGATGGCTACACGTTGTTTCTGTCCACCGGACATCTCATTTGGCATGTGGTGTGCCCACTCTTTCAGCCCCAGGCGGTCCAGATATTCCAGTGCCAGCGCATTACGTTTGCGGCGGCTCACTCCTTGATAAAAGAGAGGAAGCGCCACATTCTCCACTGCATTCTTGAAGGAAATGAGATTGAAGGACTGGAAGATGAAACCAATCATACGGTTGCGGTACTCGGCTGCCTTCGTTTCGCTGAGGTTCTTGATGAGGGTACCGTTCAGATAATATTCCCCCGTGTCGTAACTATCCAGAATACCCAGTATATTGAGTAAAGTGGACTTTCCCGAACCCGATGAGCCCATGATGGAAACAAATTCGCCTTTCTGAATGTCGAGGTTGATACCTTTGAGCACATGCAGCGGTGCTCCGTTGTTGTAGGTCTTGTTAATGTCTTTTAGTTGTATCACTGTTTTCCCTGTTTATTGCTTTACTCTTATTAATTTTCACTATTAGACGCAGCAATGCTACGAAAAGTTGCAAAAGTTGCAAACTTTTTTAAAAAAAGATTTTGCAGTGTCGTTTTTCTTTGTGATTTTTGTAACCATGAATGTGATTAACTAACCCTTTAAACAAAAGTAATATCATGAATTCAAACATGGAAAAGCCCTATGTAGTGGGCATTGACATAGGCGGAACAAACACCGTCTTTGGTATTGTAGACGCACGCGGAACTATTATTGCAAGCAGTTCCATCAAAACCGGAGCTTATGAGGACGTCAATGATTACGTAGACGAAGTTTGCAAGAATCTGTTGCCGCTCATTATTGCCAACGGTGGCGTAGACAAGATAAAAGGTATCGGTATTGGTGCTCCTAACGGAAACTATTACAGCGGTACTATTGAGTTTGCCCCGAACCTTCCCTGGAAGGGTGTAATTCCTTTGGCTGCCATGTTTGAAGAGCGCTTGGGTATCCCTACCGCTTTGACAAACGACGCCAATGCTGCCGGTATCGGTGAAATGACTTACGGTGCGGCTCGTGGTATGAAAGACTTTATCATGATAACTCTTGGCACCGGTGTAGGTAGCGGTATCGTTATTAACGGTCAGATGGTATATGGCCATGACGGTTTTGCCGGAGAGTTGGGACATACTATTATCCGTCGTGAAAACGGACGTCTCTGCGGATGCGGACGTCACGGCTGTCTGGAAACTTATTGTTCGGCTACGGGTGTGGCGCGTTCTGCACGTGAGTTCTTGACCAAGAGTACCGAACCGAGTTTGTTGCGCGACATTCCGGCAGAAAACATTACTTCCAAGGATGTGTATGATGCAGCGGTGAAGGGTGACAAGATTGCTCAAGACATCTTTGAGTTTACCGGAACCATCTTGGGTGAGGCTTTGGCTGACTTCATCGCTTTCTCCAGTCCGGAAGCTATCGTGTTGTTCGGTGGTCTGGCAAAAGCGGGAGACTATATTTTCAAGCCTATCCAGAAAGCTATTGACGACAATGTATTGAATATCTACAAAGGTAAGACCAAGTTGCTGGCTTCCGAGTTGAAGGACTCTGATGCTGCAGTGCTGGGTGCCAGTGCGTTGGGCTGGGAGCTGAGAGATATCAAGTAATCAATATTAGGGAAACTGATAAAGGAGGGGATATGTCAAAACTCCCCTTCTATCGAAGTCACCCTCGCTACACCTATCTGTGGCGAGGGTGATTTTTAGTTTATGAGAGTTTCGACACACCTTTTTTTCTTTGGTGGCACATATTCCTCAGCAATAAAGTTATGTCACAAGTTGCTTCCACACTTCCACCCATTCTCTGTATCCCTTTATTCATCGGGGTTGCGGATGCTGTGGAAGCAACTTGAAAAGGTGGAAGCAAAAGTTGCTTCCACCTTAAATTTACGCCAAATAATCTATTAATGTCTTGTAGTACAATAAATTAATAGGATATGGGCAATTTGCCAATATCGTGTAAACAAGCTATTGGTTTCCTGCAAACACGGTATTAACTTCGTAAAAGCCCGTGCGATAATAGGTGGAAGTCAGGCTTTTGGTATGGATAAGATAGGTATTCAGTATAGGCAAGCTATGCATATGAGAGCTGTTTAACGGCCGTGAGGCGTTCGCCTAACGGCCATAAAGCGCTTTGTTGACGGTCGTTAGCAGAGCGCCTCACGGCCGTTGGGCGCTGATAAACTAACATATCAGCAAGAAGGAAGGCTTATGTGAAAGGAAAGGAGCGCAGGCTTACAATGTTTTGAATGAGGGAGTAGCAGTAGAGTATCGCATGGTGTGTATGTATGCCTATTGTGTATATCACTAAAAAAGGGAAACCGACATTGTCAGTTTCCCTTTTTTATTTCGAAATAGGAGTCTGGAATTAACCGTTAACTCTTTTTTCTTTGATTCTTGCTTTCTTACCGGTAAGAGCACGCAGGTAGTACAGTTTAGCGCGACGAACTTTACCCACTTTGTTCACTTCGATGCTGTCGATAGCCGGTGATTCAATCGGGAAAATACGTTCTACGCCTATGGTTCCTGACATCTTACGTACTGTAAAACGCTTCTTGTCTCCATGTCCGGCAATCTTGATAACAACACCACGGTACAGCTGTACACGTTCCTTGTTACCCTCGACAATACGATATGCTACTGTTACAGTGTCACCTGCCTTGAAGCTCGGGTGCTGTTTTCCGGTAGCAAATGCTTCTTCTGCAATTTTAATTAAATCCATTGTTTTTATTATTAAATTGTTTCATCGTTACAACGCAACATACCAGGCTTCTCTCTTGGTGTCCTGACAGCGATTGCGCGAAAGCGGTGCAAAGGAACGAATTATTTGCCAGATACACAAGTGCTTCAAGCTTTTTTTCGCCAGTTGGGATGATTTTTGAGCGTTTCATTCTGCTAAACGCAAGTCTAAATAATCGGTTAATTGTGTGGCTCAGTCGCAAAAGAAAAGTATATTTGTAGCAATTTAAAACTAAATGAATATGAAGAAACAAACTTTCAGTCTCCTTGCGGGGGTAGTGTTGGCGGTTGCGCTTCTATTGGTTTCCTGCCATTCTTCCTACGAAGTGACCAAGGTAGAGGGAGGCAGAATTCCCATGAACTCTGTCTGGGATGCCGAGCCGGATGCCGAAGCCGTGGCTCTGCTGGCGCCTTACAAGGCCCGGATGGACAGCGTTATGTATCATGTGGTGGGAACCGCAGAAATGTCGATGGACAGATTCCGGCCCGAAAGCCTTTTATCCAATCTGATTGCAGATGTACTGCGTGAGGCTGCGGTGGAAGTGCTGGGCAAACCGGCCGATATGGGGCTAATCAATATCGGTGGAATCCGGAACTCCCTGACGGAAGGAGACATCACTACCGAAAACATCTATGAGATATTGCCTTTTGAGAATTCGCTCTGTGTGCTGACGATGAAAGGCTCTGCCATGAAGCACTTGTTTGAAAACATTGCGGTGAGACTTGGTGAAGGGGTGAGTGGTATACAGTTGGAAATCAGCAAGGATGGCAAGCTGCTCCAGGCTTCCATTGCCGGCAAGCCGGTGGAGGATGACCGTGACTATACGGTTGCCACGATTGATTATCTGGCTGATGGAAACGATGGAATGACGGCTTTCCTGCAGGCGGATAAAAGGGAGTGCCCGGATGGGGCTACACTGCGTGGTCTGTTCATGAAGTATGTGGAGAAGCAGACGGCAGCCGGCAAGAAGGTGACTTCGCGCATGGAGGGAAGAGTGGTCGTTAAAGAGTAAGCATTAAAAAAACAGAAGTTCTATGAAACATATGTATTCCTTGGCAGCCCTGCTGCTTTTCATGCTCCCCGCATCGGCACAGCAAGAGGAGCGTGTCATTACTGAAGAACCCCTTTGCCTGGTGTCCGCCGATTCTGTATCGTCCGGCCAATCCGGAAAACAACTGTTTATCCTGCACACCAGCGATACGCACAGCCGTATAGAACCCATCAGCGCCGAGGCTGCCGACGAGTATGCCGGGATGGGCGGTGTGGTGCGCCGTGCCGGTTTTGTAAAGCAGTTTCGCGGCAAGCATCCGGATATGTTGCTGCTGGATTGCGGAGACATCTCGCAAGGTACCCCTTATTATAACTTTTTCAAAGGCGAGCTGGAGGTCAAGATGATGAACCTCATGGGCTATGATGCCATGACGATAGGTAATCATGAATTTGATTTCGGACTTGAGAATATGGCGGAATTGTTCCGTATGGCGGATTTTCCCGTGGTCTGTTCCAATTATGACGTGACGGGTACGGTACTCGAAGGGCTGGTGAAGCCTTATATCACCTTGGTGCGCGAAGGGGTGAAAATCGGAATCTTCGGCCTGGCCCCCAAGATGGAAGGGCTGGTGCAGGCGGATAAATGCATAGGCATTGTCTACAACGACCCGATAAAGGTGGCCCAAGAAATGACAGACCTTCTCAGGGAGAAGGAGAATTGCAAGGTTGTGATTTGCATGTCTCATTTGGGTATCCGCAGTGCAAATCCCGAAGGCGCTTCCGACGAGAACCTGGTAGGCAAGACGCGTGGCATTGATGTCATTTTGGGAGGACATTCGCATACTTTTATGGAAAAGCCTGCCGTTTATCTGAATGCGGACGGCAAGAGCGTTCCCGTGCTGCACACCGGAAAGAGTGGCATCTACGTAGGAGAAATGGTACTTACTTTAACTGAAAAATAGCATGATGAAAAGACTCACCCTCCTTTTATGGGTTGCAGGATTGTTTATATTGGGATTATCTTCACTTCACGCCCAGACGGGAGGCCCGTTTCTTCCTTCGGCTGCAGACAACCGGTGCCGGCAATGGGTGGACTCCGTGTTGTCAGGTCTGAATGTACACGAAAAAGTGGGGCAGCTCATCGTTGCCACCATTCCGGCCAGAGCAGACAAGGCCACGAAAAAGCAGATGCGCGAGCTGGTAAAGAAATACAAGGTCGGTGGCTTGCTGTTTTCCGAAGGTACTCCGGAAGAGCAGGCTATCTTGACCAATATGGCCCGGAAGGATGCCAAGATTCCCGTTATGGTTACTTTCGATGGAGAGTGGGGACTGTCAATGAGGCTGAAAGGCGCTCCGGACTATCCCCGTAATGCCGCCTTGGGATGTATCGAGGACAATGGCCTGATTGAAGAATATGGACGTGAGGTGGCCCGCCAGTTCCGCGAATTGGGGGTACACGTCAATTTTGCACCCGATGCGGATGTCAATACGAATCCGCTGAACCCGGTGATACACGTACGCTCCTTTGGCGAGAACCCGCAGCGGGTGGCGGAAAAGGTGGTGGCATACAGCCGTGGGCTCGAAAGCGGGGGCATACTTTCCGTTTGCAAGCATTTCCCCGGGCATGGCGATACGGATGTGGATTCTCATAAGGCGCTTCCCGCCTTGCACTACGACCGTGCACGCCTGGACAGTGTGGAACTTTATCCCTTCAAGGAAATGGTACGTGCCGGATTGGGGGGTGTCATGGTAGGCCATCTGCAAGTGCAGGCGCTGGACCCGGACGGGGTGACTCCTTCTTCCTTGTCGCGGAATGTGGTGACCGGGCTGTTGAAGGATGAACTCGGCTTTAAAGGGCTGGTGTTTACCGATGCCTTGGACATGAAGGGTGTGTCTGCCATTCCGCAGGTAACTACCAAAGCGCTGCTGGCGGGAAATGATATGGTGCTGGTACAGTTCAATACGAAGAATGCGGTGCAGGAGCTGGTAGATGCAGTGGAGTCGGGACAACTGAGTAAGGACGAACTTGATGCCAAGTGCCGCAAGGTATTGATGTACAAGTATATGCTTGGCTTGAGAAACCGCCAGCCGCAACTTCGGGTCAGCGGAATGAGCTATCGCATCAATACGGAGGAAGCGCAGGCGTTGGCTGCCAAGTTGCGCCGTTCGGCAGTGACTGTATTGAACAATTATTTCGATGTCCTCCCGCTGGCACCGGTGGAAGGTGATATTGCCGTGCTCAGCATCGGAGAGAAGGAGGCAGATGCTCCCTTTGTGGAAGCTATGAAAAAGAATGCAGGCATCAGCCATTTCCACTTGCCTTGGAATGCCGATGAGGCTCTCTGGCAGGAAGTGCAGGGGCAGTTGGCTGCTTTCCGTCGCGTGGTTATCAGCATCACCGGTTCGGCTTATGTCAGCGACCGTGATGTGGCCTTTCTGGAAGGCTTGAACCTGCGTGCTCCGCTGGTCTATACTTTTTTTACCTCTTACCGTACATTGCAACCTCTGATGCCCGCACTTGCCAAATCTAGCGCTGTGGTGCTGGCACATTCGGCAGAGACGGATTTGCAGCAATACGTGGTTGATGTTCTTTTTGCCAAAAAGCCGGCCAGTGGCAGAATGTCGATGAGTATCGGTAAACTGTTTCCAGCGGGAACGGGCTGTATGATTGAACCGGGCATGAAACCGGGGAAGACTGTTCCGGAAGATTACGGCATGAAATCGTATGTGCTGCAAAGTATCGATGCCGTTGCCCGGAAGGGACTGGAAGCGGGAGCTTATCCCGGTTGCCGCGTGCTGGTGTGGAAAGACGGACTGCCGGTATATGACAAAGGCTTCGGAACCCACTCTGATAAGGATACCACTACTGTCCGTTCTTCGGACCTTTTTGATTTGGCTTCGCTGACCAAGACTACGGCTACGTTGCTTGCCGTCATGAAACTGTATGATGAGGGCAAGATAAAACTGGATGACAAGGTTTCCGCTTATCTGCCCTTCTTGCGCAATGGCAACAAGCGGAACATTACCATCCGCGAACTTTTGTTCCACGAATCGGGGCTTCCTCCCTATATCCGCTTCTACCTGGACATCATAGACCCGAATTCGGTACACGGTCCGTACTCCCAGAGTTGGGTGGACGAGTGGCATCGTACGCAGGTAAGCGAGCATAGCTATTATTGTTCCGATTTTAAGTTCCGGAAAGGGATGGTGTCCGACAAGAATACACCGGTCTATACCCTGCACATGGCAGATGGCATGTGGCTGAACAAGAGTTTCAAGAATTCTATCCTTCAGCGGATAGCCAAGTGCGAGTTGGATGGCAAACGTTATGTTTACAGCGACCTCGGCTTCGTGCTGTTGCAGCAGGTAGTGGAGAAGGTGACGGAGCTGCCGATGGATTTGTACCTTGCCCGTGAGTTCTATGCCCCGATGGGATTGCAACGTACTATGTTTCTGCCTTTGACGAAGTTCACCAAAGCGGAAATCATGCCCACGGCATCCAATGACTTCCTGCGTCGCCAGGATATATGCGGATATGTGCATGACGAGACTGCTGCCTGCATGGGTGGGGTGTCCGGTAATGCAGGACTTTTCTCTACGGCCGAAGAGGTGGCAAAGGTTTATCAAATGTTGCTGAACGGCGGTGAATTCAATGGCAAGCGTTTCTTGAGTGAGGCAACCTGCCGTTTGTTTACGACGGAGAAATCTGCCATCAGCCGTCGCGGTCTGGGATTCGACAAGCCGGATGTATCCATTGTGAAGCGCAGCCCTTGTGCTCCTTCCGCTCCGGAAGCAGTATATGGACATACCGGATTTACCGGTACTTGTGCTTGGGTGGACCCGGAAAACAAGACAGTGTATGTATTCCTCAGCAACCGCTTGTGCCCCAATGTATGGAACACGAAACTGGGTGACATGAATATAAGAAGAGATATCCAGGAATTGATTTATAAAAGTATTATTCCGCAAATCCCCTAAAAACAATCTATCTATAAGGAATGAAGAGAATATACCTGCTTGCCTATATCACTATATTGTGTTGTCTTTGTCCGCTTCTGAAAGCGCAGCTTGGCCCGATGCCGTTTACTCCGGTGCCGCCGAACGACCCTTCGCTTGTACGTCTCTTGAACAGTGACGTGCGGTGCAGGCAGTGGGTGGATTCCGTCATGCAGCGTCTGACTCTGAAAGAACGCATCGGACAACTGTTCATCTATACGATTGCCCCCCAGCAGGACAAGGCCAACAAGGAACTGCTGCGTAAGGTGGTGGAGGACTATAAGGTAGGCGGTCTGTTATTCTCCGGCGGATTGATGCAGAACCAGGTGATGTTGACCAATGAGGCGCAGCGGATGGCGGAAGTTCCGCTGATGATTACCTTTGACGGTGAATGGGGACTGGCTATGCGCCTCCGCGGTACTCCGAACTTTCCGCGAAACATGGTGCTGGGCTGCATACAGAACGATACACTGATTTATGAATATGGGCGCGAAGTGGCCCGCCAATGCCGTGAACTGGGGGTGCAAGTGAATTTTGCTCCTGTAGCGGATGTGAATATCAATCCCAAGAATCCGGTTATCAATACCCGTTCCTTCGGTGAAAGTCCGTTCAATGTGGCGAACAAGGTTGTTGCCTACTCCAAAGGGTTGGAGGATGGTGGTGTACTTTCTGTCAGCAAGCACTTTTCGGGGCATGGGGATACGGATGTGGATTCTCATAAGGCGTTGCCCGTGCTGCCTTTTACCCGTGCCCGTCTGGACAGTATAGAGCTTTATCCTTTCAGAAAAGCCATTCGTGCCGGATTGGGAGGAATGATGGTGGGGCACTTGGAGGTGCCTACCATAGAGCCGCAAAAGGGGCTCCCGTCTTCGCTTTCGCGTAAGGTAGTTTCCGGTCTGTTGGTGAATGACCTCGGCTTTCAGGGGCTTGTCTTTACAGATGCCCTTGCCATGAAAGGGGTATCGGGCAATGAAAGCATCTGTTTGCAGGCGCTGAAAGCCGGCAATGATTTGCTGCTTGTCCCCCGGCGTATTAAGGAAGAAGTGGAGGCTGTGCTTGCCGCTGTGAAAAAAGGGGAGCTGACAGAGAAAGAGATAGAGGCGAAATGCCGTAAAGTACTGAAATATAAATATGCCCTTGGGTTGGAAAAGAAACCCCATGTACAGCTTTCAGGTTTGGGGACCCGCATCAATACTCCGAAAACGCGTGATTTGATGCGCCGGCTGAACTTGGCGGCCATCACTGTGCTGGATAACCGGGACGAGGTACTTCCGCTGGACCCTTCCATCGGTGAAGTTGCCGTGCTCAATGTGGGAGAAGCGCAGGAAATCCAGCCGTTCCTCAAGGAACTGTCGCAGTATACCCGTCCTGTGGAGTTCCATTTGGGCAAGAATCTGCCGGAGGCTGACGGGAACCGTTTGAGGAATGCGCTGGCCAAGTACAAACGTATTCTGGTCTGTGTCACCGAACACCGTTTGACGCCCTATCAGAATTTCTTTGCAAAGTTCGCTCCTGACGTACCGGTGGTTTATCTGTTCTTTATTCCTGGCAAGCAGGTATTGCAGATAAAACAAGGGGACGCTGCTGCTGAAGCGGTGATTTTGGCACACTCCTCCAACGAGGAGGTACAGCGGCAGGTTGCCCGGATTGTTTATGGCAGCGCTTGTTCAGAGGGACGCTTGTCTGCCAGTATCGGTAGTCGGTTTGCTGCCGGTGCGGGAGTGACGCTGACTCCTCAAAGCGCCCCCCGCTTTGTACCCGAAGAGCATGGTATGAATTCCCGTCTGCTGGCTGAAATAGACAAGATAGCTGAAGAAGGCATTCGTGAAGGGGCTTACCCCGGTTGCCAGGTGGTGGTGCTGAAGGATGGTAGGGAGATGTATAATAAAGCTTTCGGTACCCACGTCTGGAACGAGGCCGGAAGCAAGGCGCTTCCCGTAAAGAAGACGGATGTATACGACATCGCTTCGCTGACAAAGACCACAGCCACGCTGCTTGCTGTGATGAAGTTGTACGATGGCGGACGCCTCAATCTTACAGACCGGGTGTCGGATTATCTGCCTTTCCTACAGGATACGGACAAGAAGAATATTACGGTACGCGAACTGCTGATGCATGAATCCGGTCTACCTTCTACCTTGCTATTCTATCAGGAAGCGATTGATGAAGAGAGCTACACCGGCACTTTGTTCAAGGCACGTCCCGATGCCCGGCATTCCGCACGCATCGGACGGCAGACTTGGGCGAACCCTAAGTTCCGCTTCCGTCAGGGACTGACGTCGAAGGTGCAGACACCGGAATATACGATGCAAGTGTCCGACAGCCTTTGGCTGAACCGTTCCTTCAAGCAAGAGTACTTGCAGAAGATTGTGGATACTTCGCTTAGAGATAAACGTTACCGTTATAGTTGTGTGGGCTTTATCTTGTTGCAGCAGTTGGTCGAGGCGCGCACCGGCATGTCTATGGACGAATATCTGGCCAAGGAATTCTATACTCCGATGGGATTGGAGCGTACGGGGTATCTTCCTCTGCGCTTCTTGAAGAAGGAAGATATTGTACCTTCATCAACAGATCCTTTCTTGCGTAAGACTACCTTGCAAGGATTTGTACATGATGAATCTGCAGCTTTTCAGGGTGGCGTTTCCGGTAATGCCGGGCTGTTCTCCACTGCCGGAGAAGTGGCAAAAGTCTATCAGATGCTGCTGAATGGGGGTGAACTGGACGGTAAACGCTATTTGAGCAAGGAGACCTGCAGGGTATTTACTACCACCGTCTCAAGGATAAGCCGCCGGGGGCTGGGATTTGATAAGCCCGACCGGCATAATCCCCAGAAGAGTCCCTGCGCAGAGTCTGCCCCTGCTTCTGTTTACGGTCATACCGGTTTCACGGGCACTTGCGCCTGGACAGACCCGGAGAACGGCTTGGTTTATGTCTTTTTGAGCAACCGCACCTATCCGGATGTGTGGAATAACAAGTTGATGAGGCTGGATATAAGGACGAGGATTCAGGAGGCGGTATATAAGGCGATGCTGAGAGGAAAAAAATAATTGGTACAAATTAAAAAGAGCCTCCCTTGCTCACGCAGGAAAGGCTCTTTTCTTCTTCAATTTTGAAACAATTAAATTCTATCTGTTAAGCTTTAAGTGTGTGTCTTATCAGAACGCAATACCTACGCGCAGACCGAAATTACTCAAACCGTCTACGCTGTACGTAAAGAGGTCACCTTTGTTCGTACCGTAGCTGTAATAGGCTGCGAAATGCAAGCCCGGTCCATAAGCCCAAGGATACACATTGAAACCAATTTCAGGAGATACATAGAAACCCCATGTATCTTTGTTGGCTTCGAATACGTTGAAAGTTGACTTCAACTGTGCATATTCAGCACCCAGTTTTACACCGGCATACGGCTGGAATGCACCTCCACGGTTCCATACATAGCGGGAGGCCAGACCGAAAGGCAACTGGAATGCAGTGTGCTGCTGGTCGGTATTCAGACTGCCGCCTTCGCCTACGGGAAGTGTCTGGCGACCGAAATACTCATGGTTGCTATGGTAGTTCAAGAAAGCTCCCAATGCAAAATTGTCTGTCAGGAAGTAACCGCCTTCAAAATTCATACCCCAGCCGCTTGATTTGTCGGCGAAGTTGTTGCTGAGGGGAAAGTTATATTGCCAGTCGATATTGGCATAACCGTTATCGGTCATCTGTGCCTTCGTCGGTAGGGCGAAGACGAGAGCAAGAGCGGCAATCGCAAATACTCTCAAGGAAAGATATTTTATTGTTTTCATACTTTGTTCTTGTTTTTTGGTTCAATGGCAACTTCCCAGTCCGGAAAGGATGCTGCCGTATTATTCTTGTTACCTTAATATTGGGTAACCCGTCATTTGTCACTTATAGCTCGTAGCTTGTCACTACTTGTTAGTCAGGTAAGTTGATTGAGTGAAAGCTTGGTTTACACCTTGCACGGCAAGTTTGGTATTGACAGAAGTAGAACCACTCAGCAAGCCGCTCATATAGCTGGTCCACAGAACAGGAAGTTTCTCGCTCTGGCCTTGCGGCGCCTCCAGATTCAACAATTCGCTGATAAAGGAACCGGTGCTGTAGGAATAGTTCACGGCATAGGGATAATACCATCCGGCCCAGTTGCCCCAGTAAGGAGCATCCCAGTAGCCTGGATAGTTCCACCACCATTCGGGACGTCCGTAGTCGGTGAAGTAATAGGTACTTCTGACATAGCTTACCTGCAAGCCAAGGTCGGCTTCTTCCCGGTCATCCACACGGATGTAGCCGCGGCTGTTCATGTTAGCAACATAAGCGCTGAGAATTTCCTGGGCATTCTCATCTTTCCAGTATTCGGCGTTTTCCTTATCACCGATGACCAGAATGCTGTCCGGCAAGTAATAAGTTTCGAAGGTTTTGAAATCCGCCTTCTTGTCATAGTTGGTATAAACCAGATAATTATTGTCCAGCTTATCCATGTCAGGGTCTTTTTCGCAAGATGCAAGCGTCACTGCAAAGACCGCTAATAATAGGGGAATAAATTTCTTCATACTTTTATAATTGTTTAGGTTTAATATAAATTCCTGCCCTATGGTACCTTAGGCTTTTGTGAGAAAAAACAAGATAGGATATAAAAGGTTCACGTAGAGGTATGTTAAAAGTGATAAAGGAATAGGGTGACAGCACTTTTAACGTAACTGTCACCCTATTGCACTTATCATGTCATTACTTTATCACCCTATCATCTTTTCCATATCCGTGCTGTCCATCCTCCTCCGGGTGCCATGTGTATGTTCAGCTTGTCCCCCGAGGTCACGGTGCGTACTTCTTTCTTGTAGTCGGTTGCTTCCCGGTCGGCATTGATGCCGTCGGAAAAGATTTCGGCTTCGTAACTTCCTTCTCCGAGGAAGGAAAGGTCGATGGTACAGTCGCGTGGTGTCCAGTCGGTCATGGAGGCGATGTACCAGACATCTCCCTTGCGGCGTGCCAGTGTAAGGTATTCGCCTACTTCACCGTCCAGTGCCACGGTCTCGTCGAAAACGGTAGGCACTTTGGCAATGAAGTCCGTGCATTCCTGCTCCTTCATATATTTGCTGGGGCTGTCGGCAAGCATTTGCAGCGGGGCTTCGAAGAGGGTGTACATCGCCATCTGGTGGACGCGCGTACCCTGGCTCATCGGATGGTCGTTGACGGCACGGAAGGTTTCGCGGGTTGCGTTCATTGTGGCTCCCGGTGTGTAGTCCATCGGGCCTATAAGCATGCGCAGGTAGGGAGCAGTCACGTCATAGCGTGGGAAGTTGTGGAGCGGGCTACCGTTCACTATCGGCTCCCATTTGGCATTCTCCAGTCCCTTTACACCTTCAAAGTTCAGAACGTTGGGATAGGTGCGCTGTATACCGTATGGCTTGAGGCCATGCAGGTCCAATACCAGGCGGTGCTCGGCGGCGCAGGCTACAATGCGTTCTACAGACTGTACCAGTGGCTGGTCGTCACGGTCGAAGAAGTCTATCTTGAAGCCTTTGATACCCATCTGTGCATAGTGGCTGAATGTGGCTTCCGTATCTTTGGCAGAATTTCGCCAGCTTGCCCAGAGAATGATGCCGACGTCCTTCTGGTTTCCGTAGGCTACCAGTTCCTTTAAATCGATATCCGGATTCAGGTCTTTCAATAAGGATTCGTTTCCGCTCCAGCCGTCATCGATGATGATATATTCCAGGTTGTTGTCGGCGGCAAAGTCGATGAATGCCTTATAAGTCGGGGTGTTCATGCCGGCTTTGAAGTCTACGCCAGTCAGGTTGCAGGTGTTCCACCAGTCCCAAGCCACTTTGCCGGGTTTAATCCAGGAAATGTCTTTGATGCGGCAGGCGGGGGCAAGACGCTGTGCCATGTCATTGTCGGCAAGCTGCGTGTCCTTTTCGGTGACGAGCACCACACGCCAGGGGAGCTCCTGCTTGGCACAACGGGCGATGTAGTCTGCACGTTTTGTCGGTATCAGGTTCAGCCGGTTGTGTCCGCCGATTATTTCCTCCAGCGGATAGGGGGCAAATGCTGCCTGCACTCCTTGACGTGTCTGGGGATTTACAGTGAGGAACATGCCGGGATAGTTTTCCAATCCGGCTTCCATGATAACGGCTTTCTTTCCTCCGTCCAGGCAAACCATCAGTGGGGTGATGGAGAGTGAGTCGGTGTGCATTTTGGACAACGGGGCTTCGTCGTAGTAAGACTCGAATGAGAAGCAATAGCGCTCACCATTGCGGTTGTCGTTTATGTAAGGTACAAATGCTTGGTAATCCTTGTCGAAATTGAAGTCCGCTGTTTCGTTGAGGACGATAAACGGCTTGTTCTGTTCGGAAATGAAGCGATAGGCAGCGCCGTCATCGTATGCGCGGAACTGTACACTGTAGCCTCCGCGGCATTTCAGTGTCAGCTGGTTGTAGACATCTTCCACACTTGCCTTTTTGTAGAGGGGAGTGGGGAAGGAGGACTCCACGGACTTGCGTTCTGCACGGATTACTTTTACATTTTTACCGAAAGTTATTGCTTTCTTGGCTGATTTTTCATCTCTGCCTTGCAGGGCGATGGCAGAGGGTTGCAGCACCGTGGTTCCGTCGTGTGCTATCTGCCAGGTGAGGGCTTCTCCGGCATCTACCGTAACGGATAGTTTTCCGTTGGGTGATGCAAGTTGGTATTGCTGTGCACGGACCGTGCCCAAGCAAAGGAATAATAAACAAAAGGTTTGAATAAGGAGGCTTTTCATGTTGATTTATTTTTGAATGATTTTCTTTATCTTCTCCAGTTCCTCGGCAGAGAAGTCTGTATTTTCAGTCGCTTTCAGGTTATCTGCCAGTTGGGTAATGGAGCTCGCTCCGATGATGACGCTTGTCACCAGGTCGTCCTTCAACAGCCAGGCAAGTGACATCTCGGCAAGGGTTTGCCCGCGTGAGGCAGCAACCTCGTTGAGTGCCTTGATTTTTTGCAGCGTCTCGTCGGTCAGTGCTTCTTTCTTTAGGAAAGCCCCCTTTGCCATGCGCGAATCTTCGGGAATACCATTTAGGTAGCGGTTGGTCAGCAGGCCCTGCGCCAGCGGGGAGAAGGCGATGAAGCCGGTTCCGTTCCCTTTGGCTTGCTGCAGGATACCTTCTTCTTCCGGTTCGCGGTTGAAGAGATTGTATCTGCCTTGATAGAGCAGGCAGTGTACATCCCGTTCTTCCAGGTATTTGTAGGCAAACTCGGCCGCCTCTTTGGGATATTTGGAGATTCCTACATAGAGTGCTTTGCCTTGCCGTACGATATCAACCAGTGCTTGCAGGGTCTCTTCAAGCGGAGTATCCGGGTCGTAGCGGTGGGAGTAGAAGATGTCCACATACTCCAGGTTCATCCGTTTCAGACTTTGGTTGAGGCTGCTCATCAGGTACTTGCGTGAGCCCCACTCCCCGTAGGGGCCGGGCCACATGTCGTGTCCGGCCTTGGTGGAGATGAATAGTTCGTCCCGATAGGGCATGAAGGATTTCTTCATAATCATTCCGAAAGTCTCTTCGGCGGAACCGTAGGAAGGACCGTAATTGTTGGCGAGGTCGAAATGTGTGATTCCACGGTCGAAGGCATAGTGCGCCATGGCCTGGGAATTGGCAAATGTGTTCACGTCGCCGAAGTTGTGCCACAATCCGAGTGATATTTCCGGCAGCAGGATGCCGCTTTGCCCGCAACGGCGGAATTTCATGCCGTTGTCATAGCGTTCGGGCGCTGGAGAATAAATAGGGTTTATCATGATATTGTATTTTGTGGGTTATCCCATTATTACTTCTACTGTATGCGTGCCCGGCAGATGGTTCACCACATTGCCTTCTATCGGCTGGCCGTCTACTGTGACGGACTTGATGCCTTTGCATACACCATCGGGATTCTTCACGGTAATATGATATTTCGCTCCGCGGAACTTGCGCTTCACGTTGAAGCCTTTCCAGTCTGACGGGATACAAGGATTGATTTCCAGACCTTCATACGAAGGCTTGATGCCGAGTATGAATTGCGTGATGGCATACCACATCCAGGCAGCCGTTCCCGTCAGCCAGCTGTTCTTGCCTTCACCGGGACGGGCGGCGTCCTTGCCGGCCACCATCTGGCAGCATACGTAAGGTTCTACTTTATGCAGGGCACTGTGCTCTTCGGTGTACGACGGGCATATCTTGCGGAAATACTCCCAGGAACGGTCGCCCCGGCCCAGTACGGTTTCTCCGATGATGACCCACGGGTTGTTGTGGCAGAAGATACCTGCGTTCTCCTTGTAGCCGGCGGGATAGGTGGAGATTTCTCCATACTCCACAACATAGCGGGTGAAGGGTGGATTGTTGAGTACAATACCGTGTTCGCAGTCCAGGCGTTCCTTTACGGAGTCCAGTGCTTTTTCTACCATACCTTCTTCCAGTCCGATGCCTGCCATGGTGCACCAGCCTTGCGATTCGATGAAGATTTGTCCTTCTTCGTTCTCTTTGGAACCTACCTTGTGGCCGAAGTAATCGTAGGCGCGCAAGTACCAGTCACCGTCCCAACCATGTTTTTTTACGGCTTCCACCATATTGTCTATGTAGGTTTGTGCGCGGTTGGCTTCGTCGTCTTTGCCCAAGCGGCGGCACAGTTCCACATAGTCGCGTCCGCACACTACGAACAAGCCGGCAATCATCAGCGATTCCGCCTGACTACCTTCCGTCTGGTTTTCCGTGGTCTGGAAGGATTCATTCGGGTCCCAGGAGAAGCAGTTCAGGTTCAGGCAGTCGTTCCAGTCGGCACGGCCGATGAGGGGCAGCATGTGGGGGCCGAGGTTCTCGATGACATGGTTGAAGGAAACGCGCAGGTGCTCGAACAGAGAAACCTCCGAACCCTCCTTGTTGTCGAAGGGAACGGGCTCGTCCAGGATGCTGAAGTCTCCCGACTCCTTGATGTAGGCCACGGTGCCGAAGATAAGCCACATGGGGTCGTCGTTGAAGCCGCCGCCGATGTCGTTGTTGCCGCGTTTGGTCAGCGGTTGGTATTGGTGGTAGCATCCTCCGTCGGGGAATTGAGTAGAAGCTATGTCGATGATTCGTTCGCGGGCGCGTTCCGGTATCTGATGCACGAAGCCCACGAGGTCTTGGTTGGAGTCGCGGAAGCCCATTCCACGACCGATGCCGCTCTCGAAGAAAGAGGCGGAACGGGACATGTTGAAGGTAATCATGCACTGATACTGGTTCCAGATGTTCACCATGCGGTCCAGTTTTTCTTCGTCGGTCTTCACGACGTAGATGTCCAGCAGGCGGTCCCAGTAGGCTTTCAGTTCGGCAAAGGCAGCATCTACTTTGGCGGTAGTGTCGAAGGCCGAAATCATCGCCTTAGCCTTTACCTTATTTATAATAGGTGAAGAGGGTACACTCTGCTTGAACGCTTCATGCAGAGATTCTTCACGTTCCTCGAACTTTGCCTCCTGCTTGTTTTCCACATAGCCCAGCAGGAAGATGAAGTCGCGGCTTTCGCCGGGTTGCAGTTCTACTTCCAGATAGTGCGAGGCGATGGGACTCCAACCGTGGGCAATGCTGTTGCCCGGTCTGCCTTCTACTACCCGTTCCGGGTCGGCAAACTCGTTGTAGAGTCCCACGAATGTTTCGCGGTCGGTATCGAAACCGTCTACGGGTGTATTGACACTGTAGAAGGCGTAGTGATTGCGGCGTTCCTTGTATTCCGTCTTGTGGTAGATGACAGACCCGTCCACTTCCACCTCTCCCGTGGAGAAGTTACGCTGGAAGTTCTCCATGTCCGTAGCGGCATTCCACAAGCACCATTCGGCAAAGGAGAATAGTTTGAGTTTTCTCACTTTGGCAGAAGTATTCCGCAAGGTCAGCTTCTGCACCTCTCCCCAGGTCTTCAGTGGGACGAAGAAGAGCAGGCTGGCTTCGATGCCGTCTTTGGCTCCGGTGATGCGGGTATAGCTCATGCCGTGGCGACATTCGTAGCTGTCGAGTGCGGTCTTGCAGGGCTTCCAGGTGGGAGACCATACGTTGCCGCCTTCATTGATATAGAAGTAGCGTCCACCGTTGTCCATCGGCACGCTGTTGTAGCGGTAGCGGGTGATGCGGCGGAACTTGGCGTCCTTGTAGAAAGAGTAGCCTCCGGCGGTATTGGAGATGAGCGAGAAGAAATCTTCATTGCCCAGGTAGTTAATCCATGGCCAGGGTGTCTTGGGGTCGGTAATGACGTATTCGCGGTTGTCGTCATCGAAATATCCGAATCTTTTGTCTTGCATATTATTTCTTGTATTTAGTTTGATACATTCTTCGTCAGTTGTACCATCCGGTCATTTTTCCCGGAAGCACGCTTCAAATTTAAAAACTTTTCTCCTATCACCCTTGTTTGCCCGGCGTGTTTTTTCCCCTCGGAAACATGAAGTACCGGAAAATGATACAAAAGTATCACCGCACGAATCTTTTTCGCTCTATCTTTGTAAACACATTTTATGATTAACCGATATGAAACACTTATTCGCATTTCTGTTCCTTCTTGGAATTACCTTTTCTCTTTCTGCCCAATCCGTCCGCGAACGTATTTTGCTGGACGACGGCTGGCAGTTTGCTTTTGGCAATGCTTCCTCACCGGAGAAAGATTTCGGCTGCGGAACGGAGTACTTCAACTATCTGACCAAGGCAGCCTCTATCCATAATGAGGGCCCTTACTCTCCCAAGTTCAATCCGGAGAAGTGGGGTGTGGACTGGAAGACGGTCAATCTTCCGCATGACTGGGTGGTTGATTTGCCTTATGCCAAAGAGGCGAGCCACAGTCATGGCTATAAAGCCGTCGGCTATAAATTCCCCGAAAACTCTGTGGGATGGTATCGGAAAAGTATCACTGTTCCGCAAGAGGACCTCGGCAAACATCTTTATCTTCAGTTCGACGGTATCTTCCGTGATGCCCGTATCTGGATAAACGGTTTCTACCTGGGACACGAACCCAGCGGCTATGCCACGCAGGTATACGACATTACGGAATACCTGAATTACGGAGAAGAGAATCTTATCTGCGTCCGTGCCGACGCCACGCTCGAGGAGGGCTGGTTTTACGAAGGTGCCGGTATCTACCGCCATGTATGGCTGAACAAGACGGCGCCGTTGCATGTAGCTCCTTTCGGCGTATTTGTATCTTCCACGCTGGAAGCTCCTTTCGACAAGGCTGTGCTGGTGACCGAAGTGCAGATGAAGAATTCGGGAAAAGACCCCGTCTCCGGCAAAGTATGGTGCCGTCTGCTTGATGCCGACGGACAAGTGCAGATGGAGGACGAGGCGGAAGAGATAACCCTGCTGCCGCAAGAAACGCGTAGCGTAAAGGTGCGTACCAAAGTGCTGAATCCCCAGCTATGGAGTACAGAACATCCTTACCTTTATAAAATGGAAACCAGCGTCTGGCAAAACGGTAGGCAGGTGGACGTGGTGGCCACCCCGATTGGTATTCGCGACATCCGCTTCGATGCCGACAAGGGCTTCCTCCTGAACGGACAGCCTCTGAAACTGAAAGGTGTGAACATGCACCAAGACCACTCCGGAGTAGGTGCCGGCATTCCCGATGCCCTGCAAGTGTACCGACTGAAGGAACTGAAGAAGTTCGGCTGCAATGCCTACCGTTCTTCCCATAACCCGATGACTCCCGAAATGCTCGATGCCTGCGACAGCCTCGGCATTCTTGTAATAGAGGAAAACCGTCTGACGGGCGTCAACGAGGAACATACCCGCCTGCTGAAACGTATGATAGACCGCGACCGCAACCATCCGTGCATCATCCTTTGGAGCGTAGGCAACGAGGAGTGGGGCATCGAGTGGAAAGAAAGCGGTACACGCATTGCTGCCACGATGCGCGAATATTGCCACCGTTTCGACCCTACGCGCCTCATGACCGTTGCTTCGAGCAGTGGCCCTGCCATTTTGATTCCCGCAGACGTGGCCGGTTATAACTACATCCTTCAGAACCCTGTGGAGCAGCACCGCAAGGATTATCCCGGTCGCCGGGCGCTCGGTTCGGAAGAGACCACGGGCTGTGGTACGCGCGGCATCTACTTTGATGCCCACGGCAAAGGCCACATGGTGGCGCACAACCGTAAACCGAACGGGCCTGACAGCCTGCTGAACTGCATCGAGCGTGGCTGGAAATTCTATGACGAACGCCCCTATCTGGCAGGTCTTTTCTATTGGACGGGTTTCGACTACCGCGGTGAACCCAACCCCATGAAGTTCCCGGCTACGGGCTCACAATTCGGCATTCTGGACTACTGTGGCTTTCCCAAGGACGAAGCCTGGTATCTGAAGTCCTGGTGGACGGATGAGCCGGTGCTGCACATCCTTCCCCACTGGAATCTGCAAGGTCACGAAGGTGATAGCATCGACATTTGGGTATACAGTAATTGCGATGAAGTGGAACTGACTGTGAACGGCAAGAAACTGGAGCGCAAACCGATGCCCCGAAACGGCCATCTTTCCTGGAAAGCCGTTTTCCAGCCCGGTGCAGTGAAGGCTGTAGGCTATAAGAACGGCAAAAAAATATTGGCCCGTACTGTGGAGACTACCGGTGCTCCTGCCCGTATCTCCCTGACGGCAGACCGTTCCGTCATTCAGGCAGACAATCGGGATGTGGCAGTGTGTAACATTGAGTTGCAGGACAAGAAGAAACGTTTTGTCCCCACTGCCTGCAACGACTTGACAATAACCGTCTCCGGTCCGGTACGCATCCTTGGGGTGGGGAATGGAGACCCCGCTTATCGGGCTACGGAACGTCCGGCCGACGCTGATGCACGCACCTATCAGGTAAAGGCATTCAATGGACTTGCACAGGTGCTGTTGCAAAGTACCGGCGAAGTGGGAGAAGCCACAATGACGGTCGTTTCGGAAAACCTGCCGGAAACTTCCTGCGTCTTGAAGCTGCAGAAGTAAGCGACTTATCATTCATATCATCCGGCGAAGCGGAGACCTTTCTTTTGTTTATGGGGCAAGAGAGGGATCTCCGCTTCTTTCTTCCTCAAACTATAGTGTGTAAGTGTACGAGATGCGCATCTCATACATCCTTACATTAGAGCCTGAGGGGGAGAAGAACGGAAGTTTTGCTTTTCCGGGTGGGACTTTCCCGGGTATCTGCTCATATATAACAATTATTACCTCTAAATGTAACAAATGGTACTGTTGTGGGATTAAAAAGAATGAGTATATTTGTGGCATGATATTTTTTTAACCAATGCCTATGGAAAACCAGAACTATATCATGAGGGAAATAACCCCTCTGTCGGAACGTGACTGTTTCTATATTGCCGATCGTCGCAAAACAGAATTTACCTACCCCATCCATTGTCACGCAGAGTATGAACTGAACTTCACGGAACATGCTTCCGGCGTACGTCGTGTGGTGGGCGATTCTGCCGAGATTATCGGTGATTATGACCTGGTGCTGATAACCGGTAAGGAGTTGGAGCATGTATGGGAGCAACATGAATGTACCTCCGGGGATATTCGGGAGATTACCATTCAGTTCTCTCCCGACTTGTTCTTCGGGAACGTTGTCAACAAGAACCAGTTCGACAGTATCCGTCGGATGCTGGAGCGTGCACAGTGCGGACTTAGTTTCCCCATGCAGGCCATCATGAAGGTGTACAACTGGCTGGATAAGCTGGCTTCCGAGGAGCAGGGCTTTTATGCCGTGATGAACTTTCTCCGTATCCTTTACGAACTTTCCCTCTATGACAATGCCCGGGTGTTGTCCAGTTCTTCGTTTGCCAAGATAGAGACTTTCTCTGACAGCCGCCGGGTACAGAAGGTGCAGAAATACATTTCTACCCATTATCAGGAGGATATCCGGTTGGCTTCATTGGCCGATATGGTGGGCATGACCCCGGTCTCTTTCAGCCGTTTCTTTCGCCTGCGCACCGGCAAGACGCTTTCCGACTACATTATTGATATCCGTCTGGGCTTTGCCACGCGTATGTTGGTAGATTCCACGCGTACCATTGCAGAGGTGTGCTATGACTGCGGCTTCAACAATCTGTCCAATTTCAATCGTATGTTCAAGCGGAAGAAGGGATGCTCGCCGAAGGAATTCCGTGAGAATTATCGGAAAAAGAAGCTGGTGATATGATAAAAAAGTATTGGTATTCTTCATTGAAAGTGCCTATTTTTGCACCGATGATTAATACTAATATCTGATATCATGAAAAGAGTTTTTTCCTTATTTTTATGTCTGCTGTGTGTATGTGCTGTGACGGCGCAGATACGCGGCAATGAAATCCGTGTAGTCGTTTCACCTGACCATAGCGATTGGGTGTATCGTCTGAATGAGAAGTGTACGTTTACCGTCCGGGTGCTGAAGGCACAGAACCTCTTGTCCGATGTCAAGATTGACTATGAACTGGGCCCCGAGATGTATCCTACTGAAGTAAAGAAAGACGTGGTGCTGAAAGATGGTACCTTGAAGTTGCAAGGCACGATGAAGACTGCAGGCTTCTTGCGTTGCAAGGTCAAGGCGCATGTGGACGGCCGGACTTATGAAGGGCTGGCTACATCGGCCTATGCTCCCGAGCAGCTGCAACCTGTGACGAAACTTCCTGCCGATTTTCGGGATTATTGGGCCAAGACCTTGGAAGAGGCGCGCAAGACTCCGTTGAATCCCCTTATGACGCTGCTTCCCGAACGCTGTACGGAAACGGATAATGTATATCAGGTCAGCTTCCAGACAAAAGCTTGGGGAGGACGTTTTTACGGTATTCTCAGTATTCCCAAGAAAGAAGGGAAGTATCCGGCTTTGCTGCGTGTGCCCGGTGCGGGTGTCCGCCCTTATGCGGGAGATACGTATACGGCTCCTGGAAAGGTGATTACATTGGAGGTGGGTATCCACGGCATTCCCGTCACGATGCAGCAGTCTGTATATGATGCGCTGGCAGGTGGGGCGCTGAGCAATTACTGGACGTTCGGCCGCGACAGCCGGGATGCTTCTTACTATAACCGTGTGGTGGTAGGCGCTTTGCGTGCTGTGGATTTTATCTGTTCGCTGCCGCAGTACAACGGGAAGGCGCTGGGCGTTACGGGCTCCAGCCAGGGCGGTGCCTTGTCTGTGATTACGGCGGCTCTTGATTCGCGCGTTACTTTCCTGGCGGCTGTTCATCCTGCCTTATGCGACCACGAAGCGTTCTTCAAGAAGCGCGCTTGCGGCTGGCCCCATTATTTCTATTATTACGGTGCTCCCGATGAAAAGCAGCTTGAAACGGTGCGCTATTATGATACGGCAAACTTTGCCCGCCTGCTGAATGTGCCCGGTTGGTTCAGTTGGGGGTATAACGATGAGGTCTGTCCTCCCACTTCCATGTATGCAGCCTACAATGTGATTTCTTCTCCGAAGGAACTGCATCCTTATCTGGAAACCGGGCATTACTGGTATCAGGAACAGTGGGATGAATGGCTGGACTGGATACGGAGACAACTTAATGTGCCAATGTGATTAATCACATTGGCACATTAATCTGATAATATAGTATCATTTTTTATGATATGAGCCGCGTATCTTTGTGTATCGCTTAAAAACTGATAATATGAAGAAACAATTCCTTTTGCTGACAGTACTTTTATTCCTTTTGGGGGCATGTGCCCCTAAGCCTGCGGAGCATTCGTTTATTAAGGTCAATGCCGATGGACAGTTCGTTCGCGACGGAAAACCCTATTATTTTGTAGGTACCAATTTCTGGTACGGTGCCATTCTTGGTTCCGAAGGTGAAGGCGGCAATCGTGAACGGTTGCATAAGGAGCTGGACTTTCTGAAAAGTATTGGCATCAACAACCTGCGCGTATTGGTGGGTGCTGACGGTGAAAATGGCATAAAGACGCGGGTAGAGCCCTCTTTACAAGTGGCACCGGGCGTCTATAATGATACTATTTTAGCCGGATTGGATTATTTTATGAATGAACTGCGTGAACGTGATATGACAGCTGTCCTCTATTTGAACAATTCCTGGGAATGGAGCGGTGGCTATTCCGTTTACCTGCAATGGTCCGGACACGGTGATGCCGTGGTACCTGCCGTAGACGGATGGCCCGCCTATATGGAGTATGTCAAGCAGTTCCCCCAATCGGACAGCGCGAAGGCCTTGTTTGCCAATCATGTCAATTATATTGTTTCACGCACCAATAGGTATAATCAGATAAAATATGTGGATGACCCCACTATTATGTCTTGGCAGATTGGTAACGAGCCTCGCGCTTTCTCTGACGAGAACAAGGAGCCGTTTGCCCGCTGGATGGCCGATGTGGCTGCACAAATCAAGTCACTCGACCCGAACCACATGGTGTCTTCCGGCAGTGAGGGCTCGTGGGGATGCGAAATGGATATGAATCTTTTCGAGAAGATTCATGCCGACCCCAACATCAATTATCTGAATATCCACATCTGGCCTTACAACTGGAGTTGGGTGAAGGCGGACAGCCTGAAGGAACTTCTTCCGCGTGCCAAGGAAAATACTAAGAAGTATATAGATGACCACATGGTCATTGCCCGGAAGTACAGCAAGCCGATCGTTTTGGAGGAATTCGGTTTTCCCCGTGACGGTTTCAGCTTCTCCAAAGAGGCACCGACCACTGCCCGCGATGAATATTACCGTTATGTATTCGACCTTATCCGCCAGGACCGTGAGAGCGGCGGACTCTTTGCCGGATGCAACTTCTGGGCATGGGGCGGTTTTGCCGGACAAAATCCCGGCCATGTATTCTGGGAAAAGGGAGATGACTATACCGGTGACCCGGCTCAAGAACAACAAGGACTGAACTCTGTCTTTGCCACAGACAGCACTATTGAAATAATTAAAGCGGAAAACCGGAAGCTGCAAAATTGAACCTATCCGTGCTTTTCCGTGTAATCCCTGCCTGAAAATTAGAATGTAAGCGTGTACAAAGCGTTTGTACCGTTATATAAGAAAGATTATTACTCTAAATACTAAGTATGATATGAAAAGCATATGGAAAGTTATGTTGGCGGTTTGTTGCCTAGGTATGACCATTGGTTGTGGAACAAACCCGTCGAAGAATGAAAATGTAAAGGAAACGCTACCGGCATTGGTGGTCAATGGTACGCAGTTGATGAATACCGAAGGAGACACGGTGGTATTGCACGGTGTCAGCTATGGCTGGCATCAGTTCTGGCCCCGTTTCTACAATGCCTCTTCGGTTGCTTATCTGGTCAATGACTGGGGCGCACAAGTGCTTCGGGCCTCTATGGGAGTGGATTTGGATAGCGCCTGCTATGTGAACAAGCCCGAATTCGGTATTGAGTGTGTTACGAAAGTGGTGGATGCTGCTATCGAGAACGGCGTTTACGTCATCATCGACTGGCATAGCCACAATCTGCGGCAGGAAGAAGCAAAGGAGTTCTTCACCCAAATGGCTACCCGTTACAAAGGGGTTCCTAATGTCATCTATGAGGTTTTCAACGAACCGGTGGAAGACAGTTGGGGGCAGGTGAAGGCATACTCTGTGGAGGTTATCAAGACGATTCGTGCCATAGAACCGAATGCCGTTATCCTCGTTGGTTGTCCGCATTGGGACCAGGACATCCATTTGGCTGCGGACAATCCTATTACCGGATATGACAATATAATGTATACACTTCACTTTTATGCCAATACCCACGGACAGTGGCTGCGCGACCGCGCCGACTATGCTTTGGGCAAGGGCTTGCCGATTTTCGTTTCCGAATGTGCCGGTATGGAGGCAAGTGGGGACGGCCCCATCAGTAAAGAAGAGTGGGGGAATTGGCTGGACTGGATGCAGCGGCATTCCATCAGCTGGGTGGCCTGGTCTTTGTCTGACAAGGATGAGACTTGCTCCATGTTCTATCCGTCGGCTTCTTCCGAGGGAAACTGGAAAGATGCAGATATGAAGGAATGGGGAAGAATGGTACGGGACGAACTGAAGAAATGACCCTTTCGGGAAAAAGCAATATGATTTAACCATTAATAATTTAAGAAAAAAAGAATTGTGCCTATGGGAAAAAAGGAAAAACGGAACTATGAAGACATGGACTGTTTGGAAGTAAACCTAAATGTCAAGGCTGTGATAGTATATCAGGGCTTTTTGACTCAGTCTCATTTTTGTTAACTAAAAAAATCTTCTTTTGGGAGGTTTTGTGTTTGTTTTAAATCTAAGAAATACAGTATGAATTTGAATTTTAGAAAGACAGCGCTGCTTGCGGGGATATGCTCGGTGTTCAGTCTGGGTTATGCTCCTCAGCTTTTCGCAGTATCATCGACGGATACCGTTGAGGCAGTGCAGCAAACAAAGAAAATTACGGGTGTCGTCAGTGATGCTATGGGCCCTATTATCGGTGCCAATGTATTGGAAAAAGGTACAACGAATGGTGTAATTACCGACATTGACGGTAACTTTGCCTTGAATGTGAAACCAGGAGCTACCATTGTAGTCTCCTTTATAGGCTATGTCAGCCAGGAAATAAAGATAACGAACCAGACAACAGTGAACATCACGCTGAAGGAAGACTCCGAGATGTTGGACGAAGTGGTGGTTGTGGGGTACGGTACGATGAAGAAAAGCGACCTTTCCGGTGCTTCCGTTTCCATGAGTGAAGACAAGATTAAGGGTTCTATTATCACCAATCTCGACCAGTCCCTTCAAGGGCGTGCTGCCGGTGTGACGGCAGTCAGCACTTCCGGTGCTCCGGGTTCTTCCTCCTCTATCCGCGTACGTGGTCAGGCCACTATCAATGCTAATGCCGAGCCGTTGTATGTAATTGACGGTGTGATTGTACAGAGTCAGGGACAAAGCGGTTCATCTTATGGTTTGGGCGATGCACTGGGTAATGGCTCGGTTTCCACCATTTCTCCGCTTTCCACCATCAACCCTGCTGATATCGTCAGTATGGAAATTCTGAAAGATGCTTCGGCAACCGCCATTTACGGTGCGCAAGGTTCCAATGGTGTGGTTTTGATTACGACCAAACGTGGTAAGGCGGGTGAGGCTAAGTTTACTTATGACGGTATGTTTGCCGTTCAACGCCAGACAAAGCGTCTGGATATGATGAATCTGCGTGAGTATGCCACTTATTATAATGATTTGGCAAACATGGGTGAAATCTCTGACCCTAGTAATTATTATGCCGATCCTTCTCTGCTGGGAGTAGGTACAAACTGGCAGGACGCCATCTTCCAGACTGCTTTGCAGCATCAGCACCAGATTTCGGCACAAGGTGGTACAGAGAAGATACAATACTACGTATCAGCTTCCTATATGGATCAGGACGGTACCATCATCGGTTCAAACTTTAACCGTTACAGCTTCCGTGCCAACTTGGATGCCCAACTGAAGAAGTGGTTGAAACTCGGTTTGACCGCCACCTATACAGCAACGGGTGATGACCTGAAACTGGCAGACAGTGATGAAGGTTTGATTAACTACTCGTTGACCACTCTTCCTGATATACCTATCTATAATCTGGATGGCAGCTATGCCACCGTTGTTCGCGAAGGCTACACGAATCCTAACCCGATTGCCCTTGCCATGATGGATGACATTCTGCTGGACCGTCAGAAACTGACGGGTAATATTTTCTTTGAGGTTACTCCGATTAAAAATCTGGTATGGCATGCCGAATTGGGTTATGACATCAGTTCCAGCAAAGGTGAGCGCTACAAGCCGATGGTTGATTTGGGTGGATGGGTACGTTCCAGTAATGAAAGCAATATCCAGAAAAACAGCAGTACATTCTGGCAATTGAAGAACTATGTGACCTATTCCGGAAACATAGGCGACAAGCATCATTATACAGCCATGGTGGGCCAGGAGTGCTGGGAGTCCAGCTATGACTTCACGAGTGTGTTCAATAGCGGTCTGCCTTCGGATGAAGTGCACAATCCTGCCTTGGGTACGGGAACCCCGACTATCAATGCAGGTTTTGGAAGCTCGTCTATGGCATCTTTCTTTACACGTCTGACTTATAACTATGCCGACCGTTATCTGGGTACTTATACCTATCGTTATGACGGCTCTTCAAACTTCGGTCCCGAGAACCGTTGGGCAGGCTTCCATTCATTGGCTACTTCCTGGCGCTTTTCCAACGAAACGTTCTTTGAACCGTTGAAGAAGGTCATCAGTAACGGTAAGTTGCGTCTGGGATGGGGACAAACTGGTAATGCCAACATCGGTGGTTATGCTTGGGGTACATCCATGAGTCGTATGCCTTCCGGTCTGGGTATGGGGTATCGCCCCTCCAATATACCGAATACTTCCATCAAATGGGAGTCCCAGGAGCAATGGAACGTCGGTGTGGATTTGGGATTCCTGCACGACCGTATCAACCTGACGGTAGAGTGGTACAAGAAAACTTCCAGTGATATGTTGATGCCGTTGCAGTTGCCTTCTTATATGGGTACTTCCGGTAATGCCTCTTCTGCATTGGCTGCTCCGAAAGGTAACTATGGTGACATAGAGAATACCGGTTTTGAAATCTCTCTGAACACACATCCTATTACGGGTAAGTTTGAATGGGATTCTGACTTCCAGATTTCTTTCAACAAGAACAAACTGAAAGGATTGGCTGGTACAGCCAATGCGCAGATTGTGGGTTACGGACAGTTGACCGATGTAGTCAGTGTATCCAGTGTAGGCGAATCACTTTATAACTTCTATGGATTTGTTTGTGATGGTGTTTACAAGGACCTGGAGGACCTTCAGACTTCTCCGAAACCTGCCAAGTACCCGGCAAACGGTGTATTCGACCGTACCAATACCGTATGGGTGGGTGATGTGAAATATAAGGATATCAGTGGTCCTGACGGTGTGCCCGATGGCGTTATTGACGACTATGACAAGACCAATATCGGTTCTCCGATGCCTAAGTTTACTTTTGGCTGGACCAATACTTTCCGTTACAAGAACTTCGACTTGTCCGTTTTCATCAACGGTTCCTATGGCAACAAGGTGTATAACTACCTTTCCATGAAGCTGACACATATGAACTCTCCCTGGACTAACCAGCTGAATGCTGTAAACGGACGTGCACAGCTTGTTCCTATCAATCCGAACAAGGTCTACGAAGATGGAACGATGTGGTATAATGATGTGTCTAACGTCATGGTGGCAAACCCGGGAGCTTCCATTCCACGCGCCACTATCAATGACCCGAATGACAACGACCGTATCAGTGACCGTTATATTGAAGATGGTTCTTATATCCGTCTGAAGAACATCTCTTTGGGATATACTTTCCCGAAAAAGACGATTGATAAACTGGGACTGAGCAACTTGCGTATCTATGCCAATATCCAGAACCTGCTGACCATTACCGGTTATGACGGCTATGACCCTGAAATTGGTGCCAGCACTTCAAGCGTCAATGTCTATGGTTTGGACAACGGACGTTATCCGTCTCCTACAGTTTATTCATTCGGCTTGAATGTTTCATTCTAACACTTTAAATTGAAGAAAACATGAAAATCAGATATATTAAATATTGGGCGTTTGCAGCTGTACTCGGTATGGGAACAGTTTCATGCGAGGATTTCCTGAACCGTCCTACCGAAGACAATTATAACGAATCGAACTTCTATCAGAATGACGAACAATGTGTGCAGGGGGTTAATTATCTTTATAACTCACCTTGGTATGACTTTCAGCGCGGTTTTATTAAAGTCGGTGAAATCTTGTCCGGAAACGTATACGAGGGAAACAGCCCTTACTTGAATTTTACGGTGAATGGTACGGATGAAAACCTTGTGAACATGTCCTATTCTCTATGGGCAGTGATTGGCCATGCCAATACTGTATATACTCGTTTGAAGACGGCAAATGCGTCAGAAGCAGTGAAAAATCAGTGTATGGGCGAGTGTCTGGCATGGAAAGCCATGGCTTACTTCTATTTGGTACGTAGTTTTGGCGCAGTACCCATTATCCATGATAATACGGACGAATTGAATTCCGGTAATTATAACTCCAAATTCAAAGTGGAGGCAGCAGATGTGTACGAATATATCATTATGACTCTGGAGAAAGCTATGGAGTTGCTTCCGGCCAGAGGTGAAACGGGACGTATTGACCGCTATTGTGCCGAAGGTCTTTTGGCTAAGGTGTATCTAACTAAGAGTGGCCTTTCCGGTACCCGCAATGCGGATGATTTGGCGAAAGCGGCAGAATATTCCAAGGATGTAATTAATAATTCCGGCCGTAACTTGCTGGCTAACTATTCCGATGTTTTCCGTTTGGCAAACAACAAGAATGAAGAGTGTCTCTTCTCCTGGCACTGGTCGGCAGGACGTGACCCCTGGACACAGCAGAATACGTTGCAGTCGGACTTGGCAATGGTGGGATTCGATGAATTTGGTGATTGCTGGGGCGGCTATGCAGGTCCGTCGGTTGATTTGCAGGATGCATTTGGAATTTCCGCTTTGGAAAGTCCTGAGACGCGTTCGGATACGGATACCCGTCGTAAGGCTACTATGATGATGGCAGGTGATGTATACGATTATTTCTGGCAGGACAAGGGCGGATTTGATTATCTGCGGTTTATTTATGATGCCGAATATGGGAAGGGAGGACCTAATGGCGATTACCAGTCTCCTACCGGTGCCAATCACGTGAAGCATCTCTATGGTAACAATAATGACCATGTATTGGGCTTGGGCGTATCGGCTGGTAATATGTACAGCGGCCTGGCAACCCATATCCTGCGCCTGTCCGATATCTATCTGGTATATGCCGAGGCGAAAATGGGACTGGCTACCTCTACTACAGACCAGAGTGCACTGGATGCTTTCAATGCAGTACGTGGCCGTGCCATTCCGGGAGTTACTCCGAAAACCTCCATTACTTGGGAGGACGTCTGGAAGGAACGCCGGCTGGAACTGGCTTGCGAAGGCGACCGTTGGTATGATTATGTACGTTTGGCATATTATGATTCCCAGCGTGCTATCAATGAGCTGAAGGCACAGCGCCGTGATGTTTATTATAGTCTGGGTACTACTTATAAGGCTTATTATGAAAACGGCAGTTGGACGGTGAATCCGGACGAGACCCGTTACAATCCGGATGCAAAGGCGCCGAATGTGACAGTCTCCAGCTTTACATTGCCGTTCCCGACAGAAGACGTGGTGTTCAATCCTAATTTGATGAAAGACCCGGTACACGTAGATGTACGTTCTGAATTCAGTTATTAATTTAATGCTTGAAAAGATGAAAAATAATAGATATACGAATTGGTTCTTCGCGGCAGCTGTTGTTGTAGCAGGCTTTTCCATGGCGGCTTGTGAGGATGAACCGGATAAATATGAAGTGGCAGGGGGAAAGCCTACCTTGAAATATGTTCGTGTCCCTGATCCGGCAGCGGCAGACTCTTTGCTGACGGGGGCTTATATGGCGAATACGATTTGTCTGGTCGGTGAAAATCTGCGGAGTGTTTACGAGCTCTATTTCAATGACCAGAAGGCGATACTTAATACCAGTTACATCACTGACCATACACTTATGGTAGATGTTCCGAAAGAGATTCCTTCGGTAGTGACTGATAAGATTTATATGGTGACCAAAGCAAAGGATACCATAGATTATGATTTCAAGGTGTTGGTTCCGGCTCCTACCGTGAACTCCATTTCTTGTGAGTTTGCAAAGCCGGGTAGTGAGGTGACACTGATTGGTGACTATTTCATTGATGACCCGAATGTGCCGCTGACCATTACGATGGCCGGTAATGTGGAAGTGACTAATATTACGAACATAACCAAGACTGCGGTCAGCTTTATTCTTCCGGACAATGCTCCTGCAGGCTATATCAACGTGAAGTCCATTTATGGTACCGGACGTTCCAAGTTCCGCTATTATGATACACGTAACATTCTCTTTGACTGGGACGGTTCTCATGGCGGTATGGCTATTGCCCACGGTTGGCGTGATGGTAGCAAGGTGTTGAGAGAAGCCGATGAAAACAGTATTGACGGTGCTTATATCTGTCTCACCGGAGCACTTGACGGTGCTATCGGAGCTACTTGGGCAGAAGATGAGTTCTCGTTCAACTATTGGCCGGAACCGTCTGCCGGTTATCCCGAACTTTCTGCACGTCCTGAGTTTGCAGAACTGCTCGAGGAGTATGGCGTCAATGGCTTGCAACTGAAATTCGAGGTGAATATTCCTTCTTCCAATCCGTGGCAGTCTTGCGCTCTACAAGTGATGTTTACGGGTAATGATGTGGTGACTTATGCGACGGGAACTAATGCTTATTTTAGTGATACGAATGTGCCGCGCGGTTTGTGGTTGCCTTGGAAGAATACGGGTTCGTATGATACGGGTGGTAAATGGACAACCGTTTCCATGAATCTGTCCGAGTTCAACAAGACGCATGAAGGTAATAAGTGTGATAGAACTTTTGACAAGACTATGCTGACCGGATTGACATTCTTTGTCTGGGCAGGTGGTGTGGAAGGTAAGGATTGCAATCCGGTGATTATGATTGACAACATCCGTGTGGTACCTATTGAATAACCTTTTAAATAGAATACTGATATGAATAAAACATATAAATTTCCGGCACTGTGGATGATGTGCCTGATGCTCTTCAGTTGCTTGACGTTTACGGCCTGCGACAATGGGGATGATGAAGATACCAACCAATATAAAGGGGGAATCAGTCTGAATGTATTCGGACCGAGTCCCGTATCCCGCGGCGGTGTACTCCGTTTCCTAGGCAGTGGCATGGATAAAGTGACTGCGGTCGCTATTCCCGGTTGCGACGATATAACAGACATCGAAGTAGTCAGTGATACGGAAATCCGTGTCACTGTACCTCAGACAGCCCAGCCGGGGTTGGTTGTCTTGAAGACTCCGAAAGGGGATATTACAACAAAAACCGAGTTGACATTTACGGAGCCGATTGCTTTGGAGGCTTTTGCACCGGCAGAAGTAAAGCCTGGTAGTGAATTGACCATTACTGGTGAATATTTGAATTTGATTAAAGAAGTGATATTTGCTGACGAGGTAACAGTGCCTGCTGATGAGTTTGTCAGTCAAAGCCGTCAGGAGATTAAAGTTATTGTTCCTGATTCTGCTCAGACCGGTAAGTTCATCTTGTCTGATGGAGCTGAAATCCCCAATTGGATTTATTCTGAAGGGGAACTGGAGGTTACTTTGCCATCGGTAGAGGCTCCACTCGACCTGGTAGATAAGAAGCCGGGGGATGTCATTCGAGTTTCTGGTGAAAACTTTGATTTGGTGAAGAAAGTGCAGATGCCGAATGGGGATGAAGTTGAATTTACGATGACTGCCTCTTCCGAAGGAGATGAACTTACTTTTACATTGCCGGATAATGTCTCGGACGGAGAAGTTACGGTACTTCCTGCTTCGGATGTAAAAGTTGTGGTCGCTACTGTTGTAGTAGCTACGCCTTCGAACGTAGTGGCTGTTCCTGCTGTAAACTTGCGTGGTGGAGATATGATTACCTTGAAAGGTACCAATATGGATTTGGTGACTGATGTAACGTTCCCTGGTGTAGAAGAAGCAGTAGGATTGGAATCACAAAACTCGACTGAAATAAAGGTCTTGATGCCGGCTGCGGCTATTAGTGGTGATTTGCAATTGAATACAAATAGTGGAAAAGCAACTGCCGTATCTATTGCAACGGCAAAGCCGGAAAACATTTCTTATAGTGCGGCGACGGTCCCGGCAGGAGAGGCTTTGACTGTCAAAGGAGTAAATATGGATGTAGTTTCGGCTGTTGTATTCAGTGGTAATGTGGAGGTTACCGTATCCGATGCCACCGCTACTGCCATTTCCTTGACTGTACCCACAACTGCTGAAACCGGGGCCTTACTCTTGAAGATGGCCAATGGTGAATCTGTGGAAGCACCGTCTTTGACAATAGAGAAACCGGTATGTGCCTATTTGCCGGCATTGCCTGACAAATTGGTTCGGGGACGAATTGTGGAACTTGAGATTGTTAATGCTGATAAGCTGACAAATGTATTGCTGAATGAGGCTGCTGTTCAGTATATCAATGATGCAGCTAAAGGGGTATTGATGTTGAATGTACCGGCTGAGCTGGATGGAACTTATAGCCTAAAACTGATTTCTTCAAATGGTGAAATTGCTTATGATGTTCTTGTAGTTGCCAATGAAGAAACAGTTTGGGCTGGTCCGCTTGATATTAGTTGGGGTGATGGAGGACGTGTGTTGGTACCGGCTGTATCTTTTGCCAAGGTAACGGCAGGCACTGTCATGAAAGTCTATTTTGATCAGAAAGACCAGACTTGGGCACAGGCTCAGTTTAACTATGGCGATTGGAGTGGCATAGCTTTCTCTTTGTTTGATACGACTATGGTACCGACAGACATTTACGGATGGAGTTTCGAGAGCCGTGTGATGGAGTTGACGTTGACTCAGGAGATACTTGATAATATTCAAGCTAAACAAGGAGATTGTGAAGACCAGACAAATGTAGGTATCATTATTCAGGGCAGTGATTTGACGTTTACAAAAATAACGATTGTAAATTGATGAATTGTGGCTTGAAGAATGTGACTATGGATGCCCTGATTAAGAATGAAATAAAATCATAATTAAGATGAAGAAACTGAATATAAAATGGATGCTTTCGTTGATAGCAGCTTTTACTTTTGCCTCCTGCGATACTGATGTCGATCATGATATCCCAGCAGTGGATACACCGGTATTGGTGTCTACTACTCCTGAAAGTGGAGCAGCCAAAGTGAAAACGGGAGAAATCACTATTGAGGTGAAATATGACAAGAATATATTCTTTGCAACAGACAATCTGAGCGAAATCAAGTTTACCGGTGGTGAACTGATAAGTGCCGATGTACTTGGCGCAAGCAATATACTGACTGTAAAAGTGAATGTTCCCGGGAGAGAGACGGCTTGTTCTCTCTCTATCCCCGAGGGAATAGTAACCGGACCGAACCAGATGCCTGCTCCGGCTGTATCGGTTCAGTTCTCTACTGTCGCTTTGGACAAGGCACTGGTTGCCGCTAGTTCGGCCAAAGCTGTGAAACTGTACAATTATCTATTGGATAACTTCGAGACGAAGACACTTTCAGCTATGATGGCCAATGTTGCCTGGAATACGGAAATGTCCGAAAAGGTGTATGGATGGACTGGAAAATATCCGGCTATCAACTGTTTCGACTATGTTCATCTGCCGGCATCTGTAGCTGGAGCAGACTGGATTAATTACGGTGACATTACTCCTGTTAAGGATTGGTCTGACAAAGGTGGCATCGTAGCTGCCATGTGGCATTGGAATGTACCCAAGAAAGCTGTAGGCGAAGCTTCTTCTACCCAAATATGGGAAGGAGAGACAGTAATGCCGGGTGATTGGAGTGGAAATGTACAGATGACGGATGATGCTGCAAAAGCTGTCTTTGCTGATGCACAAGTGGGTCAGGTGATACGCGTGGCTGTGAAGGATGTGGCAGCGGGTGCACAAGGTTCGTTCAAAAACAGTGGTTGGAGCGAGATTGCTTCAGGAACTGATTATTTTGACATATCCGGGGACTATACATTGGTGATTACCGAAGATGTTTTGAAATCCCTGCAAGAAGGTGGTCTCATCATTGGTGGACATGATTATACAGCAGTTGCTGTTTATCTTGAAAATAACGGTACAGCTCTCGACCCGAATAAGGATTATGCCTTTTATAAGGCAGATACGGAGTTTGATGCTACCAATGCCACAGTGGAAGGCACTTGGGAAAACAAGGTGTTTACCGAAGATTTGAAAAATGCTGCCGCTTACTTGAAGCTATTGAGAGATGCGGATATTCCGGTATTGTGGCGTCCATTCCACGAGGCAGCCGGTGGCTGGTTCTGGTGGGGTAAGGATGCTGCCAGCTTTAAATCTCTGTGGATTGCTATGTTCAATTACTTCAAGACTGAAGGATTGGATAATCTTATCTGGGTTTGGACTACCGAGGGCAATGATGCCGATTGGTATCCGGGAGATCAATATGTAGACATCGTGGGACGTGATGTTTATAATAAGGAAACTGCAGATTGTGTTTCAGAATATACTTCCATTGCCGAAAATTATGGAAACAAGATTGTTTCGCTGAGTGAATGTGGTACGGTCGGACTTATTTCCGAACAATGGGCATCTGGTGCACGTTGGAGTTGGTTCATGCCGTGGTATGACGGGACAAATGAGGATGGTAGCCCGGTAGTCCATGCTGATGAAGCATGGTGGAAGGATGCTATGAGCCAGGAATTTGTTGTTTCCCGTGAAGAGCTTCCTTCTATGGAATAGCAATTTTTAATAATAAAATAGAAAGGGTTGTCTCTGGTTAGTATCGGGGCAACCCTTTCTGTCTTTTATAGCTTTTAGTTGTTGGTTATAGAATTCATGCTTTATACTTTTTAGGAAAAATAGTAATGGATGTTAAATGAGTGTCGTTATTTGATAAAATAGTATTATAAGGTTTGCTGCTAAAAGTCTACTTTTGTCAAGCCTAATTAAAATTTGATAATAATCATATAATGTTTAACCGCTAATGAAATGAAAAATGCCTATGAGAAAGGAGTGATATGTATACCAACCACTTTATAGAATAAGGTATATTTAATTTTTCCTCAAAAAGAGAAGTTTAACCTTATATTAAACGGTAGATGCCGCCAGGCAATACCAATTCATTAATCTAAGAAAAATACAAGTATGAATTTAAATTTCAGAAGAACCGCGCTGCTCGTGGGTATCTGTTCGGCTGTCAGCCTGACTTATACTCCGCAACTTTTCGCCGCATCGGTCGATGCAATAGATGCTGTGCAGCAAGCAAAAAAAATCACAGGTACTGTAACAGATGCAATGGGACCGGTCATCGGTGCCAATGTATTGGAGAAAGGAACCACAAATGGTGTCATTACCGACATTGACGGTAATTTCACATTGAATGTTCAGCCGGGAGCAACGATTGTTGTGTCTTTTATCGGTTATCAGCCGCAAGAAATAGTGGTAGGTAACCAGACTAGTTTCAAGATTCAGCTAAAGGAAGATACGGAATTGTTGGATGAAGTAGTCGTAGTGGGTTACGGTGTACAGAAGAAGAAACTGGTGACAGGTGCTACGGTTGAGGTAAAAGGCGAAGACATCGCAAAATTAAATACTACGCAGGCATTGGGCGCTTTACAAAGCCAGTCTCCGGGTGTAAATATTCAGGCCGTTTCCGGTCAGCCGGGTGATGGGTTTAAAATTAATATTCGTGGTGCTGGTACTAACGGAAATACAGCTCCAGTTTACGTTATTGATGGTGTAGCCGGTGGCGATATTAACGCCTTGAATCCTGCCGATATTGAACGTATTGACGTGTTGAAAGATGCTGCATCTTGTGCAATTTACGGTTCGAGCGGTGCCAACGGTGTTATCCTTATTACTACGAAGCAGGGTAAGGTAGGAAAGGTTTCTGTATCTTATGATGGAAACATAGGTTGGGCAAATATATATAAGATGCCTGATATGTTGAATGCCAAAGAATATATGGCGGTAATGGATCAAGTGGCCTATAATAATGGAGGCCAACCGTATGATTGGTCAAAATTCGTAGATGCTGATTTGCTGACTGCTTATCAGAATGGTACCAATCCTGGTACAGATTGGGTAAAAGAATTCCGGAATAAAAATGCTGTGGTTACTAATCATGCGTTGAATGTAACAGGTGGTTCTGAATTCTCCAAATTTTCGACAGGTATAGGCTATCAGTATCAGGATGGTGCATTCGGTGGTCCGGTGAAGACTGACTATCGTCGTTTTACTTTCCGCATTAATTCTGAGCATGTGATATATCGTAAGGGAGATGTGGATGTGATAAAGTTTGGTGAGAATATATATTATCAGCACAAACAGAATCAAGGTGTGCAGTTAGGTAATCAATATTCGAATGACCTTTCTAATGCTTTGCGTGCTATTCCTCTGATTCCTGTATATAATGAAAATGGTGATTTCTTCATGTATGATGATTTGAAGAATTTTGGAACGAGTGCTAATGGTATACTTGATTATACTGCATATGCTTCTAATCCGATGGCTCACATGGTATATAATCAGGCTGGGAATAATAAGAATAAGAATTTTAATCTGAACACAGCGGCATATCTGGAAGTACAACCACTTAAGAATCTTATTTATAAAGGTCAGGTTAGTTACAAACAATGGTCAAGTTCATGGCGTTCATATCTTCCCGTTTACCAAATTAATAATCAGGGAGATAGCCGTGATAAAGACCAAACGATAAATAACGTGTCTTTGGGTTGGAACTGGAGTTTGACTAATACGTTGAGTTATCGGTTTGATATTACAGACTTACATCATTTTGATGTTTTGGCTGGTACAGAGTATTCTAAATCAAGACCAACTTATGGCGAATCAGTAGAGGCAACCGGTTATAATAGTGCTTTTGGTGACTTTACACATGCTTATTTGCATAATACAGAACGTAAAGCTACTGCTACAGTAAATGGTTATCCCTCGGATTATGGTTCTAAGATGTCTTATTTTGGACGTTTGAATTATGACTTTAAGGAAACTTATATGTTTTCTGCTATCATTCGTGCCGATGGCTCGTCTAAGTTTGCGAAAGGCAATCAATGGGGATATTTCCCATCATTCTCTGCTGGTTGGGTTATTTCAAACGAGGCTTTTATGAAGAATACTGCTTCTTGGCTTGGTTTCTTGAAAGTCCGTGCTGGTTGGGGACAGAATGGTAATGACAATATCCCTAATTCAAATTGGCGTGCCGGTTACGAGTTTGGCGATTATGGTCTTTATACATTTGGCTCGGATAAGAATGGAGGTACAACCGGAGCTTACCCGAATCGTTTGGCTAACCCCGATTTGACATGGGAAACTTCAGAACAGACCAATATCGGTATTGATGCCCGTTTCTTGGATAACCGTCTGAGTTTTACCATGGACTGGTATAGCAAGCAGACGAAAGACTTGTTAGTGGAAGTGGGTACCAATGCGGCTTCCGGTTTCGCTACTCAATATCAAAATGCTGGTACGGTAAAGAATACTGGCCTTGAACTTTCAATGGGCTGGAGAGATCAGATTGGTAAGGAGTTCAAGTATGGGGTGAATGTCAATATGGCCTATAATAAGAATGAAGTAACGGAGGTTAATAACGCCAATCATTTTATTGAAGGCGGTAATGATTTGTTGGCTCAAAGTACGGGTCGGTTTGTCCGTATGGAAGAAGGACATCCTATTGGCTATTTTTATGGTTATAAGACGGATGGTGTCATTCAGAACCAGAATGACTTGCAGGCATATCTTGACCAGAATTGTAAAGGAAATGCGGCAAACTCTAAGCAAGGTGCAAGTATTAAACCGGGTGATTTGAAGTTTGTGGATGTTGATGGAAATGGGGTGATTAATGATGACGATAAGACTGATTTGGGTAATCCTCATCCTGACGTGACAATGGGTCTTACGTTAAGTGCGGAATATAAAGGATTTGATTTCTCTGTAACAACCTATGGCGCTTTTGGTGCACAGGTAGCTCGCTCTTGGCGAAAGTTCTCAGATGGACAGTATGAAAACTATACGACAGAAGTTTACGATTACTGGCATGGCGAAGGAACCTCAAACAGATATCCGCTGCTTGCGCCGGGAAATAGTGGACAGAATTTCCAGGCCATTTCAGATATTTATATTGATGATGCCGACTATGTTCGCATTCAAAATCTGACTATAGGATACGATTTCAAGAGAATTTGGAAGAACTGTCCGTTCCAGCAACTTCGTGTGTATGCTGCTGCACAGAATCTATTTACTTTTACCGGTTATAAAGGGATGGATCCGGAGAATGGTAGAGCCCTCAATGACAAAGAACCGTGGGTAACCGGTGTTGATGTAGGTAACTATCCTCAACCTCGTACTTATATGGTAGGTGTTAATGTTAAATTCTAAAATTGATACACGATGAAAAAAATAGCATATTTAATAGGTGCAGCTTTGATGATAGCAGGAATGTTTGCTTCTTGTAGCTTGGACTCGATGAGTCTGACGGAAAAAGATACGACCAATTTTCCTAAAACGGCTGAAGATGCCAATCAGGCTTTAGCTGCCATATATCAGAACCTGAATAATGTCAATGCTTTTCCACAGCAGTCTTTCTTGTATAATTCTCTGCTGGCTTGCGATGATATGTTGGGTGGTGGTGGTCCCAATGATAAGTTGATGCAATCTTTGGACCTTATTTGTAATACGGGTACAAATGCTACGCAGGACTACTGGGTGGCTCGCTATCAAGGAATCAACCGTGCCAATACGTTGTTGGAGGCTCTTGCTGGTATTGAAATGGATCCGGAAGTAAGAGCGCAGGCTGAGGGCGAAGCCAAGTTCCTTCGTGCTTTTTATTACTACGAGTTGGCTTCCATGTATGGGCGCGTACCTTTGGTGATTACTGCTTTGTTGCCCGAAGATACTACTCCTCCGACTGCCGCTGTTATCTGGGGGCAGATTCTGCAGGATCTTCGCGATGCGGCTGCAAATATGCCGGCTGTTCGCAAGTCGGATGGGCATGTTGATAAATATACGGCTGAAGCTATGTTAGGACGTGCTTGGTTGTATTATACTGGTATGTATGGCAATGGTGAAACTCTGAACGATTTGGTTAGTACGAACTATAGTCCGTTGACTTCAGTTGATTTGCCTGATGGGACAACTTTGACCAAGCAGGATGTGGTTGGGTATATTGATGATTGTGTGAATAATTCTGGTTATAGTCTTGTTCCTGAGTTTCGTAATTTGTGGGCATATACCAATAAATGTACGGTAGAAGATTTTCCGTTTACTGCCGGTCAGGGATTGAAGTGGGTAGAAGATGATGCAGCGGTAAATCCCGAATCCATGTTTGCCATTAAATATAATAAACTTGCATCTTGGAGCACTACTATCGGTTATGGTAACGGTTATGCTCTGCATTTTGGTGTACGTGGCAATGATCAGGCCAATTCTTTCCCCTTCGGACAAGGATGGGGTGCCGGTCCTGTAGCTCCCAATTTTTATAATGATTGGAGTGTGGCAGAACAAGATGATGCCCGTCGTCCGGCCTCCGTATTCAAGACGGAGGATATGCCGAGTTATAATAAAGGTGGTGGTGACGGCTTTATCCAAGAAACGGATTATTATCAGATGAAAATAGGTTCTATCATGGCTTATAGTACGGATGCGGCTGGAAATAAAACGATTGAGCCGGTATTTGAGAAGATAATGTATGGTGCCGACGGCTGGATTAATGATAATCTGATGCAAACCGGTTCTATTCATGATTTGGTTTTGATTCGTTTTGCGGATGTATTGTTGATGCAGTCTGAATTGAAGGAAGATGTTTCCGGTATAAACAGAGTGCGTAGTCGTGCCGGACTTGAACCTATTGGTACATATTCGTTGGCTGCATTGCAGAATGAACGCCGTTGGGAATTATGTTTTGAAGGTACTCGCTGGAACGATATTCGCCGTTGGCATATTGCTGCCGATGCCCTTGAAAGACAGACGGGAGCAAAGGTTTATACAAATGGGGCTGAAAGCCGTAATGTGGCGCAGAACGGTGGTTATGCCGCACGTTATAAGGCTACGGCAGGTTTCCAGAAGATTCCCGAAAACCAAGTCCTCCTGAATGAAGGAAAGGTAGAACAAAATGAGGGTTATACGGATGCAAGTGCTGAGTATAATGGTTGGCAAGAATAGAATATGAATTTAAAATGAAAAAAGATATGAAAAAGATATTATTCGCAATACCTTTGTTTGCAATGCTGCTGGTGGCTTGCGATCCGATAGTGGATGAAATCAGTCCGGATCCCAATGTCACACCGGAAAATCTTACTTTTGAACTTGTGGCCAAGAACCAGGGAAACAACAACATTCAGATTGTTCCTACTCCGTCACGTTATGTGAAGGTTTATGATGCTACGTCTGATATCAAGTTGGCAGAAGGTACGGCTCCGTCGGTTCAAGTAGCTCCTCCTAATAAAGAATTGCAAGTATATGTAACAACCATTAATTCGGACGGCTCCATAACAAAATCGGCTTCCAAATCAATAGCAGTAACGGAGTATACAGATCTTCCCGCTATTTATGCTGATGTATTCGGCACAACTCCGGACGGTGGTTATGGAACAACCACTTGGGTCTGGAATACAGAAGCTGCAGACGGTTGTTGGGGTAATGGAGGTTATCTCGGCAATACCGGCCCCGGTTGGTGGATTTGTGATGCTGTGGGAGATGTCGGAAACGGTAGAGGGCAAATTGATGAACAAGCTGTAGGAAAAGGATTGCCTGATGATGGATTAAATGGTTGGTTCTCACTTAGTTTGACTGGTGTTCAGACAAGTCGTGGTGAAAGTGGTTCTGTCAAGGTGTCAGAAGATGTGGTGCAATCCGGTTGGGATGTAGGTACTATGGAGTTCTCTGGTACTATTCCATTGTTAGGTATACAGCCGAATCAAGGAAATGCACGTCAGTATGAGTATCATATTTTGAAGATTACAGAAGATGAACTTCGTCTTTGTGCTCCTGAACCCGGTGCTGGCGCTTGGGGTACGGCATGGTTCTGGAACTTCAAGAAAAAATAGTTAATATTGAAAGGTACGGGTGGGTAACGACCACTCGTATACTTTTATTACTAATTAAAAAAATGCAACAATGAAACGAACTTTCTTTTTGATATTACTGTTCTTCTGTGCTCTTTTTGTTAAAGCGGATGTTTTGGGACCGTATACAATGGATAGTAATGTACCTCCCACACCAACCGGATATGCTCGGGTTGTACTTCCGATAGGAGGTGCTGACGCTTCGGTAGCCGTAAGCATAACTGTTTGTGACGAAAGTGGTCAACAGTATGTTTTGAGAACTACTACCCCAAATGCTGCTCCATATTGTTATTTCTTGGCTTATGGCGTTTACCGCGTGGTCGCTTTAGAGGATTGTACAGCACAATCTAATTGGGGCGCACTTACGGTTGGTACAATTTTCGAAGTGACAGGAGGTGGCTATATTTCTTTAAATTATATAGGAACAATCTCTACTCCAAGTATTGTTCAAGCATCGGGTACTGATGATAATGTTCCTCCTTCCAAAGTAGGTTACAATATAATGAAAGTGTATGGAATAGAGACAAACGGCGGTGGGGTGTTGGTTGATTCTGACAAAAAAGAATATGGTATCTTTAATTATACCGGACATATAGGCGGTGCTCATTACTTTTACATTAAGCCAGGCACATACACTATAAAATCTTTGAGTGCTACCAATGGAAATTATATTTATTTGGAGTATGGAAATGTTAGACAACCGCTTTCTGCTGGTAGGACTTTCACAGTTCCTGCGTCATTCTTCTCCATTGTGTTTTCTAAAAAGGCACTTTAAGAATAATCTATAAATGAATTATTCAACTCAAAGCAGTTGTCGTTACCCCCCCGACTTTATTAGTCGCCCGTAACATCGGATAATTGTAAATGCATTAACCGAATAGTACAATTGTTTAATGGTTAAATCAGGAAAAGGCGAGTCGTGAGATTCGCCTTTTCGCATTCATTCTCTATTGCCTTTCCGGATGCAATTCACATTCCTTTTTGTATTACCCCTGATTTCAGGGCGCAGAATGTTTCTTTTTATCCCTGCATCTCCTTCACCTCCTTCTCCCATCCTCCTGTTCATTGGCTTTCCCGGTGAAACCGCTTTCCACCCTCATCGCCCCGTCTTTGCATCGCGCGACACACCGTAGTACCCCGGCATGGCCCGGTAGATGGGTTGCGTGGGTTTCCCCACATTCTTCAGCTTTCCTTCTTGCTGCAACCGTTTCAGGTGGACGTTCGCGGTGGTGCGTGCCATGCCGCACAGCGCTTGGAAGTCGCTGCGAATCAGCACGTCGTGGTCGGAAAAGTATTCTTTCAGCTTCATGTCTATCTCCACTTCCGAAAGCTTCAGGGAGTGGCGGGTGTATTTGCTGCGGATGGCACTGACTCCCGTCATCGCTTGTTTCAGCCTGACGTCGGGACGGAAACTGATGCTCTTCAGCCGGAGTTTCAGGTGCTTGTTCGGGGTGCTGCGGGTCACTTTCTGTGTGGCTTCCAGGGTGGGGGCAAAGTAGCCTAGCCCTTCGATGTGCACCTCGTGGCCGTCGCGCAGTTCTTCGCCGCAGATTTGCGTCAGGCAGTCTATCGCGTTCATCACGTCACCCACCGTGAGCGAGCTGCGGGCATGCACGCGGTTGTAGAGCTGCCGCATGGTTACTTTCCCGTTGAGCAACGGGCGGGGATGGAGGCCTCTCTCTTCCGGGGCTTCCTCATTGGTGCCCGGATTCTCGTACCAGTCATATAGTATTGCCATATCAATAGGTTTTAGTGCGTTCAACGTATTTGTTTCTTCCCTCGGAAGTGTCTTCCTGTAAGTGAACGACTCCGGTCGGCCGAACGAACGACCCAGGCCGTTCGATTGAACAACCTTGGTCGGTCGATTGAACGACCCGGGTCGTTCACTTGTAAGGAACCGTGCAAATATACTGAAAATAAAGGGTTCCGCAGCATAAATAGGTATGTTTGTCAGCAGGAATGATTTTTGAAGAATAATCGGAGAATGGCTTGCAAAACGCCCTCGGCAGGCAGTAACTTTGGCGAAGAGGCGAGAGGAAAGAAAGGGTGATGCCCTTCCCCGGAACCGCCAAACAATCATTTTAATAAAAATACTTATGAAGAAAAAACTGATGACTTTGCAGCAGCACCGACTCTTGAAGGAGGCGGGCCGGCTGATTGCCTTTTCGGAAAGGCTGAAACACGCACAAAAAGAAACGACCGGCCGAAACCGGGAGGAGCGGGAAGAGAAGTGCCGCCGGAGCGCGAAAGCCGCAAGCGCCGTGACTGCGCTGAGCGGCGACATCGAGGAGTTCCTCGCTTCGCGCTACGACTTTCGCTACAACCTGCTGACGGCCGAAACCGAGTTCCGCCCCGCCGGACAACGCTCTGCCGCCTTCACCCCCGTGGGCAAGCGCGAACTGAACACTTTCTGCATCGAAGCCCATGCCGAAGGCATACCTTGCTGGGACAAGGACCTGAGCCGGTACGTCTATTCCACCTACATCCCTGCCTACCACCCCTTCCAGCTCTATATGGACGAACTGCCCGACTGGGACGGCAAGGACCGGCTGACTGCGCTTGCCTGCCGCGTCTCTTCCCGGCCCCACTGGGTGCGGGGATTCCATACCTGGATGCTGGGACTTGCCTCGCAATGGATGGGCGTGTCCGGGCTGCATGCCAACAGCGTGGCTCCCGTGCTTGTCAGCCGCGAGCAGGGACGACGGAAATCCAGCTTCTGCCGCGCCTTGATGCCCGACGTGCTGGCACGCTACTACACCGACAACCTGAAGCTGACCTCGCAGGGACAAGCCGAAAGGATGCTGGCGGAAATGGGGATGCTCAACATGGACGAGTTCGACAAGTATGCCGAAAGCAAGATGCCGCTGCTGAAAAACCTGATGCAGATGTCGGTGCTCAACATCCGCAAGGCCTATCAGCAGAACTTCGGGCAACTGCCCCGCATCGCCTCGTTCATCGGCACCAGCAACCGCTTCGACCTGCTGACCGATCCCACGGGGAGCCGGCGTTTCCTCTGCATCGAGGTGAAGCACGACATCGACTGCACCGGCATAGAGCACGACCGGATTTTCGCCCAACTGAAAGCGGAACTCATTGCCGGGCGGCGCAGCTGGTTCACCAAGTCGGAGGAGGAGGAACTGCAACGGCACAACGAGGCTTTCTATCGTGTCAGCCTTGCCGAGGAGGCGGTTCGCAGCTTGTTCCGTGCCCCGCTTCCGGCGGAGAAGAGCATCGACCTGACTGCCGCCGACATCTTTGACGAGTTGCAAAAAACGCATCCCGCCCTGATGCGTGGCAGCAATCCCGTGCAGTTCGGCTCGGTGCTGTTGCGGGCGGGACTGAAACGCCGGCATACGAAGTACGGCAACGTATACGAGGTGGTGAGAAGGAAAAAAGAAGTTTCACCGGAAAGGGTTGAACGATAGGGAAATAATGCGAAAGGTGAAGGGGTGAAGGAAGAGAAAGCCGGTTTATAGTCTCATTACGGATTGACATAGATTCCTATTAATTCAGGTTGTAGATGCCGATGGGATAAATATTTTCGCTCATAATAACTGTATATTTTATAGATTTCTATAAAAGTAACTTTTTTATAAGAACAAAACAAGCGAAAGTTGCGATTTTCACTACTCCTTGTCAGATAAAAAACTTATCTTTGCGATTGAAACAATCTCTTGTTAATGATATGAAATACACATCATATTCTTATCCTTCAGGCAGGGCGGAAGTGGCTGCATTTGTTGTGACCGGCGGAGTGACGGAATACCATGTGATGATACATGCCACTGACCCGAAACAGACCTATCGTGAACAGATGAATGTCGTGTTGGATGCGTATGCCGCTTTACTGAAAAAAGAACTGTCCGGAGCCGTGGCGGTTTTTAAAAGATACTTCCTGAGTGATGCCGCCAACCAAGCGGAACTGTTGCTTGCCGCTACGGCGGAAAGCTCCGATTGCGCGCTGTCTGTGGTGGAACAGCCTCCGCTGGATGGTACCAAGATTGCTTTGTGGGCCTATCTGCAGACCGATGTGCAGACACGAGTGCTGCCGAACGGACTGTATGAAGTGAAACACGGTGTTTACCGCCAGCTCTGGATGGGAGGCAGCTTCAACCGTGCCGCCAATTCGGAATACCAGATGCGTCTTTTGCTCAACGACTATGCCATGCAACTGATGGAGGAAGGGTGTACTCTGGCCGACAATTGCCTGCGTACCTGGATATTTGTGCAGAATGTGGATTGCAATTATGCCGGTGTAGTCAAGGCACGTAATGAGATGTTCGTCACCCAGAACCTGACGGAGAACACGCACTATATTGCCAGTACCGGTATCGGTGGGCGTCATGCCGACCCGAAGGCATTGGTGATGCTTGACGCTTTTGCCGTAGCGGGATTAAAGCCCGGACAAATCAAATATCTCTATGCCCGCACACACTTGAATCCCACTTATGAGTATGGAGTCAGTTTCGAACGGGGAACGGCGGTGGATTACGACGACCGCCGGCAAGTACTCATTTCCGGTACGGCGAGTATCAACAACCGGGGGGAAGTGCTGTATGCCGGAGATGTACGTCGTCAGACAGAACGGATGTGGGAGAATGTGGAAGCTCTGCTGAAGGAGGCTGACTGCGGCTTTGGAGATGTGGGGCATATCATTGTCTATCTGCGTGATATTGCGGACTATGCTGTAGTGAAAGAGATGTTTGACAAGCGTTTTCCCGATATTCCGAGAGTTGTCACGTTGGCTCCCGTCTGTCGTCCGGGGTGGCTGGTGGAAATGGAGTGTATGGCGGTGAAGAAAATCTCTGATTAAAAATATTATCTTTGGTTAATTGAATATTAGGCTGACAGTTGGTAAACGCCTACCTTTGTTGAAATTCTAATGTATAAGGATGAAAACACGTATCTTGTTTTTCTGTATCAGTTGCCTTCTTTGGGCAAGTTGTGAAAATTCCAGACAGAATTATGTGATTGAAGGAACGTTGCCGTCGGTGAAATACGACGGGGAATGGATATACCTCGTGCCGATGGAGAATGCGCCGGGGCGGGTGGATTCTGTAAAGATAACCAATGCCTCTTTTTCTTTTTCCGGACAAGGGGAGGAGATGAGGGTGTTGCGTCTGCGCCATCTGCTGCGTATCTACATCCAGGAACTGCTGGTGGTGACGGAGCCGGGAACCATACATGTGAAGGCCGACTCTGTCGGCTCGGTAACGGGCACTCCACAAAATGATGCCCTTCAGAAATGGAAAGAGGGGAGGGAAAAGATGCAAGAGGCTTACCATTTCATCCGGACGGGACTACGGAATGCCACCGGAAAAGATTCACTGCATCTGACACAGATACGTGACAGTCTGAGGATGCAGGAGCAGGAAACGAACTTTCTTTTCCTGAAAGAGCAGGGAAACAATACGTTGGGAACATTCATGCGGAAGATGGTGCGTGGCTCCTTGACGGAAGAACAACAAAAACTGTTGGATGAAAGCTTGCAGAAGGAAATACATTGAATGGGGAGCGACAGGAATCGGCGCTTTGGCGTTGTTCCTTTTTTTCTTCCGGATATTGCCCTATCATCTGTTCCATCGGGAGCAGACACAACTCTTTTTGCTTGCCACCGAACCATTGGCCGGGTATCTGCGGCATCCGGCGGCTCTGGCACGTCTGTCAGGAGATTTCCTCACTCAATTCTTTTATTACGAAGGGGGTGGTCCGGCCATAATGGCTGTCGTGCTGTTGCTTTGGGGAGTGGTGGTGTTTCGTTTGTTGGTTCCGTACATGGGACGTTGGGCGTGGGTTCCTACGGTGTTGGCGGTGGCTTGGGAGGCAGGAAGGCAATGCGGATTGAGTTATCCGCTTTCCGGCACAATCGCTTTAACCGGTATCGGAGGTGTTTTGTTGTTGTGTCGTAGCTGCATGCGACGTTCGTGGAAGTCGGGCTTACCGGTAAGCATATTGGCGGTATTGTCCGGCTATTGGCTGTTTGGCTGTGGCGATTGGTCGTCACGATGGTACAATATGCCCGATTTAGGGCGGGAATATCTTTTGGCGTTGGATTCGGAAATGTATTTCGGCCGTTCGGAAAAAGTACGGAAACTGTTGGTGGAGGGTGAATACCGCTCTCCGTTCACTGCCTATTATTATAATTTGCTGAATGCACAGCAGAACCGGCTTCCCGACCGGCTGATGGATGGTTATCAACCGGCTTCGCAAGGGCTGTTTCTGCCCGTGGCTCCCCATTCTACCTACCTCACTATTTATGCAGCCAATGAAGTCTGGTTTGCGTTGGGAGATATGACGATGGCTGAACATGCTGCCATTCTGGGAATGATTTTTTCTCCGCATCATACCGGAGCAAGAGCTGTCAAGCGTTTGGCGGAAATCAACCTGGTGAACGGTGATGAGGCGGCGGCTATGAAATATCTTCGTCTCCTGCAAAAGACAATGTGTTACCGTGATTGGGCAGAACGACGTATTCCCGGAAAACAGACGGCCGAAGTCTGCCAATGGCTGGAACGGAAGCGGTTGTTGTTGCCTGCAACGGATACTTTGCGTTCTTCTGCCGACATTCCGCTTTCACTTCGTCATCTGTTACGTAATAATCCTGATAATACGTTGGCATGCGATTACCTTCTCTGCTTTGATTTGCTGAATAAGGATATTGGGGCTTTCGCCGGAGATTATCGGGAGTTTGCTGCAAAGAAGTTTCCTTCCAGATTGTATGCCGAAGGTTTACTTATCTATCTTGCCGGGAAAAAGGCTTCGTTGGATGAAGTGGAAAAATGGAATATACCGCCTCAAGTATTAGATGAATTTGGCGATTATACCCGACTGTACGAGGCGAATGGTGGTAATGGTGCCCCTTTGCAAGCCAAATACGGAAAAACATATTGGTTTTATTTCCACTATGCTACGATGAAAAAGGGGAAGTGATTTATGATGAACATAGATATGAAATATATACAAGTTGTTGTGGGGCTGTTACTGTGCTACTGCCTATATGCTTGCAGTCCCCGTCCGGAGTCTGTACAGCCTGCAGACCGGTTATTGGTGCTCTATCCGGAATATCAGGATGTAACCATTCCCTACAATGTGGCTCCTTTGAATTTCCTTGTGCGGAATGAAGGGGTGGATGCGGTATGCGTGAGTGTAAAGGGAGCATCGGACAGCTTGGAGATAAATGCGCGCGGGAACAAGGCGATATTCCCCTTGAAAGCTTGGCGTGCATTGCTTGAAGCGGAGAAGGAACATACTTTGGAAGTAGTTGTTACTGCCCGTACCGACGGCCGCTGGCTGCGCTATCCTTCCTTTGCATGGCAGGTAGTGGCGGACAAGCTTGACGCCTATGTCAGTTACCGTCTGATAGAGCCCGGTTATGAGGTATGGAATGCCTTGCAGATACGTGAACGTTGTATTGAGAATTTCGAAGAGCGTATTTTGGCGGATAACAGTCAGACAGACGGCAAGTGCATGAACTGTCATGTGCACGGAGGAAATAGTGGCAACTTTTCGATGTTCCATCTTCGGGGTGAGGGAGGGGGGACTGTCCTGAACCGTGACGGCAAGCTCCGTAAGCTTGCCTTGAAGAATGAACAGATGATATCTGCGGCTGTCTACGGGGATTTCCATCCTGACGGGCGGTATGGTGTGTTCTCGTCTAATGTGATTATTCCCATGTTCCATACGGAAAGTAACCGCCGTCTGGAAGTTTACGATACCGTCTCCGATTTGGCTGTCGCCGATTTTGACGGAAACCGGATGATTCTATCTCCGCTTACGGCGGATTCCACCGTATTAGAAACTTTTCCCACATTCTCTGCCGATGGGAAATGGATATATTACTGCTCAGCTCCGACTGTGCCATTGCCGGACAGCGTACAGCAATTACGCTATTCGCTTTGCCGCATTGCGTTCGATGCCAATCACGGCGCATGGGGTGACCGCGTGGATACCCTTTGGAATGCCCGGCTGGAGAAAGGCTCCGTGTGTCATCCGAAAGCCTCACCGGACGGACGCTACCTGCTTTATACCGTTGCTGATTATGGAACATTCCCCATTTGGCACCGGGAGACGGAATTGCAGCTGATGGATTTGCAGACGGGCGCCATCGACTCCCTGCCAATGGTCAACTCCAGCCGTTCGGACACTTATCACAGTTGGTCGTCAGGCAGCCGTTGGTTTGCCTTTGCCAGCAAGCGGGGTGACGGGCAGTACGGGCGGGTTTATTTTGCCTATCTGGATGCTGAAGGGAAGGCGCATAAGCCTTTTGTGCTACCCCAGTCGGACCCTGAAAAAGACGATTTGACATTGAAATCCTACAATATTCCCGATTTGTCGGCTACTCCCGTTCCTTTTGATGCTTCTTCCATCAAGCGGATAAACCGGCAACTGAAGGCTGAGGAATTCAAATGACAAGACATACAGAGAGTACCAAATTGTAAATAATAAATTGTAAATAGTAAATGTTCTTATTTCTGAAAAAGACTTGGAAGATAGGGTTGTCGATACTTTTTGGCGTAGCGGTGCTTCTCTTTTGGGGAAGCGTATATCCGGCCCATATTTCCTATCAGGAGCAGTTCCAGCTTTTCTTGTTCGATGCCGACTACTGGTGGGAACGGATAGTGGTTCCCGGTGGGTTGGCCGATTATATCGCTGAGTATCTGACGCAGTTCTATTATCACGTGTGGGCGGGAGCTTGTATTCTGGCTTTTTTGTACGTGTTGTTGCAACGGTTGGTTTGGAAACTGGCGAAGGAGCAGGGTGCGGCTGATGTGTATTATCCGCTGAGTTTTCTGCCCATCATTGTCTTGTGGCATTTCATGGGTGATGAAAATGCGATGCTGTCATTGGTGGTGGCTCTGCTGTTAGCATTGTCTGCATCCTGCTGGTATGCGGATTTGAAAGGGAAGTGGCAGCGTGTGGCATACATTCTGATAGTCCTTCCGCTGCTTTACTGGACAGCGGGTGCGGCACACTTCATCTTTATGGGCTGGGTGATTGTACGCGAGTTCCGGTTGAATCTTAAAGGTAAGAATTTCTGGGGTGGTGTCGGAGTGTTCTGGGGTGTAGGATTGTGGGGTATCGGTTGTCCGCTATTGGCAAGCATGTGGGTACAATTCCCCATTTACCGTCTGATGGGTGGTATAGGATATTACCGTTTCCCGGCAGTGATTCCCTGGATAGAGATAGGGCTTGCCGTATTACTGGTTGTTCTCCCCTTCCTGCTGTCCGCTTTGCCCGCTTTGAAGAAGAAGCCGGTATTTTATGGAGTTCTGCAAGTGGTGGCGGTAACATTGTTCGGCTATTACTACGTGGCGGCCGGTTGCGATATGGATAAAGAGGAAGCGATGGAGTATGACCAGCTGGTACGTAATAAACAATGGCAGGAGATTATAGAAAAGGCAGAAGAGAAGTCACCGGTTTCACCTTTCGGCGTGACCTGCCTGAATCTTGCTTTGGGAAAGACGGGACAGATGGGCGACCGTATGTTCGAGTTTTACCAGAACGGGACGGAAGGGCTGCTGCCGGAGTTTCAGCGTGATTTTACTTCTCCGTTGCCCACCAGTGAGGCATACTATCATTTGGGTATGGTCAATACGGCACAGCGTTTCACTTTTGAGGCGATGGAGGCCATACCTAACTTCAACAAGAGTGGCCGTTGCTTCAAGCGTCTGGCAGAGACGAACCTGATAAACGGGCAATACGAAGTGGCAGCCAAGTACCTGCGTTTGTTGAGGAAGACAATCTTCTACAGGGATTGGGCAGAGGATGCCATGACCTATCTGTATAATGAGGAAAAAATCAATGCCCACAAGGAGTGGGGTTGGTTAAGGCAGATACGCTATACGGAAGACTTCTTGTTCAGCAGCCAGGAAACGGACATCATGCTGGGGCTGCTTTACCAGCACAACCACCGGAACCGGATGGCATTTGAGTATATGCTGGCCTATGTCCTGCAGCAACGTGATTTGGAACGTTTCATGAAGTACTATCCGCTGGGTAAGCATGCCGGCTACGACCATATTCCCCGCAGCTATCAAGAGGCGTTGATATATGTATGGACACAGACGCACAAGAACTTCCAGGGTATGCCGTGGAGCATTTCGCCCCAAGTGGTGCGGGATGTAACGGAATTTGCGCGGATATATACCTCGCAGCAGAATGCCCGGCAGATGTTGGAGGCGCGTTTCGGCAGTACATACTGGAATTATTTGCTACTAAGAAAGTAAAATGAAAAAGATGAAGAATATAGCTGTTTGCATAATGGCTGCATGGTGGTTTGCCGCTTGCGGCAATCCGGTGACTTCCCCGGAAAGGGTGGATGAATGGCCGGATATCTATCCCGACTATATCGGTGTGACTATTCCTGCAACCATTGCTCCTATGAATTTCAATTGTATTGGTGGAGCGTACGAACGTGTGGATGTGACCGTGACCGGAGGAAAGTCCGGAGAGATGCACGTAAATGATAAAATAGTATCATTTCCGCAAGATGCATGGCAAGAGCTTTTGGAGGAGAACAAGGGTGATAGCCTTCTGTTTACGGTATGTATCCGGAAAGACGGCGAGTGGAAACAGTACCGCTCTTTTCCCATGTATGTCAGTCCGTATCCTATAGATTATGGGGTGGTATACCGCAAGCTGGCTCCCGGATATGAAGTTTATAGCAAGATGGGCATTTATGAGCGTGACCTTGCTTCGTTCGAGGAGCGTCCCTTGCTGGAGAATACCATGGTGCCGGGCATGTGCCTGAATTGTCATGCTTTCAACAAAACAAATCCGGACCATCTGAGCCTGCATATCCGTGGAAAGAACGGAGGGACCTTGATGCAGATAGACGGGAAGCGCGAAATGCTGGATACGAAAACGGATTCCACTCTCTCTGCGGGGGTGTACCCTTATTGGCATCCAAACGGCAAATATATTGCCTATTCTGTCAACAATACGCGCCAGTCTTTCCATGCGGTGAAGGATGAGCGTGTGGAAGTGCTCGACTTGGAATCGGATGTACTGGTCTATCATCCCGAGACACATGAATTACTGCTCTCTCCCTTGCTTCAGAAGAAGGAAGTCTTCGAAACCTTTCCAGTATTTTCACCGGACGGACGCAAACTGTATTTCTGTACTGCGGAGGCCAAGCCGATACCGGCGGAATATAAGGAAATACGTTATAGCTTGTGTAGTATAGATTTCAATCCGGAAGACGGGACATTTGGCGAAAAGATAGATACGCTGGTCAATGCGGCAGCTATGAAGAAAAGCATCTCCTTCCCGAGGCCCTCGTACGATGGCGAGTATATCATGTTTACTTTGTCGGATTACGGGAATTTCTCAATTTGGCATAAAGAAGCCGATTTATGGCTGTTGGATTTGAAGGATGGCGGTATGCGTCCCATAAAGGAGGTGAACAGCGATGATACGGAAAGTTTCCATAACTGGAGCAGCAACTCCCGATGGTTTGTGTTCAGTAGCCGCAGGGGAGATGGGCTTTATACCCGTCTGTATCTGGCAAGTATGGATGAGAATGGGGTGGTGGGCAAGCCTTTCCTGCTTCCTCAGGAAAATCCTTGGGAGTATTACGACCGTCTGGTCTACTCGTACAATGTTCCCGATTTTACAAGCGAACCGGTGAAGCTGGAACGCCGGAAAGTGGAACGGGGAATTGTCTCGCGGAAGCGCGTTCCGGTGAAAGTTAGATGATACGTTTTTTATATTCTGCTTTTTAATACAGTAAAGGGATAAAATTGTATCATTTTCTCTTGGTGCAATCCGCTATCTTTGTGCCAGGAATTAGTGTTACCAATAACAATACCAGATTGAAAAACATGGATATGAGAAAAGTAAAATTTGCTATGATGATTCTGGCGGCAAGTCTGTTGACCGCCTGCGGTTCTTCCAAGAAAGAACAGAGTGTGAATGAAGAGACGGCTGCTGCGCGTACGCAGGAAACGGAGAACTTACTGGCTAACTTGAAAAAAATCCCTTCCAAAGGTATCATGCTCGGCCATCATGACGATACGGTATATGGTATCGGCTGGGAAGGTGAGGAAGGCCGTTCGGATGTGAAAAGCGTGTGTGGCGACTATCCGGCTGTTATCAGCTTTGATTTGGGAGAGCTGGAACTTGGGAATGCCGCCAATCTGGATAAGGTTCCCTTCGATAAAATCAGGAAAGAGATAATCAATCAGTATCAGCGGGGCGGCATGGTTTCGCTCAGTTGGCATGCGCGCAATCCCAAGACGGGCGGTGATGCCTGGGATGTATCGGATACGACGGTGGTGAAGTCCATCTTGCCTGGTGGCGAGAATCACCAGAAATTTGCCGGCTGGTTGGGAGGAGTGGCCGATTTCCTTCATTCGTTGAAGACGGCGGACGGCGTGAAGATACCCGTACTTTTCCGTCCCTGGCACGAACACAGCGGCAGCTGGTTCTGGTGGGGCGAAAAACTGTGTACCCCTGAAGAGTATAAGGCATTGTGGCACATGACAGTGGATACTCTGCAGGCCAAAGGAGTGGACAATGCACTTTATGCTTACTCTCCGGGCACGGAACCCAAGGACACGACGGAATATTTGAAGAAGTATCCGGGCGATGAGTTGATAGACGTTATCGGTTTCGATACCTATCAGTTCGATCGGGATGCCTATCTTGCCGGGATGGATAGGGCACTTTCCATTATCGACAGTGTAGGGAAAGCACACAATAAGGTGATTGCTGTGACCGAAACCGGTTACGAAGGAATTCCCGATGCCAAATGGTGGACTGGTACTCTGCTGCCTGCGTTGGAGAAATATCCGCTTGCCTATGTGCTGGTGTGGCGCAATGCCCGTGAAAAGGTGACCCATTACTATGCCCCCTATCCGGGACAGACATCTGCGGAGGATTTTGTGGAGTTCTATAACAATCCCAAGACGCTGTTTGCAGCTGATGTAAATCTGTATCAATAAACAAACAATCAATATAACAGACATGGAAGCTTTTAAAGAAAAGGTAGAGAGGCTCTTTCAGAGACACGAAGAGTTGATTACGAGAAAGAATGTGGCCGTGGAAGACGGCAATGGCATATTCACCCGCTATAAATATCCGGTAGTGACGGCTGCTCATACACCTGTATTCTGGCGGTATGATTTGGATGAGAAGTCCAACCCGTACCTGATGGAACGTATCGGTATGAATGCGACCATGAATTCGGGGGCCATTAAGTGGAATGGCAAGTATCTGATGGTGGTACGTGTAGAGGGCGCTGACCGTAAGTCGTTCTTTGCCGTAGCCGAGAGTCCCAACGGCATTGATAATTTCCGGTTCTGGGATTATCCCATCACCATGCCCGAAGACGCGATTCCGGCAACGAATGTATACGACATGCGCCTCACGGCTCATGAGGACGGCTGGATTTACGGTATCTTCTGCGCCGAACGCCACGACGACAATGCGCCTGCCGGTGATTTGTCCTCGGCTACGGCTACAGCTGCCATTGCCCGCACCAAGGATTTAAAGAACTGGGAACGCCTGCCCGACCTGAAGACCAAGAGCCAGCAACGCAACGTAGTGCTGCACCCGGAGTTTGTAGATGGCAAATATGCCCTCTATACCCGTCCGCAGGATGGCTTTATTGATGCCGGCAGCGGTGGTGGTATCGGCTGGGCGCTGGTGGACGACATAACCCATGCTGAGGTGAAGGAAGAGAAGATTATCGACCAGCGCTACTATCACACCATCAAGGAGGTGAAGAATGGTGAAGGTCCGCATCCCATCAAGACTCCGAAAGGATGGTTGCATCTGGCTCATGGTGTCCGCGGTTGTGCCGCCGGATTGCGTTATGTGCTCTATATGTACATGACTTCCCTGGAAGACCCGACGAAACTGATTGCCACTCCCGGTGGGGCCTTTATGGTACCCGAGGGTGAGGAGCGTATAGGTGACGTAAGCAATGTACTTTTCACCAACGGCTGGATTGCCGACGAAGACGGAACAGTATTCATCTACTACGCTTCTTCCGACACGCGGATGCATGTGGCTACCTCTACCATTGATAAGCTGGTGGACTATTGCATGAATACGCCTGCTGACGGCTTGTCTTCATCAGCTTCGGTAGAAACGTTGAAGAAACTGATAGACAAGAATTTGCAGATAATGAAATAATAAAAATACAACATACTATGGCAACACTAAAAGAGAAAATCGGTTATGGTTTCGGGGATATGTCTTCCTCTATGTTCTGGAAAATATTCTCCTATTACTTACCGTTCTTCTATTCGAATATTTTTGGCTTGAGCTTGGCTGATGCAGGATTGCTGATGCTGGTGACACGTATTTGGGATGCAGTGTCCGATCCGATGATGGGAGTCATTGCAGACCGTACTCATACGCGTTGGGGTAAATACCGTCCTTATTTGTTGTGGATTGCAGCTCCTTTTGCCATTGCCGGGATTTTACTTTTTACAACGCCCGACATGGGGACAACGGGTAAGCTGGTATGGGCTTATGTCACTTACATCTTGATGATGACGGTATATACGGCAATCAATGTACCATACGGGGCTATGTTGGGAGTAATGACTGATGATTCGAACACAAAAACGGTTTTCTCTTCTTACCGTATGTTTTTTGCATACGGAGGTAGTTTTATCGCTTTGGGAGCATGGGAGCCATTGTGTAATTGGTTTAAATCAATGGACTATAGCAATGCTTCCAGTTGGCAATATGCCATGGTATGCATTGCCACGCTCTGCTTTTTGGGTTTTCTGTTTTGCTTTAGCATGACGCGCGAGCATGTCAAGAGTGTGGCGTCCGAATCCATCGGTAAGGATGTGAAGTCACTGGTGCGCAATTCGCCTTGGTGGATATTGAATGGTGCGGCGTTGTTGTCGAATTTCTTCAATACGGTACGCGGAGCTACTGCCGCCTACTTCTTCAAGGACTATATCAGTGCCAATGCATTCCTCGATTTCGGGGTGTTCAATCTGGTATTGTATGCCGGCTTGTTCCTGATGGTGGGTGAAGTGTGTAATATGATTGGTGTGGCGCTGGCTGTGCCTCTGTCCATGAAGTTTGGAAAGAAGTCCACTTATATCATTTCGCTCGTGTGCCTGGTAGTGCTCAGCGTGCTCTTCTTCTTTGTGCCGAATGACGGGCTGGGATGGTGGCTGATGATGATTTTCCAGGTGCTTATCTCCATCTGCACCGGTATCGTATCTCCGTTGATTTGGAGCATGTATGCGGATGTGGCGGACTATGCCGAGCAAAAGGATGGCACATCCTCTACGGGGCTGATATTCTCTTCCGGTTCTATGGCGCAGAAGTTTGGCGGTGCATTTGCAGGCTGGGCAGTAATGGCACTGTTGGCATTCTTCGGTTACAATACCGCAGAGAATGCCGTGCAGACTCCCGAGGCGCTGGATGGCTTGAAGTATCTGATGAGCTTTATTCCTGCTGCGATAGCCGCACTTTCCATCGTTGTCGTATTCATCTATCCATTGAATAAGACGCGTATGGCAGCCATCAATGCAGACCTGAAAGAGCGCCGTGAGAACCTTTAGCAGAATAACTCATAACTTATAACTCATAACTCAAAAACTTGTGGATATCAAGAAGATGAAACAGGAGATGGAGGAGGAGCTGGTTTCCAATATCCTCCCCTTCTGGATAAATAGAATGA